>Ga0316207_10001150_pt1 | contig 34683 bp, 33 predicted proteins | sample 6weekpyrite_MG_FD_204943 | JGI IMG/M metagenome (GOLD analysis project Ga0316207, IMG submission 204943) | Microbial mat bacterial communities from mineral coupon in-situ incubated in ocean water Damariscotta River, Maine, United States -... | ecosystem: Environmental > Aquatic > Marine >... | reverse complement strand
ACCTTAAGTATTGGCAATACAAAAATATGTAATGCGCTTGATCTTGAAGTAAAACCTGGTGAATTCTGGGCAGTACTTGGCATTAATGGAGTAGGAAAGTCTACTTTGTTGCACCATATAATTAACGTAAATAATGCCTTTGTCAATGAAATTTCCATTGATAATAAATCCTTGCTTTACTTTAAAAAACAACGGAAGCAACTAGCAAAAAAAATCGGTATTTTGTTACAGGATTACGAATATAATTTTCCTTGCACTGTGCTTGATGCAACATTAATTGGTCGACACCCTTATTTATCACAGTGGCAATGGGAAGGAGAAGATGACCTAAAAATTGCGGAACGATCTCTTACCAAAACCAATTTAATTTCCTTTAAAGACCGATTAACAAACACCTTATCTGGTGGCGAAAAACGCCGATTAAATATTGCGACTTTACTTTCTCAAGATCCAGACTACTTATTACTTGACGAACCGACAAATCATCTCGATTTAGGCTCTCAAGTAACAATGTTGAATTTATTAAAACAACATATTCAAGTAAATAATAAATCTGGCATTATGGTTATTCACGACGCAAACCTAGCTTATCGTTACTGTGATAATGTCTTGATGTTATTTGGTGATGGTGATTGGTCTACTGGTCCAACAAACAAACTCATAAATACCAAAAATCTTGAGCGTTTATACCATTGTTCCTTTAAAAAAATAACGGATGATAGTCAAATAGTTTTTGTGGCTGGATAATATGAATAATTACAAAATAATTATTAACCCAATGTATTTCATAGTTTTAATATTTATCAATTTATACTTTAGTAGTATTGCACTGACGAATATTTCTGTTGTAGATGACATGGGCGAAAAAATTGAGCTATCAGAGTCTGCTCAAAATATTATTAGCCTCTCGCCCGGATTGACTGAATTAATTTATTATGCAGGCGGAGGGAAATTGTTAAAAGGTGTAGTTAGCTATAGTGATTATCCTGAATCCGCGAAAAAAATCCCACAAATTGGCAGCTACAATTCGATTGACATTGAAAAAATTGTCGCACTCAAACCTGATTTGGTTGTCTCTTGGAAAAGCGGCAATCCAACATTGCAAATATCTAAACTAAAAAAACTAGGACTAAAGGTATATACCAGCGAATTACGCGATTTTAAAGATATAAGTTCGACATTGAAACGCCTAGGTAAATTGATGGGAACCGTGAATACCGCTGAAAAATCATCAATCGATTTTAAGATGCGATTTAATGCACTAAAAAAGCGTTTTCCACAATCTAAACATAAAAAAAACGTATTTATACAAATTTGGAATCAACCATTAATGAGCATCAATGGCACACATTTAATTTCTAAAATTGTCGAATTTTGCAATGGAAATAACATCTTTCACGAAACCACTCAATTAACATTGTCTTTGGATGTGGAAACTATTATTCAACAGAATCCTGATGTTATTATTGCCACACGAGAAGGCGAATTAGGATTATCATGGCTTGCCCGCTGGAAAAAATGGAAATTTATGAATGCCGTCAAAAATGAGCAGCTTTTTACGGTTAATCCGGATCACGTTGTCCGTCATACTCCAAGAGTACTTGATGGTATAGAGCAGGTTTGCAGCTATCTGCATTCCAAATGATGAATTTACATTAAACTTTTAATTAAACAGGTAATTATAAATTATGGGTAACCGCTTAACGAAAATATACACGCGCACAGGTGATAAAGGTGAAACTGGCTTAGGCGATGGAAGTCGAGTTCCAAAAACCAACTTACGTATTAAGTGCCTTGGCTTAATCGATGAGCTGAATGCGTCTATCGGAATTATCCTCTCTCAAAAGTTAAACAATGAGCTCACACTAACATTAACACATATTCAACACACCTTATTTGATGTTGGCGGGGAAATTTGCATACCTGGCAGAGTTGTTATTGATAACACGTACGTAGAGGTACTTGAATGTACATTGGATAAATATAATCAAGACTTATTGCCATTAAAAGAATTTATTTTACCGGGTGGCTGTCAATCTGCGGCATTTTGCCATCAAGCAAGAACAGTTTGTCGACGAGCTGAAAGTGAGTTAATTGGATTAGCAGAGATTACCGAGGTTAATCCGATAAGCTTGAGCTATCTCAATCGCTTATCGGATTTGTTATTTGTCGCTGCGCGATACATTAATCATTTGGAAAATCACCCGGATGTATTATGGCAACCAGGGTATAATTCTATAGACTAGTGTTGATGGTCGTGACCATCTTCTGCAGGTGCTTCCTCTATGGGTTGCATAGGCATATCTTCCGCTGGTAGTGCTTGTTTGCTGATACCATCTTTATCTACCACGGCTTCGGGAACTGGTGCTGCATCCATGCCTTCCTCCATATCAGCCAAACTTTGCGCGTCAATTTCCATTTCAGAACTCGCAGCATCATGCTCATGTCCGGCATCATGTGAATGTGATTCGTCATGAGACTCAGATTTCTCATGATGTCCTGCATCACCATGATCGTGACCTGAAGCATGATCGTGATCTTCTGCCTTGGGCAAAGACTGAACACCTAAACCGTGTTTATATACCAATTCCGCACCTTTATATCCTGTGGTAAATAATAGTGCTCCGCCTATCAACATCACTACAATAAATAAAATGGAAACAGTTTCACGCATTTCAGACGATAACGCTAACCAGATTGCGGCAACTGCAAATACAGTAAATGTGATTATGGCCCAGAATCGGTGGTCAATCATTGCAAGATGAGATGGCGTATCATGGTCAACACTATTAAAGGCAAACCAGCCAGCAACTAAGGTTAAGATTGAGATCAGCACCCCCATAAACAAAGAGTAACGCGCAAATATATTAAAGTTATCGCCAATCTCTGTTTCGTATAAAGGCTTTTGAATCACAAAAAATAAAACCGATATGCTTAACAGGGCAATCGTAAAATGAACTAATAATGGGTGCCAATTTGGTATTATTTCTATCATTATTTTTCTCTATTATCTGTTTGTACAATTTTGATTCGAACACCTCACACTTTATTCATTTTCTGGCAATTCCGCCAAATGACTTTTGGTGAGTTCCCGCCCCTCAGCTAACAAGTAATCATAAAATGCTTGAGCGACAATGGAAAGTTTTTTTCCTTTTGGGTAAATGATATGCCATACATCCTGAAAAGGAAAACCTTCTACATCCAATATCACTAACTCGCCAGTTTTTAGTTCATGGGTAAGTGCATAAAGTGACAACATGGAAATTCCGAGACCACTGATTACTGCCTGCTTTATAGCCTCATTACTGCCCAATTCCATACTAGACTTAAATTGTATACCTTTTTGACCGACTATTTTATCCAGGACAAAAAAAGTACCACATCCCGCTTCCCGCATTAAAAATTGCTCATTAGTCAATGCAGCAACTGGGATATTTTTCTGTCCTGCTAAAGGGTGATCCGGAGCGGCCAAAATAACCAAAGGGTTTTCGATAAATTTCATGTCTTCAATGGCGTCATCTTCTTCAATTGCGCCACTAATATATAAATCATCAAGATTTTCACTTAATCGCTCTAAAACACGACGTCGATTGGTAACCTCAAGTGATACACGAATGCCGGGGTATTTGCGACAAAATCCGCCAATTATTCGTGGAGCGAAATACTCTACGGTTGTCACACCGGTAAGTTTTAGCACCCCTTCTTTTACACCTTTTACATCTGCCATATTCATTTCAAAATTATCAAGTTCTTGAAATATGTTGTTACAGGTATCTAATAATTGGCGCCCTACTGCTGTGAGATGTACCTTTTTTCCCATAACTTCAAATAAGGGTAATCCAATAACATCCGTCAGCTTCTTAATTTGTACAGAAATCGTTGGCTGCGTTAAATGCAATTCATTGGCCGCACCAGTAAAACTGCCTACTCTTGCAATAGATTCAAAGACTTGCAGTTGCCTAAACGTAGCATTTTTCATTTTTATCATATATTTACTCCTGCTTTATGAAGTACTATAGATATAACTCAATGGTAATGATACTTTTATTTTATTATCATTTATGGATAATTTACTTCATAATTTGCCTCAAGTTAATCAAGAAGCGGCGCAATTCCCTCAATTGCACGCAACCCCTCCCTTAACTCTTGTTAACTTTGAACTACCCTTCTTTAAAGAGCGCCAATGGCGCTTTTTTTTTGCCTACAGGGATGTAGGCGCCATTAGGCGAGAGCAGGCCGCGGAAGCTTAGCATGTCAAATACCACGTTGTTCAATTAAGCATACAAATTATCCACTCATAAACTTGTATCAAGTAATGTTAAAACTAAAGATTCTATAGATCAGTTTTGCTTGATAGACACATTATTTAAAATTAAGATGGAGCAAACAACCGAGAGAAAATATTATGACCAGAGCAGGCATTGAAATTGGTGGGATTAATCTGGGTACCAGTCTACAAGACCCTCAAAAAAACAAACCACAATCAAAGAATCCATTTCATGCATTAGTCATGGCAAATTTTTCAGGTGATAAAGTTCTTTCAAATCATCTTAAACCCATCCAGATTGATCGAGACAATTTTGACGAAATATTCGCTAAGATCCGCCCCTGCTTGAAATTAGAAATCGAAAATGATCACACCATTGAATTGCAATTTAAAGAACTCGAAGATTTTGAACCAGATGCACTTTATGAAGACCTAGAAGTATTTGATCAATTAAGATCTTTACGTAAGCGATTATCCAATCAAGCAACATTTTCAGAAGCTTCACAAGAAATGAGTAATTGGAGAAGTGTAAGTCAGTCAACTCCCGAAGCATCAAATACAAACACAAACGTGGAAACAGGCAATTTACTTGATGCTATGTTAGCAGAAACTGCAAACCGAGAAGAAATTAGCCAATCAACTTCTGGCAGCAATTTAGCAAAAAACCTGATTCGAGATATCGTTGCACCGCATGTTCTGCTCTCAGCAGATCCAAAACAAGTGGAATATATAGAGTCCGTTGATAACTCAATCAGTAAACTTATGAACACCGTATTACATCACCCAAAATTTCAAGCTTTAGAAAGTGCTTGGCGAGGTTTATTTTTTACGATTAAGCGAACTAGAACAGACACCGATTTAAAACTGTTTTTGCTCGATATCAGTAAAATAGAAATCGAAAAAGCTGTTGATGCTGATGATGAAAAAAACACAATCTTTTACAAAAATATTGTTGAACCTTATACAGAAATTGCTGGCGCAAAACCTTGGTCAATTTGGATGGGCGACTATGAAATTAAAGACCAAGCAGACGATATTTTTTTCTTGGAAAGAATGGGAAAACTTGCCGCCCACGCTAATGCAACGTTCATCGCTGGAGCTTCTCCCCAGTTAGTATCTTGCCAAAATATCGCTAAAACACCTGATGCTGACGACTGGCAATTAAAGAGAGATAATAATATTTTAAAAGCATGGCAATTTTTACGTGATTCCGAACAAGCAAGACACCTCGCATTACTTTTTCCTAAATTTCTAGTTCGCCTTCCATACGGCGCTAAAACCAAAGCCGTCGAATGTTTTGAATATGAAGAGATGACGGAATCAATACACAAAAACTATTTATGGGCAAATGCGGGGTATGCCCTGCTCTATTTACTAGCTAAGTCGTATAGCTTAGACAAATGGCAATTTAAACCAGGCCTATTGAATGAAGTTTCTAATTTGCCTGTTCATACTTGTGAAAACGAGGGTGAAAGACACAACAAACCCTGTGCAGAAATATTACTAACAGAAAAAGGCGGGGGAAAAGTGTTACAGCATGGCATTATTCCCGTTTGGTCCATTAAAAATGAAGATAAGCTTCGTATTGGACCCATGATTTCCTTACACAGCGAAGCACAAGTTATTACTGGAAATTGGGTTTGCCAACGCGCTAAATAATATATTTATCACTTTAAATTAATGAGCTGTTACCTATTGAAATAATGGATTTTCATAACTAATTGATAATATTTGATTTTATATTAATATTTTCTACTATAGATAATAAGCTATCGTTTTTATAGTTTTATTTTACTTTCATTTATAGATGAATTACCACATAATATTACTCAAGTTAATTAAGAAGCTTAGCCAATCTCAGTGGCTAGCGACCCCTCCCTTAATTCTTATTAACTTTGAAACCCCTCAGAAAAGCGCCATTGGCGCTTTTTTTTTGCCTGCAGGGATGTAGGTAATGAGCGTGAGCATGGATGCGGAAGCGTTGCCTGCACAGATTTGCAGGTACCAAAAGTAGGCGCCATGAAGCGAGGGGGGGAGGGTTAGCAGGAGCGAAAGCTTTGCCTGCACGGTTCAGATACCAGTAATAGGCGATGAGCGTGAATGCAGTAGCGTTACTCATAGACATATAGGTGTTGTATCAAATTAGCAAAAATCGCTTATTTTGTAGATTCTTTCTTTATAAACTGCTCAATAATCGTAGCAGGTACAGCCCCAGCTTGCTGTGCTCTTAATTCACCCACTGGATTATAAATTAGAAAAGTTGGGGTTCCGAAAAACTCTACCCCTGTGAGATCTTCATAAATACCCGCAACTTCTATGGGTTCTCCAATGAGATTATCAAAGTTAAGATTATGTCGACTAACAAAAGCCTCAGCTTTTTTTTGCTTGTTTAGGCCATCTAGACTAATTCCAATGACTTCGGCATCACTATCTTTATGTTTCTTGTGAAATGCGACATATTGATGTGCTTCATCATTACAGTTATGACAATCATGTGCCCAAATCATCACAACAGTCCACTTACCCTTTCCTGTGTATTCATTTAGCTGATGCAACTGACCTGTAAAGTCATAGAGTTTGTCTTTCGCGATTCCCACCATTGGTATAATCAATAAAAGTAACGGTATCATTATTTTTATAGGGTTTTTAAACATGGGTTTCACCTTATCATGAGCTAAATAGGTAAATCATCGATTGTCCGATGATTTTTGAATAATACCTATTAGGCTACCCTTTTTCCCATTTGTTACATATTTAAGGCAAAAAAAACCCGTATTCGGATTCCCGAATACGGGTTTTCAATTTTATAATTTTTTAATATTGCTGATATGGTTTAACTACAGAATCTTTTATATGCCCAACAGCAGATTCTATCATTTCCTCCGCAATGGCAACTTCTCTTCCTTGTTCATCAACAATAGATGCGCCATTAAAATTAACTTCCTTGATCACATCAGCTTTATTATTTTTATCTTTCGACATAAGCTCACCCCTTCATATACATACTAACTACAGGAATTTTATCGACACGGGGTCTCAAAAGATTTATGAACAAAATGTGATATAAACCACAAAAACAACACTAATAAACTCAAACGATAATGGTTTCTTAACTAGTTTAGGTCTTAAACCAACTCTAAATCTAACTTAATGATATAACCTGGTTCATTTTTTTTTGCGGCAAAAGGGGAACAATAAAAATAATCAACGACACCGGCGATTTGATTATTAATTAAAAGCAAGGGGATTTTTTCACGCTGCCAAGGTGGAATAGCATTTTCTTGAAAGAGTTTTTTTAAACTGTGACTGCCTTGACGGCCCACTAGTTGGCATTTTTCACCACCTTTTCGAAACGCGATTTTTATTTTTTCATTCGCATATTTCTCATGAATTCCATGGCCAATAACTTTTTGGCTACTCAATACACCCAACCCTTTTATCGTATGATTTGTTTTTAAATTCCAATGAAATTCGCTATTTTTAAAATCGTTTTTTTTACGTGAAAATATAAATAATTTATTTCGATATCGCCTAACTACTGCGTCACCCCACTCTATCAATGGATTCGCATCGTCAGCAGCCAACAATGCTGAATGAATTTGTAATAAAATTGCTTCATCTGGCAGAGAAAAATTATGTTGTTTTACCCAAAAGCGAATCACCATTAAACGCTTTTCCAACGCCAATTTTAATAGAGAGTCTATCACTAAGGTATTTTTCTCTTTATTTAGACAATGCATGTAGTCAATAGAAAGATAATCATCCAAAACAGTTTTCGCCGATCTAGCATTATTTGAAAATCGTTGAATAGTATGTCGATAAGCTGGCCAACGCGTTTCGATAATGGGCAATACTTCGTTACGCAAATAATTTCGATTAAAATCATTTTCATCATTACTGGGATCATCAACCCAATCTAAATGATGTTTTTTCGCATATGCCAATAATTGATCGCGACTAAAATCCAGTAATGGTCGCATTAAATAATAGTCGCCAACTTTTGAACAAGGATTTATAGCCGCGGCACCTTCTATCCCTGTACCACGCAATAATTGCAAAAACACGGTTTCTACTTGATCATCTAAATGATGAGCGGTCAATAAAATATCATCGGCCAATAAGTTTTCACGAAATGTGGCATATCTAGCGTTCCTTGCCGTTGCTTCTATACCTTTTTTTTTGGTATCGGTTATATCAACTTTTAATGCTTTAAAAGGAATTTTTCGTGTATCACAAAAGTTCTGACAAAACTTTTCCCACAAATCTGCATCTTTTTGCAATTGATGATTAATATGAATGGCTTTCAGAGTAAAAGAAGGATGATTATTTGCTTTTTGAATTTCAGACAAAAGGTGTAAGAGCACAGAGGAGTCTAGGCCACCGCTAAAACCAATACAAAAAGTGGGATTGTTCGTCAAATTAATTGGCAACAAGCTCTGTACTTGTTGCCAAAAAGATTCCTGGGTAAAATCCGTCACTTAAGATGCTGTCCAAGAATGGAAGTCGTCACGAGGGAAATCCACTTCAATACAGATTTATCTATTGTTTGAGGTTAATAGCCATAGCTATTCGCCGAGAAGAATTGATAATTATGTGCAACATGGATTTTCCGCAATAGACTTTCCATTCTCGGATAGCATCCTCATTATTCTTTAAAATTGCCGAACGACATCAATCTCTCGTATCGAGCTTTCAATAACTCATCAATACTTTTACTTTGTAATTCTTCAAGATTGCGTTGCAATGTTGATTTAATACGCTCAGACATCAATCCCACATCGCGGTATGCCGAACCTAAAGGTTCTTCGATGATTTCATCAATGATATCTAACTCTTTTAAACGTGCAGATGTAATACCCATCGCTTCAGCCGCATCACTCGCGTTGTCAGCGCTTTTCCATAAAATACTTGCGCATCCTTCAGGAGAAATGACGGAGTAGGTGCTGTTTTCTAACATCAAAACACGGTCACCCACACCAATGGCAAGCGCACCACCAGAACCACCTTCACCAATAATGGTACAAATCACAGGTGTACGTAATTTAGCGAGTACAAACAGATTACGGGCAATCGCTTCGCTTTGACCACGTTCTTCCGCATCAAGTCCTGGATAAGCGCCTGGCGTGTCAATAAACGTTATCACCGGCATTTTAAAGCGTTCAGCCATTTCCATAAGGCGTAAGGCTTTTCGATAACCTTCCGGACGGGGCATGCCAAAATTTCTGCGAACTTTTTCTTTAGTATCTCGTCCTTTTTGCTGACCAATTACCATAACCGGCTGCTCGTCCATATATGCAACACCACCCACAATAGCTGCATCATCTGCAAATGCGCGATCTCCGTGCAATTCTTCAAAACCATCAAAAATATGATCAATATAATCCAGAGTGTATGGGCGCTTAGGATGACGAGCAAGTTGTGAAATCTGCCACGGGGTCAGCTTGGCAAAGATCTTTTTAGTCAAGTCTCTGCTTTTTTCTTCTAATTTCTGAATCTCATCAGAAATGTTAATTTCAGAATCATTGTCTACAAAACGTAGCTCTTCAATTTTTGCCTCTAATTCAGCAATGGGTTGTTCAAAATCGAGAAAATTTAAATTCATTGTTATTTAGTTACATTATTGGAACAGTTAGCGAATTATACCTGAATTTTCAACTAGTATTCCAACTCTACACTTTGCTTACCGGTTATTTGAGTTAATTGATCAATTAGGTCATCCGTCGGTCGAATTTTCCACTCTTCACCCAGTCTTAAACCCGCTGTCGCTTGTTTTGTTGCATACCGGATAAATATTGGACACTCACCTTCCTTATAGGGTTTTAAGGTATTGGCTATATTTTGCACAAATCCATTATTTGCTGTGTCAGGGGATATGCGAATAACCATACGCTTGGCAAAATGCTCACGTGCGGAATCTATATCATACAAGTCCTTTACTTGCATACGCAGACGTCCACTGTATTCATCCAGTGAAACTTCTCCTGCCGCAATGATTATTTTATCGGTGGCAAGTATTTCTCGGTATTGATCCAACACATTCGAAAAAACAGCGATTTCTATTCGTGCCGTTCGATCATCCAATGTAATGATCGCCATGGTGTCACCCTTTTTTGTTTTCATGAATCGCATGCCAATTAATAAACCAGCGACAAATACTTTGGTCTTTTTCATGGGTTGTAATTTAGCAATGGATGTACTCACAAAACGTTTCAATTCTGCGCGATAGAAATCAATTGGATGTCCTGTTAAATACAAACCCAAGGTTTCTTTTTCTGCTTGCAAGCGGCGCTTGTCATCCCACTCAGATAAATTTGTCCATTGAGCTTTGTCATCGCTATCACTTGTTTGACTAGTAAAACCAAACATGTCATTTTGTCCTGCGGCAGAATTTTTCGTATTTTGTTCTGCAATTCTCGTCGCTGTACTTAAACTCGCCATCATGCTCGCGCGGTTTGGCCCAAGCTCATCTAATGCACCACAGCGTGTTAATGTCTCTAAAACTCGACGATTAACTTTTTTCAGATCCACTCGCTGACAGAAATCAAATAAGTCTTTGTACTGGCCATTGCTTTCCCTTTCAGCGACAATGATTTCGATCGCTGATTCACCCACGCCTTTAATCGCGCCCAACCCATAGTGAATTTTCACATCATCCACAGCTCGAAATCGATGCATGCTGTGATTGACGTTTGGCGCCTGAACTTGCAGCTTCATGTGTTCGCATTCTTCAATAAGAATAACGACCTTTTCAGTATTATCCATATCTGCTGATAATACTGCAGCTAAAAATGCTGAAGAATAATGTGCTTTTAACCAGGCTGTTTGATATGAAACTAAAGCATATGCGGCGGAGTGAGATTTGTTAAAACCATAACCCGCAAATTTTTCCATCAAATCAAATATGCCACCAGATGTTTCTTTATCAATCTCTTTGAGCTTTGATCCTTCAACAAAAAGATCGCGTTGCTTAGCCATTTCTTCAGGTTTTTTCTTACCCATGGCTCGACGTAACATATCCGCGCCACCTAAGGAAAATCCAGCAAGAACCTGGGCAATTTGCATTACCTGTTCCTGATATAAAATAACCCCATAGGTCGGTTTTAATGTTGGCCCTATGTCTGGATGCGGGTACACAACTTTCGCACGACCATGTTTACGATTGATAAAATCATCCACCATACCTGACTGCAAAGGCCCAGGTCGAAACAGAGCTACCAATGCAATAATATCTTCAAATACATCAGGCTGAAGGCGTTTAATCAAATCCTTCATGCCTCGCGACTCTAGCTGGAATACCGCGGTAGTCTGACAGGCTTTTAATAACTCAAAAGTTTTATTATCATCTAATGGAATTCTAGCGATATCAATTGGTACTTCGCCAATCTCTTGCTTGTGCTCATTGATTGCTTTTAAGGCCCAATCAATAATAGTCAGCGTACGTAATCCTAAAAAGTCAAATTTAACCAGGCCCACATCTTCGACATCGTTTTTGTCAAATTGTGTAACAAGATTTCCACCAGTTTCGTCACAATAAAGAGGTGAAAAATCTGTCAATGCTGATGGTGATATAACAACCCCACCGGCATGTTTTCCCGCATTTCGAGTTATCCCCTCTAGTGATAAAGCAAGTTCGATTAAATTAGCGACCTCTTCATCATCTTTGATGGCCTGCTGTAACACTTCTTCTTGTTCAATGGCTTTATCTAGCGTAATGCCAATTTCGAAAGGAATCATTTTGGCGAGACGATCAGTGAAGCCATAAGGATGACCCAACACACGCCCTACGTCACGCACCACCGCTTTTGCTGCCATAGTGCCATAGGTAATAATCTGTGAAACTTTTTCTTTACCGTAATGATCGGAAACGTATTCAATAACCCGGTCACGATTTTCCATACAAAAATCGATATCAAAGTCAGGCATAGATACCCGTTCAGGATTTAAAAATCGTTCAAACAGCAATTCATATTCGATTGGGTCCAGATCCGTGATTAACAAAGCATAGGCGACTAATGAACCTGCACCTGATCCACGTCCAGGCCCTACCGGTATATCATTATCTTTTGCCCATTTAATAAAGTCAGCAACAATCAGAAAGTAACCAGGAAAACCCATGTTATTTATTACATTGAGTTCTACTTGTAAACGATCATCATATATTTTACGTTTCTCTAAATAGTCCTCAGCATTTGCATCCAGAATATGAACTAATCTTTCTTCCAGTCCAGCCTTAGATAAATCACCAAAATACTCATCCATGGTTTTACCAGCAGGGACTGGAAATTCAGGTAAAAAGTTTTTGCCCAACGTCAATTCAATGGTACAACGCTTAGCTATCTCTACACTGTTTTCTAGGGCTTCAGGAATATCTGAAAAAAGATCCAACATTTCATCAACAGAACGTAAATATTGTTGCTCTGTAAAGCGTTTTGGTCGCCTAGGGTCGTCCAATACTCGACCTTCATTTATACAAACCCTCGCTTCATGGGCTTCAAAATCAGCAGCGTTTAAAAAATGCACGTCATTCGTCGCTACTACGGGTATATCTGTTTGTTCCGACAGTTTGACCGCTGCATGTAAAAATTTTTCTTCGTCAGGTCGTCCAGTCCGACTAATCTCAAAATATAAACGTTGATTAAAGTAGCTTTGCCAAAAACCTAACTTTGCCTGAGCTAACTCAAAATTTTCACTCATCAAGGGTTGCCCAAGGCCGCTCCCTTGTCCAAGTAAAACAATCAAACCTTCATTGAGGTTTTCGAACCAGCCAAGCTCCATCATAGGCACACCACGATGTTGCCCCTCCTGATAGCTCATTGAGACAAGTTTTGTTAAATTGTGATAACCCTTATTATTTATGCAAAGGAAAACCACACGATGTGGTTTGTCCATATCTTCAGGATTTACTATTCTGGCATCAACGCCAATAATTGGCTTTATGCCAGCTGCCATGGCGGTTTTATAAAACTTAACCATAGCAAACATGTTAGATTGGTCAGTCAAAGCCACCGCAGGCATACCTTTAGCAGCCACTTCTTTCATAAGCGGTTTGATACGAACGATGCCATCAACTAAAGAAAATTCTGTATGAATATGTAAATGAACAAAGGAGGATTGCATGGGTAAAAATTGCACCGTAACCAAAACAAGAAAACCCTATTTTACCGCTTAATAAATAAAAGTCTTAGTTTTTTAGTCTTTGCGTTATAAATTATTTAAATGGAAAGATAGGAGTTGTAGATATTCGTACCTAATGTATAATTATTTCCTTATATAGATTCACATCTTAATATGCTTGGAGTCATTTATGAACAAGAAGCTCAACATATTCACTGTTGCGTTATTCTTATCCGTTTTTTCATGTACTAGTTTTGCTGATAAAAGCTGGCGCTTTTTCGCGGGAATGGAAGAAGATTTTGTCCATGAATCAACTATTTCCGCCATGATTGGCAGCTTGGGTCCCAATACTAAAATAGGCGATGTAGGTTTGGTATTTGGCGGCGAATTATCATTTAATTGCCCTATCATTCAACCACCTGAAAATAAAATTCGTCAACAATTAAGTGTACTTCAATACAAAGACGGTGATTCCAAAATACAATCCGCACAAATCAACGCACATTATGTGGTAGAAGTTGACCCTAAACTCTGGGTTGGGGGCGGTCCAGGTATCGGGTTTGTAAAAGTCGATGCAAACAATCGAACAGCAAATATGATGTCAGCACAACTTGGTGCCAGCGCACATTATAGCATTGATAAAATTTTTATCGGTGGTGAAGTACGGTACCAAATGACACAAGGTGATGAAGTTGGTGGGCACTCGGATCTCGGTGCCAGCAGCTGGCAAGCCTTAGTTAAATTAGGTTATAACCTGTATTAATCAACATTTTGCTAAGATACTTGGGATTCAGATTCTAGTATCTTTTTCACTGGCCCGAAACTTCTTCGATGAATTTCTGTTACACCTAAAGTCTGCAATGCCGCTATGTGATCTTTTGTGGGATAGCCCTTGTGTTGTGCCAAACCGTAGCCGGGAAACAACTTATCCATCTCGACAAGCTCCCTATCTCTAGTTACTTTTGCAATAATGGATGCTGCAGCAATAACATCTACCCTGTCATCGCCTTTAACAACAGCCGTTGCTGGTTGTTGGCAAGCAGGACAGCGATTACCATCCACTAAAACATGATCTGGTGTTAGTTCAAGTCCTTCTATTGATCGCTGCATAGCAAGTAAACTTGCATGAAGTATATTAATTTTATCTATTTCTTCAATTTCAGCTCGTCCAACAGCAAAGGCTAACGCTTTTGAACGAATTTCATCAAACAATATTTCACGCTTTTTTTCAGTGAGTTTTTTGGAGTCTCTTAGTCCTTCAATGGGATTTTCTGGATCAAGTATTACTGCAGCAGCCACGACGGCGCCAGCCAAAGGACCTCGACCAACTTCATCTACACCTGCGATAAAATTTAACTGTTGTAATTCAGGAGGAATTTCAAACGGTGGCAGTATTTTTTTTGGTTTAGGCATGTTATCAGCTATAACTTGGGGTTAACTCAACGAACGCCAGACTACAAATATTTAATCAATATCTTTTAAGGCACACATTAATTCAGCTGAGGCGATAACCTTACCATCGACACTTGCTTCTGCAGAAAATTTCCAAACGCCTCGTTTATTCTTAATGACTTTCACGTGTAATATCAATTGATCGCCCGGTCCCGCTGGCTGTTTAAAACGCGCATTATCGATGCCTACCAAATAAAAAAGTGATTTACCGTCAGCGGCACTCACATTTTCAGTGGCAAAAGCTAACAAACCCGTAGCTTGCGCTAGTGCTTCAATAATTAAGACACCTGGAAAAACAGGTTTGACCGGAAAATGCCCTTGAAAAAAAGGTTCATTGATGGTTATATTTTTAACTGCCGTCAGTTCTTCGCCTGGCTTAACTTCCGTTACTTTATCGACCAGTAAAAAAGGAAACCGGTGAGGTAGTAACTCCATTATTTTTGTTATATCCATGGTTTCCATTGATCTTAATCCTTTATTCCAAAAAGCCAATTATTTCTTTTTCAGTTTTTCAAGCATTTGCTCTGTAATATTTAACGCATCATCAGCATAGATGACACCTTCTGCAAACAAAAGATCGAAACCTTCAGCTTTTGCGAATTTTTGAATGCTACCAACAAGATTTCGTTGTAATTTTTCGAGGATTTCATTGCGTTTAAAATTTAAATCATCCCGAAACTCATCTTGATTACGCTTAAAGTCTCGTTTTTTAGATAAGATATTTCGTTCCAACTTATTTCGTTCACTTTCACTCATGATTGCACCATCACGTGCTAATTGTTCTTCCAATGAACGAATCTTCTTCTGAGTATCAATCAATCGCTGTTCTCTTGGCGCAAATTCTTTTTGTAATGTTTCTCTGGCTTGTTCTGCTTGAGGAGACTCTTCTAAAATTCGGGCAATATCAATCACACCCATTTTTAGATCCTTTGCACTAGCAGACTGCCATAAAACCAAAGATAATAGGCAAATCAAACCAATATTGATAACTTTCATTTTATTCTCCTCTTTATCGATAACAACATAGCCATTTGCATTTTACTCGTTTTTAATAATTAAAATGGTGCGCCAATAGAAAATTGAAAAGTTTCTAACGTATCTGTGTCATGAGATCGTAATGGCCAAGCCCAGCTAAACTTCAAAGCACCAATGGGTGCAATCCAGGTAAAACCAAAACCATAGGATGCACTCATTTCTCTAAGATAATCTTTGGGTTCATAAGCTGAGCCTTTATTAGGGCCAAAACGCGCAGTATGCCCATATATTCCACCCGCATCGATAAAAAAGCTCAAGCGAACAGATTTGCTTTCTAAATCGAAAGGATTAGGCGCCAAAATTTCTGCGATACCGATAAGTTTTTTCGTACCACCAATATTATTACTGAAAACACCTTCAATTGGACCTAAGCTATTCGCTCGAAAACCCCTCACACTTTGCGCACCACCCGCAAAATAATGTTCATAAAAAGGGACAGCGTCTGTTTTGCCGTAGCCACGAGAAAATGCGCCCGTACCATCCAAATGAATTGTCCAATTTTTGGCAAATGACCAAAATATTTGTTGCCTTAAACTAACTTTATAAAACTGCAAATCACCACCAGGCATGGTGACATCGGTAGTTGCAACGGTGTATAAACCATCATTCGCAAAAACTATACGATCTCGAGTGTCAAAAATCCAACTACCTGTAATCGTGATAGTTTTAAAAGCATTACCATAGTCTTCCTCAAAATTCACATAAGTCGGTGGAGCACTATCTGTCAACGTAAAGTCAGTGTTATCAAATCCTACACCCAATCTAGCACGACGATATTCACTTAAAGGAAACCCATAGCTCATACTGCCACCATATACGTTAGAGCTATATCCAGCGATACTTGAAGCTTCACTAGCATCTGTTTTACGGTAATAAGCCCTAAAACTTCGGCTCACTCCGTCAATAGTGTAATACGGATCTGTCATGTTTACGCTATAAATCGTATTGACGCGATTATTACTGATTTCAGCACCTACACTCTTACCAGTGCCCATGAAGTTATTTTGATTGATACTACCCGATAAAATAATACCAGAACCTTGCCCATAACCTACTGAGGCCTGAACACTACCCGAAGGTCGCTCAGTTACACTAATAATCACATCCACCATGTCTGTGCGACCTGGCACGAGTGGTGTCTCTACATTAATATCTTCAAAAAAACCGGTTCGAAATAACCGTGTTTTCGATCGTTCCAATTTTGTCGTGGAATACCAACCACCTTCTAACTGTCGCATTTCTCTGCGTAAAACTTCGTCATGCGTTTTCACATTGCCGCCAAAAGTCACCCGTCGAATATAAACTCGCTTGCCTGGATCAACAAAAAAGGTTAACGACACCGTTTTATTTTCGTTGTTTATTTCAGGGTGTGCATTAACGTTCGCAAAAGCATAGCCGTCAATGCCTAAGCGTTCGGTAATTTTACTACTACTCACGGAAACTCGTTTTCGCGAAAACACACCACCTTCTTTAACGGTAACGAATTTTCTTAACTCTTCTTCAGGCACAACAAACTCACCTGATAGCTTTACTTTATCAATAAGGTACTTGCCACCTTCATTGATATTTATAGTAACAAATACATCACTCTTATCGGGTGAAATAGAAACCTGAGTACTTTCTACTGTAAAATTTACATAGCCACGATCCATATAATATGAACGTAACAATTCAACGTCAGCAAACAGTTTTTGTTTTGAATACTGACTATCATTACCAAATACCGAGTAATCAGAATGCATACCTGAGTTAAAGACTTCTAGTAGTTCCTGATCGGTAAAAGCATGATTCCCAATAATAGTGATCTGCCGAATCCGGGTTACGGAGCCTTCATTAATATCAATGTCAATGGCAACTCGATTTCGCTCTTGCTCGTGTAAGGTGGAACTAATTTTTACGCCGTATTTACCCAATGAAAAATATTGACGTTGCAATTCTTGTTCAACTTTTTCAAGCAATGATCGATTAAATATTCGCCCCTCCGACAAACCAATACTTTTTAAAGCCGTGGTTAAGTCTTCTTCACTGATTTCATCATTACCGGATATTTTTATCTTAGAGATAGCCGGCCTTTCAACCAACTTAATGATCAGTATATTTTTCTCGCGAGCGAGAGAAATGTCGTTAAAAAAGCCTGTTTTAAATAAAGCGCGAATAATTTCTGAAGAAATTTGATCGTCGATCAAATCACCTTCTTTGACAACCAGATAATTGAATACTGTAGAAGTCGCTATACCTTCTAATCCACGTAATTCGATTTTCTCGATTTTAAAAGATGATAAAGCCCAGCTTCCAGACGAGTATAGAAGACAAATCGCCAGAATAATTTTTACTACATGCTTCATCTATATTCGATTCGTTTTTATTTAAATTAGTTGATAACTCGGCCAATGTCATTAAAAACCGCAATGATCATTAGACTTCCGAGCAAAATTATACCCACTTTCTGACCGAGCAATTGCGCTTCTTCAGACAAGGGACTGCCTTTGAAAAATTCGATGGTATAGTACATGAGATGTCCACCATCTAAAAGTGGTACTGGCAATAGATTTAGCACGCCCAGGCTTATGCTAATAATGGCCATGAACGAAATAAAGGGTAACAAGCCAATTTGAGCTGTTTGACCTGCATACTGTGCGATAGAAATAGGTCCACTGATATTATCTAATGATGCTTGCCCAATCACCAACTTACCCATCATTTGCAAAGTTAAGATAGACATATCCCAGGTTTTCTGCAAACTTGCACCTAAGGCTTCAATAGCACCGTAGTGTTGCACTGCCATTAAATTATCGTAAAAATCCTCAGGAACAAATGGAGTTAAACCAACCCGGCCTATACTGCTATTTTGCGTCTCAACGCGTTTTGGTATTATCTGAATGTTTACTTCAACATTATCCCTCAAGACAATGATATCCATAGGTATTTCTGCTTTTGAGCGAACATATTTAGCCCAAGACACCCAATCATCCATAGGCGAACCATCAACCATCAGAATTTGGTCTCCGGCTCTAACACCAGCGATCTGCCCTGCGCCGTCAGGCATTACTTTATCGACCACAGGTGGTAATTTTGGTCGATAGGGCGCAAAACCTAGATATTGCATTAAATTTTCGGAAATAACATCTACCGGCGTATTTGATAAATCTAACTGAAATGAGCGTCTATCGGTTCCGCCTTGTTTAACCTCAATATCAATAACTTCCTGATCAACGATACTGCCAATTAGAGCCATGCGCACAGCTTCTAACGTTGGTGTGTCTTTACCATTTATCGAGACAAACTCATCACCAGTTTGTAAACCAGCCAGCATAAATGGCGAATTTTCTTCCACCTCACCCACAATCGGTTTTAATCCTGAGATTCCAACAACAAATAATAACCAATAAAGTATAAAAGCCAGTATGAAGTTTGCCGCAGGACCTGCTGCAACGACGGAAAATCGCTGACCAAGAGACTTACGATTAAATGCACGATCTAATTCACTTTCATCAACATCGCCTTCACGTTCATCTAGCATTTTGACGTAGCCACCCAAAGGAATGGCCGCTAAAACAAATTCTGTTTCACCACCATTTATTTTTTTCTGCCAAATGGGATTACCAAAACCGATGGAAAACCGAAGGACTTTTACGCCAACCTTTTTTGCCACCCAATAGTGGCCATATTCGTGAATTGCGATCAATATACCTATGGCGACGATAAATGAAGCAATTGAAACAAAAATATCCATAACTAAGCGCTTAATTCCTCAACACAATTTTTAGCCATCTCGCGTGCAGACGCATCTGCTGCTAAAACAATCTCCAGACTGTCAGCATTAACTGATGTCAATTCACACAATGTCTTTTCAATAACCTTTGGAATATCTAAAAAGGAAATGGTTTCATTTAAAAAGGCTTCAACTGCAATTTCATTGGCAGCATTAAGAATGCTCGTACTGGTTCCACCCTGACGAAGCGCATCGTAAGCTAGGCGCAAACATGGGAAACGCTCGAAATCTGGCGCCTCGAAATCTAATCGCGCGACATCAAACATATTTAATTGCTTTACACCAGATTCCATTCTCTTCGGCCAAGCCATAGCATGAGCAATTGGCGTTCGCATATCAGGATTACCTAACTGTGCCAATACAGAGCCGTCTGTATATTCCACCATAGAATGAATGACACTTTGTGGGTGTACAACCACCTGAATATCATCTGCTGCAGCATTGAATAACCAATGTGCTTCAATAACCTCTAAACCTTTATTCATCATAGAAGCAGAATCAACGGATATCTTTCGCCCCATACTCCAATTAGGATGGGCACAAGCTTGATCAGGTGTCACATTATGTAATTCATCTAAATTTTGTTGAAGGAATGGCCCACCGGAAGATGTTAACAAAATTCTCGTTACACCCATTTGAGACAGTAGTTCTGTTCTGGACGAAGGCATGCACTGAAAGATGGCATTGTGCTCACTATCAATTGGCAGTAGTTCAGCATTATTATTTTGAACAGCATCCATGAATAACTTACCAGACATTACCAAGGCTTCTTTATTGGCAAGTAAAACACGTTTTCCATGTTTTGCCGCGGCCAAAGAAGGCAACAAACCCGCTGCACCCACAATAGCCGCCATCACTTGATCAACTTCTGGCAAACTGGCCACTTTCTCCAAACCTTCCACACCAGATAACACTTCAACACTAGAAATATCTTGTTGCTTGAGCTGATCTGCCAATTGTTGAGCTGAAGTTTCATTCACCATCACAGCATAACGTGGCGAAAATTTTCGACATTGCTCTAAAATCCGGTCCACTTGTGTGTTAGCGGTAAGTGCAACAACTTTAAAACGATTTGAGTGGCGGGCGACAACATCAAGCGTGCTTAAACCAATAGAACCTGTTGAGCCAAGGATAGTAATATGCTTCATGCTAGATAACACCTATCAGCAAAAGCCCAAGGGTAAAAACCGGCGAGGCAGACATTAAGCTATCAATACGATCAAGCACGCCACCATGACCAGGCAATAGAGCACCGCTATCCTTTACACCAGCACGGCGCTTATAAACACTTTCCAATAAATCACCACCGATGGAATAAATCACCACAATCATGCTTAGAATGATAAAGAAGATAAATTGAAAAAATCCTAAATCCAGCCACAAACCGCCAAAAAAAGCCACCAGACCTGAAGCAGCAAAGGCACCATACGCACCTTCTTTAGTTTTTCCAGGACTAATTAAAGGGGCTAATTTATTTTTACCAAATTTTCGACCAGCAAAATAAGCCCCACTATCAGCAGTCCAAATTAACAATAAGAGCAATAGCACTAAACCTGAGCCTATTTCTGATTGCTGGTGTAAAAACATTAAACTGATCCAGGTAGGTACCAGTAGATAAGCACCCGTCCATGAATTTTTTAATGTACTATTGTCACCAAAACCTAACTCTCCTTCGTAGGACGGCAAATTAAATAATTGCACAGTCCACCAAGTGACACTTGATATTAAAAATAGCGCAAATAGAAAGCCACTTTGCATAATTGCATAACTGGCAAATAATAGCGCAACAATGATGATCAAATAAGAATTTTGAAATTGTTTGTTTTTATCCAAACCAGTGAGACGTGTCCATTCCAATACGCCCAGTGTTACAAAGAGACCGATAACAATAGCAAACGCGGGAAAAGTGGATAATCCAAAAATACCCCAAATAACAAGAGGTATTAGGACAGCTGCGGTCATTAAACGGTGTTTAAGCACCAGCTTCTTGCTCTACTTGATCGCCAGTACGACCAAAACGTCGTTGGCGTTTAGAAAAAGATATAATAGCTTTTTGAAGTTCTTCTTTATCAAAATCAGGCCATAAAACATCAGTAAAATAAAGCTCTGTATAGGCTAAATGCCAAAGTAAGAAATTACTAATACGTTCTTCACCACCCGTACGAATAAATAAATCAGGCTCTGGTATTCCAGCAAAAGATAAGTAACCATCTAAACTTTCTTCGCTAATATCCTCTACTGTCATATCTCCCTGCTTTACATCAGCAGCAACTTTCTTAAGGGCGTTAACAATATCCCAGCGACCACCGTAGTTTGCGGCAATATTTAATATCAAACCATCATTATCTTTCGTTAATTCTTCGGCTTCGGCAATACGATTTTGTAGTTTCTCCGAAAATGCGGACAAATCACCAATGACGCGCAATTGAACGTTATTCTTTTTAAGCTTTTTAGCTTCGGATTTTAAGACCGTCATAAACAGGTCCATCAATAATCCTACTTCTTTTTCTGGACGACGCCAGTTCTCACTACTGAAAGCAAACAAAGTTAAAGCTTTAACACCTGATTCACCACAGGCTTCTACAACATTCCGGACCGCTTCTACACCCGCTCGATGTCCAAACACGCGCATTTTATTACGCTTTTTAGCCCAACGACCATTTCCGTCCATAATAATGGCAATATGTTTGGGCACATTTACATTAGTAATGCTTTGGGAGGAAGAAGGTTGCAAGTCAGTCGTCATAGCGTTCAATAAACCGAAAAATTTACCTTTAATAATACTTGTCAAAATCTATATCCGTAGCGTTCTGGGTTTTAGCGTTTTTGGTGTGTCAATATTCGTGCTCAGCAAGACGCGACACCAAAAGTAGGCGCTTTAGGCGACGCATCATAACCAACCTATGTAAGGCGGAGTAACACAGCTGCGTACGAATAGGGACGTGCTAAAAACGTTAAAAATCATAATGCTCCGGGTATTTACTACCTAAATAATTAAGGAAATTATGCCTTTGGATTTAAATTTCCATAAGTTCTTTTTCTTTAACTTTTAGAATATCATCAATTTTCGCTACAAATGTATCGGTAATTTTTTGTATCTGTTCGTGAGTTTTGCGATCTTCATCTTCAGAAATTTCTTTTTCTTTTAACAAAGACTTCACATCACTCAAAACATCACGACGGATATTTCGTACAGCAACACGACCACCTTCAGCTTCCGCTCGAACAACCTTAATTAAGTCTTTACGTCGTTCTTCTGTTAATGGTGGCAAGGGAATACGAATAATGGTGCCCGAAGTTGCAGGATTTAAACCTAAATCGGATGACATGATCGCTTTTTCAATAGGTTGAACCATCTCTTTTTCCCATGGGGTTACTGACAAGGTTCGTGAATCGGCAACAGATACATTTGCTACCTGACTTAAAGGAACATCACTGCCATAGTATGCAACTGTAATTGTATCTAAAAGCGAAGTATGTGCTCGTCCAGTACGCACCTTTGCTAAATCTGTTTTTAAAGATTCAACACTTTTCCCCATACGAGTTTCCGCATCTTTTTTAATTTCGTCTAGCATTAAGCCTCCACCTGCACTAATGTGCCTTCGTCTTCTCCCATGACAACACGCATCATGCTGCCGGGCTTGTTCATGTTGAATATTCGTAATGGCATATTTTGATCACGGCAAAGGACGATTGCAGCCGTATCCATCACATTTAATTTATTTTCAATGACTGTGTCATAACTCAACTTTGAATAAAACTTGGCATCAGGATTTTTTACTGGATCATCAGAATATACGCCATCTACTTTAGTGGCTTTCATCACAATTTCAGCACCGATTTCGATACCACGTAAACTTGCTGCAGAATCTGTGGTAAAAAACGGATTACCGGTGCCAGCAGCAAAAATAACAACACGTCCTTTTTCCAGATGTCTTACCGCACGACGACGAATATAATCTTCACATACCGAGTTGATTTCGAGTGCCGACATAACACGGACAAAAAGGGATTTTTTTTCAAGTGCATCTTGCAAAGCCAAAGCATTGATGACGGTTGCCAACATACCCATATGGTCGCCAGCAACACGGTCCATACCGGCTTCAGCTAAACCCGCTCCACGAAAAATATTTCCACCGCCAATCACCATACCCACTTGAACGCCAGCATCTACTAATTCTTTTACTTCATTTGCAATTCGCTTTGCTACTTCAGGGTCAATACCATAATCGCCTTCGCCAAGTAAGGCTTCGCCACTTAGCTTTAATAGTATTCGTGAGTATTTTGGTTTTGGTGTGGACACATATCCTCCTGATAATGGTTTAACATATTTTTGCTTAGCTAATTACGATTATAAATATGCTAATTTTCTCAACAGTTACTTACAGATACAACAGTAGCTGCTCAGATTACCTTTGATTTGTCCGAGTACGTCATTCAGCGCACTCGCTACTCTTTTACATCCATGTAATCGCGGCACTTGAGCATCCTTGCTCATCGTCGGGCAAATCAAAGATGAGCTATGCAGTTACATTAACTGCCTTGAACTTGCGCCATAACTTCTTCAGCAAAGTTTTCTTCTTTCTTCTCAATACCTTCACCAACTTCATATCGTTGGAAAGAAATAACTTTTGCATTAGCAGCTTTTAACAACTTTTCAACTGTTGTATCAGGATCCTTAACAAAAGGCTGACCGACTAAAGTAATTTCTTTAAGGTATTTATTAACGCGACCTTCAATCATTTTCTCGATGATATTATCTGGCTTACCACTTTCTTTCGCTTGAGCTGAAAAAATTTCACGTTCTTTTTCCAACAATGCAGGATCTACCTGATCAGCTGAAACACAAACAGGCTTGCTAGCCGCAACATGCATAGCGATATCTTTAGCAAGATCTTCACTACCACCTTCCATGTCAACAACAACACCAATTCCACTACCATGCAGGTAAACACCTAAGTAACCTGAGGTTGTGATATTTGTAAAACGTCTTACACTGATTTTTTCACCAATTTTGGCAATTAAAGCACGTCGTGCATCATCAATAGTCTCACCACTTTCAAGCGTTGATTCGGCTAAAGCATCTAAATCAGCAGGCTTATTTTTTAAAACATTGGCACAGACACCATTAGCAAAGTCTTTAAAATCATCTCCACCGGAAACAAAGTCTGTCTCACTATTAACTTCTAAAATCGCGGCATTTTTACGATCCATGTCCAACTGGATGATAATAGCGCCTTCCGCAGCAACACGATCTGCTTTTTTATCTGCTTTAGCCATGCCTGATTTACGCATTTGCTCAATTGCTGCTTCGATGTCACCATCAGTTTCAACTAATGCTTTTTTACATTCCATCATACCTGCGCCGGTACGTTGTCTTAATTCTTTTACTTGGCTAGCTGTAATCGCCATGGTAATTCCTCTAAAAATTTGTTTATCTAAAATACTTTTGTAAAAAGGGGGCCAAGCCCCCTTTTGTAACGCTAATGACTAAGCCATTATCCACACCTGCTTAACTTAAGCTTGCTTATCACCAGATTCAGTTTGGCTTTTTTCAACCACAACTTTTTTAGCTGAAACTTTTTTCTTTTTAACATTTTCCACATTGTCAGCATCATCAACAGCAACAAATTCATCTTCAGCAACATTTGCGCTGACGTGTGCGCTCTTACCTTCAAGAATCGCATCGGCAACAACTTGAACGTATAACTTAACTGAGCGAATTGCATCGTCATTTCCAGGAATGATGTAGTCAACACCTTTAGGGCTATTATTTGTATCTACAATACCGATAACTGGAATGCCCAATTTTGCAGCTTCTTTAACAGCGATATTTTCGTGACCTACATCAACAACAAAAATCGCATCGGGCATACCACGCATTTCTTTTATGCCGCCCAGGCTCTTTTCAAGCTTTTCTAATTCGCGACCTAGCATGAGGACTTCTTTTTTATTTAATCGCTCAAAATGTCCACCCGCTTCCATAGACTCAAGCTCTTTCAAACGCTTGATAGATTGTTTAACTGTTTTAAAGTTAGTCAGCATGCCGCCCAACCAACGGTGATTAACATAAGGCATACCACAACGTATAGCTTCTTCTTTGATCACTTTATTTGCCGCTCGCTTGGTACCAACAAAAAGAATATTTTTACGCTTGGCTGCTACTGAACCAACAAAATTCAGCGCATCGTTAAACAGGGGAAGGGTTTTTTCCAAATTGATGATATGGATTTTGTTTCGGTCTCCAAAGATGTATGGAGCCATTTGTGGATTCCAATAACGGGTTTGATGGCCAAAATGAACGCCGGCCTCAAGCATTTGACGCATAGATACTGTAGACATGTATAATTCTCCTGGTTAGGGTTAAGCCTCCGCATCCCCCATATCACCAACCCGAGAAAATCATTCTGGGCACCCTGATGTATGTGACGGAACGCGTGTGGTTTTTATAAAACAGGTTCTTTGAATATTCAACAAAACCCTCTCAAAATCGGGCTGATTTATACCACAAAACAGCCTAAAACAACAACGTTAATCGTTAAAATTTCAAAAACTTGAGCTATTTGCCGCTTAATGCCACTATTGCTCTGATTTTGAATCACTAAATAACCCAATTATAGCAAGGTTTTAAAAACTATAGCTGAGCAAACATTTGCAAATAGGAGCCATACCAGCGAAATGAGCGTTACCATTAAAACAGATGAAGAAATTGAGAAAATGCGCACAGCAGGCCAATTAGCTGCTCAAGTATTAACCATGATTGAACCTCATGTTAAGGCGGGTATCAGTACCAATGAACTAGATCAAATATGCCACGATTATATTGTCAATGAACAAGCTGCAATTCCCGCCCCGCTCAACTATCGTGGATTTCCAAAATCTATCTGTACTTCAGTTAACCATCAGGTGTGTCACGGCATTCCCAGCGATAAAAAGCTAAAAACTGGCGACATCATCAATATTGATATTACAGTGATAAAAGATGGCTTCCACGGTGACACCAGTAAAATGTTTGTTATTGGCAAGCCCAGTATTCTCGCTCAGCGCGCTATAAAAACCAGTCATGACGCCTTATGGAAAGGCATCGAAATGGTAAAACCTGGTACTCGTCTTGGGGATATTGGCCATACCATTCAACAATATGTCGAAGCCAACAATTGCTCAGTGGTCAGAGAATATTGTGGTCACGGTATCGGTGCCAGCTTTCATGAAGATCCTCAAGTACTACATTATGGTACACCAGACACCGGCCTTGCATTGGAACAAGGCATGACATTCACCATCGAACCTATGGTCAACACAGGAAAACGCCACGTTAAATTATTAAAAGATAATTGGACTGTTGTTACAAAAGACCATAGCTTATCTGCACAATGGGAACACACCATACTCGTCACAGAGGATGGCTTTGAAGTATTAACTTTACGTGATGAAGAGAAATCTGAAAATTAATGCAAAATAAACATATCCCTTTATTTGACGAGCCTGCCTTTGAAGCGGCGTTAAAAGATTGCAGCAATCCAATCCCCGTTTTTAAAACGGCACTTAAAGATTCTCAAGCACGACTACTAGAACTCTTTGAGGAAAACACTCCCATAGAACAACTCATATGGGGACGAGCAAGATCTGTTGATTTAATAATGACTCGTGCTTGGCAATTAAAAATTTCTGACCAAGAGCCTGACGATGTCGCCCTACTCGCTGTTGGCGGTTACGGACGCGGTGAATTACATCCCGGCTCGGATATTGACATCCTCATTTTACTGCAAGAAAACTGTCTCGAAAAATATGAGCAGTCGATTGGCGAATACATTACATTTTTATGGGATATCGGATTAGAAATTGGCAGTAGTGTTCGAACTTTATCAGAGTGTGTTACTGAAGCCGAAAAAGATATTACCATTGCAACAAATATTGTTGAATCACGCTTGATATACGGCCCTGACAAGCTTAACGAGGAACTTAGCAATGCCACTGGCCCTGATAAAATCTGGCCTAGTCAATTATTTTTTGAGGCCAAGTGGAAAGAGCAAATAACACGACATAGACGCTTTCATGACTCAGCGTATAATCTTGAACCCAACGTAAAAGAAAGTCCTGGTGGATTACGTGATATACAGATGATTGGCTGGGTAGCTAAACGACATTTTGGCGAATTAAATTTACATAAGTTGGTTGATTACGAGTTTTTAACGGAAGCTGAGCTTCAAGATTTGTTAGATATTCAACACTTTTTATGGAAAGTTCGTTTCTTGCTTCACATTATTGCGGGTCGACGTGAAGATAGACTGATATTTGAACACCAGAGAGTTATTGCAAAGAAGCTTAATTTTGTTGATGAAAACCAACAAGAGGAATTTAAAAAGCCCACTGATCGTGCTGCAGACGGTAATCGTTTAGCGGTTGAATTATTCATGAAGCAGTATTATCGAAACGTCATGGAACTCAACCGATTGAACGAGATGTTATTACAGCATTATCAAGAAACGATTCTAATTACAGGTCAAGCGGATAAAATTTCTGTCATCAATAAACGATTCCAAGTTAATAAAGGTTTTCTCGAAGCCACCTCTGAACAGACTTTCAATCAGTACCCTTTTGCATTATTAGAGCTGTTTTTATTATTGCAGGAAAATCGGCAGCTACGTGGTGTGCGTGCATCAACCATACGATTAATACGTGAAAGCTTACACTTAATTAACGAAAATTTTAGAAATGATTTACGCTGTAAAAGTTTATTTATCGAAATATTTAAGCAACCTGCTGGCTTAACAAATGTACTGAGACGGATGAATACTTATGGTATTCTCGCTGCATACATTCCTGCCTTTGGAAAAATTGTTGGCCAAATGCAATTTGATCTATTTCATGTTTACACTGTAGATCAACATACATTATTCCTTGTCCGAAATCTCCGCCGATTTTTTATCGATTCCTACAACCATGAATTTCCGTTATGTAGTGAAATTATTCGTGATATACCCAAACCAGAATTACTTTATATCGCAGGTGTATTTCATGATATTGGTAAAGGTCGTGGTGGCGATCACTCTGTACTGGGTGAAGTAGATGCACGAGAATTTTGCCAACACCATGAATTAAGCAAAACTGATACTGAACTTGTCGCTTGGCTTGTACGCAATCATTTAATGATGTCAACGACTGCTCAAAATAAAGACTTATCCGATCCAGATGTCATTTTTGAATTTGCTGAAAAAGTGCAAAACAATATTAAACTTGATTATTTATATTTGCTCACTGTAGCTGATATGCGCGCTACTAACTCAGAAATCTGGAATAGCTGGAAAGACTCTTTATTAAAAACCCTCCGTCGACAAACTAAATTTGCTTTTCAGCGAGGCTTAGAGAATCCTTTAAAAGCTGCTGAAAAAATTGAACAAGCAAAAAGCCGAGCTAAAAATGAACTTGAATCATTGGGTCACGATCCGCAAAAAATATTAGCACTTTGGGACAAACTAGGTGATGAATATTTTCTTCGATATTCACCACAAGAAATCACAACATACAGCCAGCAATTATTAGAAAATGAAAACGAAGAAACTTTTGTTTATATTGAGCGTCATGGCTTCAGTGGTGGCACTGATATTTTTCTAAAGACACCCATCAAATTAAATTTATTCTCCAATGCTAGTAGTGCTTTAGATAAGCTTAGATTAAATATCGTTGAAGCGAAAATTGTCTCCAGCAAAGATGGCAATGCGTTAAACACTTATAGCGTCTTAGAAATGGGTGGAAAAAACGTTGACAATAAAGAACTTGTTAATAATATTCGACAAACTTTATTAAACTTTATCAACAACAAGGAACACCGAGAAAATCGAAATTTATCAAACACCACTCGCCGCATTGAATGCTTTATTAAACCCAGCACAATTAGCTTTGTCGACAATGAAAGCACTGATAGAACTACTTTAGAGGTGATCACCACAGATCGACGAGGTCTACTGGCGCTTATTGCTGAAGTATTTATGCAACAAAATGTTCGTGTAAGCAATGCAAAAATATCGACCCTTGGAGCACAGGTGGATGACATTTTTTACATACGTGATGGCGACACTGGGGGCTGTGTAACTGAACTACAAAAAGAAGGCATCAAAAAATCATTAATTGAACTATTGGATTGTAGATGACCGTTTATGCAATTGGTGATATCCAAGGATGCTTTTCTGAATTAAAACAACTGCTAGAAAAAATTCAATTCTCTTCCGACAAAGACCAACTTTGGTTCACTGGCGATCTGGTGAATCGTGGCCCTGAATCTCTCGCCACACTACGCTATGTTAAATCCTTAAATGAGAATGCGATAACCGTTCTCGGCAATCACGACTTACACATGTTAGCCGTTCTTTTTGGGTATCAAAAACAACGTCGAAAAGATACGTTTGATGAAATAATCCAAGCGCCGGATAAAGACGATCTCATTCAATGGCTCATACAACAACCCCTTATGTATGTTGATGAGTCTTTAAATGCCGTTCTAGTCCACGCCGGAATATTTCCAGGTTGGACTATTCAACAAGCAAAAGAACTGGCAGGAGAAGTAGAAACCACACTACAAGGCAAACATTTACCCACATTTCTTCAAAATATGTATGGCAATCAACCTGACAACTGGAATGATAAATTACAAGATTGGGAACGCTTGCGTTTTATCACTAATTGTTTTACCCGCATGCGTTATTGTCACTCAGACTTAGCATTGGACTTAAAGTATAATGGTGAACCCGGCTTACAACCCGAACATCTACAACCTTGGTTAAATTTCTTAAACCAAGAGCATAAAAAATATCGAATTTTATTCGGCCACTGGTCGACTCTGGGACAAAGTAAAGTCAGCAATGTATTTGCTCTAGATAGCGGCTGTTTGTGGGGTGGTAAATTAACAGCTCTTGCACTGGAAAACTCTCCTCACTACATTCATTTAAACTGTAAAGGTGAACTAAAACCTCCCAAATTTATTTAAGCTATGGATATTTCTTTCATTAGCGTTCTGTGTAACTCAATTCATGTGCCAACGAAAAATAGTGATCATTACGTTGGAACCGGTAGTATGATGACAGGTGGCCACATTCGACGACTAGCGGAGTTAAAAGAGTGCCGCAATAAAAAAATTGGCTCAAATATTATTTTGAATCTAATGAGTGAAACATAAAAACGAGAATTAAATAGTGTCTATCTTGGTGAACAATGCACCACCAAACAGAACTCCTTCCAAACATACAAATTATTAATGACATAGCCTAATGCGTTCAGGTGGAATAGTCGCACTTTCGGCTGTAAAAGAAACATCGCCATTTCGTGAAACTATATCATTATCACTTCAAGCCGGTCTCAGTCTCGAATTCCGAGAATCAAACGAATTGACCACAGGAATGCAGAAATCTGTCTATTTAACAGAAGTTCGCAAAGAACTAAAAAACGAGAAGGAATCAACAGGACATAATTTTGACACTGATTCTATCGTTCTAGGTAATCTATATGTTATCTAGTTATTTCGTGTACTAATGATGTATAGTACACACAACCAATTGCTCAAGGCACAGGACCGCCTCTTGCATCACTAGCCCCTTAGCCGATCATAAAATAATGATGAAATCACATTGGAAAATATTTAATAATTCAAACTCAGAAGAAACACACAAGGAGTCGATAACAACTGAGGATTATTAACGCTATCGTTTGTCACTGACCCTATTCATTCTTTTTCAGTAAAGATAATCAGCTTTATAGCTGCTAATCTTGTTTATTAATTCGATTTATAGAGAGTTACGATGCCTAAGGAGATACGATTCGGTGCTTTTGTTCGGGAGGTCAATTCTCGGCAAAGATATCTGAGCTACAATCACGTTACACCCAAGCTGGAATGCGATGACATGGGTGAACCCAAGCCACATCGTGCGACTGCGTTCAAATTACGTCCGGGGACCGTCTTTCGTCTGATCCGTCCTTATGTGCAAGTGCGTCTTGTTGATCAATTGCGCGCGGTAATACCACTGGCGCTATATTTAGTGCTGTTTCAAATTGTTGTGCTGCGTTCCAATGTCGAAGATGCCTGGATTATCAGTGCCGGTCTGGTGGCTGTGATTTTTGGCTTGATGTTTTTTATGGAAGGGCTACGAGTAGGGTTGATGCCCTTCGGCGAGGCCCTGGGTACTTCTTTACCCTCACGGGCCAAGTTGCCCGTGGTATTAATCATCGCCTTTATGCTGGGTATTGGAGTTACATTTGCTGAGCCGGCCATTGGTGCCTTGAAGGCAGCGGGAGCAATTGTGAAGGTGGAATCAGCACCCTATCTCTATGCTCTGTTGAATGAATGGTCTGAAGTATTGGTACTGGTTGTCGGAATTGGCGTGGGGGCGGCAGCGGTGGTGGGTACCTTGAGATTTCTCTATGACTGGAGTCTCAAGCCGCTGATCTATTTGACTCTGACCCCTACCATTGGATTGACACTCTATATCAGCCAAAATCCTGAATTATCAAAAATGTTGGGGCTGGCGTGGGATTGTGGTGCCGTGACCACCGGGCCAGTGACAGTGCCATTAGTGCTAAGTCTGGGTATCGGAATTGCGGCGGCGGCCGGTAAGGGTGGTGATGGCATGTCAGGTTTTGGCATCGTAACTCTGGCCTCCTTATTCCCAATTCTCGCGGTGATGAGTCTGGCCGTTTATGTCCACTCAGTAACTACCCCAGCAGAGATTGTAGCCGCTGCACAAGTAAGTATTAGTGAGATTCAGACCACGCCCTGGTTTAACGAAACTCCCTGGCTGGAGGCTATTGGAGGTCTGCGTGCAATAGTTCCACTTGTTATCTTCCTGTTACTGGTATTGCGTTTTGTGTTGAAGGAAAAACTGAAAGATCCGGGAAACATTTCCTACGGTATCATTCTGTCAGTGGTTGGTATGATCATTTTTAATTTGGGCCTAACTTATGGTCTGTCAAAATTAGGCGCCCAATCAGGCAGTATCGTTCCGGCTGCGTTTACCACGATCAGTGGCGTGGAAACATCGCCTATGTATAATTGGCTAACTGGCCTAATGATCGCCATTGCATTTGCATGGATCCTGGGCTTTGGCGCTACGCTGGCTGAGCCTGCACTTAACGCGTTGGGACTCACAGTGGAAAACCTCACTAATGGCGTTTTTAAAAAATCCACCCTCATGTACGCAGTCTCTATTGGTGTTGGCTGCGGTATCGCCATCGGTGTCGCTAAAATCGTGTTTAATATTCCCATCGCCTGGTTGCTAATTCCTGGATATCTCACTGCCCTGATTCTGACCTGGTTTTCCAATGAGGAATACGTCAACATTGCCTGGGATAGCGCCGGTGTAACGACTGGTCCGGTTACTGTACCTTTGGTACTATCGATGGGACTTGGATTTGGCAATGCGGTGGATGCCGTGGAGGGATTTGGCATTCTGTCAATGGCCTCCATTGGACCAATAATCGCTGTTCTTAGCGTGGGACTTTGGGTACAGTGGAAAGTAAATCGTCACTATCACGATTTCGATGAGTCTCTTCCTGTGGGTAAATTGAATACGCAAGCAAAGCGAACTAAATAAACCGGAGTAATGCATGGATCAAAAACGAGAAATGGTAGTACTGACTGACGTCTCACTGATCACTGCTATAGTGCAACGAGGCAAAGCCGATGCACTGGTCTTCGCGGCTCAGGAGGCAGGTGCCCAGGGAGCCAGTATACATTACTCTCATGGCCGAGGGGTACGTGAACGTTTAGGGATTTTAGGTTTGGCAGTGGAAGCTGAGAAAGAGACATTTCATATTATTGTTTCTACTGATCAGGCCAATCGGGTGTTTGAAGCCATTTATAAAGCAGGCGATTTTGATACCCCTGGTATGGGCATCATGTGGGTAACACCCGTAGAGAAAGCAGCTACCTTTATCCCAGAAGATATTTTGCAAAAGTTTGCACACGACGACTTTCGCAATCCCTTCGAACAAAGATCAGATGACATATGACTTACCACACGACTAATTCGCACAAATTAATCACTGCTATATTGCCCAAAGGACAGGATAAGGAACTGGTGCATCGACTGGTAAAAGAAATGGGGATAAACAGTTTCAATGTTAACTACGCCCGCGGCCTAGGTCGTATCACACCACTTCATCATCGGGGTGTCGAGGAGACCACTGAAAAAGCTATTGTCACCGTAATGGTCGAAGAAGCACGCGCTGATGAAGTGTTTGAGTTTATCTTCTACGAAGCTGACATTAATAAGCCCCATGGAGGGTTGATGTTTCAGCAGCCACTGCTAGCCAACACATTTTTCACGATGCCTGATATTGAAGAAGAACAGTGACAAATCGGTGACATCGTATAAAGGTGCATTAGGGTGCTATCACTGAGTGTACCTATTAAAACTCAGAGTCTTGTATTCTGCTTTATGTCAGGTAAAAAGTGATTCGTAACTACATTGTTAAATGATAGAAAAGTTGACGCGCTGTGAATTGGAATTATTTTCACTAACGGCGGCACCAAGGTGATTTTTGGCTTTTTTCGATATTAATTGTAAAATCAGATTAAACAATTAAATATAAGTTAGTAAAATTTAAAATTAATCATCTATTCCATCAATTCAAACGTCTTCCCGCTAGCCCGAATTTCTTCAGCACGTTCATCAATATAACGTTGAAAACTCTTTTCCTTGAGATAGGCTTTGCTTGTCACATAATCCATGACTGATTGAATATGAAACGCTTTTAAATAAACATCCATACGAATAATTTCATTTCCTTTAGCATCAAAAAATACAAACGTCGGTGCATATTGAACATCAAGCTCTTTCGCCCATTGTTGAGCTGTACTTTGTTTTCCAGTAGTTGTGATCAAAGGTGTCTTGGACCACATGTCTAATTGCACAACTTCAAGTTTATTTATCTCGTGCTCTGAATCCTTGCGTAACAAAATATCTTGATGTAACTCATCACAAGCGGGACATTGTTTTTGCTCAAATAGCACTAATAAAAATTCTTTGCCTTTACTGCGCTTCGTTAAATCATA
>Ga0316207_10001149_pt1 | contig 34751 bp, 35 predicted proteins | sample 6weekpyrite_MG_FD_204943 | JGI IMG/M metagenome (GOLD analysis project Ga0316207, IMG submission 204943) | Microbial mat bacterial communities from mineral coupon in-situ incubated in ocean water Damariscotta River, Maine, United States -... | ecosystem: Environmental > Aquatic > Marine >... | reverse complement strand
ATTAATAACGATAACATTACGATTGATGTCTATGGTGTTGGTACTTTACCAGTTGTTGATGGTTCAACAGCGGTTACAAATTGGGTCAATAATGGTCTTGGCATTTACAGTGCGGATATTACGGTAGGCAGCGGGCAAGGTCTGGGAAATTTATCAGAGAATGGAATCATGCTTAAATTTATTCCGTGGGATGATAATGTAACGACAACATTTTCAGGTTCTACCACTGGAAGTTACTCTTTTGATTATCTTTTAAATAAACTCTATATCAAGCCCGCCACAAGTCCTAACCTGAATAGTTATCTTGCTAGCATTGAATTACGTGGTATTTACGCTAAGGATCGAAGCAATATTTCAGTTCGAAACATTGAGGTTACACGTATCAGCCTTAATGGCATTGAATTCCATGATTGCATTAACTGTGATGTAGATGGTGTTACCGTTACTCGTGTTGGTGGAGCAGTTATTGCAGCCAACTTTATTGCTTCACCTGATTTTTTACACGCAGGAAATGGCATTGATTATTCCAACAGCTGTAGTAATGGTGAAGTCAATAATGTCACCGTTTCAGAAATATTTGATAGTTGTTTAGCAGTAGAACTGTATTTAAACAATAACAATGCGTCGAATATATCGTTGTCTAATGCAACGTTAAATCAGTGCGGTTTTACTGGTGTAGAAGTCTCTGTGCAGAGTAATCAGGGTGTTAATACAAATAGTCATATTGACGGTGTAAGTATTTCTTCTGTCACTGTTGATGGTGCAGGCAAAGGGTGGAGTGGCCGACGTTATGGCACAGAAGGACATGGTATGCGTATTGTTGCGGATAATGGTGCGGGTACAATGAAAAATATCAGTGTTAACTCAGCTGAAATAAGTGATTCTGCAGGGGATGGCATTAAAGTCGCCGGTGAAATCAATACTGTAAACTTTCAACGAATACGCTCAACAAAAAATGATGGTGTTGGTATTAATGTTGCGGAACCTACGGCTACTTCACTACTGTTTGAATTAAGTTCGTCAATTATAGATCAGAATACAGGTTACGGTTATTCATATAATGCACCCTTTGCTGCTGGTTTTAAGCTCTACCAGAATACATTTTATAATAACGGTGTGATTAATCTTGCAGTCTTTAATCAAACTGGCCAGGTCGATATCCGAAACAACCTGTTTTACAGTAGTGCTGCAATGACACATCTGTATTCAGCTGCTACTCTGGTAAATCCGACACTTGATAATAATTGTTATAACGATGCCACGAATATGTTTGGTTATAACGGTTCAGTATATTCAACTGTTGTGAGTTTAAATGTTTCGACAGGTTTTGAATCGCTAGGCGTCGGTCATTTATCGGTAGCAATGAATAATCCTGGCACTGGTGATTTTACTTTAAGTGATTCTTCTTCTTGTCGTGGTTTAGGTGCTACTGATATAGGAGTTGCGACTGACTTTATTAATGCATCCTATGCCATCCCACCTGCCAGCGGTGCATATGCTTATATGCCGTAAGAACCTTTCCATTTAAGGTTTCAAGACTTCGTGTTAATTGTAAATTTAATTTTATCGACTGTTACAATTGTTTCGTGAACAGGACAGTGTTCTGCAACATGTTTTAATGCTTTTTGAGTGCAGCTATCATCACATTGAGCATTAGGAAGGTCGACGTTAACCTTGATATTTTCAAAGCGAGTGGGGTTTTGAGCAGCCTCATAATCTACATCAACTTTTAAACCCTCTGCATTTAATTGATGTTGCTGGCAAAAGTGAGTGACCAGTACACCAACACATGAACCAATGGAAGCCATAAATAATTGGGGTGGCATAGGGCTTCTATCTTTTCCGCCCCAGTCTTGCGGACCTTCAGTGGTAATTCGGTGTTTACCCATTTCAGATTCAAACAGCATATCACCTTTATATGTAGTTGTTACTTTTCCCATAAAAAGCTCCCATAATGTGTAATGAACAATGTAGATGAATATTTAATGTAAAATTATGATCCAGATCAAAATCACCTTTTATTATTAATTTTATCAAGTTACGCTTGATTTATTTAATGTACTACACTAATTCTTACTATGATGATGTATTTTAGTGTCAGGTGTATCCTGAAATTCATATTGCTTTTCTATTGCATGCTTTTTATGACACATTCTGTTGCTGAGAATGTCGAGTCAGAATTATTGCGTGAGCAGGTAACACTAGACAGAGAAGCTATTGAGGCATGGTGCACTGAAGAGGATACTGATGACTTAACAACTTATGAGTCACTGCTTAATGAAGAAGATGAATCATTTTTTTCATTTTTAGATGAACCGCAGGAAGCGATTTCATCAGGGGTTGAAGCATTAGCCAGGACGTTGGATGAGTTCTTTTCAGAAGAAACGGTTTATTATGACTCAAGTGGTACCTTTCTGAAGTTTACGGCTGATATAATTAGAAGAAATGATGGTAAGCTAAGTTATACGGGTGACCTGCAGTTAAGATTGCGAATGCCTAGGGCAGGTGAGAAAGCCTCTATTATAGTCCAAACAGATGCTGATGAACTAGATGATGAGGATACAACTGTTGAAGCTCAAGATACGCCGGCAAAGGCAGTTGAAGAAAAAGATTTGTTTGTTGGACTACAAACAGACTTAGGTGAAAAAGCAGGATGGAGAATTAGACCTTCTGTTGGTATACGTCTTGGTTCTAAATTAAACCCTTATACAAAATTACGATTAAAGCGACATTACCAGCTAGATAAATGGGATATAAAATGGAATGAAACTCTATACTCGTTTAAGAATACGGGTTCAGGTGTTGACTCGCAGCTTGAATTTAATCGAAAAATTAAAAAAGACTTGTTTAGAGCTGTCACTGAAGCTCGATGGACAAAAGAAACAGATTACTTTGAACTAAGTCAGGTATTCGCGATGTATCACGTGTTTAGTGAAAGACGCGCCTTATCTTATTATGCAGGTGCTTATGGAAAAAGCTTCCCCACTGTGCATGCAACTCATTATTTGTTAGGGCTTTCATATCGTCAAAAGATCCATAAAAATTATTTGTTTTACGAGCTTATCCCTCAGTATAAATTTGATAAGATAAATGATTTTGATCCAGAATTTTCGTTAACGCTACGTCTTGAGATAATTTTTAAAAAATAAAGATTTATTGGCTTTTCAGGTTGTCTAACTCTTTTTGAAGATGTAACTGATCCTGTTGTTCTTTTATTTTGCTTTCTATATATTCCTTTTTCGTCATTTCATGGAGTTGTTTATAGTGCTTTTCAGTTAAGTCAAACCATTGAGTGGTTTTTTTTATAAAACGTTGGTTAATCGGAATGGTTAGTGTGCTTAGATATGATTTTATAGCAATAAAATATCTCATGGCGTTGCGCTCGATGATTCCTCGAATACCTTTAATATAGATCGGTTTACCTTTGTCATCTTCTTGGATAATGGTAAATCCAGTTTTATTTCTCCCGAGTGTCGACAAATAGGTTGATGTGGCCAAATTTGCCCAAAAACCATACTGGTATTCATATTTAAAATGAATAAATGTTTTTCTGTCTTCCAGAGGCGCAGCAGAAAAAGTTATCTTATAATTTTTTGTGTCGAATGGGCCATCTGCAGCATTAAAGGATAGGTGCAAATAGTTGTGTGTTTTACTTTTAACATTAAATCTATAAGTAAGCTTGAATACATCTTCTGCTACTTCGTAGTGCTTTCTGCCAGTGTACAGGTTAAGGTAACTTTGCTCTTTTTCTAAATAATATGTACAGGCTTTAATGTTAAAGTGTAATGGAATTATTTTGCACCAATTTTCAGCTTTGCTTAATTGGTCACTTATTAAATTGTACGGGTAATTTAGCACTCCAAATACATCACCCTGTATTTTATTTTCAGGGTTGCTCGATTCGATATAAAGTGGTGTGCCATAAGGGTTGCTGAGTAACTGGGCTTCAATGGCATCATATTTTTCTAATAATTCGTTTTCACTATTTGCATATAAGTTAATAGGGAATAGTATGATGAGAATAAACAGCATGTTTATTGGCAAATAGGATAAACTGAAATTATGCATATTGCATATAATGAGGTTAAGTTTTTGTTATTTCAAGGCGATTGTATTTAGATTACTTGTGAAAGAGGATGATATGGCACGTTGGTTTATTCTTTCAGGGATGTTGTTGGTTGCAATAGGTGTGCTTATACAGTTTGCGCCCTGGGTGTTCAACTGGTTTGGGAAATTACCGGGTGATATTCGTATTGAATCTGGTCAAAGTAAAGTTTTTATTCCTATCACGTCGATGATAATCATCAGCATTGTTTTAACTATCCTGATAAATTTATTCAGAAGATGGTAGTAAACTGTTGCTAATATTGCGCAGGTTTAAGTGAAATGATTTTGTCGAGCCTGATTACCAGTTCTTCATTTGTATTTGTTTTTACAGTTAAAAATTCCTCCTTGTTTTTAACAATTAAGTCGGTTGGCAATACGGTGGCTGATTGAGAGGAATTATTAGTGTCTTTCCATATTAACACGGATTTAATTTGTTTCATTATGGCTAGCTCATATTCACTATGAAGACCACACTCGATTGGTTCGTAGCTATTAATCATATTATTTCTTTTTTATATATCCTGCCTGCATATCTATATCTGCAAGGCCTGATGTGGCATCGTAACCGCGTATAACACCATAAACAAAGAACAAATATTCAGAACCTTCTATGTTTGCAATTGTTGGCTCACCAATGGCTGTAATTTTTCCAATACTATCGGCAGTACCAATCTGTAAAATTTTCTGGGTTACTCCCCAGTTCGAGGCGTTCTGATAACCAGCGACAGTGTGATCGCCACTATATGAGTTATAGTAAACTTCCGGTAATTCTCCAGGATCGCTTGAGTGTGTGTAATACAAGCCGGTGCCAGTGAAAAATGGTTGTATCTCATCACTTGGCGCAGCTTTATTAACGACTGTAGGTAAAATAACTTTCGTCCAGCTGCCATTTAAATAGGTACCAGAATTTAAAACATGAACGGATATCTCGCCACGATCACCACCAGTGTCTTTTTCATCATCGATCCATATTGATTTAATGACGCCTGCATCTGAAAATAAGTGTGGGTTACCCTGTGTGCCTGCATTGCCATCAATTCCAGTACTACCGAAATTAATTTGTTGTGATGGGAAAAAGCTACCTTTGACCGGTGGTGTTCCTACCGTTCCTGTTGGGACAAAAGTACCCAGGTTAGTATTGCTGCCTAATGTAACATCTAATGTATAAACATCAAACAGGCTTTGAACATCATTGGTACCATCACCATCCAAATCTATGGTATTTGTATCTGAAGGATCGTCCATGGAAAAGGCAACGGTTGTTGTGCCATCAGGGTTGTTAACAAAGCTAAGACCAAATGGATTTATGATGCCATCATTAACATCTTCAAAAGCCAGGTAGAATGGTTCTTTATAGCTACCATCTGGTTGTCTTTTAAATCCATAAAACATGCTGCTGGTTGCAAAGTTAGGGGCTTGTTCGACATCTACCATCCATGATGCGGCATTATGAAGCCATTTACCGTTATCTATACGACCATCAAAAAATCCTGGACGCTCAGGTGAAGTTATTGGGCCTATAGTATTGTCAATCCACTCGTGAGTACATCTATCAGGGATTAAGCGATGATTCCCGCAACCGCCATTACTTCTAGGTGCTTGAAACAAAAAGAATCCGCTGAAATATATTGGCCCATAGTGTACAAATAAGTACTCGCCATCAGGTGTTATGGTTACACCATCTTCGTAACCTTCAGTATTGACCAACCCTGATACAGACATTGGTTGCTCCCAGTCACTATGAACACCTGCAACGACTAAAGCTGTCCTGGAAATGCTCTCAGAGTCGTAAGTAACGGTTACAGTGTGTTCTCCTGTTTGAACGGGTGTAATAGTAAACTGGTAATGCCCGGTATCAATTTCTGTAATAGCACTGTGACTACCTCTACTTAATGAAACAGATATATTTTCTGATAAACCAGAGAGAAGGTTGCCATTATTAAGAATGTTTGCTGTAACGGTAAAAGGATTAAGAGAGCCTGATTCAACGCGTTTAAAATCCAGCGTTATAGAATAATTGTCTGGTGTACCTTCCGTCTCACCAGATGATGAGCCACCACCTCCGCAATTTACTATTACTAACAGGCTTCCAATAAGTATGAACCACTGTGTGAATTGGGAGGTTATGTGTCTCATGGTTCAAATCCTTTCTTAAAAATCAGTGTAGAACTGGGAAGCTCACACTTACCAGTTCTACATTATAATTTTAAAACTAAATAATACTCATATTGTTACTTAAATCGTACGGCAATAATATTTGTATTAAGTGTTGTGCTTGATAAACTCCATTTACCTCGGCTTGCGATAAAGTCCATTGTTTCGAGTGTACCGAGTTTATTATTTAAAGCTGTAACGAACTTATCAAATTCAGTATACAAGATAACACGCCCATTCTGAAATACTGCGTACACACCTCGACCATTTTCAGTTAATGTAGTAGCTCCTGATAGCGCCTTAAGATCTGTTACAATGCCATACTGGAAAATATGATGTAATGCACCAGTACCATTTAGATTAAGTACGAGTGATGTGTTATCAGTTAAGCTAAATGGATTAACTGTGGCAGGTGTCCAGTTAGTTAATAAAGTGCTTGGTACATCATCAAGGTTGATGACGGTTTGTGCTGTAAAGTCATCAGTGACTGCCTGACCAAATGGCACAACAAAACCACGTACCCGAACGGCACTACCATTACCAAGACCAGTTAAATCAAGTGAGCCAGTATTGATTCGGTATGCAACTGGATCGCTATCTGAACCACCGACACCCGTTCCGGTGAATCTATATAGGTTAATGCTGCGGCCGTTTATATACTGAACATCAACATTTAACTGGCTGCTGTTAACACTGTTTATTGTAGCGGCAAGAGAACTTAAGCACATACGCAACAAGCCGTCAGTTGCATCCATGGTAGGGCTTGAAAGATCACTGCCTAATTCACCAAGAATAATGACTTGCTGTCCAACTGAGATATCATCCTTGGTTGACGTGGCTCCACCGGATAGTTGACGAGTAATAATTGTATCGCTACCGATCGTGACATCAACATTATCTTTGAATATTAATGTACCATCCGCTCGGACAAGACTTGCACCACGGACAGTGAGGATATCACCATTACGTGCAACGACACTACCTGTTACGGCGTCTTTGGTACCGAATGCTACACTGGAACCTGCATAAACATCCGTTGCTTTAAACTGGCGGGTACCGGGTATTAAATCACCTTCAACAACGATAGCAGTTGAAAATGCACGCGTGTTAAGTTCCGTTAAGCCACTTTGTCCTATATATATTTGACCGTCAATTTCAAATTCTGTCTTACTATCAGTGTTAACAGTAAGACGACCAAAATCGCCTCGCAGCAAAGCAAATGGGCGAATAATTACACGGAATGAACTGTCTGACAGATTAACATCCTGTAAAGGTCCACGTACCCGGTGTATTTTTGGATTCTTTGGATTAACTTCAGCCATTAACAGTGGTGTTACGGTCACTGTTTTAGCAACTTCATCGACTGTGTTAGATGCTTTTAAGTCAAAGTCCAGAGTGACGTGTGACGGAATGCCTGGCAAAACCACAATTCTGTTAATATTAGGAAGCTCAACATCGATTTCTAAAGTAGAAAGAGGATTGCTGTCTTTATCCTGTGGTGAAACTTTAATAAGCGATGTTCCATCATCATACTGAATTTCAGAATTTGTATAGTCAAGAGTTAAGGTTGCATGGGTATAAACACCAATAGGTATGGTGGCTGCTGTTAGAAACTCGGTAACTTCAACATATTGAGCAAAATCAACTCTCGTTTTTAATGGCAGGGTTTCTATCACCGCACCATCTTGCCTTGTGAGTTTAAGAGAGACGACATCAACGGTATATGTTGCATAATCACCTGCAGCATCGGTTAAGCCTATAATGACTTCGCCATTTTGCTGCCCAGAACCACCTCCATTGCCACTGTCTTCATCCTTACTTCCACCACCCCCGCAGCCTGTAAGCATAAGAGCTGCAAAAATCACTAACAAAGCAACTCTAAAAAAATGGTTTACTTCCCTGGTTACACTTAGTTTGTTATTCATTATAGGTCTCCCTCTATTCACTGTTGATTATTTAGCCATTGGCATATTTATTTTGCTGAAAAGAGTATTGATAAAATATGTAACCAAAGCGTGTCAGTAAAGCAACGTGTTGTAACAGACTGTGTCAGGAAGTATTTCCTGCAACATTTTGTTACACTTTTTTCGCAAAAGTGTGAAATAAGGCCGTATTATTATGAGCATGCAGGAAACAACAAACAAAATACTGGTCGTAGACGATGACCACCGATTACGAGAACTTCTTGAGCGCTATCTTCAGGAGCAGGGATTTACTGTCAAAGTAGTTATAGATGGCAAAGCGATGGATAAGGCACTGGAGAGAGAGTTTTTTAATCTCATTGTTCTCGATCTGATGTTGCCCGGAGAAGATGGTTTACAAATATGTACTCGCTTACGTGGGCAAGGTAACAATATCCCAATTTTGATGTTAACAGCAAAAGGGGACGAGGTTGATCGTATCGTTGGTCTGGAAATTGGCGCAGATGATTACCTCCCCAAACCGTTTAATCCACGTGAGCTGGTTGCTCGTATCAGTGCTATTTTAAGACGGCATAACCCAGTACCTGCTGGTGCGCCAGAAGAAGAACATACCTGTATCCAAATTGGAAAGTATGAACTTGACCTCGGTACTCGAGTATTAATGCGCGACGATGAAGCGATAAATATCACAACGGGACAATTTGCATTGTTAAAAGCTTTGGTTACACAACCACATAAACCCTTATCACGAGATGCTTTAATGGCAAAATTAAACGAGCGTGATCATGAATCGTTCGATCGTAGTATTGACGTACAGATTTCCAGGTTACGAAAAATTGTAGAAGCTGACCCCAAAAAACCACGTTATATACAAACGGTATGGGGACACGGTTATGTCTTTGTACCGGAAGGGGAAGCACACTAATGAAATTCATCCCTAAGACATTTTATATACGCACTGTATTTCTGGTTGTTGCTCTTATTATTACCAGCTTTATCGCATCGTATTTTATATTTTTGTACTTCTATACAAAGCCTATGGCAGAGAGCGTCTCAGATTATGTTTCTGAGCACATCAATAGCGTGCATCATGCTTTGCAAAACATGGATGAAATACAGCAAAAAAATTATTTAAAGCAACTGCAAAATGACAAACACATTTTCCTTGCTAAAGAAAATACTGTTCCTGGTCGAGAGCCAGAACTTTTTTACGAGCCTCCATTTAAAGCAGCCATGCTTACCCGTCTTAACAAAACGGCTTTAGATGTTCGGTTTGAAATGGATGGTGTGATGGATTTTGCTAACCCTCGAATTATTTGGGTTAAGGTGTTGGTAAAAGATAAGCCAATCTGGCTAGGTTCTCACCTGGGTTTCTGGAATGAACCATTTCCTGAGTACCATATTACATTATTATCATTTATCTTGTTGCTGACTGGAGTAGGAGCTTATCTGATTGCACGGCGTGTAAAGCAGCCTTTGAATCAATTGGTTAATGCGGCTGAACAGTTAGGCAAAGGGGTGGCACCTGAACCAATTCAGGTTAAAGGACCGATTGAATTGCAAACAATGGGAAATGCTTTTAACCAAATGGCTGAGGATATTCAGAAGTTATCGGATGACCGTAATCTTATGTTGGCAGGGATATCTCATGATTTGCGAACACCTCTGGCTCGCGTGCGACTTGCGTTGGACATGATAGATGAACAAATTACGGAAGATCTTTACTCTGGCATGGTTCAGGATATTGAAGACATCGATAAGATTGTTGGACAATTCTTAACGTTTGTACGTGATGGTGTGGATGAACCTTATTCTTACGAAAATATTAATGACACTATTGAATATGTCGTTTCACGTTATATAAAAGACGGTAAAGATATTAAATTTGTTGAGGGCGATATACCTAAATGCATGTTCAAGCCAATTGCCATACAAAGGTTATTAATGAACTTAATCGATAATGCCTGGCACTATGGTAAAAAGGATGTCGAAGTTCATACTACCGTTGTTGATAATAAAGTTAAAATCTCCGTGCTTGATCGTGGCCCTGGCATTGATACAGAACACATTGAACGCTTAAAGCAACCTTTTACCCGTATGGATGAGTCTCGTGGTGGTACTAAAGGTGCAGGTTTAGGTTTGGCAATTGTTGTGAAAATTGCTGAGTGGCATGGAGGCGAAGTAGATATAAAACAACGTGAAGGTGGTGGTCTAATCGTTGATATACTTTTACCAATAAATTTTCAAGCTTAAATGGAGGTGGTTATGAAAAATTTGATATTAAAATCTGTTTTAATTTTTATCTTTCAATTGCTTTATGTTTTTCAGGTTAATGCCGGTGAGCATGTCTTACAACCAAAAATTGGTTTTGCTGACTGGAATGACAACAGTAATCACAGTGTTAAAGGGAATACATTCAATCTGGACAGTCGAGTATCTGCATCGGCTGGTTTTATGTACCTATATCGCCTGGATAATGGTTTTGGCTTTGGTGCTGAGCATTATGCTTACAGTAAGGACTTTACGCATACCAATGGTAGTACAGGAGAAATGGATACTGTTCATTTTTATGCTTTAGCTGAATATTACTTTAATAATGATGGTATTGTGAAACCATTTTTAGGTGTCGGTGTTGGTGGAGCAAGAGCAGAACTAACCGGTGCTATTAATCAGGAGGCTGCTGGTTTTTCTGCACAAATAAAAGGTGGTGTTGAATTTGAATTAAGTGAACGTTTCTCAATTGCTACAGAAGTCAAATATTTCACCATTGATATTGACGAAGAAATCACTGGAGAAAAAAGTGATATAGATAGTGAAGGTTACGGTATTTTTGTCGGCTTTAGTTTTAAAATATAACGAACACCTTGAAGTATTTATGTGAATATTATTTAACTTAATGCCTTTTGCATTTAGTGGTGTATTGTTGCATCTTTAGTGATTGTATTTTGGTTTTTAAGAATGTTGTTTTCAATGATTTCTTTGACATGCTTAGTTACGAGTATAGAAAGGAAATTTTTACAGGTTGCTTTTAACTGTAGCTTTTCAAGCGCTTCTTCGTAAATATTTCGAACTTCTTCATCTTTTAACTGGTACTGCATAGCAAGTGATTGAATCGCACTTAAATGAACCTGATAATCTTTGTCTGATTGATATAAGTTATGCATTTCCAATTCCTCGGTTATTCTTATATTTTTAACGTACGAGCCGGTGGCTAACTTTAGATAATTGTAACCCTTTTTCTGAAAAAAGTTTGCTACAGTTATAATTCTATATGTACTTATATACTTAAAGACATTGAATCAACTAGTTAGAGTATCTGAATAGCTGATTCAGTTATTTAGTAATTTAGTTGGATATTTTACAGACAGCAATCTGGTCGCGCTTTTATCAAAAATGACAGAAAGCCTATTTTAGTAAATAAACTCTTAAAGAGAGTACTTTTACAGTAAAAGCTGTTAAATATAATTTAATATAGCTTGATTAAGTAGGGTTGTTAAAGTGGCCTGTTCTATAGTCTGTTTAGGTCTGGTCCAATAGTAATAAGATTATCTGAGTTTGTGGCATACAATTCTATATTTGTATCAAGTTAAACTGTTTTAACCGGATTAAATATATTTTGTAAGTGAACCTATGGCTATTCTCTAATATAATAGACAGTTTCATCAATTTGACAGTAATTACGATTTTATTTGAGAAGCTACTATGACCCGCAAGATTATTTACACTGAAACTGACGAAGCCCCGGCTTTAGCAACGCATTCATTTTTGCCTATCGTAAAGGCTTTTACAAAAGCTGCCGATATTGATGTCGAAACCCGAGACATCTCTCTAGCTTCGCGAATTTTGGCGAATTTTCCGGATAATTTAACTGATGATCAAAAAGAAAATGATGCATTAGCAGAGCTGGGTGAGCTTGCCAAACATCCTGAAGCAAATATTATCAAACTTCCTAATATTAGTGCCTCAATTCCACAGCTAACAGCAGCAATTAAAGAGCTTCAATCAAAAGGATATAGTATTCCAGATTATCCTGAAGATGCTTCTACGGATGAGCAAAAGCAAATAAAAGCAAGATATGCCAGGGTCCTGGGTAGTGCTGTTAATCCGGTTTTACGTGAAGGCAATTCAGATCGACGTGTAGCAGGGCCAGTAAAAGAATATGCACAAAAACACCCGCATTCAATGGGTGAATGGGTGAGCAATTCCCGGTCACATGTCGCTTCGATGGCAAATGGAGACTTTTACTCGAGTGAGAAGTCTGCTGTTATCCAAAGTGATGGTGATGTCAAAATAGAGTTTGTAAGTAGCAATGGTAAATCGACTGTCCTAAAAGAAAAAACAGCGGTATTAGCCGGAGAAATCATTGATGCATCAGTTATGAGTGTTAAAGCACTAACTACGTTTTTTGAAAAATCGATGAAAGATGCTAAAGAACAGAATGTCCTATTATCGCTACACATGAAGTGCACCATGATGAAGGTTTCTGATCCCATTATTTTTGGTCATGCAGTCCGCGTTTATTTTAAAGATGTTTTTGAAAAACATGCAGACACATTTAAAAATCTGGGCGTTGATACACGTAATGGCTTAGGCGATGTTTATAATAAAATCACTGAGCTTCCAGATGTTGAGCGCAAGACAATTGAAGATGATATTCAGACGGTATACAAAACACGCCCGGCTTTAGCAATGGTCAACTCAGATAAAGGTATTACCAACCTGCATGTGCCAAGTGATGTGATTATTGATGCATCAATGCCAGCTGCTATACGTGCTTCCGGTAAAATGTGGGGAGCAGATGGGGAGCTACATGATACCAAAGCGATGATTCCTGATCGCAATTATGCGGGTATTTATCAGGCAACGATTAACTATTGTAAAGATCACGGTGCTTTTGATGTAACGACAATGGGTAACGTAAGTAATGTTGGTTTGATGGCTCAAAAAGCAGAGGAGTATGGCTCACACGATAAAACATTTGAAATTCCTGAAGATGGTAGTGTGCGAGTTAATGATTCAAATGGTAATGTGTTATTGGAGCATAATGTTAATCAGGGCGATATCTGGCGTATGTGCCAGACAAAAGACTTGCCTGTACAGGACTGGGTAAAGCTTGCTGTTAACCGAGCAAGGTTAACCGGGCAACCGGCAATTTTCTGGCTAGATAAAAAACGTGCGCATGATGCAAATCTAATTAGCAAAGTTGAAACTTACTTAAAAGACCATGATACAAGTGGATTGGATATTAAGATAATGTCACCATTTGAAGCAACATTATTCACTTTGCAACGCGTTACAGCTGGTAAAGACACTATCTCGGTGACGGGTAATGTTTTACGCGATTACTTAACGGATTTATTTCCAATACTGGAATTAGGAACTAGCGCCAAGATGCTATCAATAGTGCCACTATTAGCAGGCGGCGGTTTGTTTGAGACGGGAGCGGGTGGTTCAGCACCAAAACATGTAGAGCAGGTATTACAGGAAAACCACTTACGCTGGGATTCGCTCGGAGAATTTCTGGCGCTAGCTGTATCGCTTGAAGATATGGCAAATAAAACGGGTAGTAATAAAATAAAAGTTTTGGCGAATGCTCTGGATAAAGCGAATAGTCAGTTCTTGAATAACAATAAATCCCCGTCACGTAAAGTGGGTGAGCTTGATACTCGTGGTAGTCATTTTTATCTGACTTTGTACTGGGCTCAAGCCCTGGCAGCTCAAACTGAGGAAACTGATTTACAAAAAGTCTTTACACCAGTAGCAAAAGCTTTGACAGACAGTGAATCTATAATTGTTGAAGAGCTTACTAATATACAGGGCTCGTCTGTAGATTTGGGCGGTTATTACAAGCCGAATCGAGAATTGGCGGTCAGCGTTATGCGCGCAAGTGAAACGTTTAACGGGGTAATAGATAGCTTAATTTAAAAATCTAAAAAAGGCTGGGGAAACCAGCCTTTTTTATTACTCAAGCTTTTTGTTCCATCCATTTAGTTGTTAACGCAATACCAGTAACCATACCAAATACTGCAATTAATGACTCCAATGAAAGAGTGGAGATTCCGCTTAATCCCTGACCAATGTTACAACCGTAAGCCATAATACCGCCGATTCCCATTAGTGAACCGCCGAGTAACGCCATTACTGTCATACCCTTTTGGGGTGGTGTGATTTTAAATTGCTTAGTTGCTAAAGCAAGTAAAAACGAGATTATGGCTGTACCGATAACAAATGAGATAGCAAATGACAATGCAGGAGTACGTCCAGAAATAATGATGTATCCAAAGCGTGCTAAAGGGCCAGACATGGTCATTGCTGATGGTTTGGTTGGCTCGAACTCGTCTTGCGCCAGAACACCAGTAATGTACCAACTGCACACAACAAGTAAACCGACAATCGCACCAACAATAAGCATTGTTTTTTTATTGGAGTTATTAGAAGTTTTAAAAATAAAAAATAGTAAACCGACAACAACTATCGCAAGTACAAGCCATTGCGGTAAAGACAGTATAGAAGCGATACCTGCATCCGTTTTTAATTCTAATGAGGTTGCATGCGTTATATCAAGGCGAAGTGTTTCAAGAAAACCAAATTGCGCTACTGCAGCTACAATAGCAAAGGAGAGCAGCGCAATAAGAGCGTGAATACTTCCTTCCATTGTTCTGACCAGTGTGCGTGCTGCGCAACCACCAGCAAGTGTTGCGCCAATGCCAAAAAATATTCCACCTACACCTGCACCAAACCAGTCGAGTGTGCTGTTACGGTAACTTGAGTCTGCAACTTCAACAATGCTGAATATTTCTAAAAGTTGTACGCCGGTTATTGCTACCAATAATGCCGTTGCAAAAGCAACTGTCTGACGGGAGTCGTTGATTAGTAAAAAATTACTTGTGCCTGCGACCAGGCAAAAACGAAAATGTTGAACAACGACTGCAAAAATGGCACCTACAGCGAGGCCACCACCAACTAACCATGTATTAATTTCACCCATACTTAAACCTTTACTGAATTACAAAGTGCACTAGCACGAAATTGTTCGGGACAGATAAATTATTGTTATATAGCTTATGCTAAAGCTATATCATACAGTAAGAATAACTTGTGGTCATATCCCTATTTGGTTTTATAGAGATTTTGATGGGTTGTAATAACAATTACAATGCGGTATCAAAAGATACAAAATTCATTTGAAGTAATATAATTTGGTTGTCAAAGTTTAGGTTTTTTAGAAGGACGCAACCCGATTAACAGTATGAGCCCATGCGACATGGGGGTGAGCAATTTCAGCCTCAATAATGACTTCCATATTTAACAAGTCAATAATAGTGGAAAATGTATAATTTTCACTGAAACATGATTTTAATTGCTCTGAATGCACCTGATTTAAGTAAAGCAGATTAGGGAATATACCGTGCTCTTTCTCAAATGAATTAACGATTCGGTAAATATGATCTAACATTTTGTCACTCCTTTAAACCAGCGCACAGTAGCAATGTGGTTACTGAGGCTGGTTTATTTTCATGAAATTATTAAATTTGTTATTCAGTCGCCCAACGATCCATGTCGTCCAGGTATAATGGTTCTTGACGTGTATATAGCTCGGGCTTATTACCTCTTAGTCCAAACATAGTGGCTGGCATGGACATGCCATATGGCTCGTAGTCATCATCGCTTTTGAGTAATAGGTCGATGAATGTGCTGTAGTTAACTGATTTATTCATTTGCTTGCTCCCTAATCTCGTTAGTTGCTGTTTAGATTTTCTTACGTGTTCACTTATGTTTATTACAAGTATTATGCCAGCTATGATTAAGCTAGTGATTTCAGAGTGTTAGAGTTATAAGTCTTGATGACAACTGGTATCCATGCACTGTTTTGGTGTTATAATTTATTTTTTGCACCAAAATAATAGTATGAAACTGATAAATTCAGATAACGCTGTATGCTAGTGGTAATAATATTTAAATATTAGGCGAGCTAATGAAAATATTCTTAATTTTAAGTTTGCTGTTTATCAGCTCTGCAACAAGTAATGCAAAAATATTTCATTGTATGGATGAGTTCGGCAAAATTGTATATAAAGACAGTGAATGTGATTCAACCAATGATTCAATTCGCCCGCTACCATACAAAGATCCCGTTATTCAAGAAGAAGCTTTTAACAAAGCTCCCGAAAATGTTGTTGTTGAGGATGGTAAACCCGGTAAGTTAATTTTTTTAAATAAGCAACGCCTTACACCTCCTTATACGATTAAAGTTAATGAAGTACGCTTAATTACTGAAACGTATGACAGGCTTGTTCTTGATGTGATTTATACGTATAAAAATAAAATACCTGCTGAAGAGATAAAGATATTTGTAACGCCAAATCATGGTTATTGGAGTACTGGGCAAATCCAGGTCTCGTACGGAAAAAATGTAGGGAGAGCTTCTATTGGCTTAAGTCGAAGCAATATGAAAAAAGCGCGAGTGAAGCGTTCATACACCGATGTTATTAATATACGTTTTGAACATTACAAACCCAAAAAGTATCTCGGTGCTATTTGGTCTGAAACAGTTAAATATAAAAAGAAGTGGGTCTTAAAATAATTTGCAAATACGAATGAAATGCTAAGCAACAGTATAACAGTAGCCCCCATGTTATTTTATTTCTGTAACCTATCTTATTAAAGAATTATTTATGAGTAAATGCCAATGCAAAAGATCTTATTAAATATAATAGTTCTGGTTATATCCTTAACTCCCTTTGTTGTTAATTCCTTTGAGCTTATTCAAAGTAAGTCCGCTCAATTTAAGGTTGAGCTGGTTACAAGTGATCTTGGAGTCCCATGGGGTATGGCCTTTATAACGGATGACAAACTATTGATTACTGAGCGCGGAGGGCGTGTTCGTTTATTAAATTTAAAAACAAACAAGAAACGTGAAATAAAGAACTTGCCAGGTGTGTTTGTAACAGGTCAGGGAGGATTGTTAGATGTTGCGGTGTCACCCGATTATAATAATAATGGGTGGATCTATTTTACCTATGTAAAAGAGGTTGACGAATCAGGTGTGACGGTACTGGCAAGATCAAAATTAAAAGGATACCGTTTAGAGAAATGGCAAAACTTATTGGTAAGTAAATCCGGAAGTGATACAGGGCAACACTTTGGGAGTCGAATTGCTTTTGATGAAAATGGGCATGTGTTTTTTGGTATTGGTGATCGTGGTCATCGTCCCAATGGACAGGACTTAACAAACCACGCAGGTTCAATTTTACGTTTAAACCTGGATGGTAGTGTACCAAAAGACAATCCATTCATTAAAAGAAAGGATGTTTTACCAGAAATATGGAGTTACGGGCATAGAAATCCGCAAGGCTTAATTTATGATTTTGATAATAATAGGCTATTGTCAATTGAGCATGGTCCTCGTGGCGGTGATGAAATAAACTTAATACATGCAGGTAAAAATTATGGATGGCCTGTTATTTCATATGGTAAGGAATACTGGGGCCCTCTGGCTGTTGGAGAGGGTACTCACCGTGAAGGAATGGAGCAACCCATAAAAATCTACACCCCCTCCATAGCACCAGGAAGTTTAATGCAATACACAGGTAATTTGTTTCCAAACTGGAAAGGGAGCCTGTTTGCTGGCGCATTAAAACTTCGACATATTAATAGAGTTGTTATCAATAATCAGTCAAAAGTCGTTGAAGAAGAGCGATTGTTACAGAATCTGGATGAACGTATTCGTAATTTGGTCCAAAGTCCTGGTGGATTGATATATTTCTCAACGGACAGCGGGAAAATATATCGTATCAAACCTGTTAAGTAACCAATATATTGTATCTTGTATAAGGTGATTATGAATAATTTTCGACAAATTGTAGTATTTTTAAGTTTTTTCTTATTGTTATCAAATGTGCATGCTGCTAAAGCTGTGCTCGCAGGAGGATGTTTCTGGTGCATGGAAGCAGATTTTGAAAAACTCGATGGTGTCACCAATGTGGTTTCTGGATTTACTGGTGGGAAAGTTAAAAATCCGTCATATCAAGGCAACCATGATGGCCATTATGAAGCGGTAGAAATTACCTACGATGAAAAAAAGCTAAGTTATAAGAAATTACTTGACTATTACTGGATCAATATCGATCCTTTTGATCCAAAAGGCCAGTTCTGTGACAAAGGGCATGAATATTTGAGTGCGATATTTGTAGCAAATACAACAGAAAGAAAAATCGCTGAAAAATCATTACAAAATGTTATTAAACAATTTCCTGATCAAAAGGTTGTGACACCTATCTTAAATGCATCTACCTTTTATCGAATTAAAGGTAAAGAAAGTTATCATCAGGATTATTACAAAAAAAATCCCATTCGCTACAGATTTTATCGATTAAGCTGCGGTAGAGATCGAAGATTAAAAGAAATATGGGGCGACAAACGTCCTTAAGGATTTACTATTTGTAGTAGAGCCCTATAATTTGTTATGAGGCTGTGCGGAAGGCAGTATGAGTCCATGCAACACGTGGATGAATAATTTCCTGATCGACAATAATTTCCATCCCAAGTATATTCATTATCTGCTGCATTGAATAGCCATCAGCAAATGAAGACGTCAGATGCTTATTGTGTATGCTATTAATATAAAGTAAATTCGGATGAAATCCGTGTTCCTTTTCAAAGCTTCTTACAAGACTATAAATGTATCCCAGCATTTTTATTCCTCCCCGTTATGGATTGGTTTTTATATTTTCGCGTGTATACTATCTACATATAAACTGCTTAAATTTAAAAATATTATAAATTTTGAGCACAGTAACAAAGAATTATGTAATTTTTGTTACAATTACTAATTGTTTGCATGACATTTTAGTTTTAGGTGTGATTAATATGGTTGATTCCAAAACAAAAAACTTTGATAAAGTCGTAGCAGCGGCACGTAAAGCCAGTGACGAGCGTGAACAGGGTTATCGTGAACAGGCTTTGAAAATGTATCCACATATTTGTGGTCGTTGTAGTCGTGAATTCACACGTGAAAATTTGCATGAATTAACCGTTCATCATCGTGACCATAATCACGACAACAATCCATCTGATGGTAGTAACTGGGAGTTACTTTGCCTGTACTGTCATGACAATGAACATCAACGACAATTAGAAGCACAAAATAATAGTGGGATTGTCAATGAAGATCAAAGTGAAGCTGCTACATTCAATCCCTTCGCAGACTTAAAAAATATGATGAAAAAAGAATAACAATTTCAACTTAAGTGATTTTCTGTTTCTTTCTCAAGAGCAAAACTGTTTTTTTTAATGCAAATTGCAATAAATCTTGCATTGAAATCTGCTTGCATGTTCGATTTATCAATAACTTAAGCATGTTATAAGCAGGAAATGATCCATGTCAGGTAAAGAATGTTTTTGTTTGTCCATAATTATCGTATAGGGTAACAATAATTGGGGGAGTGAGCTTTAGTTGTGAGCATTTCTTTATTTCAAAAGTTAACTGAGAGTGAGCTTGATAATTATCTTAATGAAATTGATCTGGTATTAGAGTTTCATGTTAAGTGGTTATCTGAATTAAATCGAATATTGGTTTGTTGTAATCAGTTCGAACCTGATAATGATTTAGGCTTTGATAATGCTGATGACCATTTTAAACGTTGGTATGAGAGTGTTCATGATCAGGAATTAATTGAAATGCCTGCATTTAAAACCCTGGAGAACCTGCATGATGAGATGTTGTTGCACAGTAAAATCCTACTCGATAAAGTTATAAATAATTCGAAAATATTGCCTGATGAATATGATGGTTTTGCAGAATTAACATCTGAATTTCGTCAACACATGTTAACATTAAAAGCTAGGATTAAGTCAGACCTTAAACTTGTTGCAAAGTTAATGGGTAAGGTTTTTGAGAATGCTGAAGAAGGCGTCATGATCACGGACGCAAGTTCAAATATTTTAAATGTTAACCAGTCGTTTACCTCGGTAACACATTATACAAAAGAAGAGGTTGTTGGTAAAAAGCCCAGCATTCTACATTCCGGTCAACACGATAAAGGATTTTATGAAAGAATGTGGGCTATCTTGCTTAGAGATTATCGTTGGCAAGGTGAAATCTGGAATAGACGAAAAAATAATGACATCTATCCCGAATGGTTATCTATAACGGCAGTGTTTGATGATAATGAAGATGTTAGTCATTACATTGGTATATTTTCTGATGTTTCAACAGAAAATGAAGGCAGTGAACGTTTATATCGTTTAGCGCATTACGATAGCTTATGTGATTTACCTAATCGTTTACTGTTTTACGACAGACTTAGACAATCTCTTTCTCGCTCACGAAGGAATGATCAGCGTATAGCTGTTATGTTCATGGATTTAGATGGGTTTAAACAGGTTAATGATCAATTCGGACATAGTGTAGGTGATGAACTACTGCAGCTTGTAAGTAAGCGGGTAGTTGAAATTTTACGTGAATCAGACACTATTGCCCGTATCGGTGGTGATGAGTTTACTTTAATTATTAATGACATTGATAGCATTGATTCAATAAATACGATAGCAAACAAAATTCTATCAACTCTGATGGAACCTTATTCATTGCATGATCAATCTTTTAATGTATCTGCCAGTATTGGTATTAGTTTGTATCCGTATAATAGTGAAGATATGAATACCCTGGTTAAACAGGCAGATATTGCTATGTATAAGGCAAAAAAAGAAGGTAAAAACCGATATGAATTTTATGAAAAGTCTATGGGTTAAGAAATGGTTGGTTACAGTATTTGCATATTCGGCAACCAACCATTAGAACTAAAAACTATAAACTAAAGTCACAATGCTCTCAGTATCTGTTTTTTCTTTTCCTGCAGGTGCGTCGGAATTATGTTTTATACTATGAGAAAGTTTGGCTGATAAGTTACCAATCACTTGTATTTTTAAAGCCGTAATAGAACGACTAATCGTGTTATCTTCTCCAGCTTCAACTGATAAATGCTGAGTGAAAGTTGATGTTTTACTTAACTTCCACTCAAGATCAGCTGCACCCTTAACTAAACCTTCACTATTTGTAGAGCCTGAATCCAGCTTTGATTGTCTGGCACCAACACCAACTTCCATATCAAGCTTTAAGTCTTCTTGTTTAATAACATGGTAACCATAACCAATGGCTTCCGTATATTGATATTCATAACCTGAGAAGTCATCGTTTTCATACGTTAGTGTGGCAAAAAGATAAGAAAACTCATCGATGTTATAATCACTCTTGCCTGTAATATAGGTACGTTTCGCATTAGTCACACCATTGTCACTTTTTCTGGTTATCTCAATCGTGGCAGTATGTTTCCATTTGATACGCTCATTTATGATCTTACCTTTTGTATGCAGAGATTCTGTATCGGTGTTACCGGATGTTTTTAAGTAACCAAGCTCAGCCTCGCCATTCCATTTACTTGCGGGTTTCTCTGCAACTTTTTTGGGTGCTTCTGCAGCGTGTGATAGAGCGGGTAAAAACATCATCAGAGATGTAAATACAATTTTAAACATTAGTTTTTCCTGTAAAGAATTATAAATTTATTAACGTAAACTATTTTTTAAGTTGCCTGGATCATATGAATATCACGTTGCGGGTAAGGTATGGAAATACCTTTGCTGTCAAAGGTTTCTTTAATAGTTTGCAATAAATCAGCTCGAGCAGTCCAGTAGTCAGCAGAATTAACCCAGGGTCGTATAGCAATATCTATACTGCTTGCCCCTAATTCTAGAACCATGATTGTTGGTTCAGGTTCACTTAGTACACGGCTATCGCCCTGTAAAATAGATTCAAGAGTATTTTTTGCAAGCGCAATATCATCGTCATAGCCAATACCAATAACTAAATCGATTCGACGGTTTTCTTTTGCGCTGTAATTTGTAATTATTCCACCGTAGATTTGTGAATTCGGGACTGTTATTTCACGATTGTCACCTGTTTTCATTACTGTGTTGAAGATACGAATATGCTCAATTACACCAGCCACACCTGCTGCTTCAACAAAGTCGCCTAATTTAAAAGGCTTAAAGAGAATAACCATAATGCCTGCTGCAAAATTTGAAAGAGAATCCTTAAATGCTAAACCGATAGCCAAACCAGCTGCGGCAAATACAGCAAGTACTGATGTTGTATTGACGCCAAGTTGTTCTAAAGCAGCGATGACAATAACAATCGTTAATATAGCTTGGATAATACTGCCAAGAAACTGTCTTAGAGTTTCTTCTACACCGGCTCTTTCCATAACCTTTTTTATGGTAGATACAATTATTTTTGCAATAAAGCGACCTATAATAAAAATTGCAATTGCAGCGACAATTTTTATTCCCCATGGAATCGCGTAGGTATCTATTAAGTTCTGGTAATTATTGAGGTCTATGTTCATTGGGATATCCTTAAAATATAATGAATAATAGTGTAATCAAAATAACATTTCTAAAAACTGTTTTCTAATTTTTTCATTCAATGCTCTTCTGCTCGTAAATTGAACATGTCTACCCAACACATTTTTTTTGACATCGTCGCGATTTAATGTAATCCCCCATAAAGGGATTATTGTGTTTGGAATAAATGAATAACGTACATCAATAACAAGCTCTGGATCAGTTGGACTTAAAGCGAGAAAGTTATCAGAAAACCAGCGAAACCTTTCAATATCTTTTGCCTGTTGACTACTATGGTTTAACCAGGGTAGATCTTCGATTAAATTCAATTTTTTAATCGATGTTCCCTGAATAATTTCAGAGTCCCATAATATTTTTACCGCATCGACATAATATCTATCGTCATGCTCATACACTATTTTCCAAACATGCCGGTTAGCAAAGCTGGGTTTAACATGAACACGTGATGGGTTGTGGTTACGTTCTTCAGCAACAGCATACAGCGCATCTGTTGCGCGTTGTTTCTGGATTAAGCCTAAACTCAGAAATATAATTGCGTATGTAAAAGCAGCACGAGCAAATGTTTTATTTTTTTTGTATACCGCTAATATGATTAAAATTAAAATAGGCAGGGTAAAGAATGGGTCAACAATAGAAACTGTACTCCACGCAACGCGTTCGTTTGAAAATGGCCAAAAGAGTTGAGTGCCATAAGATGTACAAGCATCAAGCAAACCATGGGTTGCATAGCCTAACAAGGAAAAAATATAAATTTGAAAAAATGACAGTTTCTGCTTAAATAAATGGTAAAACACCAATGCGCATATTAAAGCACCAACTGGAATGAATATCAGAGAGTGAGTGAACTGTCGGTGATATTCAAGAAACAATAACGGATCACCAGGTGACTGAATTAATACATCAAGATCCGGCGCCATACCAGCCAGCGCACCTATGACTAAAGCGGATAATTGCCTGCTTTTATCAGTTGAAGCAGACTGTGAAAGACTTGCACCAAAACAGGCTTGTGATAGAGGATCCATGAATTCCTACAACAATATTTTATATTAGCGACATATCTATTTTAAATTATTCAAATCCACATGCATAGATTAACCAACCTTAAGTTGCTTATTGTTTGGCTTTTTGCGCGCTCGAGTTTTATGTTGTTTTTGCGTACCTGCTTCTGTTTGTGTGCGTTTGCTACCAGCACGTTTTTTGCTTTTAGGTTTACCTTTCTTAGGTTGTTGTTTTCCACGACCTTTGTTTATTGGCTCAGCTTTAATTGATGGATCAGGTTCGTATCCTTCAATGTTTACTTTGGGTATTTCAGTCTTTATAAGTCGTTCTATGTCCTTAAGTAATTTAAGCTCATCAACGCAGACCAGGGACATTGCTTCCCCTTCATTACCCGCTCGTCCGGTTCGACCAATACGGTGAACGTAGTCTTCAGCAACATTGGGTAATTCAAAATTAACAACATGCGGAAGCTGATCAATATCCAATCCACGTGCTGCGATATCAGTAGCAACCAGTACGCGAACTTTTCCGGATTTAAATTCGGCTAAAGCGCGTGTACGAGCACCCTGACTCTTATTTCCATGGATTGCAGCTGCAGTGATACCATCTTTGCCAAGTTGCTCTGAGAGTCGGTTAGCGCCATGCTTTGTTCGAGTAAAAACCAGTACCTGTTCCCAGTTGTTTGAACCAATCAAAAATGAAAGTAGCTCACGCTTACGTTTTTTATCTACATGATGAACGACTTGAGCAACACGCTCTGATGTTGTATTTCTTTGTGCAACTTCAATTAATGCAGGTGAATGTAGCAGTTCATTTGCAAGCTTTTTTATTTCACTTGAAAAAGTGGCTGAGAATAATAAGGTTTGTTTTTTCTTTGGTAATAAGGCGAGCACTTTACGTATATCTCGAATAAACCCCATGTCTAGCATACGATCAGCTTCGTCAAGAACCAGAATATCTATCTTTGAAAGGTTGGCTGAATTTTGGCTTACATGATCTAATAATCGTCCAGGCGTAGCGACAAGAATATCAACGCCTTTGATGAGTTTCATCTTTTGAGGGTTAATACTGACACCGCCAAATACTACGGCTGACTTTAATGGTAAATACCGGCCATAGGTTTGCACACTTTCATGTACTTGAGCAGCTAATTCTCGTGTAGGCGTGAGTACCAGTGCGCGAATAGGGCGTCTGCCCTTAGTTGGTTTTGCTGTTTTTATCAGTCTTTCAAGTAACGGTAGTGTAAAACCAGCGGTTTTACCGGTTCCTGTTTGCGCGCCACCCATTAGATCCTGGCCTTTTAAAACTAAAGGAATTGCCTGTTGTTGAATAGGGGTAGGTTGGGTGTAACCTTTTTCGGAAATAGCACGAAGTACTTCAGCCGAAAGGCCGAGTGAATCAAATGACATGTAAGATGTTCTCCAGAACTGGTGCGTGCACACCTACCCAATACTGTGTATGGGACGGTCCAGGTGCGAAGCTGAAATTGCGCGTAACATTTTAAGCGCTATTAAAATGATGCAGACCGAAGAGCATCAAGAATTGAGCAATAATTATACCAGACATAGTGATAGCTATGTGTACTTATCCTTTCTTTAAGCTTCGATTTGTATAATAAAAAAAGCATATTAATTAGTAATATTGAAGTAATTATCATAAACGACTGTTTTTGTAGATTAATTACGCTGAATCTATTGTTTTTACATGAAAAAAGGTTAAACTATTAATCGCTACATTCTTTCTGGTTTTTTCGGAAGTTATCTCCTGTTAATTACCTCGCAAGACTTGTAACAAATTTTTAATTATTAATACATATTGAGGTAATTTATTATGGCAACAGGAACCGTGAAATGGTTTAACGAATCTAAAGGCTTTGGCTTTATTACTCCAGACGATGGCAGCAAAGATGTATTTGCTCATTTTTCTGCAATTAAAGCTGAAGGTTTCCGTACTTTAACTGAAGGACAGCAAGTCACTTTTGATGTTGAAGACGGACCAAAAGGCCCACAAGCTTCTAATATTACTGTTTAAAGCAAGTCTGACTCAGTAAATAAAAAACCCGCTCAATGTAGCGGGTTTTTTTTATCTATAATAAAGTTGAATACAAAATTAAATGCGGATTCACGGTGCTTTCAAACCGCAGGTAGATAGCGATGCAATCAGTTAAAACAATCAGCCCAAAGCAAGCTTACGACATTCAACAACAACCGAATGCGTTGCTGATTGATGTGCGATCACATATGGAATATTTATTTATCGGTCATCCCGTTGGTGCGATTAATATACCCTGGATAGATGAGCCAGACTGGAATATAAACCCAAATTTTGTTCGTGAAGTACGTCAACTTATTTTGGGAGGTGTCTCAACAGTAGAGCATAGTCATGACACACCCGTTATTTTAATTTGTCGAAGTGGAAAGCGTTCTCTTGAAGCGGGCAATTTGTTAATAAAGGAAGGTTTATTGCAGGTTTATAACGTTGCTGATGGCTTTGAAGGTGAGCTTAACGATTTACATCAACGCAGTACATTAGCTGGTTGGCGGTTTGATGATTTGCCCTGGGAGCAGTGTTAGCCATATTTGTTGAAAGATGGCTTTACGTTGGGCATAAAAAAAGGTTCTTTCGAACCTTTTTTTGTTAATAAATTTAGCTACAGCCTTTTGGTCGTGGTAAACCCGCAACTTTATTTGCGCATTTTATTAATCCGGTAGGGAATAATGAATAAATGTACTTCTGGCTGCTTCGATCTTTACCAAATTTCTCTTTCATAATTTTTGAGAATAAACGTGGCTCAGCAACAACACCATTTTCAGTAAAATACTCGCGTGCTGTGTTTACAATATCCCAATGTTCCTGGTTCATTTCACCAATTTTCTCGTTTACGGCGATTTGCTTTGCAAGCTCTTCGCTCCATTCATCAAGATTTTCTAACCAACCGGCTTCACTTAATTTAATAATTTTACCGTCTACTTCTGCCTGCATTTGCAAATACTCCTGAATATGTTTTGTATCAAATACCTGACTAATTATATCAAGTAATAACCCTACACACAATATATTAGAAATGAATAATATAGTAAATTAGATGGAATAATTGTGGTTTTTTGTGAATATTTGAAGAAAAAATTGTGAAATATTACCAAAACATCCAAAAAACGAATTTTGTCTAAATCTTGATAGATAACTGCCGATACTTGTACGTATATATTCAATCGGACTCAGCCAATGTCACAAAAGAAACACTTTTTAGTTGCAGATGATGATCCGTTAAATCTAGATATTATTGTCGAATACTTAAGTTTGCTATCAAGCAACTTTACAGTTGAGAGTGCTGAAAATGGACTGGATGCATGGCAATTGCTTAGTGACAATGTAAAGTCTCACTTTGATATTGTTATTCTAGATAATATGATGCCTAAAATGAGCGGGATTGATGTTCTTAGAAAAATGCAGGCAGACAAAGAATTAAAAAATACACCAGTCATTATTCAATCGGCTCGTGCTAGAAAAGAAGATGTAATTGAAGGTATAGAAGCGGGCGCGTTTTATTATCTAACCAAACCTTTTAACGAAGAACAGTTTGCTAACGTTATGCAAAACTGTATACGTAGTCGAAACATCTATAAAAACTTGCAAGAAACACTTGCTGAAAGCATGTCTTCAATGCGTCTACTTGAAGAAGCTACTTTTAACTTTAAGACTCTGGATGATGTACATGCGATTGCAACGCTGATAGCGAGTGCCTGCCCACAATCCGATCGTTCACTATCTGGATTATTTGAACTTATGCTCAATGCAATTGAACATGGAAACTTGGGAATAGGCTATGATGAAAAATCTGAGTTGAATAAGTCAGGTGAGTGGGAAAATGAACTTAAACGCCGTGCTGCACTTGAAGACTATAAAGATAAGATTGCCCAAATACACTTTAAAAAGACGAAAGAGCGAGTTGAAATAAATATTTCTGATCAAGGTAATGGGTTTGACTGGCAACCATACATGGAATTTGACGTAAAAAGACTTCTTGATTCACATGGAAGAGGAATAGCCATTGCTAAAAACATAAGTTTTGATCATATCGAATACAGCTCAAAGGGGTCTGAGGTATTCGCCTATTTAAATGCCTCTTAAGTTTGATAAAACTGCCGTTGTAATCCAGAGCCTACATACATAATCTGCAAAATGACCTACTATTGTTCATTTTTAAAGCCTGAAATTATGAGCTATTTGTTTCCAAACTCAACTAAATCCACCCGCACTGGTAAGCAAGACAGACAAAATATGGATCGTTTTTTCCATATAATGAATGAAGGCTGGTATCTGTATATGCGTAGGGATGCAGGACTGAGCGCTTATAAACAATACCAAAATGGCATAGCGGGCCCATTTGCTTCAAAAGCAATGGCGGCTGAGTTTTTGCAGGATCTTATCGAAGATAAGTCTGCATTTGAAAGTCATGCTGATGAAAAAGCAATCAATAAATCAGAAGAAGATTGGCGTTACTAAATACAAAAACCAATAAAAACAGTAGCATAAAACCATCTCTTAATTTGTATTCTTACTTGTAATATCTCTGTAAAATATTTTTATTGCTCAATGAAATTGTTCTGCTCTAAACTAGAGCGACTATAATAGTTTCATAATGAGTAATTTAATGATTAAAGTCATGCTGGTTGACGACCACGATTTAGTCCGCACAGGTCTAAAGCGGTTAATAAATGATGTGGATGGCTTTCGAGTAATTGCTGAGGCAGCTTCAGGTGAAGAGGCGCTACAGCAAGCTAAACTGAACGAAATCGATATTATTCTAATGGATATCAACATGCCAGGTATTGGCGGTCTGGAAGCAACTAAGAAGCTCCTTCAAATAAATCCGGATTTTAAGATTATTGGCGTTACCATGCACGATGATGATATTTTTCCTCAGCGGTTATTAAAAGCAGGTGCGGTTGGTTACTTAACAAAAGGGAGTGACATTAACGAAATGGTGCACGCCATGCGAGAAGTCATTGCTAATCGTCGTTACATTTGCCCGGATATAGCTCAGCAACTGGCGCTTGCACAAATGCAGGAGTTTGATTCGTCACCGTTTGAAACTTTATCTGAACGAGAGTTACAGGTAATGATAATGTTAATGGATGGGCAAAAGGTTAATGCCATTTCGGACAAACTTGCACTAAGTCCAAAAACAGTTAGTACTTATCGTCATCGTTTGTACCTTAAACTCGGTGTGCAAAATGATATGGAATTAGCACGTCTCGCATTGCAGCACGGAATTATCGATAAGCACGGTACGCACTAGCTATTTTCTATAGCTCTTAGAAAAAACCAAATAAGTTCGGTCCTGTAACAAATGCTCAATCTAGTGTTATCATTTGATAACATTCTTCAACATATATTAATTGTATGTCCCAAAAAGATCACGATGTGACAATTTCAAAAGATACCGAAAATAAACCGGTGTTTGATTCGAAAGATTTTTTAAAAACACTCTCAAGTAAACCGGGTGTTTATAAAATGCTGGATGAAAAAAATACGGTCATTTACGTAGGTAAGGCTAAAAACCTTAAAAACCGTGTTTCAAGCTATTTCTTGAAAAATGTTTCCAGCCCTAAAACAAAAGTGCTTGTTTCTAAAATCGCATCGATGGAAACAACGGTTACGCATACTGAAAATGAAGCATTGTTGTTGGAAAATAATCTTATAAAAACGCTAAAGCCACGTTATAACGTGCTTTATCGTGATGATAAGAGTTACCCTTATATCTATCTATCATCTCATAATGATTTTCCGCGTCTAAGCCTTTATCGCGGTAAACATCGTAGTAAAGGTGATTATTTCGGGCCTTACCCGAGCGCCGGCGCGGTAAGAGAGACATTAAACTTAATGCAAAAGCTTTTTCCTATTCGCCAATGTGAAGACAATTTTTTTAAAAACCGATCACGCCCCTGTTTGCAGTACCAGATAAAGCGTTGCACAGGCCCATGTACAGGTATGATTAGTAAAGAAGACTATGCATTAGATGTGCAACATGCCAAATTATTTCTAAATGGTAAAAGCAATGAGATTATTGATGATCTCGTTCAAAAAATGGAGCAAGCGTCTGAGTTGCAACAGTACGAACAAGCTGCTGTATTTCGCGATCAAATTGTTCGCTTAAGACAGATACTGGAAAAGCAATATGTTTACACAGATGCAGGTGATGTAGACGTTATCGCAGCGAGCTCACAGGAAGGTGTTGGTTGTATTCAGGTAATTACTGTACGCGGTGGTCGTAGTTTAGGGAGCAAGGCTTTCTATCCTAAAGCAAAGAATCTGGTTGAAGAGGGAAGCGTTTCACAAATACTGCTTGATACATTTATACCGCAGTACTACCTGTCATCGAGTCATACCATACCATCTGAAATAATACTCAGTGAAACTTTGAGCGATAACGATTTAATGCAGCAGGTTTTAAGTGAGCAGGCTAATACTAAAGTCAAAATTAAAAACAGTGTAAGAGGTTTCAGGCAGCGTTGGCTGGATATGGCACAACAAAATGCAAATCAATCGTTGATGCAATACATTAATAGTAAAGAAACCTTATTGCAGCGTTTTGATAACTTACAGGCTGTGCTCGAGCTTGATGAGATACCATCACGTATTGAGTGTTTCGATATAAGTCATTCATCAGGCGAGTCAACAGTAGCATCCTGTGTTGTTATGACAACGCAAGGTTTTAATAAAGCGGATTATCGACGCTTTAATATCAATGGTATTACGGCAGGAGATGATTATGCTGCAATGAAACAGGCACTAATGAGGCGATATCAAAGAGTTAAAAAAGGCGAAGCCAAGCAGCCAGATATACTGCTCATCGATGGTGGTAAAGGGCAGGTGAAACAGGCCGAAGAAGTCATGCAGGAATTACAGCTTAACGGTATTCTTTTGATTGGTGTAACAAAAGGACCAGGGCGTAAGGCCTGTTTTGATACATTATATATGGCTAACACACATGCTCAAATGCGCTTGCCAGCTGATACTGCTGCTTTACATCTTATTCAGCAGGTACGGGATGAAGCGCATCGCTTTGCCATCACAGGCCACCGAGCTCAACGGCAAAAATCTAGAAACACCTCTGTTCTGGAATCTATCCCGGGCTTGGGCCCTAAACGGCGCCAACAGGTATTAAAACAGTTTGGGGGCCTACAGGAGCTTGCCCGAGCCGGTGTGGAGGATATTGCCAGTGTGCACGGTATCAGTGAAAAATTAGCCCAATTAATTTATGATGCGTTTCACGATGAAAAGCCCCACTAACAGGATTTAACAAGCCATGAGCTTAAGTTTGCCAAATCAACTAACCATCGCACGGATAATTTTTATCCCAGTATTTTTACTGGTGTTTTTTATTCCGATGTGGGGAATAAATAACTATATTTTGATGTGGATATTCCTGCTGGCTGGCATAACTGACTGGTTTGATGGCTATTTGGCGAGAAAATGGGATCAGCAGTCTGCTTTTGGTGCTTTTCTCGACCCTGTTGCTGATAAGCTAATGGTTGCGACTGTTCTGGTTTGTCTTGTCAGTAAACACCCTTCATTTGGGGTCATCATATCATCTGTTATCATTGTGGGGCGTGAAATTACCATTTCCGCACTACGAGAATGGATGGCCAAAGTAGGGGAGCAGTCCAAAGTACAGGTCAGCTATATTGGTAAAATCAAAACAGCGGCACAAATGCTAGCAATTGGCTTTATGCTCTACGAAGTGCCCTTATTTGGCCTGATTCCAACGTTGCCAACAGGTAAAGTCTTATTATATCTGTCTGCTGCCTTAACACTCTGGTCGATGCTGAGCTACCTGAAAGCCGCCTGGCCAAGTCTCTATGAAAGCCAAAGGAATCAGTAATTTGTCTTGACAGTAAAGCGTGTATCAGTACAATACGCATCCTTTAATTACGCGGGAATAGCTCAGCTGGTAGAGCACGACCTTGCCAAGGTCGGGGTCGCGAGTTCGAATCTCGTTTCCCGCTCCAAATTAAAAAGAAAACCCCGATCTACGAAGTTTCGGGGTTTTTTTATGTTGTGCTAGACTAACTGGCCAACATAAACGGCGGAATAGCAAAGTGGCTATGCAGTGGATTGCAAATCCATCTACCTCGGTTCGACTCCGGGTTCCGCCTCCACTTGTTAGCCCAGGTGGCGAAATTGGTAGACGCAAGGGACTTAAAATCCCTCGGTAGAAATACCGTGCCGGTTCGATTCCGGCCCTGGGCACCATTAATTAACAAATAACTTAGCTGTTATTAGTTAAATCCCAAAATAAGCTTTAAATTCATTGCTAAGATATAAAATATACTATCGCTTCTCTCATTGAGAAAATAATCAACTATTTCCATTCTATTTCTTTCTATAAAGAGAGGTAGATTTTATAGTTGGAACGAACACGCTACCCATAAAAAAATATCGATTCACTAAATTTGATTTATTCTATATGCAGCCCAAAAATTTTTGATCCTCACCATGTTTTCTGGAGAAATTTTTTCGCTTGTACTTTCTCCGTTCCCTGATACTCCTAATAAGCTTGTAGTTTTCCAGTTTGTTAGATGATGTGTATGTAAAGCGGGGTTTGGTTGTCTTTTCAAGCTAGGTATTCTTGAAATAGCAGATCTTAATGAAGTAATAACGCGATTCATATTTAAGTGGCCGATATTAACTATTAAATCTGGCTTATCAGTAGCTATTTTTTCTTTAACAGTTGAGCCAAATAGCTCCCCACACATAAAGACACCAATTTTTATATTTTTTAACTTTAAACATTTGCCTCCAATAATTTCACTAAAGACCGAATTGTATGATGTTGTATGCCTTTGACGCCATATGCGTCCAGAATGATTTTCAATATTTTTGCCGACTGAAAAACCAAAAAAAGGTAATGTTCCTTTTTTAACTCGTAAGTCATAATCTTGACTATTTTTAGTATTAGATGCTTTTATACAATTTTCGAGATCTATCCCTCCAATAATATTCGTTTTATGGTCACTCGCTAATTCATCCAAATTATTTACAAGTATTCTTATATTCTTTTCTGATGATGCCGTTAACGCTCCAGCAGGTAGTAAAAGTAAATCCACTTTATTCTGCCTGCATTCTTCTAACAGTTTTGTAATCGCTTCCAGACGTATCTGATTGGAGCTTGTTTCTCGGAAACCTTGTTCAGATAAATTTGACTGCATGATTTTCATTGCTAGTTCCTGGATTTTGGATAAGACGAACTTATTATAGGTAGCAATATTTTAAATACAACTTATAGAATCTGCCTGTGGATAACTTTTAATATTACTTTTAAACAAAGATTTTATCTTAAAGAAAGTTCAAGACATTTTTCTAAATTGTAATGCTAAAATGTCTGTACATTTTTCACTTCAGCTGGTTTTGATTGGTTATAAAGTCTAACTTAACTTTTTCACTCGAAATTTACGGCCCTTTATTTTGCCTTCAGCCAATATTTTTAGTGCCTGTTTTACAATAGGTCGTTCGACAGCAACATAAGAAAAGTTATCAAAAATATCTATCTTTCCAATATGGGAACCTTGCAGAATATCTTCAGAAGTTAAGGCGCCTAGAATATCACCTGCACGTACTTTGTTTTTCCTTCCACCGTTAATAAACAGTGTAATCATTGGTGGAGTCAGCTTGAAATTTTTGCGTGCATTTAGTGAAGAAGCTTTATTAACTTTTACTGCGCCATCCTGGTATTCTTCTATGGCGTTTACTTTTTTTGCCTCTGAAGGCATAAACAAACTTAAAGCCAGTCCTTCACTACCGGCACGGCCAGTGCGACCGATACGGTGAATATGTATTTCCGGATCATGTGCCAGCTCAAAATTAACCACTACCGGCAAATCTTTAATATCCAATCCACGTGCGGCCACATCTGTTGCGATAAGTATAGAGCTGCTTTTATTTGAAAACTGTACTAGAACTTGATCTCGATCTTTTTGTTCAAGATCACCATGCAATGCTCGTGCATGAAATCCTTGCTGCGATAAGTCCTGTGCCAATTCATTACACTGCTGTTTGCGATTACAAAATACGACACAGGATTCAGGTTTATAGTGCTGTAATATTGCAACCAGAGTTTTAGTTCTTTCACCTTTTTGTATTTCATAGAAAATTTGTTTTATTTTATTTTCCGTGTGTGTTGATTCAACATGCACTTCTAATGGATTATGCAAAATTGTGTGGCCTATTTTTTTTATTTGCTCCGGAAAGGTTGCAGAGAAAAGCAGTGTCTGCTTATCTTTTGGTATCTTCGATATGATAGATATTATGTCATCGTAAAACCCCATGTCTAACATTCTGTCAGCTTCATCTAAAACCAGTGTTTTTAAATCTTTTAAAATCAACGATCCTTTTTGTAAATGTTTAAGTAACCGGCCTGGCGTACCCACAACAATATGAGGATGATGTGTTAATGATGCTAACTGAGGACCTAGCGGTTTGCCGCCACAGAGTGTGGTGATTTTAGTATTAGGAATTGCTCTTGCCAGACGTCGTACTTCTTTGCTTACCTGATCTGCCAGTTCTCTTGTTGGACAAAGTATCAGTGCTTGAGTACTTTGGGAGCTCGAGTCAAGTTTGTGTAGCAAACCTATTGCAAAGGCAGCTGTTTTTCCACTCCCTGTTTTTGCCTGCGCGACTAAATCTCTGCCTTTTAAGATTGAGGGAAGCCCTTTCGCCTGAACAGGTGTCATTCGTTTATAATCAAGTGACTGAAGGTTTTCAAGAAATTTATTTGACAAATTAAGTGTGGAGAACTCAAGGTTAGACATATTTGAACACTTTTAGAAAACTATCGGAGTTTGCATCATAACAGATTTACATATTACCCGGATATGATATTTTTATGAATATAGATTAAGTTTGATGGATGTGCGTAATAAATGAAAAATTATATTAAAACAGTTTTGCTACTAATTTTTTTATTTACTGTTACAGCGTGTAGCTCTAGTGGTGACAGTTCACAACCCCTGCAGCTACGAAAAATATCAAGTAGTAATTATACCGAAAATCTTATTGTTATGTTCCCTGGTATTAATAGTCCGGGATCAGACTTTATTGACTATGGCTTTACCGATTTATATAAACAGTATTATAAAAACTCAG
>Ga0316207_10001148_pt1 | contig 34759 bp, 32 predicted proteins | sample 6weekpyrite_MG_FD_204943 | JGI IMG/M metagenome (GOLD analysis project Ga0316207, IMG submission 204943) | Microbial mat bacterial communities from mineral coupon in-situ incubated in ocean water Damariscotta River, Maine, United States -... | ecosystem: Environmental > Aquatic > Marine >... | reverse complement strand
ATCCGGCAAATGGACGCTTTGAAACCGTCCTGGCCCCACCCCGGCTTGGCGGCAAAAGATGTGCATGCATTCCGTTTTGCCGTAATTTTGCTGGTTGTGGCCGGTTGGGGTGTCGCCGGTAACGATGCCTGGCCGCGGATCAAACAGGCGCTAACGCCGGGAATTTCTTTCAGCCGTTCTGTTGCAGGCGACCTAGGTCTATGGATTACGCCGCCCGCCTATACCGGAATGGCACCTGTATTTTTGACCGTAAAAAGCAATAACCCGCCGCGTGATGCCGTTGTTGTCGCCGTTGGCAGCAAAATTCTGATCAAAGGGGGTGGTGACCAACGTGAAAGTTGGCTGCAAATCGGGTCGCGGAAAATTCCGTTTAAAGCGGTGGCCGATAACGACAGCCAAGCCCGGGAAACCACTTCCTATCAAATTTCCATGGCGGTGACGGCGGCGGATAGGGCGGCCCGGGAAATGGTTGTGTCACATGACCGCGGTAACATAACCCGGATACCGGTTAAAATCGTGGCCGACGCGCCGCCAACCATTGAATGGAAAAAAACACCGCGAAAAAGCAAACCTTCGGATTTAAGGTTTTCCTACGACGTCGCCGATGATTACGGCGTTGAAAAGGTGGAACTGGTGATCGAACATGACAAAGGATTGAAACGCAGTGACGGATCAAGCCAATACCGGCTTCGCTTGCCGGGGGGCGGAAAAAAATCCGTAACGGCTGAAATCAGGAAAAATCTGACCGATCATCCATGGGCCGGGGAAAGCGTTACTTTGAAACTTGTGGCCACGGATGAAAAACCGCAAACCGGAACAAGCCCGCCTGTAACGATGGTTTTACCGGAGCGTACATTCACCCACCCGGTAGCCAGAGAATTGGTGCGTATTCGTAAAAAACTCAATGATCCGTCGGTTGACAGCCGTATCGGAGCGGCCGAATTTTTGCGCGGCATCAATCAAACCCCATCCGCCTATAATGATGATCTGGGCATTTATTTGACGATTGGCATTATTCGCAGAAAGCTGTTTCACGCCCAAAATGCGGACGCCGGTTTTTCCGTTCAACCCCTGTTGTGGCAACTGGCTTTGAAAATAGAAGACGGCGATTTCGCCGTTGCCGAAGAAAACCTTGATGACCTGCGCGACCGGATTGTCAAAGCCATCGAAGACGGCGCTGACCGGAAACAAATTGACCGCTTGCTCAATGAATTGACGGCAGCCTTAAACCGCTACCTGTCATCACTGGCTGATTTTATGGACAGAAAAGGCATGGAAAACGTGCCGTTGAGTGCGGCTTCCCGCACTTTGCAGGGACAGGATTTAAAACGTCTGATTGATCAGGCACGGGCATTTTCCAAAGCCGGGGACGGCAAAACCGCCCGTCAATTGTTGCAACAAATGGGGCGGATGATGGAACAAATTCGCAGAACCATGAAGAACGGCGCCCAGGCCCGCACCATGAAACAGGCCGGTCAGGCGATAGAGGATTTGCGTGACCTGATGGCCCGGCAAACGGAATTGCTGGAAAAAACTTTCAATCAACTGAAAAACCGGACCCCGGAAGCGTCCCGTTCCGGGGAAATCGGGAAACAGTTTTTGCCGCCACCGGGTGCAGTGCCGGATGACGGAGCGCCACCATCGGGATCGGCAACCCGGCCGAACCCGCAAAATCCCGAAAGCCCGCTTCGTCCCCGATCCGGTGGCCGCAATGACCTGTTCCCGGAACAACAGCAAATCCGCAAACAACTGGGCCGGATGATGCTGAAAATGGATCAATTGCTGGGTCGCATACCCGATCAAATGGGCCGCGCCGAACGGGCCATGAACCGGGCCGGAAAGGCGTTATCGGAAAACAAACCGGGCATGGCGGTCCGCCCGGAAACCGAAGCCGTCGAACAACTGAGGCAGGCCATGGAAAATATATCCGAACAGATTTCCAGACGTTTTGGCGGTTTAAGCACCGGAACACCGGCCGGGCAAATCCCGGGGCGCGATCCCTTTGGCCGCCCGAACGCGGGCGGTTTTGGCGGCATCGAGGGGGACGGAACCTTTAAATTGCCGGATGGGAAAAACCTGAAACGGTCCCGGGAAATTTTACAGGAACTCAGGCGGCGCAGCGACCAACCGGGTCGCCCGGCAAAAGAGCTGGATTACTTTGATCGGTTGCTAAACCGGTTCTAGTGAGATGGTTTTAAAGATCGTCACATTAGTATGTGCGAACTTTAAAGGCTGAATCTCACGATATCCAATAATCCAGTGTCCTTTGGAACCGGGATTTAATGATACGAATTTAAGATTCAGGACACTAGGACAACATCCGGGCGTTGCTGATAACGGTTAAAAAAGACGGCAATGGATGCCATAATTGATATCGTGCCAGCCAGCACCCACATCACATCGTAACTGTTGTATTCAATTTGAATGGCACCGCCTGCAAGGGCCATGGCTCCGGCACCAATTTGATGAAACGCGTTGATCCAGCCAAAAATAGCCGGACCATTATCGCCGAAAACCCTGTTGCACAACAAAATAATTGGCGGTACGGTGGCCACATCCAGAACTCCGAACATAATACCGAACCAGACCAGTTTCGGATCGTACCCATTGGCAATAATCAATGGCAGCCAGAACAGGGTTCCTGCCCGGGCCAGAAACACAAGGGATAAAATCAAACGCGGGCTGATGCGGTCCGCCAGCCATCCTGAACAAACTGTACCGACAATATTGAAAACACCAATCAGGAATAAAATATTTGATGCCACGGTGACTGCAATCCCGGCGTCATTGATGGCCGGGGTGAAATGGCTCCATAACAGACCGTTGGTCGTTGCGCCACAGATGGCAAAAATAAAAACCAGTACCCAGAAAGGTGCGGTTTTCATAGCCGATATAAAGATCGGGAAAACGTTTAAAAAAAGTCTGGCTTTGTCACCAAGATTTAATGTGTTCCGTTCTTCGGATAACGGCTGATTTTGCATCCATATCAAATTCACAATCATGGCAATGGCCGCAATGCCCGCCGACCCGATCAACGGTGCGCGCCAGCCATAAACCAGAGCCACTTCGGACCACACCGGAAGCAGGGCAAATTGTCCAAACACGGCGGATGCGGTTAAAATTCCGGCAATGACGCCGAGTTTTTCCGGAAACCACGTTCTTGCGATCAATGCCCCGTAGGCCATTGTCAGCGTCCCCGTACCGATACCGATCAACAGGCCCCAGGACAGGTTGAAAACAAAAAGGTTCGGCAAAACGGCGATGAAGCTGCCAACGATAAGCAAGCCAAGGGCAAAAACCGCGATCCGGCGGATACCGAAATTTTGCATGGCGTAAATGGCAAACGGCGCGGTGATGCCGTACATGGCCATATTGACGCCAACGCCAATGCTGATGGTTGCGGCTGACCAGCCTTCGGTATTGAATTGCGTCGCGATCAACCCGGCCAGAGTTGTGTAGGAACCGGCGGCGATGATGGAAAAAATGGTGGCAAATAAAACACCCAGACGATTTTTTGGGTTATCGTTTCCGGCCGAACGGTTTTTCATGCTTGTTACCCTTTATTGACCACAGTCATTTATCCGCCGCTATGGAGGTCAATGATTGCAGTATATTATTGTGATGATTGCGACGGCGCTGGATAGGCCCCGTCCTTGTCATGGTCTTCGCGTCCCGTAACCGCTGGATTAAAGACGCATATGGCACGGAATAATGTTTTTGGCCGAAGCGTGTGCCGATCATGTTTATCCAGCAAATACATGTCCCCGGGTTTAATGGTGAAAACATCCCCGTTGTCATCATTGGTAAGTTCACATTCCCCTTCGACACATAAAACAGCCTCAACATGATTTTTATACCAGAGCCTTGTTTCCGTTCCGGGATAAACAACCGTTTCATGCAGGGAAAACCCCACATTGTCATCAGCGAGGATTAACCGCTTGCTTCGCCACGTGCCAAGCACTCCTTTGATGTCGCGGTCGGTATCTTCAATTTGTTTCAACGATCTGATAATCATTATACACCTTTATTGTTAATGGCAATTATTTTTTCTGTCAAAAATAGTAGGTTTTTATAAATTTATGCCGGTTGTTGCTGTTTGATATCCATTAAAAATCCGATGTACGCTTCGACCGTCAAAAAATCTTCGATGTCCAGGTCTTCGGGGTCAACAGTGAATTGCAACGTGTCCTCAAGCTCCATCATGGTTTCCAGCATGGTTGTCGAATCCATGCGGAGCTCTTCGAACATTGACATATTGTCTTTCAAGGGGGGAACGTCTTCACCCAGAACCTTGCTGACGGCCTGATGCAATGCTGTTCTTACTGTTTCCTTGTTGATAATCATGTTTTATTTCCTTGTAATTATTGTTGGCGATTTCAATTCCGAATGCTTTTTTCAAGTTGTTTGCGGTCAAATTTGCCATTTGAATTTGTCGGGATAGAGGACATGGAAACGCACCGCCCCGGAAGTTTGAATTCCTCGAGACGGGTCCCGAGATCCTTGATAATGTCAAATTCACCGTCATCGAAACTGACAAACAGCACACTTGGCCGTTTTCCGTCTGGCGGTATCAGAACAGCACTTTTGACGCCTTCAATGGCCGATGCGGCGGCTTCAATCTCGGAACAGCTGACGCGGTATCCACGTTGCTTGAAAATATCATCGCGCCGCCCCTGACAATATAGATAGCCATCTTCATCGAGCCAGCCAAAGTCGCCGGTCCTGAGTTCTTTCATTGTTGCATTATGAATAAAATACCGTTGTTTGCTGAGTTCTTCGTCATTCCAGTATCCGGCCATGACGTGAGGGCCGCGAATGACGATTTCTCCGACAACACCGGGACCGGCGCGATGTCCATTTTCATCAATAATTTTAATTTCGGTATCCTTGAGCGGCAATCCACAGGATGATGGCCGCAGAATATCAGCATCGGGCGGGTTGATGGCCGCCCGTTTGCATTCTGTCAGCCCATACATCAGCTGGAATTTCAAATCCGGCAAACATTGGCGTAAACTTTGAACCGATGTTTCCTGTGCCGCTGCTCCGGTATTGGTTATCAGACGTAAACGGTGCAGGGCTCCGGGTTTTCTTTTTGCCATCACAGCCAGATTATCAAGCATCGGTGGCACAGCGGGGAGTATTGTTGCCTTGCTTGATGCCAGTGCCTTGAACAAGGTTAATCCGGCTGCTCCGGGATCGGCCAGATACAGGGTCGCACCGCCGATCAGGCAGAGAAAAATCTGGTACAACCCGTAATCAAATGACAATGGCTGGGCGACAAACACCGTATCTGCCGGTTTGTATTCAAGTGCGTCGGCAATGGCGAAGGCTGCGAAAATGACCTGACGGTGCAAACATGTAACACCTTTTGGCTGGCCTGTTGATCCGGATGTATAAATCAGACAGGCGATATCTTCGGAAATGATGCCCGGGTTCAGGGAACCAAGAGGACCCCCGTTTGCTTCACGCGCATTAAAAACCGGTACCGTATGGTTTGCGGCGGCTTTTTTTATAAAAACCCGGTTGTCCGAAAAACACACGGATAATGCAGCTGCTGAATTCTCGGTCACATAACGCCGCTGCATATCCGGGGCCGATGTATGTATCGGGCAAAAGGCCGCTCCGATGGCAAGGGTTGCAAAAATAACCGCTACGCTGTCAATGGAGTTCGCGGCTTCAATAACAATTCTGTCACCGGGCAAAACCCCGACATCTTTTAAAATCCTGGCATAAAAAAAGGCTCTGTCACGCAGTCCGGAAAGTGTGACGGACTGATCTTTTGTCCGGACAAAGGTCTGGTCCGGCCACGTGTTACAGGCATCATCGAGCAAATGATGAACAAGTTTTCCGGCTTCAGACATTTTCAGCCTTCCTGTGTGCAACGGAAAACGGTATCACAATGACACCGGTTGCACGGGCGACGCATTCCGGATCGTCAAGCTTTTCAACGATGGAATTGTCAGATGACAGATGGCGAATGATACGTAAAGCGCTGACGGATACGAAACGCCGCAGTTTGGTGCGTTTTGTAACAACAGCATCAATTTTAATAAAATCTCCGGGGTGAACCGACTTCAGAAACTGAATATCCGACCACGAAGACAGTAATCCTTCATCGCCGTCAGCTGCTGCCGACAGGCCTGTAACCGCATCACCGAAAAGCTCGAGAATTCGCGCACCTGAAACCAGATTACCGCCGTAATGGGCATCTTTTGAACTCATGCGGACGGTGATGTTAAAAGGCGACATTGCAAACCTCGGGGCATGGCGTTGGGTAATGGTCGGATAAGGATAAAAAAACCACAGCAAAGGCCGCGCAGATATTTTCCTTGTGGGTGATTGAAATGGAAATACGAAGCGGTTTTATATGGCGCTGCGGGTACTGGATATGTGGGGTTGGTTCATTGTCGGCACCGCGGTCAACGGATATTTGCCATGGTTTTAACTTGATGGCACTACAATGACTTGACGGCAACGCTTTGTAGATGGCTTCCTTGGCGCAAAATCGGCCTGCAAGAAATTCGTTCCGGCGTTTGCGGTGCCAGGTTTTGCAAGTATTCAGTTCCCGGGGACTGTATGTATATTTCAAAAACCAGTCACGGGACAGCAATCTGTCCAGTTCAGCAATCAACACGACGTCAATTCCGACGCGAAAATTCTTGTCTGCAAAAGAAAGCAAGGAAATCTCCTGTCAGGTGACGAGTGTCTGGTTGCCAAGCAAATCATCAACATCGTCGCGTTTGCGGACAAGGTAGGGTTTTTGCTGGATGACAAGAATTTCTGCCGGATAGCCATGACTTAAAAATTGTGTTGGCGATGCCGTTGGACCATATGCCCCTGAAAAAAGAACGCCGATAATATCACCGACTTCGACAGATTTTAATTCAACCCGTTTGGCCAGAATGTCGTTGGGTGTGCAAAGCGGACCCGTGATATTGACGGTTTCTGTATCCGTTGAAGAGGACGAGAAATTGGTGACAGGAAAATTTCTTTTGACAAAACTGCCAATACCGACTGCGGCCATGTGTATATTGGTTCCGCCATTGGTAATGATGAATTTTTCTCCCATCGATTGTTTGATGTGACGAACCTGACTCAGCATGACACCACTGCCTGCGACCAGATAACGGCCCAGTTCCATGATAATGCGTGTGTCTGGAAAATTTTTTCTGAATGCATCAATCAGCGGGTTGATACCGTTGCATAAAACAGGGATATCCAAAGTAGGTTCATTTTTGAAATAAGGCACGCCCAGTCCACCGCCGATATCGACGGCGCCAAGATCAATTTCCAAAACGGACGTCAGTTCCGAAACCATTTTAAAAATATTATTGGTGTTCTCAATGACCGGTTGGGCGTTGAGATAGCGCGTGCCCATGTAGACATGAAACCCTTTGATCAGGACAGATGACAGTTGTTTAAGTTGCCCGGATGCCGCCCGCACCTGATTTTCATCAATGCCGAATTGCCGGGGTTTGCCGCCCATGGACAGGCCGGAACCGGCACTGCTAAACTCCGGATTAACCCGAATCATGACCGGCATTTGAAAACCGGGCGCCGAGGTTTCCGCAACGATGGCGTCTATTTCAATAATTTCTTCGATCTGCTCACAAACGATGGCAAAAATACCGGCCCTGATACAGGATTTCAGTTCATCCCGGGTTTTTGCCGGACCGACGAAAATGATGTCTTCAGGCAAAACGCCTGCCCGCAATGCCGTTTCAAGTTCAATTTGGGATGATACTTCGGCCCCGGCACCTTGTTTGCAAATATGATGGGTTATGGAAATATTCGGATTGGCTTTCAAAGAATAAAAAATTGTCACATCGCGACTTAGCTGGTCCCGCAGGTTGTGAAAATTGGCGTTTATGAAATCCAGATCGTAAACAAAAGCCGGGGTTCCGAACTGCTGGCATATGGCTTTAACCTGATCCCTTCCCGGGTTCCAGTGTCCACACGCGGATTGTTCCGCATTGATCATGTTATCCATGATGTCAGCTTCCCTTTGCCGGATTGATCAAATGTGTCTGGCCGTTGTTGCCCCTGCGTTAAAATTTCCGGTAGTTCGATACGGTACAGGGTTTCGTCATGGTGTGCCGATCCGTTTGCTGACAAGATTTGCGATGAAAACATCAGGCCGGTTTTTAATTCTCCGCCCAGACGCTTGCACAGTATTTTCATTAAAACGGTAATCGGCGCATTTTCTGTGTCAACGGATGCCTCGATTGCCTTTGCCCCTTTGGAAATTTCATTATCGGCGGCGAAATTTATCAGGTTAATGCCCAGATTCGGAATGCCGTGACGCGGTTTTGTTGCCGTTTGCCATAAAAAATAAGTGTCCGGTGATGCCGGACAGCGAAACCCGGTGACGAAGGCAATGACTTCATCAGCCTTGATGGCGACCGCAGAATTTTGCGCAAAACGTGTACACATCAGTGCATACAGATAGTCGCTGTTATTATCAAGAAACGGCGTGTTTTTGACCAGATTTGAAATCTGCGGTGCAAATCGTATCGTAGGCTGGATAAATTTCACAGAAGTCATTATTGCTGTCCGGGTTCTGAATGCAGTTTATAGTCTGACAGGACCTTGCGAATGGAACGATCAATGATGTCCAAACCCCGTGACAGCGCGTTTTCATCCATGTTCAATGCCGGTAAAAGTTTTAGAACCTCATCAAAGGAACCACATGTTTCGATGATTAACCCGTTCCGATAACACATTCCGGCAATCGATTGGCACAGCTCTCCGTCCCTGAAATCGATACCCTGCATAAATCCGCGGCCTTTGGTTCTGAAGCCGTATTTTTGTGCGATGAAGCCAAGGTTTTGCTTCAGATCGGCAATTCTGCTTTTCAGTCCGTCTGAAAACGCCGGCGACGACCAGAAATTATTGAGCGCCGCTGTTGCCGTGACAAAGGCATGACTGTTGCCGCGAAATGTCCCGTTGTGTTCGCCCGGTTCCCAGATATCAAATTCCGGTTTGATAAGGCTAAGCGACATCGGCAAGCCAAATCCGGACAAGGATTTCGCCAGAGTGACCATATCAGGGACAATATCAAGCTCCTCGAACGAGAAAAAATGACCGCTTCGTCCGCATCCGGCCTGAATATCATCAACAATGAGCAAGGCATCATGTCTTTTTGCAAGGGTTGCGATTTTCTTTGCCCATGCCTTGGACGCAACGTTTAAGCCGCCTTCGCCCTGAATGGTTTCAAAAATAATGGCCGCAGGTTTCGGGCAACCACTTGACGGATCTTCCAGCATGTGTTCGAGCAGGTCCGCCGTGTCGATTTGTTGATCCGTATAGCCGTCATAGGGCATACGGGTGACGTGGTTCAGCAAAGGTTCTGATGCACCCCTGTGATATGCGTTTGCCGTTAATCCAAGGGCCCCTAGCGTGCAGCCATGAAAAGCATTGGTGAAGGCGATGATATGTGATTTTCCTGTATACTTGCGGGCAAGCTTTATCGCCGCTTCAACCGCATTGGCACCCGTTGGTCCGGTAAATTGTGCAACATACGTATAATCGCGCGGTAAAAGAATATGATTTTGCAAAGCCTGCAAGAATTGCGATCTGGTATCGGTTTGCAAATCCAGACTGATGGCCAGGCCGTTTGTTTCAATGTGTTCAATCAGGGCTTTTTTTAAAACCGGATGATTGTGACCGTAATTCAATGACCCACATGCCGACAGAAAATCGAGATAGGTTTTTCCCGAAGTATCGGTTAGCATTGACCCGGAAGCCTTGCAAAACCGGGCGGGGAATTTTTTTGAATAACTTCGGACATTCGATTCAGGATAATCCATAAAAAAAATCCTTGATGTGTGACTATGGTCTTTTCAAAGCTGTCTGCTGACCAATATTGATGTGCTTATAAACATATTTCTTTAAAATTGCAAAATAAAAATAAAACAATAATAAGTTGTGTAAGTAATCATACTGGACAAACCTCCTGTTCAATGCGGTTATTAACGGATTTTTTTTAGCAGGCGGATCAACTGGCGACGTTCTTTGGCAGACAGACTTTCCGTCATGCGCCGTTCATGGTCAGAAACTTTTTCGCGGGTGTGTTTTAGCTGTTGTGCACCCTGATGGGACAAGGCCAGTACGTAGGAACGTTTATCGGTTTCAGAACGGGTCCGCGTTACCAGCCCCCGGCGTTCAAGTCCGTCGATGACTCCGACCATGGTTGATCGTTCAATGCCGATGGTTTTGGCCAAGGACGATTGATTGAGGCCGGGGTTTTCGGAAATAATGCTGAGCACGCCAAATTGCCCGGGCGTGATGGCATCATCGGCCATGGATTTGACGAAATCATCAAACACCCGGCTTTGTGCGCGCCTTAGATGATAGCCAACCAGTTCATCAAGCCAGCCCGTTGAAAGGGCAGGGGCATCATTGTTGTCATTGTTGATGCCGCAGGATTTTTGCGGCGGGGTATCCGGGGTTTTATTTTGGGTCGGAGAAAGTTTTTCAGTCATGAAAGTATTTATACACCGTCTGCTATTATTTGGCGAAGCCTAAAACGTTGTAATTTTCCGCTCGCCGTTCGCGGCAGTTCTGCTAAATGGATGAAACGTCGGGGACATTTGTAAACCGCCAACTTTGATGTCATCAATTGCACCAGTTGCTGTTCCAGTTCATTGCGTTCTTGGGGACCGCCCCGTGATACCAGACACAATCCCAAACGAATCAGACCTTCTTTGTTTTCGATGCCGATAACGGCGGCTTCAATGACATCCGGGTGCTTTATAATACAGTCTTCGATTTCAGCAGGACTGACCCATTGCCCGGAGATTTTCATCATATCATCGGCCCGGCCCTGATGGTAATAATTGCCCTCATCATCTTTGATAAAAACATCACCGGTTACGTAACGGCCATCGACAAAGGCCGTTTTTGTCTGTTCAGGTTGATGATGGTAGCCAACGGCCAGATGCGGGGATTTGACCCACATCACACCGGGGGTGCCGGGCTCCGGAACGGGTTTCCCGCTTTCATCCCGGAGCTCAACATCTACACCGGGAAATGGTTTGCCGGTGGCACCTGTGTAATCATCACCGGGACGGTTGCCCAAGAACATCATCAATGTTTCGGTGGCACCGATGCCTTCATGGATGGGTTTTCCGGTGGCGGACAGCCACTTATTGTAAATGCTTTCAGGGAGTTTTTCCCCGGCTGAAATAAAAGTCGTAACCGACTTGAACGACTGTTTCAGGTCAGGGTCATTATGCAGCAGATTTTTATACATGGTCGGCACGCTCAGAATCACATCGGGATGATGTGTCATCACGGTTTTGGCGACGGCATCGGTATCCGGCCACGACGGGTTTAAAATAACGCTGGCCCCGATGCGCAACGCCGCAATCAGACAATGACCCAGAGAAAAAGCAAAAAACAGTTTCGATGAGCAATAAATCCGTTGTCCGGGTTTTAATCCGTAAATGGATTTAAGATAGCTTTCCGCCGCTATCAATGATGACAGTTTGTGAATAACGGCTTTCGGGCGGCCCGTGGTTCCGGATGTGTACATCCAAAGCGCCATGTCGTCGGCGTTCATGGACTGGCTCGAAACCGGTTTGCTCACGGTAGAGATCAGGCTGTCAAAATCCACCCAGCCGGGGTTGGTAAGCGTACCTCCGGTCTGAATGACCCGGGGCAGGTGGTTGGCCGAGCCGAGCGCGATTTTGGCGGTTTCGGAAAAAACATCATCAATGATTAACAATGCCGCCTGACTGTCGTCGATGATATAGGCCAGTTCGCTTTCGGAAAGCCTTAAATTCAGGGCCACCGGAACGGCACCGATCTTCATTGCGCCCAGATAGGCGAAAAAAAATTCTTTGCGGTCACTGACAATCATCAGCACGCGGTCGGCTTTTTTAACGCCCAGCTTCAGAAACGCGGCTCCGGCCCGGTTTGCAGCCGTGTCCAGTTCCCGGTAGCTGACGCTGACATCATCGGCGATCAGCGCCACCCCGGACCCTGAATTAATCTGTAAAGCGGAATCCAGAAGTAAATCCGCACCGTTCATTCCGCAGTCTCCGGAAAATATGATGTCAAAACTGTTCGTAAGCCGAACTAATTGTCAGGGATTGTGTTCCACAGCGCGTACCGCTGTCAAGGATGGACGGTCAATTATTTTTTGACTTCGATGTGATGGGGCTGAATTGGCTTATCCGGATCAAAGCGCCGGTCAGGCTCGACCGCGTCAAGCGGCTCGCAGGCACGCATGGTCTTTGTTGATCGAACGGCCAGGTCCTGATATTGCCGGGTGGCGCTTTGTTTCCATGCCAGATCGCCGTCGCTGAGCGGGCGTATGATTTTGGCCGGGCTGCCGACGGCCAGCGTTCGGGGCGGCACCTGAAACCCGGCGGAAACAAAGGACAAGGCACCGACAATGGCAAATTCACCAATGACGGCGTCATCCATGATGACGGCGTTCATGCCGATCAGGGCGCCTTTGCCGATTTTACAGCCATGAATGACGGCGCCGTGACCGATATGGGCTTCGTCATCTATTAACGTTTCATAGCCTGGAAAGCCGTGCATGACACAGGTATCCTGAATATTGGCCCCCGTTCCCAACCGCAAGCGGCCAAAATCCCCGCGCAGGCAGGCCGCAGGGCCAACATAACAACCGGGGCCAATGATCACATCGCCGATCAGAATGGCATTTTCATGGACAAATGCCGACGGATCGACAACAGGGATCATATTTTCAAACTCGTAAACCTGCGCCACGGCGGCATCCTTTTATTTCGGAGTTGCGAAACAATTGACAGAAGACCACAATAGCAGAAATGATAAGGCGCAAAAACAGCCGTTTTATTAATGGCTGAAATATTTATAAGGAAAAGAAAATGCAGACGATATTTGTCATGGTGAAATGCGAACTTGGAAAAGTCTATGACGTCGCCGGAAACATCGCCGATTTGATGGAACAGCCACCGCATACCTATTCCATTTCCGGGGAATATGATTTGATGCTGATCTTCAATCTGGATAAAGACACCGATATCGGTCATTTCGTCACGACAAACGTGCAAACCATCCCGCATATCAAGGAAACCTATACCATTGTCGGCTTTAAAGCCTTTTAGGGAATGGCCGCGTGACCACGAAAAACAACGGTGATGGGTTCAAGGCGTTTGTCGGCGATGTCCGGGATTTTGTCAAAAACCGTCTGATCCCGCTTGAACAGCAAGTCGATCGGGATGACCGGGTCCCGGATGGTGTTATTGACGACATGCGGGGTCTGGGCTTGTTTGGGCTGTCGGTTCCCGAACGTTATGGCGGTCTGGGTTTGACATTGACACAGGAAGCCTGCGTTATCCGGGAAATGGGATACACGGCCCCGGCCTTTCGCGGTGTGTTCGGGACCAACGTCGGCATCGGCGCCATGGGCATTCTGATGGACGGCACGGATCAACAAAAAGATCGGTATTTGCCGGTCATGGCCCGTGGCGATTTGATCGGTGCCTTTGCCCTAAGCGAAGCGGATGCCGGCTCCGACGCGGCGGCTTTGAAAACCAAAGCTGTCAGAGACGGTGAACATTACATTATTAACGGCAACAAACGCTATGTCACCAATGCCTCCCGGGCCGGGGTGTTGACCGTGATGGCCAGAACCGGGGATCCGGCAATCGGGGCCAAAGGCATCAGCGCGTTTCTGGTTTCCAGCGACAGTCCGGGGATCGTGATCGCGCCCCCGCAGCAAAAAATGGGATTGCACGGGGCTCCGGTATGCGATGTGGAATTTAAAAATGTTCATGTGGATAAAAAAGATTTGATCGGCGGCGTCGAAGGCATGGGTTTTAAAACCGCGATGAAGGTTCTGGACCGTCAGCGCCTGCACGTTTCCGCGTTGGTGGTTGGCATGGCCCGGCGTCTGATTGATGAAAGCCTCCGTTACGCCATGTCCCGCCATCAATTCGGCGGCCCGATTTCGGATTTTCAGTTAATTCAGGCGATGCTGGCTGACAGCGAAGCTGAATATCTGGCCGCCAAATCCATGGTCAAAGCCATGGCGGCGGACTATGACAACGGCGTGAAAATCACAAAATCCGCATCGGCGACAAAACTGTTTACAACGGAAATGGTTGGCCGGGTTGCCGACCGGGCCGTGCAAATTCATGGTGGGATTGGCTATATGTCATCTTCGGCGGTGGAGCGGTTTTACCGTGACGTTCGCTTGTACAGGATTTTTGAAGGCAGCAGCGAAATCCAGAAACTGATAATTGCCAAAGAGATGATCCGGGGGAATTGATCCGGGGAAAACCGGAACGCCAAACTTAAAAATGAGATTTAAAAATGATCCTTGCGTTGCCGGATTTCGGAAAACACTTGTACAGGCGAGGCCCCTTCCAGATGCAGGTGTTTTTGCAATTCCTTGTCCGCCGGGCGCAGGAACGGATTGGTTTCAAGTTCCAGTTCCAGCGTGGACGGCACCGTTGGCACCCCTTCGGCGCGCATGCGGTTGACGCGGGTCATGCGTGATTGCAGCGCCTGATTATCGGGATCTACGGACAGGGCAAAGGCGCCGTTGCTTTGCGTGTATTCGTGGGCGCAATAAATTTCTGTCTGTTTCGGCAAGGCCATGATTTTTTGCAAGGATTGCCACATCTGATCCATGGTGCCTTCGAACACCCGACCGCACCCCAGTGCAAACAGGGTATCGCCACAGAAAAGCGCCCCGTCCTGTTTGAACCAATAGGCAATATGGCCGGATGTATGGCCGGGGACTTCCATAACGACGGCTTCACGATCGCCCAGTTTGAAGATGTCGCCGTCTTCGATTTCCATATCAATGCCGTCAATGCGGTGGCGGTCGTTTTTGGCACCAACGATTTGACAGCCGGTTTGCGACTTCAAATCCAGATTGCCGCCAATATGGTCATTATGATGGTGGGTATTTAGGATATAGGTTAATTTCCAGCCTTTATCATGCAAGGCGTCCAGAACCGGCGCGCTGACCGCCGGGTCAACCACCGCTGTTTGCTTTGATTGCGGATCATGGATCAGATAAACATAGTTATCCGACAAAACCGCAATTTGATGTATTTCCAGAGCGCTCATAAAAGCCGTTTCCGTAAAAAATGATTTGGCTGTATCTGAATTAAAGTACCGATTCGACCCATTCCATCAATTTGTTTTTCGGCAAAGCACCGATTTTTGTCGCCGCGACCTGACCGTCCTTGAATAAAATCAGTGTCGGAATGCCGCGCACGCCGTATTTCGAAGGCGTTGACGGATTATCATCAATATTGACCTTGGCGATGGTGACCTTGTCGCCCATGTCGCGGGAAATTTCTTCCAGTGCGGGGGCGATTTGTTTGCACGGTCCGCACCATTCGGCCCAGAAATCCACGAGTACGGGTTCAGACGCATTAAGGACGTCCGCATCAAAGCTGTCATCGGTTACTTGTTTTGGCATTATATCTCTCAATCGGTTGGTTGCGGGCTGATAAAGGTTAATGTTTTCAAATTGTTATTGTAAAATTTCCGAAAAACTGTCTAAAAAAAAGACAATCATCATGGCATTGAATCTAGGGTCCCCGTTGCTGTCCGTCAAGCGTCGGGATGGGGCATATGCTGATCAAGCACGGCATCATCCAGTTTCATGACCATCGGACCCACTGTCCACAATAACAGCGAACGGATTGATTTTCCCGGATAAATTTGACCCATCACTGCCCGGTACAGGGCCATTTGCCGTAAATAACCGGATGGGATTTCTGCACTACTTTTTGGCGGATGGCGTCCGGTTTTATAGTCAATGATGGTGATTACATGATTTTCAATACGCAATCGGTCGATCTGTCCGGACACGATCACCGAATCCGCCCCGGGGTAAGGAATTATTTCACCGACTACCGGAACCTCGCTTAAGCCGCCGGGTGCAAATAAATGTTTCGTATCCGGATGATCAAGCAAATTCATGGATTCGCCAAGGATAATATTTTGCTGCTCCTGATCCAGTTCAAAAAGCGGGTGGCGCAGGAACAGGGCTGCGGATTTTTCCCGGTTTTCCGGGGCCATATCGGGCAGGAACTGTAACAATTGATGGATCAGGCGGCCGCGTTTGAACGCATCTTCGTTATCTTTTGCAAGCGGACTGATCAGGCTTTCCGGCGGATGGTCATCAACGGTAGGCGTCAACGGATCGGGGCGTTTGGGTTCGGGTGGCGGCCTCCGCTTGATCCAGCCGGGCAAATCCGGGGATGGGCCGAAATGCCGTTCCGGCGCTCCACTGCCATCGGGGGCGGCGGTTTGTTCGTCTTCGATCCGCAATCCGGTTTTTTCACCGGGCTTGTCCCAGAGCAGCGGGAACGCCTTTGCCTGCTCCGTATTTTCAAAGGCGCGGGTCATCAGATTGTACCAGCAATTTTCATCAGGCTGTTTTTTGCCGCGCCATCCGGCAATGATCAAACGGTCCCGGGCCCGGGTCATGGCAACGTACAAAAGCCTGCGGTATTCATCCTCGCCGGATTTGCGCATCCGTTGTTTGATGGTATCGGTCAGGGGCGTTTCATTGGCGCTGAATGCCGGCCAGAACATGGCCTCGTCGCCGTCCAGGTCCTTTGTTGCAAAACGCAGTCCGGGGATGTGTTTGGCGTCCGGGGTGCTGCAGGTATCAGGCAGGAAAACAATATTGGCCTGCAAACCCTTGGCACCGTGGACCGTCATCACCCGGACCACGCCCTGACTTTGTTCCAGATCGCGTTTGATCTCTGTTGTTCCAGTTTCAACCCATTGTAAAAAGCCTTGCATGGACGGCGGATGTTCCCGTTCATAATTTTGCGACAGGGTTAAAAATTCATGGACCGGGTCGGCCGCTTCGGGACCGAGCCTTTCCAGGATGGCTTTCATGCCGTGTTGCTGACCGAGAACACGGGAAAAAAATTCGTAAGGTGCCGATGTATCGGCCTGACCAAGAAAGGCCGACAGCATGGCCGCCGTTTCCGGGTAATCTTTATGGTCACGCACAGCCTGCCACAAGGTGGCGGTGCGGTGCGGTGCGATTTCAAGCAAATCATCATCATCCAGATTGCAGAACGGCCCTTTTAAAACACAGGCCAGATTGAGATCATCCTCGGGCAGGATGGTGAACCGGGCCAGCGCGATCAAATCCATCACGGCAATATGCTGGTTGACAATCATGCGGTCCGTTCCGGCGACCGGGATGCCATGCTGTTTCAGGGTGCGGACCATCTGTTCGGTAAAGCGACCGCGTTTTCTGACCAGAATAATAATGTCTGACGGCTCGATCGGACGCCCGGCCGAGGGCAGCATTTCTTTATTGCCGGTCCAGTCCTTGATGGTGGTGGCGATCCGTGAACAAACAATGGCCATCGGGTCATGAACGCTGATTTGATCCAGCGGTGCATCCCACGGATCATCGGGTGCGGTTTCATCATGCCCCTCCATGGGCCATAAATCGACGCGCCCGGCCTGTCCTGCCCGAAATGTTTGGTGATGGACCGGGCGATTTTGCGCGTTCAGCCCCGCGCGCGCCTGATCATTGTCGAAAACCCCGTCAACAAATTGCAAAATGGTTTGGGTCGAGCGGAAAGACAATCCAAGTTCCACGTTCTGCCAGTGCATTCGGGCGGCCTTGACCTTGTTTTCAAAAAATTGCCGCATGGCGTCAAAGCGTTTGGGGTCGGCACCCTGAAAACTGTAAATCGACTGTTTCTCGTCGCCGACGGCAAAAATGGTTCGCTCAAGCGGGGGCTGCCCCGGTATCCCGCCGGAACTTTCCGCACCGGATCCATAAAAAAACGAAGATGCCAGGGCCGAGATCACATCCCATTGTTCCGGGCTGGTGTCCTGGGCTTCATCGACCAGAATATGTTCAATGCCGCCGTCGAGTTTGAAATGAACCCATGACGCCTGTCCTTCGGCCATCAACAGGTGCCGGGTTTTCAGGATCAAATCATCGTAATCCATCAACGCCCGGTCCTGTTTAATGTTCCGGTAGGCATCAATCAGCGCCGTTCCCAGATGCACCAGCGTCATGGTGTTGGCCATAACCCGGATGGCCTTGAAACGGGTTTCCAGATCGACAACGCGGCTTTGCTCGTCTTTCATGATATGGAAAATTTGCGTACAGGCTTTGATGGTTTTCTGGCTGATAAATGTTTTGTCGCTGTAGATATCCCCGTCCGCCTTGACAAAGGCCCGGCTGTAGCGGCTGAAATCTTCGTAATCGGGCGTCCTTTGTCCGGAGATGGTAATCCAGTCCCGGATCAGCCCGGCTTTTTTCCGGTCTTGCTTGCCGCCGCCCATAAGCGCGTCCATGGCCGTCGTCATGGCGGCCACATCAAACTTCAACGTTTCCGCCAGCAGTGTTTCTTCGGTGGTATTATCCGACAATCCCAGCAACCGTTTGCCGGCTTTTTCAAAATTTTCAATACCGCCATGATGACGGATCAGGTTTTGCAGTCGGCTGTGGGCACGTTCCAGTTCCTGAATGATGGCGGAAAACCCGTCTTCGTTGACCACAGCCGCCAGATGTTCCAGCAATGGGGCGGCTTGTTCCGATGACAGCACCCCATCCCGGGACAGCAATCGCAATTCGGCGGCGGTGCGCTCGTCGATGACGGAAAAATGCGGCGCCAGCCCGGCTTCAACGGGAAAACGACCGAGCAGGGATTCGCAAAATGAATGAATGGTGCGGATTTTCAGACCTTCGGGCGTGTCCTGAAGGATGGCAAACAATTGGCGCGCCAGCACGGTTTCACGGTCATCCGGTTTTCTATTCAGCAACGTCGCCAAAGCGGCTTCAAGGGCTTTGCTGTCCATGATCGCCCACAGGCCTAAGGTTTCCGTCAGGCGGTTGGCCATTTCAGCCGATGCCGCTTTGGTGAATGTCAGGCATAAAATCCGCCCCGGGCCGACACCGTTCAGTAACAGCCGTAAAATCCGGTCGATCAAAACCCGGGTTTTTCCGGTTCCGGCATTGGCGGAAACCCAGACCGAACGGCTTGGGTCGGCGGCCTGGATTTGCGGCAAAAAGGCGGCGTTACCGGTTTGGCTCATTGATCGTCCCCGCCGCCGCTTTGCCATTCCCGGGTGCGGGCCAGATGATTGAAATCACCAAACCGGCTTTCAAACATCGGTCGCGGGTTGGATAAATAAGGTGTGTTCACAGATGCATAGGCGCGGATACGCCTTGTCAGTCCGTTCAAGGCTTTTTCAGCCACGGTTTCAGCATCCAGTTTTAACGGTTTTTCCACGCCCGCCCGGCGCCCGCCCGAAAGCTGGATATAGACCAACGCCGATACCGGGCTGACCGGGTCGATATTTTTAAAAGCACCGGCTTTGATCATCGCCGCTTCCAGCGATAATTGTGGCGTCAATCCGGCCTCGACCTGTTTCACGGTCGGCGGCGAGCCGGTTTTATAATCAATGACGCGAAGACTGCCGTCCGGTACGCGGTCAATGCGGTCGACCTTGGCCGTCAGTGTAAAAGGCATGCCCGCGCCGTATTCGATGTTCATTTTCCCTGATGTTTCGACGGCGACGGGGGTTGCGCCGGCCCGCCTGTTTTCATGTTCAAAGGCTGCGAACCATTTGGCGATACGTTTGAAACGCGGCCACCAGAATGCTTTGACGCCGGGCCGGGACAAATGGCTTTCAAATTCCCCGGCACCGATGTCCAGCAAGGCCTGTTCCGCGTTTTCCGGCAAGCGGTCCGGGTAGCGGGTTAAAAAATTTTCCAGAATTGTGTGGATGATGGTGCCCCGTTCAGCGGCACCGGGGTCGGCGTTGAGCGGGTCCAGCGGGCGCAGTTTCAATATTCTTTCCGCATAAAGGGCGTAGGGATCCCTGATCCAGGTTTCAATGCGGGATACGGATAATCGGGACGGCCGCAAATCAAGCGCCGGTTTCGGCGCGGGCGGCGGTGACGGGGCGTACCGGTCCGGCCGGTCAAGCTGTTCCGCCCACGACAAATAAGTCTGTTCAGGCTGTAAAAGCTGTTGCTGGCCAAGGCTGGCCAGTTTGTTTTCAAGCCTGAGCAACCAGCGGCTGGGTTGTGACGGTGTGCCTTCGATACGGTCGGAACGGGTCAGAAAAATGTTTTTCGCCGACAGCGCCTGAACGAAATCATGGGCCGTCAGACCGATTCGCCGTTCCGGTTGCGGCAATCCGAAATCATGCAGCATCGGTCGGCTCATCCATGGGTTGGCTTGGGCATCCGGCGGCCAGCTGCCTTCGTTGAGGCTGCCTAAAATCATCACATCGGCCTGTTGCAGGCGGGCTTCCATCAAGCCCCAGATGTGCAATCGCGGGTGAGTGCCAAAGGCCGGGCGCACCATACGCCCGGACATCAGGGTTTCCATCAGGGCCGGGTAATGACGGACGTTGACGGTGTTCATGATGCCGGCGTCTTCGCTAACTTCATGGATGAACCCGGACAGAACCTCGCCCGCTTCGCCGCGCCATAACCGCGCCGCACCCGTTTCCTCGGCCGTGGCCGAAAGGTTTTCAAAAATCCGCACGTGGGCGCGGATCAAATCAGCCAACGGCGCGGTTTTTTGTTGCATTAAGTCGCTGAATTCTGTGGTCATCTGTTGCAGGCGATCCAGAAAACCGTGCAGTCCTGTTTGTTTCGGGTCCAGTGCCCGGCGCAATCCCGTTATGCCGCTTCCCGGTTTCGGTCCCCGCAAAATGGCGATTTCCAGTTGCCGCAGTTGGCGTTTGAACTCTCCACTGCCAAGCCCGCCCTGGGCCAAGGGATGTTTCAGGGCCGCCAACATGGCCACCGGTTCAAACCTGTCAGCCACCATCCGCGCCGAAAGCCGGAAAAATGTACCAACCGGTGTTTGCCCGAGCGGGGTGCCGCCACTGTCATCGACATTCACGCCAAAGCGTTCGAGCTGGGCCCGGGTACGCCGGGCCAGATTCCTGTCCGGGGTCACCAATGCCGCTGTCTTGCCGGGCGTTTCCAGAACTTCGCGCATGATCATGGCAATGGCTGATGCCTCTTCAAGCGGGCTTTGGGCGACAATCGGGACAACGTTTTTAAAGGCGTCTTTTATATCTGTGTCATCATGGGCATTGGTTTCCTCCGAACCGGCCAACGGCCATAACGATTGATTGACAATACGGGCGCGCACCAATGCCGGTGTCGATGGCTGGGGGGTTTGCCAATCCCGAACGTGCTGTCGCTCCACCTGCAAATGCTGCAATAATTGCGACAGACCAAATTGCGGATGATGGGGTTTAAGCCGCTGCCACATATCGTCCGGCATTTGCCGGTCCAGCCCCGGCAAGATCACGGCCCCTTTGTCCATGTTGGCAATGACCGACAACAAATCCGCCGTTGCCGGAATGGAGCCTGTTGATCCGGCGGCGATGACATGACCGGCGGGCGGGGCCGTTTTCCATAATTCCGCCTGTTTGCTGATCAATGCGTCGCGGCGAAAAGCCGGATCGACGGCCTGTTGCTCTTTCAGGATTTCAGGCCAGTGCAAGCTAAGGATTTCCAGAAACTCCAGCGTGATTTGCCAATGCCGTGCGAAGTCTTCGGGCACCAGCGTTTTAAGGTCGGCCAGATCAAGCCGTTCGGTATGGATATGATCCAGCAACAGGGCCAGTTCACGGGCCAGTTTCAAAGCCTGATCCGGGGCGGTGTCCTGCCGGGCCTGAATAAGACGGGCCAGTAATAATTGCCGCCTTGTCGCGCTAATGGCCGGTGGAATACCGGTTGTATCCCCATCCCCTGCGGTTATGGTGAAACCGTCATCCTGTAAAGTCAGCGCGCCTTCATCGATGTCACCGATGGGGATCATGCGGGGCAAAATCATCGCCCGGCCTTGCCCGGTTTGCAAAAACGCCTGTTGCAATGACCGGCAAGCGCGCCGGGTCGGCAGCAAAATCGTCGTCGTCGCCAAATGGGGATGGATATTTTCACCGGACACTTTCCGGATGCGGTCAACAATGCCGCCCGCCAGTGCTTTCAGAAACCAGACCGACGACGGGACCGTGTAAACAGAAGATTGATGATCTGTTTTTTCAAGAAAGTTATCGATGTTTTGTTTCCCCATAGCGGTACTGTAAATAGTTTTCCGCCTGATTTAAACCCTCGGGCGTGCCGACATGAAACCACTCGCCATCATGGATGACACCGTACAGACGGTTTTTTTCAAGGGCGCGGTCAAACAGCACATTCAAGGAATAGGCCCCGCCCGGTGCGTTTTTGAACAACCTTGGATGAAGGATCTGAATGCCGGTAAAAAGCCAGGGGGCGACTTCGCATTCCGGGCGGCGGCTTAATAATCCCGACGGGTCGCAATTGAAATCACCGGCACCGTCATAGCCGTAGGCATCGACCGTGGAATGCAACAACAACAACGCATCCATTTTATTGCTGTCCCATATTTCCGCCATCCGTTCAAGCCCCGAAAAAAAACTGTCGAGCCACAGGGTGTCGCTGTTGACGACAAAGAACGGTTTTTTCCCAAGCTTTGGCAACGCGTTTTCAATGCCGCCGCCGGTTTCAAGAATATCTTTTTCCCTTGAAAACGCAATCGCCGGGGTTTTGCGATCCCGCAGACGGGTTTCAATTTTTTCCGCCAGATAGTGGGTGTTGATGACGACATTTTCGATGCCGTTTTCCTGTAATCGGTCAAGCACCCGTTCTATCAGGGAACGACCGGAAACTTCGATCAAAGGCTTCGGCGTGTCCGTTGTCAGATGCTGCATGCGCTTGCCAAAACCGGCGGCCAGTATCATGGCTGTTTTCGGCGTTTTTTTCACCGGTTTCCGGTTGTGAACAATGGCGTCCGGATCAGGCATGGGCATCTCTTTTCAGGGTGGAATTTTCAGGAATTCTTCGCATCTGTTTCGGGATGTGTTGCCGCAACCAGTCTTGTAAAGGGCGCAGGTCTTTATGGTCCAATGCATTTTCCAGCAATCCCCAGACACGCGGAATGTGCTCAAGATATATAGGTTTATTGTCACGCAGACAGAGCCTTGTGAAAATGCCGATGACCTTGGCATGGCGACCGGCGGCAAGAACGGCAAAATCACGTTCAAATACGGCCCGTTCCGGGGAACCCGTTTCCAATTCGGGAAAATTCCGGCAATAGCGCTCCAGCATGTTTTGCTTCAACGCGGGCGGGATGGTTCGTCTGGCGTCTTCCAGCAGCGACATCAGATCATAGGCCCTGTGCCCGATCAAAGCGTCCTGAAAATCAAGCAAGCCACAGCTTTTAAATCCGGGCCTGCCGTCAATTTTCATCAGATTGTCCACGTGGTAGTCTCTTAACACAAGGCACGGTTTGCTTTTGTCCAGCCCGTCAAAAACATCCCGCCACAAGGTGCGGTATTCTTCTTTGTGTACCGTGCTTAACCGTTCATTGCCCATAGCCGGAAGATACCAGTCCACCAGCAGCATGGCCTCAAATAACAATATTTCCGTGTAATAGCCGGGTGTGTCTGGCGGCAATGCCTGATCCGGTGGCAATGAATGCAAAAACACCAGAATATCGACGGCGTGGCGGTATAAATTCTGTTCACTGTCCGGGTGATCGGCCAGAATCCGGCTGTAGGTGTCATCGCCGAAGTCTTCAAGGATCAAAAACCCGTTTTTTGAATCCGCGGCGATAATTTCAGGCGCGCTTAAACCGCGGTCATGCAGAAAGCGGGCAATTTTGACAAACGGTTTGACGTCTTCATCGGGCGGCGGCGCGTCCATTACCATTACCGATTGTGTTTCATTTTTCAAACGAATGTAATGCCGTCTTGACGCATCCCCGGTAAGGGGGGTTTGCCTTGCGTCGCCCCAGCCATTTTTGTCCAGAAACCGTTGCAAAAGTGCGTCCCGGTTATCCATGAATGGCGGCCCCGGTGATGACTTCGCTGACCCGTGCCGACCAATAGCCGCGCCCGACCAGCCGGGCTGTGCGTGCTTCGCTCAGGCTGCCCTGAACAAGGGTGATATCAAGCCGGTCCCGGGGCAGATACCCGCCCAGCCGGTCCGGCCATTCAATAATCGACAGTCCATCGTGAAAAGCATCATCTATGCCCAGTTCCAGCGCCTCTTCGGGGACTTTCAGGCGGTATAGATCGAAATGGTAAAGCACCATTTCATCAGCGTCGTAGGTTTGCAACAATGTGAATGTGGGGCTGGGGACCTCTATATCATCGTCCATATGGGCGCGGATAAAAGCCCGGGCCAGAACAGATTTCCCCGCGCCCAAATCGCCATAAAGGGCAATGACGTCGCCGGGCCCGGTCATCCGGCTCAGTTTTTTGGCAAACTGGACGGTTTCCTGTTCTGATGCCAGTTCGATATTGAATTCGGTTTGTGCAATTGCCATGATCGTTCTTTTTACTCTGAACAGGATTATGATTTCAATAAACATCCTGTACAATTTTACACATAATTTATACTATTCCTTTATCCATCATCATTGATCGGGCAAGCATGGACCTGGCGTTTAAATTTTCAAAAACTTTTCAAAAACTGGTTCGCGGCACCAATATTTCCGAGCAAACCTTGCTCGCTACCGATTATCTGAACCATTTTAACGAAGTCATCATGATGCTGGAACTGGTGCCGGACATGCCCGATATGCTGGACGAGGCCAGAACGTGGCAGCCGAAAACCTATCAACAACATTTTGAAGACAGCGCCTTTTCCGATAAAGAACTGGCCATTGCCGCATATGATCATGCGCCGGGTCAATACCGGATCCCGTTTGATGAAACGACCGCAGAGATTAACAATATGGTGCATCAGGGCATGGATGAAATCGCAGGCGTGCTCGAAAGCGGTAACCCGGAACAGGTCCGCTTAAGCGTGTTTCAGGTCACCGAAGGCATCCAGAAAAAAATGGATATCCTGAGCGCCATTGTCAACGGCGACATCGGTGGTGATAAATCAGCAGAAGACGAAGCCGCAACCCTTGATCAGGCTGAAATTGACGCCTTGTTTGATTGAACAGGGTTTTCAGTCATTCCGCCGGATCAACGTGATTTCGGCGGCACCGTATTTTTTCTGTTGCAGGATTTCAAAACCCGCGGGCCATGAAATCTGTTCCCCCGCCCTGTATTCCACAACACCGATGGCTTTCGGGCCTAACCAGTTTTGCTGCAACAGGCTGTTCAGTGTCGGTTCGATGAATTTTTTACCGTAAGGTGGGTCCAGAAAAAAAAGACCACAGGGTGCATTTGTATCTTCGCTTGGGGGCGGCAAAAACCGGGTGTCGGTTTTGATCAGGCTTATGCTGTCTTGTTCGTGCAACTGAGCCGCGTTTTCGCTGATGATTTTTATGGTGGCGGCTTTGTGTTCGATAAAAATGCAATGCCGTGCCCCCCGGGACAGGGCTTCAAACCCAAGTCCGCCGGAGCCGGCAAAAACATCCATGACGTTGACATCAACAATCGTAAAACCGGAGATACCGTGACTTAGAATATTAAACACCGCTTCGCGGGCGCGGGCAGATGTTGGCCGGGTGGTTTGCCCTTTTGGGGCCTGCAATTTTCGCCCGCGATGTCGCCCGCCGATGATTTTCATGGCTTTGTTTTGTTTTCGGGTTTTGCTTTGCGGCTTTTGGTGTGACTTTTTTTCTTGCCCGACATTGATTTGTCCAGTTGTTCGCGGAGCGCTTTCCCGGTGACTTCAGCCACCGATCCGCGGCCCAGTTTGCCCAGTTGAAACGGGCCGTATGAAATCCGGATCAGGCGTGTGACCTGCAAATCCATGTTTTCCATAATTTTCCTGACCTCGCGGTTTTTGCCTTCGTTGATGGATACCGTCAACCATGAATTGGCGCGCTGGGTGCTGTCCAGTTTGGCTTCTGCCGGGCCATAGCGGATGCCGTCGACGGTGATGCCCCGGGCCAGTTTTTCCAGCAAATGCGGTTTGACCACGCCATGAACCCGGACCCGGTAACGCCTTGTCCAGCCGGTGTCCGGTAATTCAAGATGGCGGGCCAGTTCGCCGTCGTTGGTTAACAACAGCAAGCCTTCGGAATTCATATCAAGGCGGCCAACGGAAACCACACGCGGCATTTCCGGCGGCATTTTGTCAAATATGGTGGCGCGGCCTTCGGGGTCTTTATGGGACGTTAATAACCCGGGCGGTTTATGATAGCGCCAAAGCCGGGTTTCCTGGGCCACAGGCATGGGTTTGTTATCAACAATGACGGTGTCATTTTGATGCACCGTAAAAGCCGCCGATGACAGGGTTTCGCCATTGACGCGGACCCGTCCGGCTTCGATCCAGCGTTCGGCTTCGCGTCTTGAACACAACCCGGCGCGGGCCATGACTTTGGCAATGCGTTCCGGTTTGTCGGGACTTGTATTTTTCCGGTTTTCATTCATGGCCGGAGTTTACGTTTGCAAGCCATGCACTGCAAGCATTCAGCCTTGACGGCGCTACGGCAAAGGCACAAAGTCGTGGTCATGAAAAAAGAACCCATGGAATATGCTTTTCTTGAGGCCGAAGCGGCGGCAAAGCGCGGCGAAGTCCCGGTCGGTGCCATTGTTGTCGATTGTGAAAACGGCCACATTATCGCCCGCGCCGGTAACCGGGTCGAAGAATTGAACGACGCCTCGGCCCATGCGGAAATGTTGGCCCTTCGTCAGGCCTCCTTGTTGCTTGAAACGCCCAGACTTGAAAAATGCGATGTGTATGTGACGCTGGAGCCGTGCCCGATGTGTGCGGGACTGATATCAATGGCACGGGTGCGCCGCCTCTATTTTGCCGCCTTTGATGCCAAAAGCGGCGGTGTTGATCATGGCGCGCGGGTGTTTGATCACCCCACCTGTCATCACCGCCCGGAAATTATCGGCGGCGTTCATGAAAGCCGGGCGGAAAAAATGTTGCAGGATTTTTTTAAAAAACAGAGAAATAAATAATCCGGTCTTGATTATTTATTGTGTCCGCTGATTTCGGCGTGAAGCGGTTTGGTGTCTTCAAACATCTGTTTTTGCTGGTCACTGGCCGGGGCCTGATGGTTTTGTTTCCATTCCGCGTACGTCATGCCGTAAATAATTTCCCGGGCCTGATCATAGTCCATGTCGATATCATGGTCTTTGGCCGCCGCCATATACCATTTTGACAGACAGTTACGGCAAAATCCGGCCAGGTTCATCAAATCGATGTTTTGCACGTCTTTGCGTTTCTGCAAATGTTTGACAAGGCCGCGAAACGCGGCGGCTTCCAGTTTGGTGCGGGTTTGTTCGTCCATTTATCTTCTCTTTCAACGTGGTTTTATTTTGTGGCGGCCCCACTTCTACAAAAACTCTTATTATCCCGTGGCGGCACGCCAACCGATATCGCGGCGGCAAAAACCGTGATCCCAATCTATTGCATCGACGCTTTGATAGGCTTTCTGTTGCGCCTGTTTGATATTATCTGCACGTGCCGTGACGCCCAGCACCCGGCCGCCGACGGCCAGCAATTTTCCGTTTTCCCGGGCCGTGCCGGCGTGAAAAATCACCGTGTCCTTGTCACTTTCCGCCTGATCAAGATTTTTGATCTCGGAGCCTTTTTCATAATAGTCGGGGTAGCCCTGATTGGCCATGACCACACAGATGGCCGATTGCGGACTCCATTGAAGCGTAATCTCATCAAGCCGTCCTTCCGAGCAAGCCAGCAGGGCTTCCAGCACATCGGACCGGATACGCATCATCAGCGCCTGACATTCCGGATCGCCAAAACGGCAATTGAATTCTATGACTTTGGGGCCATCCATGGTAATCATCAATCCTGCGAACAGGACGCCTTTATAGGGCTTGCCTTCGGCTGCCATGCCTTTGATGACCGGATTGATGATGGTTTCCATGATGGTGTCGGTGAGTTCATCGGTGATCACCGGAGCCGGGGAATAAGCGCCCATGCCCCCGGTGTTGGGGCCTTCGTCGCCGTCAAAAGCCGCTTTGTGATCCTGGGCCGCGCCCATGGGGATGGCGCGGGTGCCGTCAACAAGGGCGAAAAAACTGGCTTCTTCACCATCCATCATGTCTTCGATAACGACTTCGGCACCGGCTTCGCCAAAAGCGGTTTCGATCATGATGTGATCAATGGCGGCGTAGGCTTCGTTTTCATTGCGGCAAACAATGACCCCTTTGCCGGCGGCCAGACCATCGGCTTTAACCACGATCGGTGCGCCGTGGACGCGGATGTATTCCTTGGCCGCGTCCGGTTCGTCAAAGCGGGCGTAATCCGCTGTTGGTACGCCGTATTTGCTGCATAAATCTTTCATCATGCCTTTGGAGCCTTCGATCCCGGCGGCTTCGCTGCGTGGGCCAAATGATTTGACCCCGGCTTCGTCAAGGCGGTTGACAAGTCCGGCGACCAACGGGGCTTCGGGACCGACGATAACAAAATCGATGTCTGTTTTTTCAACAAAATCCATCACGCCGTCAATATCATTGGCATTTATGTCAACGCATTCGGCAAGTTTGGCAATCCCTGCGTTGCCGGGGGCGGCGTACAATTTTGTCAGCAATGGCGATTTATGGACAGCCCAACTGAGAGCGTGTTCCCGTCCGCCGGATCCGATTATTAAAACATTCATCTTTGCCCTCTTGTAACGCGCCAATTGGAAATGATTAAAAAGACTATTTTCTTCTTTGCAGACGGCTTGCCATCCGACATAGTCATACAATGATAGATGATGACCCATTTGCCAATAGCGAACATAACCTGCCGGTACTTTCCGTAGCAGAAATTTCCCTGTCCTTAAAGCGCACGGTCGAAGAAAGCTATGCCCGTGTCCGGGTCCGGGGCGAAATCTCAGGTTTCAAACGCGCCGCTTCGGGACATTTGTATTTTGCCCTGAAAGACGAAAACGCGGTCCTTGACGGGGTCTGCTGGAAAGGCGGGGCGGGGAAACTCGGCATCAAACCCGAAGACGGCATGGATGTCATCGCCACCGGACGCCTGACGACGTACCCCGGACGGTCAAAATACCAGATCGTCGTTGAAAGCATGGAATTGGCAGGCGTTGGCGCATTGCTGAAATTGCTCGAAGACCGCCGCCTTAAATTGCTGGAAGAAGGCCTGTTTGACGCCGCCCGGAAACGCGCCGTACCCTATTTGCCGGATGTCATTGGCGTGGTGACGTCCCCGACGGGGGCGGTAATCCGGGATATCCTGCACCGCTTGTCGGACCGATTCCCAAGGCATGTATTGGTCTGGCCAACCCCGGTTCAGGGCGAAGGCGCGGCTGAAAAAATCGCCGCCGCCATCAAAGGTTTCAATGCCATCGAAACCGTGGATAATATTCCCCGTCCCGATGTTCTCATTGTCGCCCGGGGCGGCGGCAGTCTTGAAGATTTATGGGCCTTTAACGAAGAATGCGTGGTCCGCGCCGTCGCCGAAAGCACCATTGCGGTGATTTCCGCAATCGGTCATGAAACCGATACCACGCTGATTGACTATGTGGCTGACCAGCGTGCGCCGACACCCACGGCGGCGGCGGAAATGGCGGTTCCGGTGCGCGCGGATTTACAGGCCGCGGTATTGTCAATGTCTTCGCGCCTTGTGCAATCTATCAACCGTTTGAAAACCGATAAAAAAGCCCACCTTGACGGTTTCATCCGGGGTTTGGCCGGACCGGAGCGGATGCTGGAATATGCTATTCAGCGTTTTGACGAATGGAGCGAACGTTTGGGCCGGGGACTTGAAACGGGTTTGTCCAGGCAAGCGGCAAGGCTGGATCAATTAAGCGCAGGCCTGAGACGACCGGACGGTCAATTGCGCGAAGCCCGTGCGCGTCTTGAAAACGAAACCCGGGCCTTGAAATCGGCGTTTGATAACCGCATGAAAGACAAGGCCCAGCGTTTGCAAAACGCCGGGGCGTTGCTGGAAAGCTATTCGTTCGAACGGGTGCTGGATCGGGGGTTTGCCCTGATCACGGATGATAAAGGCAAACCTGTCACGTCGGTTAAAAAACTTAAAACCGGGGATGCGCTGTCCATGCGGCTGATTGACGGTGAAAAACCGGTGATCGTCGGCTCAAAACCCAAAGCCAAAGCCAAAAGACCAACTCCGCCCGGTCAGGGGCAACTGTTGTGATGCGGTTTATGCTGGCTTTGATCCTGATGCTGAAAACCCACCCCTTATTGGCCGGGGAATTGGAACTGGCCGGAAATTTCATTCAGGGCGGGTTGATCCATGGTCAAACCGAACCCGGCGCGACGGTGACGATGAACGGCAAACCGCTGGCTGTTTTAAAGGATGGCCGCTTTATCATCGGTCTGGGCCGGGATCAAAAACCCCGGTTGCAGATTTTGGCGGTGATGCCGGATGGCCGAAAATGGTCCAAAACCGTTCGCATCAAGCAACGAAAATATGATGTCCAGCGCATAGATGGCCTGCCCCGTAAAAAAGTGACGCCCGACCCGGCAGCGGTGAAACGTATCCTTGCAGATAACGCAAAAATCAAAAAGGCGCGGCAAAAAGCCCGTGTTTCAAACGGTTTTGAAAGCGGCTTTATCTGGCCGGTGAAAGCCCGCCTGTCCGGTGTGTTCGGATCGCAGCGTATCCTTAACGGCATCCCGAAACGGCCCCATAACGGCGTTGACATCGCGGGCCCTGAAAACGCCACCATACTTGCCGCTGCCGACGGCGTCGTGGCCGTTGCCGATGGGGGTATGTTTCTGTCGGGAAAAACCATCATCCTTGATCATGGCTTGGGCTTGACATCGGCCTATATCCATATGAGCAAAATTCTGGTGAAGCCCGGACAGCGGGTTAAAAAAGGCACCCCCATCGGTGCCATCGGCCATACCGGCCGGGTCACGGGACCGCATTTGCATTGGGGCGTACACTGGTTTCAGCAACCGCTCGATCCGGCGTTGCTGGCGGGACCCTAATCAGGCCAGCGGTTATGCAGCCACAACCATTGTTCCGGTTTGTCCCGGATCCAGCTTTCAAGGATGGCGTTGACATCTGTCATGATGCGTAGGATATCCTGTTTTCTGTCATCGGTTTTTGTGATCTTCAGGGGTGGCGATACGGTTATGCGGAAATGTGTTCCGTTTATGCGTTCTGAACGGACCGGGATAATTTGACAGTCATAGCGCCGCGCCATTTCGGCAAGTGCCGGGGCGGTCATGGCGTCATGGCCCATAAAAGGCACCGCAATACCATCATTCATTTTTTGATCGACCAGCATGCCCACATGTTTGCCCTGTTTGATGGCTTTGAGCAGTTGCCGGGCACCGGGCGCACCTTTGGCAATCAGGTCGCCCGGCATATTGCGTCGGCCCAAATGGTACAGATAATTAACCAGCGGATTGTTGGCTTCGCGAAAAACCCGCGCAACGGGGGTGCCAAGTGCGGTGCAGACAAGCGGACAGATTTCCCAGTTGCCAACGTGGCCCGTGAAATAGATCACGGCCTTGTCCCCGGCAATGACTTTCCGGATGTGTTCTTTGCCGGCGACGTCGATGCGGCCATGATCACTGTAAATGCCAAGGCGGTCCAGATGGGGAAATTCGCCGGCAGCCCGGCCCAGATGGTCCCACATGCCAAGGATGATTTTTTTTCTTTGCCCGTCATCCATATCGGGAAAAACCCGTTTCAGGTTTTTTTCGGCCCGCTTTGTCAGTGTCAGGCGTGGCCCCAGATGGCGGGTGATAAACCCGCCCAATGCCGACGCCCAATCAACGGGAAGCATGCGAAAAATACCGTAAACAGTCATGACGGCCAGAGCTTCCAGCGGCTGGAACAGGTATTTATTGAAAAAGCGGGTTATGGCGGTCATCGGGCAGAGCGGTTTTTTGTATCAAGGGTTGCTGTGATCATACGGTCCAGTTGATCCGGGTCGTCCCAGTCAAGGGACAGGGGCAGAACGTGAATGTTGCCTTGTAAATGAACCGGCACCCGCATCATATCTTTTTCCGTGGTCACGACAATGGCGTTTTTACCCCGGGCGGCGTCAAGAATGGGCTGAAGATGGCGGCGGTCATAGGCAAAGTGATCGGGAAAAGGAAACCGGGTGATTAAATTTCCGCCTGTGCGGACAATGGCGTCAAAGAATTTCTGTGGCCGCCCCATGCCGGCAAAGGCCATCACCGGGTTTTGTTTTAAAATATCTGCCCAGTCATGTGTCTGTGTCCGGGCCTTTATTACGGGAATGCCCACACTATCAAGGGCACAGTGACGATCATCCCCGATCAGGATGAAACCCTTGGCGCGCTTTATGCCTTTTGATAATGATTCCCGCAAAGGCCCCGACGGCATCATGCGCCCGTTGCCGAAACCGTAATCGCCATCGACCACAATCAGGGACAAATCTTTATGCAAAGACGGGTTCTGAAAACCGTCATCCATGACGATCGCTTCGGCCCCGGCCTTGATGGCCGATCGGGCGCCCTGAACCCGGTCCGGGCTTTTCCATGTGGGGGCGGTTTGGGCTAAAATCAGGGCTTCGTCGCCGACGTCTTTATATGTGTGACGGGCCAGGTCAACCTGCACCGGGCCGGACAGGCGTCCGCCATAGCCACGGGTTAAAAAATGGGCGTTTGTCCCTATTTTTTTCAGCCGTTCCATAACGGCAACGGCGGTGGGCGTTTTGCCGCTGCCGCCCACGGTCAGATTGCCGATGCAAATCACCGGAACGGATGCGACAAAGGGTTTTGCCGCCAGTCCTGTTTTTATGGCGGTGATTTTTCCATAGGCCCAGCCACAGGGGCGCAACATTTGCGATTTGAAATGCTCTATAGCCGTCACATCGTTTTGATGTTTCCAGAATTCAGGGGCGTGCATGATCAGTCCCCTTTATCCGCTTTATCCGCTTGACCGGTACGGGGATCATACACTTTTTTAATCCCGGCGATGACGTTTTCAAGAACATTGTTTTCATCTGCGGCCAGCCTGTTGGCCGCCGCCATCATTTGTTGCCTTTGATGATCACTGGATAACAGGTTTTGCAGCATTTCCGAAAGTGCGCTTTCATCCCGGATTGTTTGCGCCGCCCCGGCCTGACACAATCGCTGTGCCGTGTCTTTGAAATTATCCATGTTGGGGCCGAAAATCACCGCCTTGCCGAGCTTGATGGCTTCAAGCGGGTTTTGCCCACCCTTGTGGATCAGTGATTTCCCCATAAAGACAACATCCGCCAAGCGGTAAAAAAGACCAAGCTCGCCCATGGTATCGGCCAGATAGATATCCGTATCCGGCGTGATCTTTTCGTCTTTTGACCGTTGGCTGGCGGTTAATCCCGCCTGTTGGATCAGGTTCAGAACACCCGGCCCGTGTTCGGCGTGGCGGGGAACGATGATCGTTAACAAACCGGGGATCGCGGATGACAGTGTATGGTGCACGTTACAGACGATCTGCTCTTCCCCTTCATGGGTGCTGGCCGCCAGCCATAGCGGGCGGCCTTTGACAGCATTTTCGAGTTCCGCCAACCGGATTTCATCAACGGGCAAGGGCTGTGCCGCGTCTTTCAGGTTGCCAAGGCATGTGGCATTGTCCGCCCCCAACAGGCGCAATCGTTCGCTGTCGGTTTCCGTCTGCCCGAAAACGGCAGCAAAACAATGCAGGATTTCCCGGATCATCGGTTGGAAACGTTGCCACCGGGCAAAAGATTTATCCGAAACCCGGCCATTGATTAAAATCACCGGGATGTTGCGGGCGGCGGCTCCGGTCAACAGATTGGGCCAGAATTCGGATTCCACCCATAACACCAGATCCGGGTGCCAATGATTTAAAAACCGTTTCACATAACCGGGGCGGTCAACAACAATGAATTGATGGATGACGGTTTCCGGCAGGCGGTGTTTTAAAATCTCAGCCGATGTCACCGTTCCCGTTGTCACCAGAATCCGGTGGTCCGGATAGACGGATTGCAAACGTTCGACGACGCTTAAAACCGACATCGCTTCGCCGACGCTGGCTCCGTGCAACCAGATCAGCTTGCCGTCCGGGCGGGGCAGTGTTGCATGTCCCAACCGTTCCGGGAATCGGGTGGCATGTTCCTTGCCCCGGGCCATACGCCGGTTCAGATAGAGCCGGATCAGCGGCCCGCCCAAGATAGTGGCAAATCTGTAAATTCCGATCATCATGACGGATTGTCCGTGGATGTTAGGGGCGCGGGTTCGACCGGCGGACGTCCGCTTAAAATGTCCGCTTCGCGGGTGACATCATTTAGACCCTGTTCGATGTTGATGCGCGCCTGTTCCTGTGCCTGTTGATCGCCGTCCCGGGCCACATGGACCGGGTCGCCCCAGACGATCACACCGCGGGCAAAGGGTTTCGCAACCAGAAAACCATCCCACGTGCCCAGCACCCGGCCCTTGTCAATACCGAACGCCGCCGGGATCACCGGGGCGCCGGACAGGCGGGCAACGCTGACAATGCCGGAACTGGCCTGCATGCGCGGGCCTCTGGGTCCGTCCGGGGTGATGCCGACGTATTCATTTTTTGCCAACGCCTTGACCATGTTGCGAAAGGCTTTGGCTCCACCCTTGCTGGATGACCCTTCGACGGTGTGGATACCAAAATGGCCCACGGTGCGGGCGATCAACTGGCCGTCGCGGTGACTTGAAATCAGCATGTGAATGGGTTTGTTCCGTCGCCAGCAATAGGGCATCATCAACAATCGGCCATGCCAGAATGCCAATATAAACGGCTTGCCTTCGTTCCAGTATTTTTCAGGGATATGGCCCTTGATAATTTGCCACGATCCGGTGCTGTAAACCAGACGGATGTACAAGGCACCCAGCCAACAGGCCGCTTTTCTGAAGGTGGCGGATTTGAGAATGGCTTTGATCGGGCGCACGG
>Ga0316207_10001147_pt1 | contig 34775 bp, 29 predicted proteins | sample 6weekpyrite_MG_FD_204943 | JGI IMG/M metagenome (GOLD analysis project Ga0316207, IMG submission 204943) | Microbial mat bacterial communities from mineral coupon in-situ incubated in ocean water Damariscotta River, Maine, United States -... | ecosystem: Environmental > Aquatic > Marine >... | reverse complement strand
CGTACCGAACCATCTTGGCTGAAGGATTATCTATCGCTGTCGCAGCAAGAACGGCTTCATCCGGATTTATCGGCGAGATTTCTTCAAGGCCTAAGACAATCGCCTTCTCATGGACCTCCCAAGGCGCAATTGGTAGGTCAAGTATGGCAACATAGCAGTCTTGTTTAGGCAAAATCAGGCGTTGATGGTTACTTTTGGCCTTTGGCCTCAAGCCCACATCTTGCAAAATTGCCTCAAGCGTCAAACGGATCCACCGCAACGCTTTTCCCAATCCGGAAAGTTGATCAAAATCACTGGAAACATATTGAACTTGGCTCATCACCGACACCGCCGCGATACAAAATCAAACTGGCAATCATAGGGAACACTGCGCTCAATACGTTGCACAAAATCAGGATAAAGCGGGTCTTGAAAGTCAATCGCCATATACGCCCCTTCAACCCAGACAAGCTGTGCAGGCACTGAAAGTGTAAAATTTCGCTCCAAGGTGAAGGTATTGGTATTGCGCTGAACGTTTAAAACTGGACTTGGTAGACTTGCACCCGAAGCAATAGAGATTATTACCCGGGATTGGTTTCCGGTTTGAGCCTCCAAAGTTCCGCCTTCAAAATGTGCTGTCTGCGGATCACTACGCTCAATCTGGCTGAGCCACAGGGCAATCCGCCCATTATTGCGGGTGTATTCCAGATTGGAACGAACACTGAGATAAGAACGAGCCACCTGACGGGACACTTCTGCAACGACCAGTATGATCATCGCTGCCAGAAACAGGCTGATCGCCATTTCACTTAGCGTAAAGGCTGCATCAGGTGGATCAGTTTGAACTCTTTTCTCCATCAGCTCTCTGCCCATCTATAGACGACGCGCTCAATATTGCCTGTCCGCAATCCAGCCCGCCAAGGAACGGATACAGAAATACGATAAAGCGCATCACTATCTTCAACCGCAGCAATGTTTCTTTGCCAAATCAAGCCATCTTGTCCTGCAGGCCCTTCATGGGTCAGCTCCAATGGATTGTCTTGTTCAGCCTCAATAAGGAGCCCATTGGCAATCCTTAGCGCCACTTCACGCACATGTGCTTCATGGGCGTATTGACGGGCCTTGCCCAGCGCAAACACCATAGCAATGGCAATGGATCCTGCCACCACCATCGCCATCAAGCTTTCAACGACAGTAAAACCGGATTGAGCGCTTATTCTCATAGGGCAAAATCCCCCAAGCTCGTCAAACCGGTTAAAAAGGCACTCATCATCCAGGCAATAAAACCGCCCATAACAACCAACAACACCGGCCCTGCCGTGGCTGCTGCCTTATCCAAACGCCCCAATGCGCGCTCAAGGATCAAATCTCCGGCGCGTGTGGCCATCTGGCCAAGGGCACCTGTTTGTTCCCCGACACGAACCAGATGGGCAATCTCAGGCGATAGGCCATCAATGGCCATCAAGGCATTGGCAACTGAGCGCCCCTCACGAAGGGCTTCACCAGATCGTTGAAGTCTCAACTTCCAGGACGGATTAGGCGCACTGGATGCAGCCAAATCGAGCGCCTTTGCAGCAGGAGCACCTCCTGAGATCAAAGCCCCAAAGGTTCGCGCAAAAGCACCGCAATTTAAATCCCTGACAATGGGATGAATAAACGGCATTTTACTTCTAAAAATGGCGAGCCAAAGTCGAAAGGGCTCTCGTCGAGACATGATGGCGAAAATCACCACAATCGTGATAAATCCAATAGCCAGTTGAAGGCCAAAGCTTCTCAAAAATCCACCAAAAGCGATAATCTGTTGCAAGGTTCCAGCACTTTCAGACGCCTCATCAAGCAGGGGAGCCAGAGCAGGCCCCGCAAATGCAGATAAGGCAATAATGGCTATCACCGAGATACTCATCAAGAATAGTGGGTAAGCCAGTGCGCCTTGAATTTTTTTGGCAAAAATCGCTTGGCGACGCAAAATAGAAGCCCCAACACGTAAAGTGTCATGCAAGCGACCCGATTGTTCTCCCGCACGCGCAAATTCTGCCGCTAAAGCCACATCACTCTCACCGCTGACTCCGACAGCTGTCCCAAGGTCAGCGCCCGCATCAAGTCGCTCCACCATCAATTTTGCCAGCTTGCTTGTAGATGGTGCGGCCTCACCATGACTGAGAACTTCAAGGCCGCGCCGCAAGGGGACACCGGCCTCATGCAAAGCGGCGAGGTCTTCTAAAAATGATGCCAGTTCAGCACGACCGGCAGATCGTTCGCCGATCAGACCTCCAAAACGCGTGGCGACATGTACCTCAATAGGTGTTTCCCCGCGCGCAGATAAAAACCGGGCTGCCTCGGCTTCATCTTTAGCCTCAATAACGCCTTTGGTAGACTCACCTTTTATTGTCAGGGCAGAATATCGAAATTGTGGCATGGGCTATCCCGACAATGCGCGTTTGATTTCATCGATGGAGGTTAATCCTGCGCGAAGTTTTGTGCGGGCATCGTCACCGATTGTATACGGCAAAGCTTCTTCGGCAGCCTTCCTGATTCCATCCTGACTTTGAATGGCCTCAATGAGCATATCGTTTGCCTTAAAACCCTCTCCAATAGCCAAGCGGCCACGATATCCCGTATCCCCGCATTCAAAACAACCAACGGCCTCAAAAATGGCTTCGTCAGGATTGAGGTTGAACTCAGCACATTCTGAAAGGGTGGGTTTGCATTCAGCTTTGCAATTTGGGCAGAGTTTTCTCGCCAATCGCTGGGATAAGCTGCCTCTAAAGCATGCCGACAACTGGAAGGGCTCAACACCCATGTCCAGAAGACGAGGAATGGCACGGGGCGCATCAATGGCATGCAAGGTTGCCAACACCAAATGTCCTGTTAGAGCAGCCTGAATGGCAGCCTTTGCCGTTTCTCCATCACGAATTTCACCCACTAAGATCACATCGGGGTCTTGGCGTAAAAAAGACCGAATTGATGAAGCAAAGTCGACACCAGCCTTGGTCGCGACTTGTACCTGGGTGACGTGATCAAAATGAAACTCAACAGGATCTTCTACCGTCAAGACTTTTAAGCTTTTGCCCCGCAAAGCCTCCAAACCGGCATAGATGGTTGTTGTCTTTCCTGATCCAGTTGGCCCGGTCACCAAAAACAAGCCGTGCGGCCAGCTCATAGCCTCATCTAACAAGTCCAACTCAGGCTTTGAAAACCCAAGTTTTTTAAAATCCAGGTCGACTTCGCCGCGATCCAGTATCCGTAAAACGGCAGCTTCTCCATGAACTGATGGTACAATAGAGATACGAAGGTCTACGCTACGCCCGCCTACAACAATGGTTGTTCGTCCATCTTGGGCTATACGCCGCTCGCCAAGATCAAGCTCAGCCAAAACCTTGATACGCGCCATAATAGCGCTGGTAATTTCTATGGGTTCTTTCGCAATCGTTTGAAGCACACCATCAATGCGATAGCGAACGATCAAAGAATGTGACCTGGGCTCGATGTGAACGTCGGATGCGCGTTGCTCAATGGCCCGGCTGAGCCAGCTGGTCACTCGTCTGGCTATCGGTGCATCACGGTCAAACTCAAGAGCTTGGCGTACAGCATCACTTTGCTCAATATCTTCCGGAGGCGTCCATCCCGCATCATGTTGGTCAACACGTTCTGCATGTGCCCGGCGCTCATCCCGGGCGCGCAGCACAGCCACTTTCACATCGCGCTTCAAGGCAAAACTCATAGCATTGATGGCATTTTGATTTAACGGGTCAACCAAACCAATGGTCACTGTATCCTCATGAATATCAAGGATAATAGCGCGATTGTGTTGTAAAAATGATTGGCTTAAGGCTTTAACCAGATCATGGTTTTGAGCAGCTTGTGATATTGAAACCGTACACGGTGGAAATCCTGTCACAGAACAAAAGGCATCTCTTAAATCATCATCATCAACAGCACCCAGACGATTGAGGGCCAAGACTTTGGATTCACGCTTTTCAGCAGAGGCCCGCTCAACAGCTTCAGCAGAAACATTGCGAATAAGGCCACGCTTTTCCAACCAATCATGGACGCGTTGATAAGCTTCTTCTTGCTTATTTGGGGGCACTGCCTCTTGGATATCGCTTTGAGAATTCATAGCGATCTACCCATATCCCACAGAACATCATATCCCATCGCTTTACGTGTGAAAATGACGACCCAAGCAGCCAAAACAAGTACGCTGGCCATCGGTATTCTTTGGGCTCGGATTAATGCCAAACCAAAGGCCAGCAAGCTGCCCAAGGCTAAGGTCCACAGACCGGCAAAAGGGCCAATCCAGGCAATAAGGGCAGCAAATGCTGCAGGATCCCCGCCGCCAAGTCCTGCATACCCACGCTGTTTTAAAAACCGAAAACGCGCCACTTCAAGCAAGATGAAAGCTGCCATCATGGTCACAGCACACATCAACAATCGATCCGGATATTGGTAAGCGCAAAACAATAACCCAATTATCGCAGCTCCAGCGCTGAATAATCGAGGAACACGCAAAGACGTGACATCCCAATAGGCTATAGCAAGGCAGCAAAACGCAAATACACTCAAAGAAGTAGCGATCTGGAAAGGCAAGAACGCCATAAAGGCAATAGGCGCAGTTATCGCTATTAATGGCAGGCTCACCCACAGATCAGAAGTTGATAAGCGTGAGGGCGTTTCAGTTAACTCAAGACGCAAGGAAGTTTGATGGACGACAAGGCTCCAAGCCAGTCCAACCCCCATTAAAATCGCCATCATGACCCAACTTGCCACGCTCACCCCCGCACTTATCTAACCTCGTACTTTTCTAAAACGTGATATCACTTGCTTGGCCTGTCCCTCCCTCAAGACCATCCGAACCATAAGACACCACCATGGGAGGACGATTAGGTTCGCTAGATGCAATGATGACAAAATAATTACCCCAAGGGTCCTGCAGCGTTCGTGGTGAACGCACATAAGGTCCGCGCCAACCCGGCGCATTGGCCGGAGCCGCCCATAAAGCTGCGACACCTTCTGTCGGATCAGGATAGCGTCCAACATCAATCAGATATTCATCCAACGCCATGGCAAGTGTATTGGCTTGCAGGGCGGCTGACCTTGATTGTCCGGAATTAAACCGGGACAAAAGGGCTGGCGTAACAGCTGCAGCCACAAATGAAATGATAACAATAACGATAATGATTTCAGACAGGGTATAGCCCGCTTGGCTATCAGGTTTCACCTTCGGTCCGCTCGATTTTTTATGCCTCATCCCCACATCCCCCTGCTTCGTTATTCACTTCAACATCGTGCCATCGCAAATCCATGATGCGAGCAGGCTCGGTGCGCTGACCTGTCATCAACAAGACCGCGCTGACACCATAGCTATTATCAAGCAATCTTGCAGTTATCGATAGCCGGCTTCCCGCTGCAGGGCGATCAAACTCGCCGTGCAAATCACGCATCGGTCCCACATCACTGCGCCCCCCAAACACGGTGAAGAGACTGTGGATGCATTCCGGGCGTTCCAAGCCATCAGATAAAACATCATCAATCAATCTGACGGGTTCATCGTTGGAAGCCATCTCACCAAGTACTGCCATGAACTGTGATATGTCTGAAGAAGACAGACGGCCATTTCGGGCCTGATCGCGAACCACATCCAATCTAGCTTGGTTTAAATCAATCTTGTCGCTTTCGTAAGAAACCCGGATAGAAACGGATCTGCCCTCAATGTTAACAACGCCTGCTCCATCACGAATATTTAACGAGCGTTGATGAGGAGCCAGAACTAATTGTGATGCCGCCACAATCACGGCAGAGCGTAACAACCCTTCTTCATCATGTTGGCGTTCCAGACGGGCAACGCGCCGCAATTCTGCTGCTGATGCCGCAACAAGCGCCGCAGCACTCATTGATAAAATGACCATGACCACGGTCACACTCGCAAGGATATACCCCTCCTCGCGGGCCTTCATCATTGCTCCATCATCCGAGCTTCAAGTCTGGCCAGCGCAGAAGGCAAGCTCAACATCGTATCCCCTAATTCATCAGGATCGGTGATGATGCGAACTGAAATAATCACAAGAAGTTCGATACGGTCTTCAGACACTGATTCAGAACGAAACAACCGTCCAACCAGAGGCGCTCTTTGTAAAACAGGAACGCCGGTTTGGCCTTGCGTTCTTCGGTTGGATATCAACCCACCCAAGGCAACGGACTGACCTGAAGGTACCAGTAAAGTGGTGGATACACGTCTTTGAGTGATAGTGGGAGAATCGATGCCAGAAGATGTGGTTTGAGCAACGCCGGAAACTTCCTGATGCACGTCAATTTCAACCATGCCGCCAGCCCGTATCTGAGGGGTGACGGTTAAGATCACACCAGTATTGCGATACGCTGTCTGATTGACGATGGGCGCTCCAGGGTCATCTATTGAGACCGCTGATTGAACCACTATGGGAACCTGATCACCAACCTGAAGCTCTGCCTGCTCATTGTGCAGTGCCAATATGCTGGGCCGGGAAACCACCTCAACTTCTGTCTCGGCTGAAAGAACATTAATCGCAGCTTCAATATCAGTGTTGATATAACTCACCGAAGTGCCCGGAAAGCGAGAGAGTACCTTGCCCGCTGTATTATCAGCAAAGGTCAAAGCGACATGTTCATTGAGCAATCCGGACCAATTAATGCCCATCCTCATTTCATCTGTGAGCGTTACCTCGATAATCGCCGCTTCAATGAGGACTTGTGCTCTTGGTCTATCAAGCAAGATCAATAATTCTTCGACCTCTGCGACACGCTCAGGCGTTCCCCGAACCAATATCAAATTTTGATTGGGGGCAGCCCCGATCTGAAGATCGTCATTGTCATCTTGGCTCGAACCAGAAGCAGCCATCCCGCCAATTGGGCGACGTGGGGCTGGAGGCAAGCCTGTTTGCGAGGGTCCATATTCATTTGACGCTCCGAACTGTGAGCCGACACCATAGTTGGAACCGTACTGGCCCATGCCTAACAACTGATAGAGTGAATTGAGCAAATCATTCGGCTCGGCATTACGTACTGTATAGACAAGCTGTCCTGAATTGCTGGTCACTGCTCTGGGCTGATCAAGGCGGCTAATCCAGGCTTGTGTCTGACGTAAGGCGTCACGACTTGAGGCCATCACCACCAATGTGTTGAGACGGTCAATGGCAATCAATTCAACAAAGGGTTCATAAGGACCCAACAAAGGTCTTAGCTCACCAATAACATCGCTTGGGTTGGCATTTTCAAGTTGAAATGTTCCTGATGAAATTTGCTCAAACCAATCAACATCAAGCAAGGCCACGGCTTCAGAAGCTGCTGTCAGGGCTTGCGCTTCGCCGGTTAAAACCACAGCTCTTCTGCTATCATCTGACAGCGCAACACGTACACCAGTGGCCAACGCCCCAATGAGAGATGAGATTTCGCTCGGCGCTGCATGATCAAGCGTGAGCACAATCACACCTGTTCCTGGCGGTGCAGGTTGGCCCGGGCGAAGCACAGCTATCGAACGTCCGCCATCCGCTGAATTACCACTCACAACCGCAATAAAGTCACCACGATCAACCAAAGACACATTTACAGCTGCCAATGCATCTCGCAGATTTTGAACCGCCTCGCCACGCGTTCTAATATCATTCATGCGAAGTGAAATTTGGCCCGTCACGTCATTGGCAACGGTATAATCAACGCCTAGATAATCACCGAGAACCTGATTGACTACAAAAGCAATTTCGGCATTTCTGTATGTGACAGAAAACCCGCCATCGGCCAGCCGTTGATCGGCGTTAACATCCTGTGATCCGTCAGAACGAATAAACTCTTCGCCGCCGAAATGGACTTCTGGTTCTGTAGTGACCGGTTGTTCGCCCTCTTGGGCATAGCTGGCTGAATAGGATGCCAAAACCAGGCAGCAGGCAATCAAAGCCAGTATGGTTAGATGAGAGAAACTTAACTGATTTACACCACGGATCCGAGACGCAGCACAGGAAGATCGGCAGCAAACATCAGTGGACATAAATAATCAGCCTCTACCATGCCACACCGCGACCTTGGTTGCACATCGCAACCCCACAGCCCTAGAGGCATGAAAGGCGTATCAAAGCTAGATAGGACAGACAAGAGAGAATTTGAGAAACTTCTTTATAATCCACTCTTCATAAAAAATCAGGCCCACCTTTTTGGTGTTTTAATTCAACAAATTTTCAATACTCAAAAAGGGGTTCAACGAGGCATTTTAGTTCGCAAACGCGCTGCTGCCCCAAATAACGCTGTCGAATAATGTTCGCTTTCCCAAGGCTTGCGCGGACGGGGGAGGCGCGAACGAAGTTCTGGATATTCTGCACACACAGCCTCGGCCAGATCAAAGGAAGAGCCAATTCCATAAAGACAAAACCGTTTAAGCACACGGTCCCGTGTGATTTTAACGACAATGATGCCTTCTCGCTCAGCATCATCAGCGATCCGTTTAAGAAGTTTGCGAGTTGGTGGCCTGCGCCGTGATGATGAGGCGTCACAATCTTCAATCAACACATATTCTGGCCCATATCCACGCATCAATTTAAGTGCACATGATCGATAATAGGCATGCCTTGATCTACAAGAACGAAACCCGCCCCAATCAACAAGTACCCCAGCTCCGTCACATGCAGCATATCCAAGGCTTTTAGAGCGCGGCTCAATAGAAAGCGTTGCGCCTGTACCGAGCGGACCGCTCATACATCACTGCCGTCCAACCGGCGACATAAAGCATCTAAAAATTCAACCTTATAGCGGGTGTGTTGCAAGGGTGAGGCGTTGCATCGCTTAAGTAATCGTTTGGCCCGCAAATAGCAGGCGCGCCGAACACTGGTTTTAGTATCGGGCAACATACTAGCCGCGGGAATATCGAAGATTGTCTCATAAGCGATAAGGCTTTGAGTATCAGGCAAAAATTGTCCACGTTCGAAACTTGCAAAGGAATGAATGTTGCGACCAACCAACGTAGCAAGCTCCGCCTGATCTAGTCCCGAGCGTTTTCGGCACGCTCTTAGCCGTATTGAGTTTGCATTGAGCATAATGAAGCGCGCGCGCCGTTAGCGGACAACACGCCCTCTCATTTTTTCACTACTCTATAGAGTTTGAAGGCACGCTAACCCACAACAGGGGACAAGAGAAATCCCAGCTCTAGGTTTTTAGAATTGGTAGTGGTGAAAACCCATGTGCCAAGCAATGACCCATAACCCCGGATTATGGGGCATTTAAACTCGTGAGAGTTTGCCTAAAGGTCGAATTCTCAAATGAAAAGAACCAGTGGCTTACTTGTCTTGCACACGCTCAAACTAGATTTAGAAAATTTATGGTAGCGCAAATATAATAAATACCCTATGGTTTCATTAAGGATTAAGTCATCTCAATAGGGGAGCTTGATGATGCCTACTTATGACGGCCTGCTCATTCGTAATGATTTGAACGATAACGGTGTCGTGCCCTCTCCGGGCTATCCCTACTATTCTCCTGATATTATTTGCCATGCTCAGGTCGCTGATCCGCAAACCTATTTTGTCAACAATTATACATCAGATCCCAATCAGCCCGCTCAGGTTGGTAGCCACACCAACTTCATCTACACGCGTGCCAAAAATTTAAGCACCACGTCAAAATCGGGTTGGTATGGCCATGTCTATAGAGCAGCAGCATCTCTCTTCATGACACCGAGCATCTGGAAGGCAAACCCACTCTCGACACGCGCGGGCAATCCCTACACGACTTTTGGGACCATCGCGCCCAATGCCGTTGGTGTTGGCAATGATGTGTTGCTTTTGGATGGGTTGGCCAATCACTATTTTTGCCTAATTGCTGTCGCTAGTCCGACAGTCACGCCAAACATCCCGGCAAGTTTTCCTACCTATGCTGACTACATTGTCTGGGCCCGCCAGAACCAAAATGTTTGCGGTCGCAATTTGACTTATCTGCAAAGCTTTCCAAACCGCCAGTTCAGCCGCCTGGATGATTTGACCAATCCACAAAGTAGCGCAGTCCCGGTTCTTGCAAAAGTTGAAGTCCAAGGAAGCTTGCCATCAGGCACAACTTTTGGCGTGCAGTGCGCGCCGGCCGGAATGGATGCGAGTGCCAACACTTCAAGCGCTCAGTTTGTTACCGGCTCAGGAATGGTTCCTGGTAATTTTTCAGGCACGGTTACCACATGGGGCTCATTACCCGCAGGTGTAACAAGCTGGCCCAGCGGGGCGTCGCTTAAAACGACGCTATATTATGGCCAAGATGCCACCCACCCGGCCTATGAGTACGGCGAAGCATGGGAGTCCTTTGATGTCGGTCCCGGTGATATCGAGGGAATGCCAGAGAACGGTGTTCTTGTTCGCCTGGGCGAAACGGGCACCATTTTCATGCCGTAGAACACCTAGCACGTTCCTTACCGTGTCCACTTAAACACCCAAAGGAAGAACTGGTCATGCCTAGTCCCATCAATCCGGCTCAATATATAGCGTTGCAGCTTTCAGCATTTGCCAACGCCCAGACAGCTATTCAAATGCCGGTGGCAATGGATGGCAGTCAATCTTTTTCAGTTGATGGTTGGATAAAACTTGGTGGTCTATGCGCAAATGCGTCGATCTTTTGCAAGGACGGTGTTTTTGATTTTGGCGTGACGGGTAAAGCCCTCCACCTTGCCATTGATGGTTACCCGACCGTCTTTTCTGATTTAGCGAAACACCCTCTGACTGAAAATGACTGGCGATATGTTTGTGCCACCTATAAGGCCGGGCAGGTAAGGCTTTTCATCGATGGTGAGTTCAATGTCTTCCAAGCCATCTCTGGGACCGGTAAAACCAGCGCAAACCCATTCCAAATTGGCCATACATTACAAGGCTCCGCACGTTGCGTACGTGTCTATAACACCGCCCTCACCCCCGACCAAGTTAAAGCCAACATGTACGGTGATCCGGACCCGACAACGATCGCAGCCTGGTTTGACTTTAGCCAAAGCCCCCCGGTCGATAAGGGAAGCCACCAACTTCCTGTCACGTTAGAAGATGGCGCGGCCATGGCTGCCAAAACCCCCGCCGCCAATTTCACCGGAACAGCGTACGCCCAACCTATACGCGATGAGCAGGTCAATCCGGGCGGGCTGCAAAGTGACCCGTATACGATCCAAACTTGGATTTACGTCAACCCTGGCGTCAGTGGGACGCAAACCATATTCGTCAATTCAGATCTGGAAACAGACGCGGGCATGGCGCTTTATCTTGAGCCAACCGGTGACGGGACAACCTATCACGTCAAATCTCAACGCGGCTCCAATGAAAACCCAAGTGACACCTTGACCTCAACACAAAGCGTTGCCGCTGGGCAGTGGGTCAATATTGCGAACTGTTTTGACGGAACCACCTCATCGATATTTGTAAATGGCGCGGCAGCAGGCAGCGGGCCTTTTGGCCCAATCCCGATGATGCAACTTGAGAGCAATCTTCTTCTTGGCGCGGCGCTGTCCCATGGAAGGCCATCCGCATCCACCTCGCTTCAAGGGTATATTTCCCGCGTTGATGTCTGGTCACGCGCATTAACCCCAACAGAAATTTCTCAATACATGAACGCCGTTCCAAACCTTGATACGGCCGGGCTTGAGGCAATTTATGAGCTCATGTCAGCGCCTGCGCGCAATTTGATCTCAGGCCACCCGATTGGCTTGGCGGACGGTGCTTTTTTGGGTGCCCAGATCACGTCACTTCAATCCAGTGCCCTCGCAAAAGACGCCCAGGTGAGTGATGATACCATCCCGGTTTTTGAGCAACTTGATAATGTTGTTATTCAAGACTTGCGAGCCTCGATTGATTTCTCCAAGAACTTCGCCGCTGAACCGGAAGTGTTCCAACAAGCCAAGGCTAAAGAACTCGAAGATCTCTCTGAGCATTTGAGCGGTAAAGCGCTTAACGAAGCTAGAGAAAAAATTGGTGCCGCTTGGGATAACGCCGAGCACACATTGCGCAATAATCCCTTGGATATGCCGTTTTTAATTACCCGCCATGTCGTCGAAAATGAGCACGTCATGCTTTGGCACAAAGGCGAAACCTCCCGGGTCATTTTTCGAGCGCCAAAAACCGCCTATGACGACTGCACCCTATGGAAAGCCCAGCTAGTTTTTGTCATCGTCGGTGGCATCATTGATGTCCTGTTTGGGGTTCGTGCCAATCTAACCGACAACGCACTCAGACTTATTGTCGGCAAGGTTCTCCTAAACCCGCGCATAGCCTCAATTCTCGCCCTCGGCACACTGATGACAGCAGGTCAACTCTTCACCATGGGCGGTATTTTATACCAGTCCGGTCTTCTCAAAGAACTTGCTCGTCTTGTGCTCAATGTTGGTTTTTGGGCTTTGCTACGAATGCTTGCAAAGCTGATATTGAAATTTCTTCTACCTTGGGCAGCCGCAGCAGATTTTATTGCCTCACTCGTGGCCACTGCCGCGGTTTTCATCACAACGTATTTAAGCAAACCAGCGAGCTGCGACCCGCTTCCAAAAGTCGATATCGCCGGGATCATGTTCAATCATAGCCCTGCCACAGCAACGACGTGTGCCATCAACATCCGCAAAAGCTTTACAGAGCAGGTTGATGTTCCTGAATGGGTGCAAAAAGAGACAAACCCAGCCCAAGCCCCCGCGGCCTATTCAATCAAGGATATTTCTGGCCAGACGGTGACAATTAAAGCTCGCTTCGTGATCGGCGATAAAACCGCCACATCAATGAGTATCCAAGCCACAGGTGGCGGGGTTTTAGGGGCCATCGACCCAATCACGATCAACTTTAAAAACGGCGTTTCAGATCCAGAATGGGTGAACCTTCCCCTTTCTCATCAAACCCTAGCTGCAGGTGGAGTAGCACGTAATGATATAGCTTGGTCTTGGCAGTTTCGGCCCACCACGGGCGGGACATGGACAAATATGCAAACCACCCATCATCGAATTTACTCTGTATTGGAAATGCCTTCTGCACCCTGGAAACAGGCCAATTATCCAGCCGATACTCAAGCGCCATGGACCGACGCACTCGACTATGCGTGCCTGTGGGCCGCTGGAACGACGACCAAGGACGCAGCCGCCGCTGCAATCACCCGAGAGGTCAATCAAAGCCTTCATTTGACCTATGATATGAGTGCCGGGGCGAGCGTTTATACACGACACAATAGAGCAATTTCGCAAAGCGTATTCTTGTGCACACAATTTATCGATTATCTAACATCGGGCACAGGAAGGGGCGCGACAATCAATTGCACCGATTGCGCAACAATCGTTTCAACCTTTGCCAATCTTATCGGCTGCGACCTGACCCAATCGCGTATGCAGTCCCATTTTGGCCTCAACAAGATAATCGCTATCGGTCATACTAGTTTCGGTTACCCAGGATTTGGGCCGGGCTTTAGCTATCATGAAGTCGCCTGGACAGGGGCGACGAGCTATACTGACCCGCTCTATGATGCCTGCTTGCAGGTCGATAGCGGACCAAATCCGTGGAATTGGGGAACCGGTATTACCCACACAGCAGAACTTCCAATAAAAATGGCTTTCACTACTGAGCCGATCCACCCGACACTGCCTATCGCTATGCCGTTTACATCCGCAAGTTACCGCGAGCGTCTGTGCGCAAATGATGCAGCCGGAATTGGGTCGTGTGCGCCAACCGGACCGTGGCCCGATACCGCTTCTGGACGACGGCCCGTTCAATGATCAAGGCTGGTACAAAGGAAACGGAGATCGCTGATCATGGTTGACAATGAGACCTTCCGCCAGAACGTCAAAGACCGACACGGATTTGACCAATGGACTGTTTACGCCAAAAGCGCAGATGCGCCCAGCTTGACGGATTTCACTCTTGATAGCGATGCTTTTCCAGAGCTTGTCTTTGAAAAGCGTCTACCTCTACCCGGTGGTGGGGGCTACCGCGCGCACGAAGATTATTTCAGGATGAAAGATGCTAAAGACGAGGTAGTCGTCATTACAATTTCCCATACTCCATCAGTTGAAGCGGCCCATGAAGGCCTTGTAGACATCTTGACCAACTGCATGGCGATGAATCTTCGGCCCGCACAAGAAGCCGGTATAAATGCTGGCCATGTCGGATTTGTCGGGTATGGAGACACGGTCAAAGCTATCTATTTTGTTCGTGGATCAACGCTGGTGCGGATCGATTCTATAGGACGGGACCCTGTTGACGTTAGCCATATCGCAGAGCAAATTGATGATCAACTAGCCTCGGCTTCTCACGGTTAGTCTTATAGATCGCAGCTTTGACACCTTAGAAACGGTTAGGCTTGAGCACCGATTAGGGGCTTGATAAGCGTGGGCACACAGCGCGTATCAAATTGATATGTGCAATCTGTTCAACTAGGCAAACAACAGATGAATATGAGCGATCTTATGAAACATGTCCGCATCATCGATGTTGAAACCACCGGCACTGAAGACGACGATCAAATTGTCGAAATCGCATCCGTTGATTGGACTCAAGATGGTTTGGGCAATGCGCATCAGACCCTAGTGCGTCCGAGCATTAAAATTCCGCCGGAAGTCTCCGCCGTCCACCACATCACAAATGCGATGGTCAAAGATGCACCCGTTGTTTTGGACGCATTAAAATGGTTTCAGGATGCAAAGGTTTTTGCCGCCCACAATGCCAAATTTGACCAAAGGCTTCTTGGCTTTGATGCCTATTGGGTTTGTACCTACAAATGCGCACTTCATATTTGGCCTGATGCGCCCAACCATAAAAATCAAACGCTGCGCTATTGGCTCGATTTAGCTTCGCCGCCAGCCTCAGCCGGGCTGATGGCCCACAGGGCACTTTACGATGCTTGGACTACAGCGCACATCTTTGTCCGTTTGACCGAAGAGATGACGATCAATGATATGGTCCAAATATCAAATCGCCCGGCTATACTGCCGCGATTTTACTTTGGAAAACATGCCAACGAACCACTCAGCGAAGTCCCAAAAAGTTATTTAAGTTGGATGATCACACAAGATTTTGACGAAGACATTCTGCATACCGCAAAGCATTATCTAGAGCAGAACTAGCAATATACTGATCTATTTAAACGGGCTTCGCGTGACGCAGAACACGCAAATTTCGTCGCCGCTATGATACTTTCTTAAACGATTATGGGAGAATTTTTATGCGCCACTATCTCATCGCAGCATCGCTCTTGTGTCTGACCAGTGCCTCCACAGCCCAAGAAATCCATATCGTTCATTGTTATGCAGGCGCTTGTCCAACTGGAACGCCTGACAGCAATGATTTGGTCGTGCGTGAAATTTACGCGCTCTCCAATAATGATGCGACCAAGTTGGCGGACTGGGTCGCTTATATGGTGACATCTGAGACCATTGGAACATCGGCAAGTCTCAACCGTTCATGGGCAACAGATGGATATCTTGACGAAGAGGAGACACTTGAAGCGGGAAGCGGGTCCCGGGATGATTATCAAGGTGCCAATCGAGCCCATGGTTATGATCGCGGGCATCAAGCACCGCTGGCATCGTTTGCAGGCACGACCCAATGGCGCGTCACCAATATCTATTCCAACATCACCCCTCAGCGCGCAGATTTAAACCAAGGTGCTTGGGTCGATCTAGAATCTGCGGTGCGTGATTTGGCTTACGCAAAGCGCCGGGTTTGGGTGCTAACCGGCCCGGTCTATGAACGCGACATGCCTGAACTTGAAAACGCGGGCGAAGACCACGCCGTGCCCTCGGGATATTGGAAAGTGATCATTGATGGGAACGGCAATGCCACCTCATTTTTCTTCGATCAAGAAACCCCAAGAGACGCTAATTATTGTGACCACATCACGACCATGACCGAGATTGAAGCCAAAACCGGGCTTACGCTTTTTCCAAGCGATGCGACGTTTGGATCTAATGATCTCAACGCCGCCCTAGGGTGTTCGTCATGAACGGTTATGAAAAGCACTCTGATGACTATGGTGGGCCAGAACCAGGTTGGGGCACTTGGGTCATGGTCGCGGTTATTGGGGTAATTGTTCTTGGTTCGATTGTTTTGGGACACTTTTTAAGCTGATTGTAGTGCAACAATTTTCATCGATAGCACAAATACGCAATTGCATTCTCGCTCTACATGACTTGGGTTACTGGCGTCTGAGCAAGCATAAAACTTTTGTTCAGAAATGGATCTCTATTAATTATCGCCGAATTGACGGAGGACCAGAGGGTTCAGCCTTACATTTTTCATACAATTGCTATACTTGTATCGTTGGCTGGCACACCTTTAGAGCCAATTAATCACGAGACCTTCCAGTCAAAAGGGCGATTGTATGTTAACACGAATTACGGCTCATAGCTTAAAATCGGGAACAATCGAAATACCTTGGGCCCTTAACTCTAACGACACTACAGAGGGTGATAGCCTCAACTATCATGCCTACTTATTTGGCAGAGAAGATGACAAGCTGCTTTCCGAGATTTGTATCTTGCCGGCACCGATATCAGATATTGGTGACTGTTGGAATTTATCGGTACGAATGAGTGAACGGTCAGGTATTTATAGCGAAATTGCCAAAATCTTGTCTGCTAAGCGTATCAATGTGCTTCATGCCAGAACAGCCACATCTCATCACTCCAATTCCCACGCCCTTCGATTATTGATCGATTGTCGGCGATACTCTTCGGCAATTGACTATGACAGCGCGCGACGAAGTGTAGGGGCCTGCGCCTCCTTGGAGGGCCTTGAATGGGAATTATTTATGAATTTCCCAACCGAAATAGTGATGAATTCTGGTAGGCCTGACTTATCAATATCAAGAAACCATGGTTTATGGTCCCAAGCAAAAAGAACATCCAGTGGGGATGAATTCGTTAGCGCTAGCGCTCCACTGACAATCCAGGATCAAAAAATTATCCTTCCAAATAGTTTTCTCGAAAGCATTTCGCGGTCCTACAAGCTCAATCATCCCGCCGTACAAATAGACAACCGGAAAAGGCGTGCGATTTCGATTGTAGATAATGACTACCTGCTCAATATATTCATTTATTATCAGGAAGTTGGAATGCTGGAGTGCGGCTTCAGCTTTGCTGACAAGCCCGGTGCGTTGGCAAACATCACCGGCTTCCTAACATCGGTTGGATATAACATTTTGGCATCAAAGGCTTGGGCCTTAACCGGGAAATCGAGAATGTCTTCATGGTTTCTCATACAAAAAGAAGAAATTAATGATTATAATCACGATCTAGATATCGAATTACACAAAGCCTACAGCAGCTATTTCGATGACGACCACCACAATGAATATCAGCAAACTTTCAAAACCCAATCACAGCCATTGATTTCATCATGACGAATAGCCCTTTCAACGATGATCTTATTTTAGCGAAAAATCGAGTTTCTACGCTCAAAGATCCGGAAAAAACTGCTCGATTGAAACACATCAACCAAATCGCACATGATTATTCTGAAAGAGCCAAGTTCAATAACCCGAAAGTCTTCGTGTCATACAATGGCGAGGGAGGATATCAACTCGCTAAGGAAGCAGAATTATTTCTACGGAAGTTACCGGTAAATATTGACCTTCCAAACGGTAAGAAATTTGGGGTCGAAACTGGTTTTCGCCAACAACGCCGAGATGCCACGCATGAAAGTGATCCAAGCGTGATCCAGCACATAAAAATTATGATGCAGGCTTGTTGTTTGTACGTCGGGATCGTTGTTGATGAATACAATGTCGGTGATGGCCGGTCCGTTCCAGGCCCTTGGCCAATGTTTGAGGCTGGTATGGCGGAAGCACTAGGCTTACCTGTTATCTTGATGGTTCAGAGCGATATATCGAGTCAATATTGGAAAAAAATATATTACGGCAAGCGGCTAATTTCTTTTGAGAAAGGAAAATTTGGGGCTTCACTTAGCTTTTGTGCGACTCTTGCTCAAAAAAATTATGCCATAATTCGCGAAAGCTTGTGATCAGCTCAAATGCGAGCCTATCGAGATCGCGTTGATCTCTTCCACTTTCACATTTGAATCCGGTGCGCATGCCCAAGTAGATCAAATAAGAAAAAAGAGTAATGAAGCGATGAAAAACATCTCTAAGCTCACATGATTGAGTAGTTCATTTTTCTGAGAGCCCCCTCAAATGTCTTCAAACAACATTGAGCGTGCCATTTTTCGAAGAATGTCTCTAAGCGCCCCGCACCATTCATCCTGCCCAAACCTGCTGGTATTCCGCTGGCACCCCTCCCTGAGTTGCACAAAATTCCCGTGATTGAGGATCAAAAAGCCACACAAAATTTAAAGTTGTTAGCGCTCCAAAACCATGCGACGCTACCTTGGGTATTGTTTCTGAGCAAAAACATCTGGGGTGGTCGATGAGAGTTCTTATTTTTATTGTCCTGAGTGCGCTGCTGACATCGTGCAGTACGCCACAGGCAGTTCGCACGCTTTCCGATCAGCAAACCGCAAATCTCACAACAGCTCGCGATCTAATCCGTGCCGAAAGCGCTGCGCTGCTTGGGCTGGCGACCACGCGCCGGGATGCAGCCCGGCTCGTGATCGAGACGAATTATCAGCAGTTTCGCGCAAATGTTCCCGAAAACATCCGGTCTGAATCCGATCCGGACAAATTTATCTCACCCCTGAATGATCTCGATACGGCACGGGACATTCGTGATCGCCGCCTCGCGGACCTCGAGACGGCTTTCGAGGCGAGGGTGGAATTGCTCGAGCGTCGCGTTGAATACATGGAGGCAATGCTGCTGGCCCAACAGCAGCTGGGTCGCGCGATCAATCGCGACGACCCGCTAACCCACCTCGCACGCCTGGTCGTCGGTGATGAGCGCTACACGAGGCTCGAGCAACAGCTCGACACCCTGCAGACTGCCTATCGCGAGAATGAGGAAGACGTGTCCGAACTCTGGGCGCAATTAACGGATGAGGAGCAATAAGATGAGTGAACTTACCAATGGGGAATTGCTCGAAATCCTGACGGGCAATCTCGAGGGTCTGAGCGGATCGGCCCGTTCATCCATGCAGCTGAAGATCTACAAACTCCAACAAGCAATGGTCGATATTAGCTTGGGCCCAGCGCTTGACGAGTGGCCCGAGGCTGAAGAATTCATGGAGATGGTCGAGATCGCCAGCACTGCGATCAACAATGCGGAGCAACGTGCCGGTTTGTTGAACGACATCATCGACCGCGCCTTCAAAATTCTGGGCGTGCCAGTGGTCGACTGACGAGCATGCCTGCTGTTAAAAGGAAAGGGGTGGTGATGGCTGATCAATTAACGAGCTTGGAAGACCTGAAACGTCGTATTCTCCAATCGGAGGACGTGAAGTCAGACGACCTGATCGAGCTCGTGAAGCTCGAAAATGAGCGCCAAGCATCACGCTCAACTTGGCAGTCTGTTCTGCCCTGGGCGGCAATCGTAACCTCGCTGGGAACCGCCGTGGTCGTGCTGCTCGAGCAGCGCTACGAGTCGTCCCGTGCGGAAAGCGAGCAATCTTACAATCTCGCCTTGGCCGAGCGGCAATACATGCAGGAGTTCGCTGCCGGCATATTCGACGTGGAAGGTGTCGACCCTGACGAACGACGGATTGAGCAGCGACGACGCATCTGCATCACGGCCAAACTCGGCGCATTCCAGTATCCCGACTACATCATCGGGTTGCCAGCATCTGATGATGGCTATGCTGCGGCCCAGACAGCAAGGTTAAACGAGGACTTCCAGTGTAACGAACTGGAAGGTGATGACCTCCTACCCGAGAGCTTACCCAACCCTCCAATAATCACCTATGAAAATCACGATCCTTCCAATGCCGACATCCCACTCGATGACCTACTCGATGACCTACGCGCGTCCGAAAGCTCCATCCGAAGGGGGGCGAGAACCGCGCTCGCGAATCGCGGCCCTAACATTGTACGCCCCGCGATGGACCGCGTGCTGGCCCTGCCGGGCACTTACCGGCTGGACTTGGGTGTAACCGTCGCGCTCACGGAGATGATGAGAGAGAACATTAACCGGCGCCCAGAAATCATCAACAGACTGACAGAAACCGATCTCGCTTATCTGGCAAGGCTGGCGACAAATTCAGACAGGACTATTAGGATCTATGCCGCTGAGTTTCTATTCGACCTAGGCGATACTAGGCTGCTGGATATCGCACTTCAATTGTGGAGCGAACGAGAAAACAGCAACTCCCGTTTCAATCTCGCCTTGATCATCAAGGGAGCATCACCGCATGTTTCCTTGAGTGACCGGGAGCGTTGGATTGCAGAAACCGAGGCTCTACTCGGCCAAGTCGGTCCTCAGACGGACGAGCTCCTTGAAGAAGCCCTAGGCTTCCTTCAACAAGGCTAGGCGGTGAAGCCGGGCATGGAGCCAATGACCTCTTTCGCCTAGGCTCTCCGCATGCCTCATGATACCGTCCATAGTCACTATCTTGAAACCGCGTTCGCTTCTGTGACAAAGTAGACAAATACAGCGCAGCCACGAAGAGGGAAGTGGATTTCCGCATGAGATCAACCAGAGAGCCCCTACAACTCATTAGTTTTGATCAAAAGCGTCGCGCTCAATATCGATTCCACCTTGTGACTTTGAAATATCCACCAACAAAGCCAAAAGGGTTCGACCTAAGGGTCGGTGTTGGTCACAACGAGCTTTTTTCATAGCATTTTCAAGGGTCACATAGGGTTCTTGCAGCTCTATTGAGAGGTTTTTACCGTTCAGCACACGGTTCGATGTCGCGTTCATGACGATTTCGCGCTTTTCGTCGCGTTCAGCGGAAATATAGCTTGAATAAAGGCTTTCCCAGAGTTCGATGTTTTGATGCATGCGGCGATAAAAATCGCTTTCCTGACGCTCCAATATCGCCAGTTCTTGCCGTTTTGAGTTCAACGAAATCAGGAGTTTTGACCGACGTTCTTCGTAGGCATCTTTTGAAAGAATGTCGTCAACGAGCGCATCGATCATTCGCTCGATTCTTGCTTCATCGTTTTTAATAGCAAGTCGAATAGCTTTAATTGCACCCGCTTGCGAACGAGCAGCCTCAACCTCATATTTGGGCAATTGTTGGCGGACATCGTCTGCAAGGTATTTAGGGATCTGAATCGATTTAAATCGCTGGGCAATAAAATCTTCAACGACACTTTCACGAATGCATGCACCGCGGCAGGCTTTTGCGTGGCAGCGGTAGTAAACATGGCCCTTTTGTCGCTCTCCTATAACCGACTGGCCACAAAGCGAACAAGCTATGAGCCGTGGGAACAAAAATGCGTGACGGTAGTTCCGTCGTGGTGTTCGGCTTTGCAAGATGTCGCGCACACGATCAAAAAGCGCCTGATTGACGATTGGCTTATGCCTCCCAGCGAAAGTTTCGTTGGACTTTTTGATGCGGATAATACCAGCGTAAAACGGGTTGTTTAAAATTTTGGATAATTGTTTTCCGGAATGAACACGGCCCGTCAGCGCCTGAAATCCCAACTCCTCCATCTTCTCGGCGAGGCTATTTAGGGTATAGGCTCCGCTCGCATAGAGCTCGAACATGGTTTTGATGAGAGGGGCTCGCGTCGGGTCATGCGTTTTAACTTTCCCGCCCCCATTATCAAGATAACCAATCGGTGCGCGAAGCGGATAGAAACCTTGTTTAAGTCGACCATAAAACCCTTTGCGTGTCTCTTCGCGTAGATTTCGAATAAAGTCAGCGGCGATAACAGCCTGAAGGTCCGCTGATAACCGCCCACCTCTAGTGTTGAGGTCGATATTTTCATGGGCAATTCGAAACTCTAAACCCTGGTCAACAAGTTCTCCCAGCCTCGACCAGTCTTTCAAATTTCGGGCGCTGCGATCTAGCTTGTGAACAATGATCCCCGCGACTTGGCCGCGCCGGGCGCGGGACAACATTTGATTAAAAGCGCGTCGCCCAATTTTGGCCGCGGTGACACGCTCTTCAAACCACTCCTTGATGGTTATGTTTTCTTTTGCGGCATAGCGGACAATGGCTTCTTTTTGTTCTTGAAGTGAAACGCCATCACCTTGTCGCGCTGTGGACACCCGTGTGTAGGCAAAATATTCTGTCATAAGTCAGTTAGTTAGAGAGATTAATTTTAGAATTATTGCCGGGGTTTGTCGAATCTTTGCCTTCAGAGGAAAGGCGGCGTTCAGCGCGCCTTTTTTCAATTTTGCGGGCAAGCTCAATAAACCTCCAAAACCGTTCCTCGGCTGCCTGATAGTCTTCTTCAGACAAATGGGGGAGCAAACCACGCAAGGTTTTAAGATGGGGGAAGGGGTGGTGGTTGGAAGACATAAGCTATCAAGCTTACCGTAAAGGTCTATCTCACCGAAGGCACCGCCAATAGCTCATTAAAGCTCATATGAGCGTGCCTGTGCGACTTTTCACCCTTACGGTAGTCTTGACCTCATATGAATGAGAAAACCGACACAAGGCGCAACAAGCCGCCTCAGAGTAAAAAACCAAACAAACGCATTATCCCGGTCGTATCCGCTATCACCGATAATGGCGGCCTGCTTGAAACCGTTTTTGATCCAATTAAAAACCAGCCTCAATTGATTCATTGGGATGGGAATAAAAAGTCCATTCTAGATAGCTATTCTCCCGACAATCAAACCCGCATGGTCCCTTCGGCCAGTATCGCACCGCTAGTTGAACACAGCGTTCTGCGTCTGCCTTCTGATGCAATCGAGTATGGCGAAACCAGCGATTTATTGGATGCGATCAGGGCTTATATTCATCGTTATGTCGATGTCAGCGAAGCCTTTGAAAGGCTCGCTGCCAATTATGTCCTTTTAACCTGGGTCTATGACCGGTTTCGAGAACTGCCGTATTTGAGGCGGCGCGGGGATTACGGCACCGGCAAGACGCGATTTTTAAGCGTCATCGGATCGATTTGTTATAAACCGATCTTTGCGGGCGGCGCATCAACCGCATCGCCGCTCTTTCACTTGGTCAATCAAATTCAAGGAACTTTGATTATTGATGAGGCCGATTTTCGGTTTTCAGATGAAAGCGCTTTGATCGCCAAAATTCTCAATTCTGGCAATGTCGATGGTTATCCCATTCTTCGAAGCGAAGCGGTCAATAACAAGGAGTTTAAACCACGCGCTTTTCGTATTTTTGGTCCAAAGATTGTCGGGATGCGCAAGCGCTATGATGATCCTGCTTTAGAAAGCCGCTTTTTAACCGAGACCAGTTCCAATCCGACATTGCGCTCAAATATTCCTATCAATCTTCCGTCTGAACAAGACGGTGAAGCGCAAGTTTTGCGAAACAAGTTGTTGATGTACCGGTTTTTAAATTATCGACACATGGGCGCACCAAAACGCATTGAAGGCTTTGATATCGAGCCTCGAATGCACCAGATATTGGCACCCTTGTTATCGGTTAGCGTTGATGAGACCGACCGTCAGGCCATCCTTGCCCATGCCACACTGGCTCAAGACGCACTTGATGAAGCGCGCGGCCAATCGCTTGAAGCTGAAGTCCTTGTTGTTATCAAAAAACTTATGGGCGAGGAAAAAGGCGCTGGCGTCAGCATAAGAGAGATTTCTGAGTGTCATGGCCGAGCTTTTTTAAAAGGCGTTTGTAAACCGATCTCTCCGCGATCCATGGGCCATATTGTACGCACGCGGCTAAATTTACGTACCCAGAAAAGTCATGGCGTTTTCATTATTCCCAAGGCGCAAGATCGATCACTGATACGTCTTTATAAGCGTTATGGGGTGAGTGATGAGGATATTGCTCAATTAACCGACACTCTTGGTGAAACAACGCGGTTGGAGTTCGGGGATGTTGGGGACGATCCAGCAAGCGGTAAGCCCAAGCCCGATTAAGGGGCTCTGCCTTATGTCTTGCGGGGTCCGGCGCGACGTGTTGTCCAGTCAACATCCCCCAACGCCCCAACATCTTATTGGAAGGTAAAACTCAAATTACGAGGATAGATAAGTATCGGCGCGATGTTGAGATGATTGCTCAAATTAGCTATCCCACCGATGCCTATATGGGCCTTCGTGATTGTCAAGAGTTATGATTTTTAGTTTCGCAAACTCACTACCCACGATTAAAATGTATACGAAACACTCGCTGATGTGGTACTGCTTTGCGCGGGCGACATTTAAACAGGCGGCCGTATGGGGTTTCAGGGCGAAAATCTGGGTGCGCTTGGCTTAGGTATAAAGGGTGATGCGCCTCCCAACGACCTACAGCCGCAAATCGACGACGGTGTTCATCTTTATTGGTCGAGCGCTAGTGTGGTTGGTCTGCCCAAAGGCGGGTATTTTGTATTTAGGCGATCGACAGATAGTCAGGCGGATAAATGTCTTCAGCCCCACCTTGAGGGCACTCTAGAAGAAAGCAGGCCTTCGCCCCAACTTATGGGCGGCCTCGATATTTCATCTGCCACTGACCTGCGCCTTACCCATCACTTCGACCCGCTTAATTTTAGAGAAATCGAACTACCACCAAATTCACCCCTGACTTGTGAGCCTCAAGCCGCGCCGGCGCATTTTTTTCGCGCAACAGTAGGTTTCGGTCGACAAACAGGTACCGTCACGACCGACCCTGATTTAACGACCCTCGAAGCGATCCATCGAGCACTTTGCATCCTCGCCAACCGATTAAGAAGGCTGGTTGGCCTTCGTCCGGTAAAAATCGACATTCCAGCGGGATCACCCCCTCAAGAAGGCGACGAGGCATCCCAAGAAAGGCCCAGCGATCTAAAGGGGAATGAAGGTGAAGTAAGAAAGGATGATGGCGACCGTAAAGAACAGGACGGCGACAGCAGGAACAACGACAACCGGGGTGACGAGAGCTCACAAGGCGAAGGCGACGATAGACCAACACAGCCACATTCGGTCTGCCAAGTAGTTGCCCGCGCGTGGGATGGTCAGGACCTACTGGCCGAAACGCTGATAGCTGGCGCTCCAGGCAGCCAACATACAATTGAATTTCAACACGACAGGATCACATCACTCTCTCTTGAGCTGACCTACGATGGCAAAAGAGGAAATGGCGATGCCTGCAGCGCAGTTTTAATCGACCTCTGCTGGCGCGAAATATCGGCAAACGGGCCGTGGGAGGATTTGCCAGGCTTTCGGTATCCAATGCTTCCCCCCGTCAGCATGCTGTCCTCTCCACCCACACTCCAGGCAGCCAAACAAACCGCTCTTTCTCGAATACGCTATGGCAGTCCTGCCCAATGGGGCGGCACAACGTTCGACGATATTCACGACATCCTGTCTCAGCTCATGGCCGTGGAAGGCCCAGAAATGACGGATGTGACGGTCGACTACTCTAACCCGGTCGGCTCCGACCCGGACCTTCCGCATGTCAGCCAAGTGTCCGCGCTCGACATGGTAAAGCTGGCCGCCCTTAACCCGGCATTTGCCCAATTGGCTGGTTTTTATTGGATCGATGAACCGCCAATAGGCACACGTTTCGACTATGTTGTTCTGGCCGATCACGGAGAGGATTTTGGCGGCGATCCAGTTGCCGCCAAAGCGGCGCTGACCGCGGGCCTGCCGCTAAAGGCCGAAGCGTGGATCGTTCACGATCTTTCAGTTGAAGAGGCCCCACCATTAGCGCCTCCCGAAAATCTTGTCGTCTATTCCTTGCCCGAAACGATTTATCCTGACACGACAAAAGGTGTGCGTGGCGCAGCGGCGCTCGATTGGCCAGCCAATGAACTTTCCTCCGGTGCGCTGACGCCAGGTGCGGCGATTTTAAACTATCTGTGGCGCGCCGATCACGGCGCGATTGAACCTACAGGGCCTGCCGGTGATACCGACTTCGTCGTGCTTAATCCTAACGCACCAACGCCTGCAGGCTTGGCCCCTCCGATTCAAAACACCACACCGGCCAATGACTGGCCACCATTACCCACACGCGCGACCAACCGCCCGTTAGCGGAGGGTTGGTACGAGTTTGCTGTCTCAGGCCGGGATATATGGGGACGACATTCAGCGCGAAGCAATCCCGCGAAATGGCTTCAATGGACGCCAGATCCTGATCCAAAACCTTGGTGGTTTAAAGAGCCGAGCGGCGAAAAAATACTGCATCCGTACGCATTGAACATACTCAACAAGATACCACCTCCACCACCAGTCGCGGTCGAGGCACAGGTGCTCGATCCGGCCGATACCGTTGGGTTTACCCACAGTCCAGCTTATCTGGCCTGGTGGTCGCAGACCGGCGAAGCATGGTGGCAATCGCTTAGTGATGCTGAGCGCGCCGCAGTGATACCGGCGCGTATCGCTTGGCGATGGACCCAGCAGCAAGCCGATCAAAATTTGCCTCTCAGTCATTTTCGTATTTATTTCAATTCCGGATCCACTCCGCCGGTACCTGATGCTGGCCAGGCGGCGCACTGGGCGCAGCGGCTTTGGATCGTGGATTACCAGGATTACGTCGCGCTTGATGGCGGAGATCGCCTCTACGAGTTGTTTCTCCCTGTCGCTTCGCCGCCGATTACCGACCCGGCTCTTCTCGCGCCGCCACTCAACGTCTCCCTTGCTTCGCCCGTCGCCTACGGAACAATCGCGATTACCGCGGTTGACCAGGCGGCGCATACCATTGATGCCGCGAAGTGGGCCAATACGCCGTGGGGCGGACAAACCGGCAATGAGAGCGCTGCCTCGCCGCCAACGACAATCTGGCGCGTCTTTCGAGACCCCCCCTTACCGCCGGGCCCGATACTACCAGATGAACGATTGTGGGCTAGCAAGGCCGATTATTATGGCCGCTCGTTTTGGACGATCCGTTGGGAAAAACAGGCGCACCTGCGTGGTCTGGTCTTCAGCGCCATGGACGAGGCGATTTTCATGGCCGAACGCGGCAACGCTCTTACAGCCGTCACACAAGATGAGGAAGGCGTTTGGGCGAATATCTGGGGTCAAGCACCACAGGAGATTATCGACGCCATCAATGATCTGCGTGCAATCAAGCCGGGCGATCAAACCGACCCGGTTTGGAAAACCAATTGGCGAACAGCGTGCGACGGTCTCAGCGACAATGCTCTGCGGGCGCTGGCGGCCTGTCCTGCGAATGAGGCTGTCTTTCGGCAGGAAACAGCGGAGGGGATCGAAACGGGTGATTTCACGGGCCCTGATGATCCGGCCGACCACGTGCCCGACACAACAATGCAGGCCTTTACCGTCGGCTTTGATGGCAAGGCTCAAAACCGCTATTTTCTTCGCGCGTCTTATATCAACAGCGCCCAGGTAGAGGGCGATATGTCTCCGCCAACACCCCCGATTTACATGCCGCGCATGACACCGCCGCGGCAGCCAGTTGTAACGCGGGCCGAGGGAGTGAACGCAGCGGCGATCCTGGAATGGACAACTGCAGGCTTGGCGATAGGCGGCGCGGTACGCATTTTCCGCACAGATGATGATTACCGCCTAGCTGATGTGAGGCTGATGCAGCCGGTAGGGAGCCTCACAGTCGATCAGGCGGTGCTCGACGGCCCGTTTATGAGCTGGGCCGATGACAGCGCCATGAGCGGGCGCACGCATCACTACCGGCTCTGCTTTGAGGATGCGGAGGGGTATGTCTCAATACCATCGGAGACTGCGTCTATCTACGTGCCCGATGATCGCCCGCCTGATCCGCCCTATTGGTCCGGCCACACCTGGCTGATCGAAGATGAAAACACTGGCGCGCTTGCAGACTGGCCGGACGACGCGATTGTCCCTCAGGGTCATCGCGCCGTTTTGCGGCTCAACTGGTTTTCGGCCGCTGAAACGCCCAGCTTCACCCTCACCCGCCGCGATGCGCCGAACGGGGCGTGGCGGCCACCTCAGAGTGGCGATGGTCCGTTCCCTGCCCCCGACACCGCGCTCACCTTCGGTTTCATTGATCGCGAGGCCAAGCCGGATAGCGAATACGATTATCGACTGAAAGTGCGAACCGGCTCAGGTGTTTGGTCGATCACCCATCAAAATTTGAGGACGGCGCGCGCGCCTGGAGTGACATGACAAATGCGGTCAACAAGCCATTTGAGCCAGCCTTCCATATGCCGGTCATCGCGCCGCCGCCGGAAGGTTATGCCGGGACGCCAGCGGATTATTATGCGGCCATCGATGCGATGACGACGATCACGATCACTGATGTCGCCTCGCCGCCGGAACTCGCCAATTGGGATGGAGTCGCCCCCGCACCAGAAGCCAAGGCAGTGGAAGTGATGATCGACACACCGACAGCGCAGATGCCGTCGCCGCAAGGAAGCACGACAGCGAACCCGGAATTTCGCACGATTTACGCGATGATGGGCGGCGCGCTACGTTATGTGCCTGCAGCCTCCCCAATACCATTGGACAATTCTCTCTATACGACCCCAACACTCTATAGTCCCCCCAATGGCGCGGATCCGGCAGGGAGTTTCGTTTTACGACTCTGGGCGACGGATTTCGAGCGCTTGCAAGAAGGGCTAACCATCAGCCCTGCACCCAGGCTTGTCATTTATTCCGGCGTCGATGAGGGCTCATTGAATGACTACGCCCCCGCTCTAATCGAGCGCGTCTATCCAGACGGAGCGAAGGCGTCGCTCGCCAAGCTCTTGAACCAGGCGGGCTTGTTGTCGACCGCCGCCAGCCAAACAGGCGCGCCTGCCGACCTTGTACGCGCCGATTTTCTCACGGCGTTCAAAACTGGTGCTCTCGATCTGATGGTGCGCGGCGGCGTGCCGATCGGAAAAATGGTCCTCGATCCCAATGTCACAGGTGGGTCTGGATCACCGATCGCGAAGTTGATGCTTTACACCGAAAATGAGGGCGGGATCGCAACACCGCCGATCATCTATGCTGCGGTCAAGAATAAGGGGCTGACATGACCTTTTATGATACGCACCCGCTCAATCGCCCACATTTATACGACGCGTTATCGGTTTCATTTATTGCAAGATATTGGGACCGAACATCTCAAGCTTTTGAGCTAGCTTATGACAACAATGCGCAAACGGGATTCGTTGTCCAGATTATCTATAACAACACTCTGATTTACGAAGAAACCACAAATTCAAACGGTGAAACTCCGAGCGTTGCATTGCCAGCCTTGTTAGCTGACGAACCTTTGACAGTTACTCTCGACATGGTTGGTTTTGACGACGGAAAAGGTCCGTTCACGGAAACTTTCTCTATTCAATTGTTAACCGATAGACTCAGGACCCTTGGTGCGCCTCTCCAACTTCGCATGAAGCGAAAAATATCCGATAACCACCAGCTATTTTACGCGGACGCCTATGACGAAGACCCTGAAAATATTGGAGAAATAGATTCATGGTTAAGGTTTGACGATGATTTTGATCCTAACCATTTCAATATTCTTGTGGAGGGTGATTCTTGGTTCCACTACCCGATTCCCAAGAATACTGATTTGCGTCAGGTTTGCCTCGCGGCTCTACGTGGCCGTGTGAAGTCGAAAACCGTCAGCGTCCTAGAGTTACAACATTTCGGGGACCGCGCAACAAGCGTGTTACCGCCACCGGGCGGGATGCTGGATACATCGTCCGAATCCTACAAATTGCTACTAGAGTGGGCTACTCAATATCGTTTCGACGCAGTCCTGTTGAGCGCTGGAGGCAATGATTTTGCCGACCCAGGATTTAGTACCGACGTCGATGAGTGGGAGGGCGACCTTCAACCTTATATCAACCACGTACTCGAGGGGCCACAGGAAGAGCACGTTTTTGACCCTTATGCCGCGAGCTTGGCGAACGTTGATATGGCCAATGCCAATATTGCGATGGAACAATCATTCTCCGCATTGCTCAACAACCATTACTGGAACAAATATCTATCAAACATTCCGTATTTGGATATTGAAAACTCACACATCGTTCAAGACACACCGAGGTCTAGGTTGCAGCCACCAGATATCGATGCTGGAATTATTTCAGTACTCGATAACGTCATTCCTAATACAGGATTCGTAGATTGGACATTTGATGCATTATTGAACAATTGGCCCGCGGGAAGTGAGTTTCCGTACGGCCATAACGGGCCTGTCGATGACGCTCTGGAGCTAATATTTGATAGGCAACGCGTAATGGACAGGGTGAACGCAATTTACCATGGATATTCAGACTTTATTAAAGATCTGACCAAGGCGGGAATAACGCGAATAGTCGCGCATTCCTACGCGTATCCAATATATAATGAATTTGCTACTCATATATACATGGGCGCTCGGACCGGCAACTGGCGCCGGAAAGCGGGACCGTGGCTCAACATTCGATTGATAGAGGCGGGCATCAACAACAAGTTTGTCAGATCATTCGCGCTGAAGGGTTTGATCGATATTGTTTCTAGAGAAGTGCTCCATCGATTAGACTCCGATTTAGCAAATTTTGTTTTTGTCGACTTACGAAATATCGCTGTATTGCCGGATCACTGGCGTGATGAAATGCACCTCGATGTCGGAGGGTTCGAGCCTTGCGGAGAAGCGATAGCGAACCGTATCGCGGCGCTGTTTGCCGCTGATTTCAACTGATGGCTGTCCCGGTCGCTTTCACCCCGCTCAGCTATACGCTGTCCCATTGGCCAACCCATTTGTTCGGCGAACTAGGGGGGGCGCTACACACGGTTGGAATCACAAATTTCGAAATTGACAGCAGCGCAACCGGACTTGCGTTCACGGGTACCTTTGCCTGGCTTCAAGAGATCGCTCTGGACATTCCCGCAATCGAGGGAGCACGGCTCGTATTTTTGCCTCCGGTCTCCGGAGCCAGTTTCACCGAGTTCGGCTTTGATTTTGAACTCGCCCCCGACCCGTCGCTGACGCTGAGCGAATTATCCATCGTGCTAGAGCTAGACTCCGACGTATTGCGCCCTGTCGAAGAGATAGCCGGGGAGTGGGTGGAGGTAGCCGGGCCAGCGCGTTTTACCTTGGGCGGCCCGCCCGACGGTCAAGGCAAGGGAAGCTTGAGCCTGCGCGTCGAAGCCGACGGCGAGGTTGAGCTCCTTGGTACGCCAACCATTTCACCACCAGCCCTTCAACTTGGCGAAACCGGGATCATCGTCGTCATCACCGATTTGGGGCTGTATTTATCAAACCGGCAGGATCCACCAATCAATTGGCCGCCCAAACACGACCAGCCCGGTTTTAAAGGCGTCTCCATAGGCGAAGCGACCCTTCATCTGGGCGACGCCCTGAACGGAGCGGCCACACCGGAAACAATCGGTCTTACAAAAGGTCTGATCGGCTCCTCAGGTTTCAGTGGACGCGTAGAGGGTGCTTGGGATTCGCCCGAAACCACTACACTCTTTGGTCTTCAATTCTCGCTTAAATCCCTGGCCTTCACTTTTGCTCAAAACCGCCTGGTCGGTTCGTCGATCACAGCTAACATGACGCTGCCCTTCTTCGACGAAGAGCTCGAGGTCACGCTTGGCTATGACGCCGAGGGACGTGTGAAAATCGCCGTCGAGGGCGATATTTTTGAGCTCATTAAGCCGAACATTATCCGTGTGGCTGTCGATCAACTGTCGATTGACATCGTCAACGGCAAGGCGACAGTGCACCTGTCGGGAACGATCGAACCGTTGTTCCAGCCTCCTGGTGGGGGAATTGATTGGTCGGAATTTGAGGTGCGTGACCTTTCGATTGACCATACCGGCAAGATCAAAATTGTCGGCGGCTGGGTCGAGCTCCCAAAACAAAGCGTGATCGGTTTTCACGGCTTTTCAATCGAGGCAACCCAAATCGGCCTGGGACGCACGGATGCCGGTGGGTCGTGGTTTGGTTTTTCTGGACGCATCAATCTGGTCAGGGGAGCCAAGGAACAGCCGAGCGTTGATGGCCTGAAGATTATCTGGGGCGAAGGCGGGGATCCTCGCGTCACGTTGGAAGGCATCAAGCTAGACACCAAACTCGCCGGCGCGTTCGCACTTAAAGGTTCGGTGTCGTTTAAGGATGAAGGCGGCATCAAGCGTTTTGATGGCGCCGCCATGCTGACGTTGGAATCGCCGAAAATGATGATGGACAGCAAGATTGCAATTGTCCGGCGCAATGACGGCGAACGGGGCTTTTATTGCTACGGCGCGTTCGAGGCTCCAGGCGGCTTGCCAATCGCTGCGTCAGGCATGTTCTTTTACGGCGTCGCCTGTCTGGTCGGCGTCAACATGGCACCGGATCGAGGAGATCCCGCCGCCCTGCCCTGGTTCGCCGCCAAACCAGCCCCGGATTGGTACCATCTAAATCAAGATGGCGTCACCGATTCAACAAAATGGAAACTGGTCCCCGGCGCAAGAGCATTTGGCGCTGGCGTAACAATTGGTACCGCCGATAGTGGTTTTACTTTTAATGCCAAAGGATTGCTTGCTGTAACAACGCCTGGACCAGTGATTATGTTGGATATGGTGGGCAACGCGCTTAAGCCACGTACCGACCTTCATGGCGTCGACGAGCCGCTGTTTCGCGCGTTTGCCGTCTACGACCGGCCAGCAGCTGAGCTAACGTTTGGCCTGGACCTACGCTACGAATACGTGGGCGTCATCGATTTGACCGCGTCGATGGAGATTTTCTTTAAACTCGACGAGCCTGGAAATTGGCATCTTTACGTCGGGGTTAACGAGCCTCGATCACGACGCGTCCAAGCTGACGTAATGTCGCTCTTTAAAGCGCAATCCTATTTCATGATCGATCCCGGCCAAGTGAGTATGGGAGTTTGGATCGGCTATGAAAAAACTTGGGAACCAAAACCGCTCTTAATCAATTTAGAGGCATGGTTGGACTCACGCGCCATATTATCGCTCAAACCCAATCACCTACACGCTGGCATATGGTGTTATGGCACCCTTGATATTTCGGCCTATGGCGTGGGTTTTGGTTTGTCGATGAGTGCCGATATATCGGCCGATGTCATCGACCCGTTTCATCTAAAAGGGGAATTTGAAGCGTGTATCCGCTTGCCCTGGCCGTTCAAGAAAAAATTGTGCGAAAGCGTAACGCTTGAGTGGGGGCCTAAGCCGACGATCCCTCCGGTCTCAGCGATCGTCCATAGCGCCGCTATCGAACATTTCAAATCCCACATCATCTGGCAGCAACCAGCCGGTGATTTATTGCGACCTGATTATGCGACTTCAGAAGGTTTTTTGGGCCAGCCGCACGAGGCCCCGGTCACACCGGCACCGATTGTGCCGATGGATTGTCGGCCGACCCTGTCATTTCGTCGACCGGTGCACGATTTAGCCCTTATTGGTCTCAATGGCCTGCCGCCCTCTCCGGCGTGGGAGCAAATCGGCGACGCGGCGAAGGGGCAGGGTCCGGCCAAAGTCAAATATGCGCTGACTGGCGTCGTCCTTCAAGAATATGACGGTAGTAATTGGGTAGATGTCGCAGGGAAGGGGGAAGGCGCGAGCGGTTTAGAGCCACTTTATGGATGCTGGTCACCACGGCCCGCTGTAACGGCTGGCTCCGTCGAGCAGTTAAAACTAACGCTTTGGGCCAAGACTCCTTTTGAGGACATGCGCTTTGTCGGCCGCGAATATATCGACTGGTTCGCCGACAATTTTAAAAACTACCCCTGCATTGAAGCTCCGGCGATGACTTGCATCGATTTTGAGTCCTATGCGCCCAACCATTTTGTCGACGCACTCATCACTAATGGTCTGCCGATAGGGCCACAGCCGCAACCCCATCTAGACGAACCGAATGTCGTGATTGGTACACTCGGCCAAGGAACCATGGCTGAGATTGTAGCCCTAGATCCACCGATCAACGGCCACACTCGGGCGCTTTCAGGTATCGGCGATTGGCGCGAATTCGGCACGATATTCAACCTACACAAGTTGGTGCCGAGACCAAAATCAATCTGGATTCACTTTGCTCCAACGGCTGTAATCGACCTGGTCGTCGGTTGGACAACCGATAACGGTCAGACTGGAAGCAAGACATTTCATCATCCCCCGGGGCCTTCAATTGAAATCAATAGCTCAGATTCAATAGAGAGTTTTTGGTTTTTTGGCGTCCCGTCAACGATTTTGAAAATCTGTTTCAGCGACGACGAAAACGCGGCTCAACTGCAAAGCTATGCCGACAATATTCAGTCGGGTGCAACCGTTTGGGAGGAAAAAGATGAGGTCCTCAAGCCGTTCACGAAGTATCGACTCAAGGTCAAGACACGCGATGTTTTAAATACCGGATCCAATACGGTCCACGACCAGACCAGCTATGCATATTTCAATACTGGTGGGCCGCCAGGACTGGGCGGGTTTTCATCACATGCAGTCGGCGTTCCTGTCGACCAAGGCGATAGTCTGGACGCGAGCGAAGAGCTTGAGTCTTTAGAAGCTTATGTCGACCGCACAATTCCTGGAATTCCGAGCGCGCAGGATATCGGGCTCGCCTTGCCCCGGCCGGTTTTTCGTACCTACGATATCGGGGTTGAGTTTAATGAAAACTACGTCAGCCAGCTCTACAAAATGGCTGGCCGAGACCTGACCGTGGATATTCTCGATCACGAGCTGCAACCGGCGCGCGGTCTTGATGGACGGATCCTAACCTATGCCAATCCATGGGGCGTTGTTCCCGATGTGACGTTGAACGAGGCGGCTAGCGCCTGGACCCAAATGGTGGATACCCAATGCCTTACAATCCCGCTGGGATCGATGGCGCGAAACCAAACCCTATCAACTGCTGAGCGGGCAATGCTCCTGGAACCGATGACGCGCTATGTTGCCAGATTAACACCGCACATTGTGAGCGAAGGCTTCGGAGCACCAAATTTCACCGATGGAGACACCGTGTCGGGTCAGCCGCCAAAACTAGCCGACTGGTTGCTTGAACGGCTCGGTA
>Ga0316207_10001146_pt1 | contig 34787 bp, 47 predicted proteins | sample 6weekpyrite_MG_FD_204943 | JGI IMG/M metagenome (GOLD analysis project Ga0316207, IMG submission 204943) | Microbial mat bacterial communities from mineral coupon in-situ incubated in ocean water Damariscotta River, Maine, United States -... | ecosystem: Environmental > Aquatic > Marine >... | reverse complement strand
CACTTGGCTCGAGGGGATCGCGGCGCTTGGCGAGAACATCGACGGGTGGACGCCCGATGAAAGCGAGTCCGCATGAGCCCCGCGCGCCAGGACGGCCAACCTCCGCAAGGACCGGCGATGTGGACGCAACAGAGCTCGAGGTCACCACCCTTCGCACTTGGCTCGAGGGGATCGCGGCGCTTGGCGAGAACATCGACGGGTGGACGCCCGATGAAAGCGAGTCCGCATGAGCCCCGCGCGCCAGGACGGCCAACCTCCGCAAGGACCGGCGATGTGGACGCCCTAGCCGCGATGCCGGCACCTTTTCACCACAGCACCGAGGGATAGACGACGATGACAGCACCAAATCACAGACGCGACGCGTGGCGACTATTTGAGCGCTCTGCCGAGCTCGAAACTCTCTACGAAAACAACGGCGGCGAGGTCACAGAGGTGGCCGAGGAGATGGAGCGCAGGATCGAGAAAGACTCCCTGCAGGTTGCGGAAGATGCCGCGGCCTGGCTTGCCGAGAACGCCGCGCGGATCAGCATGATGGCGGAGGAAAAATCCCGCTTGTCTGAGCGAGTTGCAGAGTGCAAGCGCAACGTAGGCCTGGCCAAGGGGTGGCTCTTGAAGATCGCCGAGCTTCGCGACGAGAAAACCGTCCGCGCCGGCCAGTTCGAGGTCAGAACATCCATGGGCAGGGAGATTGCCCGGGAGACAGAGCCGCTCGGGAAAGAGTTGCTGCTCACCCTGCGGACTCGCGGACTCGCGTCGTCCGAGACAACCACCAAGGTCGATCTCCGAGCCGTTCTCCGTGAGCTCAAGGCTGGCGCGAATGTGCCTGGGTTCGAGCTGGCTCGCGGTGCTAAGGGGGTTTCGGTCCGATGACAGATCGAGACCTCCTCGAGAGGGCCATCAAAAACATACGGCCATCGAAGTGGCGGCCACTGTGGGGCAAGGTCGGCGCCCTGTTCGGGCTTGGCTCTGCATCAGCAAAGGAGCTGTGCGAACGATTAGGACGGAACCCCGGAGAGAAGCGATGAACGAGTCCGCGCGAGTCCACGCTCTGGACATGACCCACGCCAACCCGCCACTTCTCGCCGCGCTGGCAATGGCGCAGACGCAGGCGCAGACCGTCGGCAAAGACGGTACCAACACACAGAAGCACTACAAGTACGCGACGGCCGAGGCGATGATTCGGGCGAGCCGCGACGCCATGTCCGGCACAGGACTGTCTGTGCTTTCCACCTGGACAGTCGACGCCAGCGACCCGCCGGAAGGCGATATCGGCTTTCAGTTCTCATGCGGCACCGTGATTGAGTCGTTCGTTCTGGCACATGCGGAGGGCGGCTACATCACAGGTCGTGCCGAGTGCGACGCGATCGCGTCCAAGGGTCGGCCCTACGACAAGGCGGTGACCGCCAGTGCAACCTACATGCACGGGTTCGTCCTGCGTCACCTCCTCAACCTCGACCGGGCGGAGGAGGGTGAGCATGCGGTCGACCGCCGATCTGATGAGGGATTCGAGCCACGTCGCCCAAACGGCCGACCTGCAAAGAGTGAGCCCGCGTGGGACCCGAAGATCGCCGAGGCCCAGACCAGGCTCCGCGAGAGCACCGAGGCCTACAAGAAGTTCCGAGAGGAGCACAGCTTCGACAAAGTCGCGCCGGTCGAGCTGTACGAGCGCCACCTGCTGACGCGGAGGTTTGACGGTGGTCGCGGGCTCACGGCCGAGGACTGGCTCTCCCTTGACCGCTTCGTTCGGCAGGAAACACGCGGGCTCATGGAGCAGGTAGAGCGAGACAGGGCGGAGGCATCCGAGGAGCGCAAGGCGATCTCCGAGGAAGGGAGCGCAGCGAATGCCTGACGTGAAGAGCCTGGGAGCACCCGGCGACACCACACCAGGATGGGCTCGCGTCGCGGAGCTGCGATCGGCGAGGCGCTGTTACCTCGCCGTGCTCGGCGGGGACATGGACGCTGCACGTCGACACGCTGAGGCGGCGAAGCGTCACGTCGAATACGGAAAGAGCGTTGCAGCGGCGCTGCACGGGGAGGGAACGGGGGAATGAAAGAGGAATACGCGGGCGCAAGCTCGGACGAGAGGCAGACGTGTTCGCGCCAGACGTGTTCGCGCCAGGCGGAGCGAGCACAGCAGCACGACGATCGGGTCGCGGCCCTATTCGCCATGCATCGGGCAGAAGCTGGCGGTGTGCAGGTGGACTACGCCGAGGCACCACGAGCCCCTCTCACGGTCCCAGAGTGGAGGCCTCGGGCGGAGCGCGCTCCGAGTCCTCGGGTTCGCGATCCTGATCGCAGGTTCGCAACGCCATCAAAGCCCAACGGCCACGGCGGCCGGACTGCGATCAGGAACAGCCGGCTGATCGTAGAGATCCTTGGCACGGAGAAGGTTCACATCATGGATATCCTCGCCCGCGTCCGGAAGGAGCGATGTCCATCGTTCGTTAGCAAGGATTCTGTCGCGAAGAGCCTCCGGGAGCTCGAGCTGTGGGGCTACGCGGTGCGCACTCGCAGGGGTTTTTATCGACTCGTCGAGGGGGCGCTGTGAGGTTCAAGCACACCACGATCAAAGACTTGGCCAAGTACCGGGAGGATCCCGATTCTGTCACCTGGGCGACGGCGGAGGGGCTGTTCGCTCATCGACGGTGGATCTCCGGGATCGGCAAGCTCACCGACGAGGGCCTTGCCGTCATGAGGCGCTGGGACGCTCTTGGTGACAGCAAGGGTCGCACCGGAGTGCAGATCGAACTGCTCCGGGCTGCGGCAGCGCTCGAGCGCTGCGCTCTCGGAGGACAGTCCGCCAAGAAACTGCAGGACCACGGGCTCGCCAAGCCCGAAGGTGGGAGCCTTGTTGCCACGGAGAAAGGGCGCGAGCTCCTCGCGTTGCTAGACCTATGACGCGGGGCTTCACGCGACGGCCGAAGAAGCGCGGGCGCTACCGAGACCCGCGGTTGCCAACGCTGGAGAGCGACCACCAAAAGGCCGTGGCGCTCTACCTGGACACGAGACGCGACCCACCGATTTGGATGCACGTGCCCAACGAGACCGGGACGTCCCACGGGTACGGCCTGCGCCGGCACCTCAAAGAGCAGGGAGTCAAGTCTGGGGTGCCTGACATCCTGATCTTTCAGCAGGTGCCAGGGTTCGCGGGCCTCGCCCTGGAGATGAAGGCGGAGGGCAAAGACGCGACGCCAGAGCAAGAGGCATGGCTGGACAAGTTCGATTCGATCGGCTGGGCGACCTACGTGGCGCAGGGAAGCGTTCAGGCGATCGCATGGCTGAAGGGACACGGGATATGAGCGGATCGACAAAAGCATTCCGACAGCTGCGCACCGACTTTTTCGACCATGAGGCGACCGCTGGCCTGTCCTCGCTGGCTCGCGCCATCTACCTGCAGGTGAGTCTCGCCAACATCGTCGGCATCCTAGAGCGCTCTCTCAAGCGCCTGGCAAAGAAGGCTGACCCGGACGCCACCGTTGACGATGCACGCGAGGCGCTTGCCGAGCTCGAGAAGCGCGGGCGGGTCGTGTGGTGGGACGACCTGGAAATCGCTTGGCTCATCGAAGCAGCCGACGAGCAGATAGGCCGGTCCCCGAAGCTGTGGACGTCGGCGCGCAGGCTTGTCGCAGCTCAGCCCATCGAGGTGCAAAGGGCATTCCTCAAGCGATACCCAACCGACGGCGTGGGTATCCGAAAACCCACAGACAAACCGCGGATACCCTATCCGGAGAAGGATTCTACTCCGTCGGATACACCATCTGAATCTGACCGGGCTTATACGTACCCGGAACAGGTACCCGGAACAGTACCCGTACCCCTACCCGAACGCGCGGGAGGCGGGGGAGCCCAAAGCTTCGCTCACGATTCGACGTACCAGTGGGGCGAGCTCTGCGAGCGGCTGGGCGTGAAGCTCGACAGCCCGATTCGGGGCGGGAAGGCGTACGCCAACCTGGGGCCGATCCTGGAGCTCCACGGGGCCGAGTACGTCTGGCGGGTCGTCGAGTACACGGCCGAGCAAGCGGCGGAGCGGCGGCGGAGCGGCGGCAAGGACGACGTTGGGATTCCGGTCGCGTGGCTCAGCCAGATGTTCCGGTCCGATGGGGGCTGGGCTGCCCGCATGGAGGCATACGAGGCGGCCCAGGGGCAGTTGTCCGGGGTTCTCGCTGTCGAGCTCACCGACGAGGATCGGGCTCGGTTCGACGCGGACCCGGCCGTCCAAGCTGCGCTGCGGAGGGCTGGGGCATGAAGTCTATGTGCGAGGACCTTGATGCCGTGCTCAAGCGTGCGGGCGCCGCAGTGTCCGAACGATCGCTGCAGACGCGACCGGCGGCCGAGAAGGCCCGTCTGCGGGCCAGCTGGATCCGTGCCGTCTCTGACGAGATCCGCGGAGCGTATGCGAACCAGCTGTGTGGGTACGACTACGGGCTCTATGCCCACGATGTCGTGCTGCTCCAGCAATGGGCGGTGTGGGCGGAGTACGACGCCGAGCTCGAGGAGTGGCGGTCCAACCCGAACAAAGATTCCGCCGGAGCTGCGCAACACATCATTGACACGCTGCTGGGCCGCGGTCAGCCTGTCCCCAAGGAGCACTACGAAGCCGCGGCGAGGTGCCCACCGAAGCCGAGCCGTCCGACTATCACGGAGGGGCCGCCCACGGTGGCCCCGGTCGGATGTCCCGACCTGAATCAGGTCTTGAACGTAAACATTGGATGGGGGCGGGTCGTGGGCTTGTTCCTTGAGAACCGCGCCCAAACGGAGAAAGCGAGGAGGGCATCATGACCAAGTGGGACGACAATCAGAGACAGGATGCTCACACCATGATGTGGCCATTATGGACACGTGCGACCGTAGAGTCGCTCAAGCGATTCGCCCGGCTCGTCGAGACTCCGCCCGAGCCTCGCAAGTTCGGCGGGCACCGAGGCATCGACATCGGGTGGCTGCCCATCCTCAAGGAGAAGGCATACCCAGGAGGGCGCGACGTCAGGCACATCAACCTGATCGTAGTGCACGTGACCGATGTGCGTGGTGGCTTCGGAGTGCAGAAGTGGGGCCCAACCGGTTGGCAGCACTGGGAGCGCGAGATCATGGCGGGGAACATCCCGTCCCACATCCGCGAACTTCTCCCCGCCGACCCTCGAGCAGCCGCGAGGATTGTCGGCCAGTGGTCGAGGTTGCGGAATACGCCCTACCACTCGATCTGTTCGAACGGGTGGCTATTGCAGAACCGACCGCTGCGGTCCGAGACATGGCACGGGAACAGCGGGAACCGTGGCTTCGGCTGGGCGATGGATTGCCACCACCGCGAGCGACTCACGGGGGAGGAGGCGGAGACTGGGATCCTCTCGCTGTGCTCCCTACTCCAGCGGGCGCGGTTCGCTGGCAACAAGGAGAACATACGGATCGCTCCACACGGGTGTTTCAGCGGAAAGCGGTTGGTCGACACGCATCGCGAGGTCTACCTGCGCATCGTGTACCCGGTGGTGAAGCGCGTAGCCGAGGGCTACGGGCTGGGGAAGGTGTCGCTGTACGAGGGGCCTGGAGTGGACGGAGGCCGGTCACTGCGAGGGCTGGAAAGGCTGTGGAAGGTATGAGGTTTCGAAAACGACCACAGGGGCCATCGCCCTGGCACGCAAGACCGACGGCGCGGCGGGGTACGACCTGCATGCGAGCCTGTTCTTCCAGGGCAAGATCCTGTTCGACTCGCAGAGCAGGACCGCCAAGGTGCCCACTGGCATCGCAATGGAAATACCTCACGGTTGGTGCGGGCTCATCCTGCCGCGTTCATCTTGGTCGGATGACTTCGACGTCAAGACGTGCCCGATCGATAGCGACTACCGCGGGGAGATTCACGTCATGCTGCACTACACAGGATTCTACCGGCGGTCGGTGTCGCACAGGGACAGGTTCGCTCAGATCGTCATCGTGCCGCATCTGCACGAGTTGCTCGAGGAGGTCGACGAACTTGGAGATACCGCCCGCGGGGGCGGGGGGGGTTTGGGAGCACAGGACAGTGATGGCGATCGAAGGCGACATTGATCTTGTTTTCATGCGGACGGAGTCCGATTGCCTTCGCGCATGCCTGGCTACGGTTCTTCAGCTTCCATATTCCAGGGTCCCAGACTTCGTGGCTCACGATGAGGACTGGTGCATAGCGATGGCCGAGTGGTCTCGGATGCTCGGGTATGAGGTGTTTAGAGTGCAGTGCACCACGGGCGGAGAGATGATGTTTACACTATACGAGCCGTGGGACTCTCACTGCATCTGGATAGCAACTGGCCCTGCGGAGCGAGGGCACAATCACGCTGTGGTTTGCAAGGGGGATGAGGTGTTCCACGACCCACATCCGTCCGAGGCAGGGTTGCTGTCGATCACTTCCGCCATGTTCTTGGTGGCTGACCCAGGCCTCAACCTTCGGCAGGAGGTCACCGAGCTGAGGGCCGGTCAGGTTCCTATCATCAACGGAAAACAGCGGTAATCGGGAGCACAGGACAATGAACGCAGCGCACAAGCAAGCACTAGAAGCAGCACGGGAGACCGCGAGGGACCTCGGGGAGCTCTACTTCAGCGAGATGAAAGACCGGCGACGAGCACCGGGCGCCTGGTATCGCTATCACCGCTACATGGCCGAGCACCTCCCGCGGTGGAGGTGGGCTCGCAGGATGTGGCATCGGCGCAGGGCACTGCAGTACGCGGCGCACATGACAGCGCGGAAGGTAGGTTGCTGATGAGGCCCCCGCAAGAGCACACAGCGACCGACGGAACCACGATCTACGCGTCCGAGCTTGAGCCCGGGGACAGGATCGAAAACGGCGACCTGACCGGTCCGTGCTTCAGGCCAACGATCAGCCGGGGGTATGTGCAGCGCCCGGAAGACCCACGACGCTTCCGCCCAGCCGAACGCCCAGCCGATCCCGGGGACATGTCCTTCGCGGAGATCCTACCGCACCTGCTCGCGGGGGAGAAGGTCGCGATCGTGGATTGGGGTGACGGCTCTGCATGGATATCCCTAGGTGACTCTGGGGGTCTGCGCTGGGCCAACGGCAACACGTTCAAAGGGTTGCACGGTCGACACCTACGCGCACGCTGGCGCATCTGGAAAGAGCCCCGCCCGCGGTTCGGTTTCGTCGAGGCGATGCGCCGGCTCGCCGCTCGCGAGCCGGTGGTCGGCCCGAGCGGAAGGGTTTGGACGCTCAAGGACTTTTCGGAGGATAGCCTCAGGGGTGAATGGACGGTGCCGGAATGATCAACCTAGCAGGAACAGAAGACACCGAAGCGGCGATCTGTGAGCTCAAGGAGGCTGAGATCGAGTGGCGAAAGGTGGACCAGTACGGGGAGTGCAGGGTGTCCGTGGTCGGAGATCTGTCTGGGTGGTCGCTGCGGCGTGCATGGACGCATTGGGTCGCTGAGGCGTTCGGCCATGGCGGCATCCGTCCGGAGTCTGCGGCGCTCCGCAGCTTCGATGACAAGTGGGGGCGCGAGGCGAGAGCGTACGGGTTCGCGGGCGGCGAGGGCCTCGCGGTGCTGCGCGGTCCGGTCCGGGTGTTTCACATCGACACAGCGGGAGCACTCGCGGCGTGGTCGGGGTTCATCCGACGGCAGCCTGCGTTTCGCAAGACGGCAGCATACGGGAGTGTGGGGAGAGGGAGCGCGACATGAACGCTGCTCCGCTATTTTTGGCCGACGGTCGGCGTGCCGGCGTCTGGTTCTGCGGGTCGTGCAAAGCCACATGGGGATGCGATAGCTCAGCCGCGATGTGCTGCGAGCCGAGTGTCTGCAGTTGTGGCTCTGCGTGCGCATCACCGTGGTTGAAGTGTGAAGATTGCCGCCGCGCAGACACGGCCAAGCTCGAGCAGGACCGGTGGTTGAAGGCCAGAAAGCTCGACGGGATGGACTACCACGGGTGGGTGTGGTCGGAGAGCCAGGATCGATTCTTCCGCGACATCGGCGAGTGTTTGGATGCATGGTTCGACGAGCAGGGAGATGGTGCTGATGTGCCCACCATGTACGCATGCAAGCCGTTCAAGATGGCATTCGACGCCGCAGGTTGGATCCACGGCAGGCTAGAGGCGCACTATGATGGCGCGGAGGATGACATGCCGAAGGGGTGCTTCGCGGAACTGCAGTCTCTCATGGACGCGTGGTGTCGCCGCAATAGCCCTACGTCACACACACCGGACTTTGGCACCGCGATCACTTGGGAGAGGCTGTGAACAGAATGACCGACGAAGAAGCAATAGCGCTCGCGCGGTCCCGATGGGGCTCGGCTGCCGTCGTCGTGAAGAGCACGATCGGCGCCTCCACGGGCTGGGTACACACGTATGAAGTAGGGCGCGAGCGGGGTGATAGCGTCCGGGTGTCCCCGCCGTCGCCCACCTGGGAGCTCGCTTTCGAGAGGGCAGGTGCTGTCGATGGGTGAACTCAAGGTGACCGACCGCTACCTAACGCCGCCGCACATCATGGAGCGCGCGCGGCTCATCTGGCCCGAGGGCGTCGGGCTCGACCCGTTCCACGAGGAAGGCTCGTACGTCCATGCGAGGAGCGTGATCGATGTGCGCAGCGGCGGGGACGCCTACTTTGACGCGTGGCCAACGAGCACATGCTCGCGCACCGCGTTCGTCAACGGGCCCTACTCGTCGACCAACCCTGCGAAGACGGCGGAACTATGCGCCAAGCGACGGCGCCAGGGCTGGGAGATCATGAATCTCTGCCCCGGCCCAAGCGGCGGCATCTACTGGCGGGATTGGATCTTGCCGTGGAGCTCCGCCGTCGCCCTGCTCGGTCGCTTGGCCTTCCCCGCCGGCGTCGACATTGTGAACGACGACGGCGTGGTTTTGTGCGAGAAGGGCGAGGCCAAGGGTGGCAACCGTACGGAGATTGCACTCGTGTACCAGGGCGACGACCCGCAGCGCTTCCGACGCGTCTTCTCCCAGATCGCCCCGGTGCTGCTGACATGAGCGCTCTGTCGACGTGGCGCGAGCGCGTGTACCTACTGCGAAGCTGGTGGTATTGGTCCGTGGTGGCTCCAGACGGCTCTCTCGTGCGCTCCAGGCCGCACCACAGCAAGACGGGGGCAACCGCCGGTCTCGTAGCCTGGCGACGGCACCGGAGGCTCTCTGAAGATTCCGCGTGATCGGTTGGGCCTGCTGGGTCACTATCAGGGAGTGCGACGTTCAATCGCTGCCGTAGTGACGGCGCTTACACTTGGGTGCGGCCCTGTGGCCGACGACGAGCCAGGCCTGGTCGGGAACGATGCGGGGACGTCGGGCGCCGGCGAGGAGACCGAGGGCGGGTCGTCCGGCGGGGACGACGAGAGCTCCGGCGGAAGCTCGACGGGGTTCGACCTGGGGCCAGCGGAAGGACTGATCTCGATCGTCCAGTCTGAGTGCCTGCCACAAGACGGACTTGAGTACGACTGCGGGATGTGGTGTTCAGAGCGCGGGTACGACCAGTGCTTGGCTGGGCGTGCTCACTACGAGACCAAATCGTGCATCGGATCCATCTCCGATCCGATCTGGGACGCAAGTTTCTGCAACAGCAGCATAAACTGGGCCGATCACAGCCTCGATTGCATGTGCCTCGACTACGATCCGGATGCGGATGCGCCGGCTGGCGGAAGCGTCAAGCGGGTCGCCTACTCCGAATGCCTGTACGGCTACACCGCTTTCGAGAAAGAGCGATACGCAGGAACTTGTGAGGGCTGGTGCGAAGACAACGGCTACAGCTCTTGTTTCGGGACAATGGAGAGCAGCGGAGCCTGCGGTGAGCCATCGGACGGATACGGGACAACCACGACGTGGTGCCAGAACGAGATTCCCGAAGGCGAATCAATGCGCTGCGTCTGCGAGCTAGACTAGCTCGGCTGGAAGCACGGTTACGCGCGTGGTGACCGTGCCGGGGTCCGTCGAGTGGTCGCAGACGAGCACGCTTTGCGTGACTTTGCCGAGCCCGATTACGTCGGGCCCCTTCACAACCTCGACCAGTTCGCCCTCGGCGGGCGGCACTCCGAAGTGCGGCCCGTATTTGTCGCCCTTGAACACGATGAAGAACTCCACGTGTTGAGTGTGTAGTCATAGGACCGCTTGTTCAAGCGCTGCGGACCCCAGAGCGCTCGGACTCACCGCGCTCGATCTTCCCGATGCGCAGCTGCATCTCTTGCAGAGCCTCGGCCACCTTCCGGTTGTCATCGGCCTTCTCCATGGCCTCCTTGACCTCGCGCAGGAGTTTCTCCTCCTCGCGCCAGTGAGAGGTCATGTCACCGTGGGCTTTTTCGGCTGCCGCCTTGAACTCGGTCCGGCTCGTCTCCAGGATCTTGGAGATCCGCCACAGAAAGTAGCCGATCGCCCCGGCACCTCCGAGACCATTTACCACCGACGCGGCTGGGTCTGCCACGGCGGCAACGGGAGACTCGGTGACGGCCAGGATGACATCGAGCATGCCGAAGCCTACTCCGGCATTGATGCCTTGGCCCTGTCGACCATGGCTTGACTTGCGTTGTAGCCCGTGACGAGTGCCACGAGCTGCCATATGGTCTCCGGGGCGATATCGATCCCGAGCTGTTTGGCGAACGCCACCAACAGGATCGCGGCCGTCGTGATCCACCATTTGCGAGATTTGAGCCTGTCCTTCACTTCGATCCTCCTTCAAGTCGCCGCATGCGCAGCTTGATCAGCTTCATGGCCTTGGTGAGATCCTCCCGGTCCCTCGGCTCTCCGTACTCGATCACCGAATCGGCGTAACCCAAGACCTCCAGCACGTCTGGGGACGGCACTGCTCCGAGGTCAGACTCTACGGCCTTGATCTGTTGGTCGAGGCGCAGTTTCGCGAACAGCCCTGCGTATCCGTAGACCTCCTTTTTCATGGGCTCGAGCGTCTCGATCACCTCCGCGCGACATTCCTCGTCGAGGTCGCAGCACTCGTGTGTCAAGAAAAAGTCGAGGGCGGATGATGCCTCTTTGCCGGCAGCTACACCTGCCATCATCTCGCTCACTTTGTCGTGTGCCGCCTGTGCGGCTGCGCTTCGTTTTGGCATCTTCTTTGCTCCTAAGGGTTGGCGACCAGCGCGAAGCCGGCGTGTCCTATTTGCATACTCAGCGATCCGGAGTTCCCGGGCGTGAGCGCGACTGAGTCCGGCGCAAGCGGGGATGTCGTCGCGGTGTTTGACTCGAACTCAATCACGGTCTCACCGTTCGCTGCTGTGTATTCCACCTCCGAGGCGCCAGCGCTGGCGCTACCAGCCGGCCACCCCCAGTCGTCCGGAGTGTTGATCTCGTCCTGATCTCCCACGTTGAACTCAAACGTGGATGCGCCTGGGCCACCGACGCCGGTGTTGGTTCCCTTCACGTCGATCCGCACCTGCTGGTTTCCGGTGAGCGAGAACGGCGTTGGCGAGTAGTAGTACTGCCCCGTTGCGCTGCCGCTGGTCTCGCCGAAGTCGTGCAGGATCGTGTCCGTGTCTGCGTCGGTGATGTCTGCCGTGTCTGCCCATAGCTCGACGCGAAACTGCTGGTCACTCGCGTGGGCGCCGAAGCTGAACCCGCACTCATAAACCATCATGTCCTCGATGTTGGGCAGAGCCCACGCCCATGAAACCCAGATGGAGTTGACGTTGCTCGTGCTCCCAAATGTGTCGTTGCGCCCCTCGGTTGGGCCGCACCACGACCGCCAACTGCCGTCGCCGTACCAGTTCGGTCCGGTCTGGATCTTCAGCCGACAGAAGATCGCGAACCCGTTCGAGCTCGTCACGGGCCCGACGGGAGAATCGGCAGCCGTGGCCGAGCCGGTCTGCTCTCCGGTCACGTACAAGACGGTTCCCGTCGTGACCAAGAACTCACCATGGGCTGCGGCGTTGTTCTCCGCACTGATCGCGCTCGTAGCCCCGTCGCCCTGTATGCCGATCCACAGCGTCGGCGCAGCGGCGGCAGCGAAGTGTTGTGCCTCGGCGGCCGAGAAGTGCGCCCCGGCCCAGCTGTCGATCGCGGCCGGAGAGGCCACGACTTTCTGCGCAACCACGACGGCGTTCTCCGGATCGCCGTCTGCTCCTCCAACGGCCACCATGAGCCGCACGGGGTTCGTGATGTCGTTGGCGCGGAGCACCTCTACGCCGGTAATCGAGAACGCCACGCTCGGGACGTTCGCGGGGTCGATCTGCATCCACCGCGTGGAGTCGACAGCAAACGACGACGTCGAGATCATGTCGGTCGTGCCGAGGCCGCCGTGTCCAGCCGACCGCGTGTCCCATGTACCTCCGGCGAACGACGCCGCGGCGTCTATGCTCCCGGTGTACGTCCCGACCCCGCTGGCTCTCACGATCGAGATCCCGGTGCCGGCGGCATTCCACGCGGTCTCGGTGGCCGTTGCGACCGATGTGGTCGTGTGGTTGCCGGCGGCGAGCTGGACCTCGACGCCGGTCATGCCAGCCAGAGACGGCTCGCGGTCGCCGGGATCTACGCCGACGTACTCCGTGCCGTCGTGGTGCGAGTACCAGACGTAGTAATCCGTCCCGACGGTGTGGAATGTCCCCGCGAGGGTCGAACCGTCGGTGCCCTCCAGCGCCGCCGTCATGACGTACCCGAGCCACGAGGCTGGCGGGTACGTCACCTCGAGCGTCTCGCTTGCCGTGTCAGAAGTCGGGACGAGCTTCGGCGTTACAAGCAGCGCCGTCGAGAGCACTGCGGCTAGTAGCTTCGGCGTTACGAGGCCCACGGTGAGCTACTCCGAGACGAGGCGGTACCAGATCTCTACCTGGGTGCCGCCGGCCGGTGCTGTGAGGTTCGAGAGCCGGACCGTGAAGTCGCCGCCGTTGAACGGCACCCGAATCATGGTCCCGAAGGCTTGGCTGGTCAGAGTGTCGGACCCCGCTTTGGCCACCGATCCGTCCGCGCGAGAGAACAGGCGAACGAGCTGCAGGTCGAACGATCCGGCAGCTGGGTCGACCTGGTCGGTTCCGTCGGTAGCGACGACGACGATCTCGATCTGGGTAACCGGGCCGTTGAGTCCGTGTTCCCTGAGTCGACCGGGGTCCTGATCTGCAACCGGTACGGTGAGGCTTACGTCACCCGCCCAGTCGTCGTCGTCCGTGTAATCCGTCTTTGTGCGTAGGAGTTTGTCGCGGGCCATGGCCTCACGCCTCGATCCCTCCCTCTAGCCGGGAGATGTTGGTCCCGAGGTTCCCGCCCATGGGCTCCTTCGGGGTCTTGAGCCTCCTCGGCTTTGCTCGCTCCATTGCCTCGGCATCTTCCTCGGCTTGCCCCGTGGATGGGGCGGGCCTGCCAACTGTCGGCAGGCCAAACAACGACATCTGCATCCGCATCCGGTAGGGAATCTTCTTCCCGACCTCCGCGGACTCTCCAAGCACCTCAAGCATCATCGCCTGCAGTGCCTCGAAGTGCTTCGGGTACACCACCTCGAGCGCTTCGATGGCCTCGATTCCCATGGTGCCGTCGGCAAGCTCCTCCATCGTCCCGATCGGATCGAGAACCGCATCGAGGTAGCGATCGAACTTGTCGGCTGCTACGCGGTCCACGATCGGCGGTCCGCCCCCGGGCGGTGGAGTGTGCACGTTCGGGGCCTTGCTCGCGAGGAAGGCTGCGGCTCGCTGGGACGAGACCTGTATGGCTGCGGCCAGCTCGGGGGCGTCGTCATCGAGCGCGGCCATAGTCTCGGCCAACGACGCCTGCAGCGCGGCGGGGTTGGATGCGAGGAGCTGCAGCCGGTCTCGCGTAGACTCCTGCTCTTTGGTCCGATCGTCGGACATCGACAGGATCGCAGACCTCGCGGCGATCCGTGCCGGCACGCGTCGGCTCGGTCGCTTCTCTCGCCGCGCCTTGCGCTCCGCGACTGCTTCCTTGGCAGCGCTGCGGGTCGCCTTGGCTGCCTTTCCCTTGCCGGTGATCTTCGACCGGAACTTGCCGGTCACTCTGTCCACGTCGAGGCCGGCTCGATCGGCCATGTGCAGCACGGTGCCCAGCGTGCGCAGGGTCTGCTGTGGCCGGGCGATCATGTTGAGCGCGCCGCCAACGGCTGCGCCTGGCAGCCCTCCAAGGATCCCTCCGGTTACCATGGCCCCGGAGGGTCCGGCCGCCGCAATCATCCCAGAAAGGGTACCCCCGAGCCCCATGGATTTGGTGGCGTCGAGAATGTCCGCCATCTCGACCTGGTCCTTGACGGCCCCTCGAAACTTGTCGCGGGAGCGCTCTAGGCTCTTGATCGCCGAGCGCAGCTCGTCAGAATCGTGAAACTCAGCCCGCTTGCGGAGCGCGTTGATCTGGTCGTCGAAGTAGGTGTCTACCGTCTCCAGGTTGTCCGCGTGCCGAGGGCTGCTCACGCGCCGAGCGAATGTGATTGCATCCGCGTCGGACGCCTCGCCCCTGATGATACGCCTCGATACGGGGTCGGCCTTGAGGTTGAACACCTTCCGATCAGCATCGGCCATCTCCCGGTACCACTTCGCTGCATCCCCGAACTTCTCCTGGTTGGACAGGACCCCACCTTCCACGCGATCGATCACGCTGCCGCGCATCGCCGTGATCGTCTCGCGCAGGTTGATATTCTCGATGTCCGACACCTGAACACGCTTGCCGAACTTCGTCGGGGTCCACTCGTTGATCTTCGCGAACGCGTCGCGCTTGACCCGGAGGGCAACCATGTATGCATCTGCGGCAGAATCGGCGTCTGCAGCATCGTAAACTGCCGTCTCCAAGCGCTTGCGGAACGCTTCGAGCCTCGCGGGAATCGCTTCCCCCGATGCGCGGGCTTCCTCAATCCTACGGGACAGCCCGGTGTGTATTCCGTCGAGCTCCTCCGCGATGTCGGCAGAACGCGCCGTGCCTGGCAAGCGCTTGGAGACAGCGTCACGTCGCGCCAATCCTTCCGACTTTTGGATCAGCCCGTCGATGTCGGTCTGAAACTCTTTCGCTGCAGTTCGGACAACCCCCGCCCCTTCGGCCTCCCATCCCGCGCGGTCGTTCCATGCGCGGTGGAGCTGCGCGCGCGACTCCTTGCTCTTGAAGATCCGGGATACGGTGTTGCGGATCCCCTCCTCGGACTTCGCAGAGCCGCCGGCCATCGCCTTGACCATGAAGTCGGGGAGCGAGTCTGGGGCGACGTCGGCCGCCCTGGAGAGGATCTTTCGCGTCGCCTGCACTGGGATCTTCGCGCCACGTCGCGCGCCCTCGACCATGCCGGGCAGGAGCACGCCCGAGGCTCCGCCGACCACGAACCCCTCGGCCATGCGCATGAGCGCCCGCTCCGAAACGATGTCCTGATCACCGAGGGTTGCCTCGCTGATGTGCGCCCCGAGACCGCTGGCCGCGCCCTCAACGGCGCCGGCAGTCGCCATGCCTCCCACGCGCGCCAAGGCGCCGCCGCCGAACCTGGCCGCGGCGCCTCGTCCCAGTGCAGACGCGCCGAGCTCCAGGGCTCCGGCGGGGGACAGGCGGGCGGCGGTGCGGGCGGCCATGCCAAGGCGCCCGGCCGTCTGGGCCCCGGCCGATGCTCCGCCGGTGAGGAACGCCGGGGCGATGGCGCCGCCGACCTCCAACAGGTCGGCCCCAGCTCCGAGGTGCTTTTTTCTCGCCGCGAGCCTCTCAGCGTCCCCGCCGAGGCCTGCAATGGCTACGTCTGACAGCCCAACCGTCGCCCCGCGGGCCAGAGCCTCGGCGCCGCCTTGGATTTGGGCTGCCGCCGAGCTTTCCTCGCGGTCGAGCTTGATCTGCGCCGCCTCTTGGTCGCCGATCACCCGCCAATCGTTGGCTAGGGCGCCTTGCAGCTGGCTGGCGTCGACGGTGCCGGTCTGCTGCCCCTTGGCAACCCGCACCTGCCCCCGCAACGTCGCGTTGCCCTGGGCATACGCGCGCTGAGCCTCCGCCGGCGACACCCCGATCGTGTCCCCGGCGTGGGTCTGGACCGGAACAGAATCCGGCGGCAGTGGGGCGGGCTGGGTCATTCGTCAATCTGCACTGGGTCGGACACTCCGAACCGAGATGAATCGGGGGCAAACCCCGGAAGTTGGGCCCGGCGGTACTCTTCCACGAGCTCGTGCTCCGGAGCGCGCTCGTAGTGCGCTTGCCTTGACTTCGACTCCTCCAGTCGTCGTTCAAGGGCGGCGCGAGTGGTCCCCTCGGACCATGTCTCGAGCAGGTCTTTGGTGGCGAGCTCCCTCTCCTTGTCGCTCACGCCCACACCCGAGTCCGTCTTCAATCGAATGTCCGCGATCCTTCGCAGCTCATCGTTCGCCACCGATTGTGCTGGAGTGATGTCGTTCGGCAGTATGTTCGCGCCTGGGAACGCGCCTGGGATGTCGTCCTTGTACTTCCCAAGAAACTCCCTGATCAGCCGCTGTTCCTCTCGGTATCCGGCCGTTTTATCGGCTACCCACTTCATTTGATCGGACTTGAACTTTCGCTCTGCGAGCCCGATCCTTCGCTCCTCCGGCGAAGGGCCATCGGCGCTCTTCATCGCCATTTCGAACGGCATCTGCTTCAGCTCACCGGCTCTCTTGACGCCTTGCTTCGAAGCCTCGCGGAACATCTCCCGCTCGGCGCGTCCGAGCACGTTCCGGGTCTTGTATGCGTACTCGGTGTTTGCCGCGTTGGCGTGCTCCAACTGCTGGCGGAGCTCGGCCTTTCGCGCTTGGATCTGCGCCATCATCTGCTCGGACTGCGCGGCGCCGATCTGCGCCCCATGCTTCTGGCGGATCGCCTCGGCAGTGCGCTCGATCTGGTCCCACTTGGATAGCTGGGCCATGAGGTCCGCCTCACGCTCGTTCCCAGTGAGCTGCAGGAACTCCCCGTAGAGCCGCGATGCGTTGTCCGTCTCGGTTCGACGAGATCCGAACGTGTCGAGCCGCTTCTTATGGTTCGCCCGCTGGGCCGCAATGTCCTGATTGACCGCGTTTTGCAGGTGGCCGAACGGATTCGACACGCCGCCAAGGGCGAGCAGCCCGGCCGACAAAGACGCCAGCGCCTTCTGCCCGGACGACTTGCTTGACCACCAGCGCGACGCATCGATCGCGGGCGATTCCGCGACAGCGTCGGCAGCTTCAGCCAGTTTTGTCTCGAACCTCTGCAAGCGCTCGAACGCTGCGGACTGGCGCTCCTGCCTTGCCTGTTCGCGGGCTGCGGCCTGGGCCTCCATTTCGGCGCCTTGCTGCTCAACGTACGCGGCTTGCCCTGCCGCAGCCTCGCGCGCGGCCTGGGCCGCCTCGACCTCACGCTCGGCGCCCACGGACTGGGCCCCAGCTACGCCTCCATACTGCGCCTCAAGATCTCGTTGCTTCTCGGCCGTGCGCTGGTCCAGAGCCGCGATGTCCTCGGGGCCTGCTCCCATGGCCTCGAGCGCGGAGCGCTCCGTCTGGTACGCCTGCGCCTGCCTGGCGAGCTCATCCTGCGGAACCTCGCCGCGGCCGCCGTCGCCGCCCATCACCTCGACAAAGCGGCGATCGGCCTCGAACGTGGGCCGCCTGTGGCGCGTCGTCACCTTGGCGTCGGCCATGCGGGCAAAGGCCCCAGCGTCGCGCATGGCCGCGCCGGCCCCAGCTCCGGCAAGTTCGCCGAAGCTGGGGCCGGGCGCTGGTTGGGCGGACTGCAGGCTCCCCAGGTGGACCTCCGCTTGCTGTTGCAGTTGGTCCGGGGCGGCCGTCTTGGCCTGCTGAGCCTGAGCGGCTCGCTGCAAAGCATCTCCGAGGCCAGGTTGTGCACCCACGCCTACATACCGAGGCTCAAGGAGGCCTGGCCCGTCGTCCACCGGTGCTCCCGGCGCTCGCATGCTCTCGTACGCGCCACCCATGACTCAGCCCCCCGCCGCCCCGCCGGTCCCGAGGATCCCTCCGATCACCTGGCCAGCTGCCCCGGTCCCGAACTGCGTCCACCTGAGCGCCTGTTGCTTGTTGAACTGGCGGCGCTGCTCGTCCAACATGCGCTGGCGCATCTCGGCGTCCATCTGGGCCGTGTGGGCCTGTCCAAGCTGCCCCTCGAACAGGCCCTGCTGCTGCAACGACTGGCCGGCCATCGTGCTGCCGAGCCCGGCATAGCCAGCCATGGCGGCCTGTTGCTCCTGTGCTCTCAGCTGTCCCATCTGCTGGTTCGTCGCGGCTTGTGCTGCTGTGCCCGCAACTGCGCCCTGGCGCATCGCGGACTGGAGGTTGCCGCCGCGGGCGGAACCCATGAGCTGCATTTGCTGGGCCGCGTTCGCCTCCCCCTGGGACCTGAGTTGCTCTTGAGCAACGCTCGGCCCGTTGCCCTCGGCCATGTCCCGGTACATGCCAAGGGCTCCGCGTTGGGCAGTTTGAGCCCCAGCGAAACCCTCGCCGGCATTGCCCGCCATTCCGAGAAGGCGGTTCTTCTCCGGGTCGTTGTTGTATGCGCCGTACTGGGGAGTCGCCATCTCAAGTTGCCACCTGTCCAACGGGGACTCGCCGCAGCCCCGGTTTGCGCCCTACAACGAGGGTCATAGCATGGATTCGGATCGTGTCCGTTTGGGCCACGCCCGTGTTTTCGAAGATCCGCACCCGGATCGCCGAGCACTTCTGAACGTCGCAGTTGATTTGGATGTAGTCGCTTGCCGGGGACGCGATCGTCACGTCCTGCAGGTTTGCCCCGTCGGTGAATGTGCCGTCGGTGTCGTATTCGACCTGTACTCGAACCTCGGAGTCCGTGGGCTTGGTGAGCTGGATCCCGATCCGCTTGATCCGCTTGAATCCGGCGATGCCGCCCAGCTTGATCCAATCCGTCCGCACATCGACCGGGATTGCCACGGTGGAATCGAGCGCGGACTCGTCGACGTAGGCGTCGGCCGCCGCCTCGGGCTTCTCGATCCCCAGCCCGCCCTGCGCAAGCACTACATGTGCGTGCTCCCCATCGTGCCCTCTCCAGCTCGCCGCGTCTTGAGTCGCAGATAGCCAGTTGCTTGACGACAGCAGAGGAAGGTCCGACTTCGCCCACAACTCCATCAGGTAGTCGTACACGAGGACGGCCGGACCCCCGGCAACGGATTCGTTGATCGCGAGCCGGATCTGGTGGTGCTCCTCCATGAGCGTGGCGGCGCGGATGTTGCCAGCGGCGCGGATGTCATCCTCAACCGGAGCGCCCACGTACTGCAGCTCGTAGGCGTGCGTCAGGAGGTAGTACCCCTTCTCGGATTGAAAGAAGACCCCCGGGCGCGCGACCGCAACGCTGCGCGGGCCCATGCACCCGATCCCCCTGTGCAAGGTCTGCATGGAGAGCCGAGCGCCCTCTCCGTTCCCGTCGTTCGGGACCCCGGTCAGTGCGAAGATCCCGTCTCGTGTGAAGATGACGAGCGCGTTGTCCACCTCCTGCATCGCAGTGATCGTGCCGATGCCGTCCACTCGAAACGTGTTCGCGATGTTGAACTCCGGCACTGAGTACTGCTCGCCGCCTTGCTCTGGCAAGATCTCGAGCGAGTACCAAAGCACGCCGGGGTCCTCAGACGAGGGGCCCCAGATCCGGTTCTGCCAGCTCGCAAGAACCGTGAAGGCAGGAACCGGCCCAGGCGGAAGCGGTGACCATGCACCACTTGAGTAGGTGTACGGGAGAAGGTGGCCAAGGTTCAGGACGGCGTCTGTGACGTTGTCTGTGACCGACACCACCGAAGCAGCCGGATCGTTTACCGGAGCATCCTCCGCCCCGTGACCCGTGGTCGTGTCGGACCGGAACACGTTGTAGAAGAGGACCCCGTCATCAGTGGTCCTGAACACGTTCAGCACGATCTGGCTGCGCTTCGTGTCGTACGCCTCGTGGTCCTTGAGCGAGAGGTTTATGCAGCGGATGTCAAACCCGATTCGTGCGGGGCCGGTGTGGCTTACGGTCACTGGGATCGACGGCTCGCTTCGGTGCACCTGCCCCTTTGCATCCCGCCACTCGGCAACGACCACGTATGTGTAGATCCCGCTCGGGATGCTGCCGGCAGGGGATGAGAAGTTGAAGATCTCCGGCGTCCATGCGAAGCCGAGCTCGACAACCTTCCTTCCGTCGTACACAGACGACACGCCGCCGCCGATCACGACCCCTGCGCCGGCCGCCACGTGCTCCCCGGCTGATTGTGGATAGGCGGTCTTCACGTTCGCGGACGGCTGCGCGGGGTCGGTTGCATCGCGATGATGCAACCATGCGTCCTCCATGGTGTACCGAAGCCCCTTGATCGTGGATCCCATCGGCTGCAGCTGTGTGTCCCCGTCCTCAAACCCCTCGATGCGCCCGAACATGTTGACCGCGAACGTTCGAGACTTCAGCAGCGGGCCAGAGCTCGGGGCTCCGCTCGCGTGGGATACGTGATTGATCCGTCGACGCGGACCCGAACCAAGCACAGCGGAATCCGTACTTGCCAGAGATTTGGCGAGTATCTGTGTGTCAAAGATCGCCTGGTTCCACACGCCAGCGAGAACTGGTCGTGCGATGTCGGGCCCGACGCCGAACTTCGACTGGTCGAACCGCACCACGTAGACATTTGACTGCGCCCAGTCGTTCTCGCTCTCCACCGCCTTGAACCCCACGCCGCAGAACACATCGAGGTCCGGTGTGACTGTGCTGTCCCCGGATGCGTAGCTCCACGGCTTGGACATCATGGTTAGATTGGGCGTCGTACACTCGTCACCGAGAACCGCGAGCGTGGATGTGTTGATCTCCACATGCAGCACGTTGTGCATGTACGTGGCCTCGGTCCCCAGCGGCAGGCCCTGGGCGACCCACTCCCCGACCACGATGCACGTGGCGTCGGTCAGTGTCCGGGTTTTGGCCGCGGCCGCACAGCACCAGTCTCCTAGCCCGGTTGTGAGCGCGGATGGTCCCGCGGCCCCCAGCCCGTCCGACCAGTTCACGCGGTAGCCATAGAGGGCCGTGGTCGCGCTCCGTTGATAGAAGACGATCGCGGCATCAACCGAACCGTTCGTGTCAGCCCAGCACCCGAGGCAATGGTGGTCCGGCGCCGCAGCGGGGGTGAGCGACACGACCCAGGCGGTATCAATCCAGTCGTTCCCGTTCACACGGGTGATCGAGAACGCCGTGGCGCTGGTCATGCGAGCGAGGAGGTAGTCAGATCCGCTATCCGGCGAGTAGACGTCGTATAGCTGCGTGTCGTGCAGGGTCACCGATCCGCGGTGCGTCCAGGAGTATGGGCTCGCTAACAGGTCGATGTCCGCACGGTGGAGGTCTCTCCCGGATCCGTCGCGGACGCCGTCGTGCTCGATCCAATGGACGACAAACGACGTGCCCCTCGGAACGATGCGCGGGCAATCGGTGTATTCGCCTCCAGCGGGGGTCCTCACTGTGTTGTGGAACAGGAGCACGTCCTGGCCGTGCGGCTGCTCGACGAAGCACATGGCCTCGATGCGGATCCCGTCGCCATCGGTATTGCAGACCTGGTACGTGTAGCAGCGATACGAAACGCCCTCATGCTCCAAGAATGCGACGTCTGGCTGCTCGAAACCCGAGTACACCGCTATGTACGTCACGTGAGCACCGCCTCGCCTGCCGCGGCCGTGTCCGGAGACGTCGCCACGTGCTGCACTGCGACTGCGCCGCGGATGCACGGGCCTCGGTGCACGAATGCCCGGTTGTCATCCTGCAGGACGTTGCTCCGATCAGCCAGCGACCACAGATCGCGAATGCCGAACACCAGAAGCTCATCCTCAAACACGGCAAGCCGCGTGAAGACGACCGGCATGGTACCCGCCGACGTTGTGTCCTCAATCGCCGGCCGCTCGTAGCCCCGTCGCTTGTTGAGCGATCCGGCCTTGTCGAACAGGACGTTGCGCGCTGTCTCGAGCTTCCCCGGCGCGGTCAGCTTGCTATGCGTCTTCTGATCGAGGCCCTGAAAGACCACCTCGGCATTTTCGAACTGGAGCGGCGGCATCACACCGACTCCAGTGCGAGAGTCAGCCACGCGGAGTTGGTCGCGGCCGTGGGGGACACCAGCAGCGCAACGCGGTCGCCGCCAGAGACACGGAGGCCGAAGGAGACCTCAGCGCCCACGCCCGCCCCGAGGTTGGCCGTGGCCGGCTTCCTCGCCTCGCGATTGACGTAGGGGGTGAGAGTCGTTTCTCCGGCGGCAGACTCGGTGACGATCGTCACCCCAGCGATCCGCCATTCACCGGGGCCCACCACAAACTCTGTCCAGCCGGTGGCGTCTGCGAGCGTGGCCTGCTCGGTGACGTCATTCACGAACGGAACGAACCGAGCGGAAGCCGCTGCGTGATCCCAGAATGCAGGCACCCACAGCAACCGAGAACTCGAAGCGCCAAGGCGCCCAAGCTCTCGATTCATCTCGTCGGCAAACTGGCGCCCCTCGCTGTTTGACCTCCGAGCTGTGATGTTCTGCGACCGGGCCACCGACTCTTACGGGCTCACGAACCCGCGAGGCAGCGGGATGTAGAGCATGTTGTAGAAGAGTTTGCCGGCGGTGAGTTGGTCGAGGTTGGCCCCGACGACAGTCAAGTCGATCGTGAACACCTCGGCGATACGAGCCCGAAGCGCAGCGTTGGCGCCCGGGGCAGACAGGCGGGTGCCCGCGCCTGAAAACACGGACGTCGAGGTGAAGTAGGCATCGGGGTCCGGGGCGTCGGATTCCCCACCTTCGAACGTGGCCGCGGTGATGCTCGTGCCTGCAAAGTTGGTGTCCAGCTCTACCCACGCCGGACCGATCGCGATGTCATCGGGGATGAGGCGATTCGGGAACGCGGTCGCAAGGTCGATCTGCTGTGTCAGAGCTGCGGTCAGAGCTACAGCTCCGATCGCACCGTCGACTACCTCGATGGGCCAGCGGTGAATGAACGGAACCCCGGGCAGACTTTGCCCAGGGCGGCTGCTGTGCATCCCATTGAGCACGAGGGCATGTTTGCCCTCGGCGATGTTGGTGTGAAAGTCAGGCACTGGTTGCTCTCCTGTGGTGAACTCTGTTGCGGATTCTGGCCGGCAAACGCGGCTGGCCACTCTTGCGGAGCCCCGACAGGCGTTTGATCCGTGTCTCGATTCGCGCCAGACGTCGCTCGAGCACGGACGTGTCGGACTCCTCTTTTTGCTTCATCTGGATCGCCGCGTCGTGGGTGACGAACTCCTCCCACCCGGCAACGCCATCGAACTCTGATGCTCCGGCGGCGAGGTCTTGCGGCGCCTGGACGTAGTGCAGGCGATACGTCGCAGAGCCCGGGTCGGGCCGGAAGCGGACTACGGTCCCGCTCCCATCTGCCCCCTGGCCCGTCACGAGGTAGCGAACGCTCGTGACGAACGAGCCGCCCAGGTCGGCGAGACCAATCTGGTTCTGTTCCTGCAGGCTGTACGGCTCAAGCGTAATCCCGTCCGGGCCGCTCCCGATCAGGCGCTCGACCATCAAGCACTGCATGAAGTCGGCCGGCACCGCGTACTCGTAGGTCCCGGCGGTGGCTGAAATGTCCGACGTGACCGAATAGCGGTCGGGGTCGGTCGTGACAAGGATGCCCCACAGCTCCGCCACGGACTGCGCAACCATCTCCTCCGCCTCGGTGTCCGAGATGAAGCCGTTGGTCTCCATGTCCGCCAGCTCGCGCGCTCGTTGCACGAGCTGGTCTCTTGTGCGTGTGCGGGGCATCCGTCCTGCTTAGGCCTAGGCCGCCAGGGCCGAGAGGTCGATCCGGGCGTTTCGGCCGGGCTTGGTGCAGGTGAGGGCTCCGTACGTGCCCAGCCGCCCCTCGATGGCATCCGCGCTACTCTCTCGCAGCATCTTGTTGCCGTCGTCGGCAAGCCAGCGAGGACACCCACCGCGGGTGTAGAGCTTCCACGTGTCCATTTGGAGCATGTAGGCCACGTGGTTCGGACAGTCGATGTCCGGGATGACCTTGACCGTCCCGCAGAGCGTGCTCAGCTCGAGCCCGTCGAACGAGATGTTCGCCAATGCCCCCTTGGCGCCGCGCGCCGTGGTCTTGGTGTGCCGGACCTTGTTGCCCTGCTCCTCCAAGATCTTGAGGTACTGGGCCGGATTGACGAAAGCGCAGTCCGCTTTGCTCTGGTGTCTCGACAGCTTGACCCCAGCATTGACCAGTGCGTCCGAGTAGGTGTCGTCCGTCCCGGTTGCCGCCACGTACCGAACCCCGGCGAGCTTCGTTGGGTTGACCGATCGGTCAACGTTGTAGAACGAGTCGCCACCCGTGGGAGCGGTCCCGGGCAACCACGAGTCAAGGCCGAGCAACGTAGCCCCGAAGTCTCCTGCTCGGAACAGGAAGTCGTTGTCCGAGAAGTCGCCGCCCGCCGTCCAGTTGGCCGCGGCCGTGAGCGTGCCGGCGTCGTAGTCGACCCCAGTAATCTGCGTGCTCGAACCGGCATCCACCGACCCGGACGTTCCGTCGGTCGTGCTCGTCTCCACGTACATGCCCTCCTCGAACATGTAGATGTCCTCGGGATCCAACAGTGTGAGCGTGGTCGTGGACGTGCTACCCACCTGGCCGCGCGCGCCGCCGCCGTTCCGGAACATCGAGATCGACAGTGACCGGTGGGCCGTGTTGAACGCGGCGTCAGCCTCTGCTTTGACCGCGGCAACGAGGGCGCCGGGGTTGATCTCCGAGGCGAGCTTGGCTTGGGTGCTGATGCTCCACAGGCTGTAGTCGATCCGGTCGGTGACGTTGAAGCCGGTGTGCTTCGCACCTTCTTTGTTGCTCTGCGCCGTCGAGAACGTCGCTGACCCGCCGGCAGTGCCAGCGCGAGTCATTGCGATCCGCATGTCCTCGCCGCCGAAGTTCTCGCTTTTGGGCAGCATCCCGAAGAACGGGTGCCCATCGAACATCAGGCTGGGGACGGTGCTCTGCGGATAGAGTCGCTTGAGGATTCCTGCAATAGTGGTGGTGGTGGCTGCGGCCATGTCCGCGCTCCGGTCTGTCCGGCGCAGCTGGCTCGCTCTGACGTGTCTCTAGCGGTCCTCTCTCGCTCTACTTGAGATTGGCCTCACGGGCCATATCCCGGCTCACCAGTTCGACCGCCGAAGCGATCCGAGCTTCCTCGCTCATGGTGTCGATCTCGTCGGCGTGCGCATGCTGGCTGACGTCAACGTTTGTGAGAGTTCTGGCCTCGGAGGAGGCCTTGCCGTCGGGGTTGGCGGTGTCCGCCGATTTGTCGCCCGGGCTGGGGCCGATGTCTGCGAGCAGAATCTTTCGCTCGTATTCGAGCTGTCGTTCTGCGAGGTCGGCGATCTCTCTGCCGGTAGGCTGTTGCCCCGTCGCTTGGAGCAGCCTTTGCTCTGCATTGTATGCGTACTGCATGCGGCTACCTTCGTCAAACCGGCTTAGCAACGGACGGACCTCCTTGTCCGCGGTGAGCCCACTGACCTCGGCGTTCAGGTTCTTCGCAAACTCCTGCTGTTGAGCCTTCTGCGCGGCCTCCTGTTGGCCCTTCGTCCAGTTCTCGAACTTGTCGGAGAACTCCTTGCGAAGCGCTTCAACACTCGACTCGGAGTCTGTGCGTGACTGTGCGCGAGTCGGATCGGCCGAGTTGGCTACGAGTTCGCCGAACACGGACGCGGCTTTCGCGTCGTCCCATCCCTGGAGCTTTGCCAAGGTCCGGAGATCGCCCTTTTCCAGCGCCGCGAGAGAGGCCTGCGCCGTCTCGACCTGCTTGGAGCCCGCCTGGTTGGATACCAGAGCCTCGGTGAGCTTGTCCCATGGCGCGGCGGCGGGCTCGGGCTCCGCCGGCTTGGGCGGGTACTTCTCAGCCTGCTCGCGCGCCTTGGCCTCCAGCGCGGCGAACGGGGACAGCTCCTCCTCGGATTCGACCTCCTGCTCCTTGGTGTTGCCCTTGATCTCGGGCTCTCCAGGCGCAGGCTTGTCGTCGCCCTTGGCCTCGAGGTCGGGCTCGGGCGGAGCCTTGTCAGCGGCGGGCGTGGGCTCGGGCGTGGGCTCTTCATCGGGTGACTCAGCCCACGCCAACGCGTCCGCCATGAGACTCTCAGGGGATGGGATTCCTTCGCTCGGGTCCATTTTCTATGCACTCTCTGTGGGTAGGGGTACGGGGCCGGGTACGGGGCCGGGGCCGGGTACGGGGCCGGGGCCGGGTACGGCAGCCATGGGCGGCGGAGCAGCGCCGGGTATGGGAGAGGGGAGCTCGGGCGGCTCAGCGGCGTTCTGTAGGTGGCTTTTCGCGGTGTCGATGAGGGTCCGGAGCTCGTCTAGCTCGTCGATGTCCGCTCCGTTGAGCAGGGCCAGCTCGTGCTCGTGCCCGCCGATCTCGATCAGGTAGGGCATGTCCGTGTATTCGTTGACGCGGTCGGCCACCGGCTCGCCGTCGAGTGCCTTGCTGATCAGCCGCTTCACCAGCTTGCGCTTGGCGTCGCGGAGGGCCGAGTGTCGCTTGAGGTCGGGCAAGTCGAGCAGCTCGAGCGCGGTTGCAGGGTCCATGTTCGGATCGATTTGCATGATCCCGTGCACCTCCTCCATCCTGGCCGACGGCTGGTTCGACAGTCGGGAGACCGGGAACACCTTGATCCGGTATGGGTCGGCCCCGAACGCCACATCCCCGAACGCTACCTGCTCGAAGTCGTCAGTTCCACCCAGTGCGTTGAGATCTGCTTTGGGGTTCTTCTTCAGGATCTCATCGGCAACGCGGATGATCTGCTGATAGCACCCGGTGTAGAAGCGCTCACGACGGCGCCCGTACAGGTAGAATCGCCCCGCCTCGATCTCGTTGTGCACGCGCAGGGCCTTGCCCGAGTCGAGCCCCGCCGGCTTCTGCCCCTGGGCGGTGAGCTGGGAGACACCCGTGTGCTCGTAGGAGCGGGCGATCTCGGCGTCCCGGTACTGCATGACCATCGGGGACACGGGCGCCGGTGCGAGCACGGTCGGCGCCTCACCGGTCTCGCTCGTGTAGACCATGCCAGGGACATCGCAACTCATCGTCGCGAACTGCGTATCAGCGCGGGCGAACCATGCTGTCACCATCCGAGGGATCGAGTCGGAGATGATGCCGCCCACCATGTTGAGCTCGCTCTGCTGGCCGAGCAGTTTCTCCGCAATGCCGATCCCGTCGAAGCGACGGGGCCGCGTCGCGTACCGCAGGAACTCAAACGGGAACGTGTCGCACACCCACGGCTCATCGACCAGCGTCGCGGTGTCGATGCACTGGACCCACCTGCCGGAGGAGCCCCGGTGGGGGAGCCGCCAGGCCTCCACGACGAGCGTCATCTCTGTTGCCTGTCCGTGGCTGCCGGAGACGATGTCGCCGTCATCCTGGCCGTAGGTCTCGTCGTCGTCGCCAAGGACCTCGGAGTCACGGATCTTGCTCGCGTGCTTCGGGTAGAGTTGCTCGAGTACGAGTTTGTCCATCGGGCGCACGTGATAGAGCGTGCGCACCGCCTTCTGCCTCTCCTCTCGCGGGTCGACGAAGATGTCGTCCGCATAGACAATCTCGCACGCGGGCGAGTCGCCCTCGGCGTAGAACTTCAGCCCGCCCATTCCCACCATGAGCGACTCCAGCTCGACCTCCTCGCCGTGCTCCTCCAGGCCGAGTCGATCCGCTTCGCCTAGCAGCCACGCGGTGAGCTTCTCCGCGCGGCGTTGCAGCTTGAAGTCTCCGTTGCTCGTCTGCACGAGCGGGTCGGGCATCCCCTTCGCGGTCTTGTTGTGGACGGCCTCGATCGCGTTGGCAATCACATTGTCTCGTGTGCGCCGGTCCCTGTTCTCGCCCTCTCTCTCGTCGAGAACGGAACCGCGATCTTCGTACTTGTCGCGGAACAGGTCGTTTGTGAGCGTTGCAGATGTGTCCTCCCGGCGCTGCCGGATGAACTCAAAGATCTGTTTGTGCGGCTTGGTCTTGCGATTGCGGTACCACTGCTCTTGGCTGGCCATGTTGCGACTCCCACGACTTGAGCAAGGCGTTGCCGCCCTCGCTCGTGAGGTGTGAAGCGTGCCAGCTTGGCCCAGCGAGCTTGACGGCTGCGGAGAGCAGTGCCGTGCCAACGCCGTTTCTACGGCACTCGCCTTTCACGAAAATGAAGTGTATCAGGCCCAGTTCTGCGCACGCCCACCCGAGTGCGGCTTCCGGGACCGATGAGATTGCGCCGACGACAACGGACACGCCATCGCGCGAGAGCACGTCGTCGACGAGCAGGCGGTGAGCTCGATACAGAGCATCCTCGCTCATGTACACGCGACGATTGACGCGGAACATGGCCTGGCGGCTGCCTCCGAACGTCGGGACCTCGAAGCGTTTTCCGCGAATCGCCTGGCGCGTCCAGCTGGCTTGTACGAGTCGGCGCTCGGTGGCGGTAGCGGGGCGGGTGATGATGCTCGGCGCGGTCACGTCCCCGGCTTCCTCTCCAGCTCGACAGTCACGATCAGCCGCCCGCCGCGGGTCAAACCCTCGCCCTTGAGCTCCTCCCAGAAGTCGCCGAGGATGCGCCGCAACACACCGAGGTTCGTGCCGGGCTCGGCCGAGTAGCGGATCTGCCCGTGCTTCCCTTCGACGCGTGGCGGCTCTGCGGCGATGTCTGGGTCGGTTCGCTTCTTGGTCCGTCTAGCCATTGTCGATCACTTGTCCCATGATGGTCTCCCGGCGTTCTTTCCCTCGCGCAACATTCGCTCGATGATGCGCCGCTCCTCGGCGTCCCAGTGCTCCTTGGTCCCGACGGGCGGCGGTGGGTCAGCCTCAGTCTGTCGCTCGCTTCGCAGCTTGCGGTGGCCATAGCACACGGCATCGGACGCGTGGTCGGTCTGTCCATCCTCGGGAACTTCCTTGCGCTTGTCCCAACCGAGCACGGCCCACTCCTCCCGGATCGCGTCGTTCTGTTCACCTTCGAGCACGTTGAGCCGTCCGGAGATGAGCTCGTCCCGCACGATTCGCACGTTCGCGGCCTTGTCCCGCTTGTCGGCAGCCTCCACCGGCAGCGCATACTTGCGTTTACAGACCTCGGCGTATTCCTTGCCAAGGCCCCCGGTGTCCATCACGAGCTGATACGGGACGGGGCCGTACTTGCCATCACCAATCGGCGTGCCGTACGTCGAGCTCAACCACGCGACGAGTCGCCGGATGTGCTTCGCCACCTGGTCGGCGATGAGTTTGTCCTGGCGCTCGGTGCGAACGACGTACTCACGGGCGAGCTGCGGGTGGGCCGCTAGGATCGCGAAGCCACACTCGTCGACGTAGCCGGGGTCCACCGCGATTGCGAAGCGCCAGCGGCGGGGGTCGATCTCGAGGCCGGTCTTGGTCTTGGTCGGCAGCCCGGGCACCGAGTTCTTCTCGACCGAGAACGGAAATACGAGTACGCCATCATCGCGACACCATCGGCCGAGATACTCGCGGACGAACGTCGGGTTGTCCTCGGTCCAGCCGCGGCGCTTGAGCAGCGCGGCAAGCTTGGCCTCCCAGTCGGGGACGAACGGGTTGATCCCGCCGTGCCAGCGGTGGAGCGAGATCTGCGGGTTGCCGTCGACGCCGGGCGGGTGAATGTCCGGCGTCGTGAGCCTGTACCACAAGCCCGCCAGCGTGGGGCCAGGCGTGCCCGCGAAGCTGATGATGCCGCCGTGGTCGAACGTCATTGGTTCGAGGATGTCGCCCCACGCGTATTCGAACACCGCGGACACATGAGCACCGCACTCGTCGATGTCCGCTGCGAGGAAGGTGAGACCGCGCTTGCTCTCCAGGTCGCGCAGCTTGTCCATCCCGCCAAGGACGACAGTGCCTCCGCCTTCAACCGTGAGGGTGAGGTCGGACTCATTCGCGTTGTACTTCCGGCCGGTCCGCTCGCATACGTTCTTGAGCGTGGGCCAGTGGACGAGCTTTGCGTTCGCGCGCGTCTTGGTGAGGTAGAGCGCGTAGGAGCCCGGCTTGCCGTCGACTGCGGCGATCTCATTGAGCGCAAGCACGATGCTCTTGCCCTGGCGCCTCGGCGTGAAGAGGACGCGGATCGGGCTCTCGTCGGCGAGGAATGCCAGCTGTCCCTCGTGGCGCTTACCGTCCTCGGTGACGCACAGGGACTCGATCGGGACCTTTTCGTCGGCTGCGGCACCGGCGTCGCTGCTCACGACCGCAAGGGCCGTGGCGAACGCGAGCGCTGCTCGCCGAGCTATGATCCCGAGGTTACGCATCAGGCAGGGGCGTAGGTGTGGTCGACGGCGAAGTGTTTCAGGTCCTTCAGTCCTCGTCGGTGCCGGAACAGCGGCCGGGGCAACTTGTCGGAACGGAGCTCACATCTGTGACTGTACTCCTGCAGCTCGTAAAACAGATAATCGGGGGCCGGGCTGCTGTTGAGCGGCACACCGTGTACCAAGTAGACCTGCTCATTCGGGTGCTGTTCTGCCAGCACGAGCGTCTCGGCGATGGCACGCGTGGTCCTTCCCGACCTGCGAGCACTGCTTTCTTTGACCTCGGGCCTCCACCCAGGATCAAGCCCCATGCGCACGAGCATGGCGTCGGTGCTGCGCCTTTGGCGATGTGCGCGAATAGCATAGAGCGTTGCGTCGACGATATGGCCCATCGGCGCCTCGGGTGGCAGCTCAAGATCTATCCCGGCGGCCGGCGGCTCAGGCTGCAGGCATCGGTCCCTGGCCATGTCCGCGACGCGCTCGGCTCGTCGATCCGCGTCCAGATTCATCACTGCGGTGAGATTGGATGTCGGGGCCTCACTCCGCGGACCTTGGAACTTCCGCCAGTCGGACACCTCGCCTGTTCCGCTGCACTCCTCGCACGGGACGTTTGACAGGAACAGCGCCACGCGCCCGTGATCACACCCAACTGCTGTGCACTTCATCGCGTCACTCCTTCAAAACGGGTTCACCGCGCAGTGTGACGGATCGACAGGCGCACGATGTAGCCTGGCGTACCCCTGTTCATCCTCCCACCGGCCGACAGCTTGCGAGAAGGACTCCAATGCCTGGGCGGCGTAGCGCGATGGCGTTCGGCGATGAATCTCCCTCAGCTCCCAAACGAAGTCTCTACATTCCTCGTAGTCCTCGTGGCTCTTGATCTTGGGCATAACTCCGCGCTGGATCGTGGAGCTTGGCTTGCTTTCGTCGCTCATCCGAACCCCCTGCGAGCCCGACTCTCCCTCCACTCACGCTTTCGCTTGTCCTTGCGAACCGCCGAGATGTAGACGAACGGTAGGGCGATCAGCATGATGGCCATGACGAGGCAGGCCACGCCCCACAGCGGCGCAGTGACCCACCACCACGACCATTCCGACACCGGTGCAACACCGGCCAGCTTGAGCCCCAAGAAGAGCAGGAACACTAGGCCGGATAGACCCGTGCCGGCGCTCGATGCTGTGCTTTTGCTTTCGTCGCTCATTCCCTCACCAATCTCCGTCCTTGAGGATGTTTCCTCGCTGCAGATACTTATCAACGATGTCCGAGGGGTGCAGGTGCCTTGGTACTTCCGCGTGATCGTCCAGCGCGAGATAGACCATCGTGACAAGCGACTTGAGCATCGTGAGCTGCCGCTCCGGTGGGAGGCTCGCGATGAACGAGAGCTCGTCGTCGATCCTTGCCCCGAGCAGGGACTCCTCAGGCTCGTTGATTCCTGCGCTCACGTCCCACCAACCAGCTTGAGCTTGAATGCCTCCACCGCGCGCTGTAGCTCCGGCGTAGACATCCGAGACATCTCTTTGATGTGCTTTCGGACCTGCTCGTCGAACTTGCTCGCGTCGTGCCCGAGGTAGTGCCGCCCGAACCACTGCAGACACGACGGGTCGCCGTCCCTCACGAGCTGATACAGTATCTCCATTGCGACGGTCCGCCCCTTGGATCGCATGTCCTCGCACTGGACCGCGAGCTCGCCCGGTAGCTCCTCGGGCCCCGGGTCTTGGATCGGCTCGACGCCGTCGAGGTCAACGCGGGACAGCACGGCCTCGGCGCGCAGCGTGGCGGCGATCTCGTCGTCGACGACCTGGGCTTGCGCGAGTTGGTACGCGCGTTGGGTTTGCTCGGGGGAGATCATAGGCGCTTATCTCTCAGTAGCCGGCAGTGCCTTCTTGAGCTTCATTCGTACGTCATCCCGGCGTAGGTGCACCCGCGGGTCGTCGCCTCAAGCTTGTCCATCGCCTTGTGTGCAGCACGTGACATTCGCCCCGCAAGCAAGCCGTCGGCCAGTTCTCGCATCTCCCGGCGCAGCGTCTCGTCCGGGTCTTTGCGGGTGCGCCTGCGCCGCTCGATCCACGCAGCTCGGTGCGCACCCTCCGGCACGCGTGGGTTGATGCGGGCGAGCCCGAGTGTGCGGGGCGGGGCGGGGTCGGCTCGGTAGAGTTCGGGGGTCATTCTTCTTCGTCGTCCTCTTCCAGGGGGATCGGAGGTCGCTTCCAGCGCTTCACGTCGAGAAATGCCCGCAGCTTCCTCATATCGAGTCGGCTTCGGGGTCCCCGACCGGATGCTGGATGAGGCCGCCTGCTTTCGCGTGGCAACGATCAGCTCCCCCAGCTCCCCCTTCGAGAGCCCCTCGGCCGCCGAGACGAGGTGCTTGCGCTCCCATTCGTTGCTCGTCGAGAACAGATTGACACGATTCGTCGCTCATTCCCTATCACTTGCTACATTTTGTAGATATCGTCAAGCCCATTGGCCGAACCCATCCCACCCCGCGTACCTGTACGGTGCGGCTCCTGTGACTGGCGGGGCTACCGGCGCACTCCCTCGCGTGCTCTCAGAGCCTGCCCAAAGTGCGCGGGTGCGGTGTCGATCCTGCCGCGCCGGGGCCCTGGGCGTCCACGCACAGGGAGAGCAAGCTACGTGGGAGTGTACATCCGCCTACCTGTGGCAGTAGCCGAGACGCTGCGCCTCGCGGGGCCATTGGCGGTCGTGGTCCGAGCGATCGTGATGACGGCGTGGGAGCGGGCGCTACCTACGAGTCCCCAATGCGACGAGCCGCAGCCACCCCGTCCAGGATGACGGCGCACTCAGCAGCACTCAGCAGCACGTGAGTGCTCGGGAGCACCCGTACGACCTTGCGTAGCCGCGGCCCTTCGTGCGAACGCGGGGCCTGGGTCCCAGCTCGCTCCGTGGGCTCACCGCAGTGCGGGCAAGCATCCGCCACACTCTCTGGGACGCGGCGGCCGGCCCATTCGCACGAGGTGCACCTGGCCCGGACTGCTCTGCGACTCGACGGCACTACTCCTACCTAGCACCGTGGCCCGGTGGGGTCCAGGCCGCGAGCTGCGTCTGGCCTCGGGGATTCTTTCGGAAAATCGACGCGACCACCTTGCGCACACTCCAACGTGACACCATAGTTAGGTGAGGATGAGCAACGCAGCACCCACTATGGCCACGACGCACCCATTCGACCACCTGGCGCCCGGCCCCTACCGGTTCATTGGTGCCGAAAGCACCGGCGATCGTGTCCGGCGAAACGCGTCGCGAGAGGCGCGGGGCGATGCGTATACAACGAACATGTGCGGCGGATCGTGTGATCACTGTGGCACCGCCATCTGGGACGTCTACCGATTCGAAGGGGCAGATGGTGCGCGCTTCAAAGTTGGGTCTAGCTGTGCCAGGAAGGCCTTTGCTGGCGAACAGAGCAAGGCCGCTGCGGATTTCGACAAGGCGAGACGGCGCGAGGAGCGGGCTAAGCGAGCCGCGCGGGCTCAGGAGCGGAAGCGGCCTTGCAATGCGACGAAGTTCGCGCTCGCCTCGAACTGGCGCCTCACCCCCAGGCATGGCGCGCAGAGAGAGGCCTCACCCTTCTCGACTGGGCAGAGTGGATGCTCGAGCACTCCGGCACGGCTGGAAAACTCAAGGTGTGCGCCGCCATGAGGAAGGAATCGACGCGCTCGTAGCAAATAGCCCTTGCGTATACCCCAACGTGACACCATAGTTAGGTTGTGGACGCCACAGAACGACACCTTCGAATCTGCAAAGCTCGAGCCCGGGAGTTCGACTCTCGCACAAGCGAGCTCATCTCCGGAGGGTGGGAAGTTGTCGAGGCGCGCCAGTGCATCAAATGGGAGATGTCCGAGGAGCGAAAGCTGGAAACGGGAAACTTTGAGTCCGACTACAACTACGAACCAGACGGCATGTAGATGCGCCGCCAGCTGGCCACCAGCCCCGTACCGCTCCGCGGTCGGGGCTTTCGCGGTGTGAGCACCGCAACGAAGCAGATCGAAGCCGCCATCGACCAGTCCTGCCTGCGATCGGAGATCGTCCACATCGCCGAGTGGACTGAGGCGCTTGAGGATGCGCTGCTCGAGCTGGCCGAGGATAGCGTGCGTGTGCATGCAACCGTGGAAACGCTCGAAGCCTGGGGGGCCCGCGACGGGTCGGAGTGGCGCGTGCACCTACACCAGTCGGACGGCTGAAAAACGAAGCCCCGCCCAGGCGGCAATGACAAGGGCGGGGCTCCGAAAGGCGCTCGAGATAGACGACCGAGCGCCGCACCGTTGGGGAGCATGATTTTTTTTCTCGACAAACGCAAACCATCTGACCACAAACATCAGGCACCAACCAAGGATAGACGCATGAGACACGCACCAACGGACGGCCATCTGGCTTCGAACCAGAGGGCCGGAGGTTCGAATCCTCCCGGGTGCGCCACCCAAACCACGGGTGGCCGCCAGGCGGAAACGCCGAAAACAACTGAAGAACCCGGGGCACATGGCCCCTGCTCGCTCTGCCACGATGTGGAAGGGGCGACGTCTTGCCCGCACTGCGCCTGCGAGCTGTGGGGGATCGACGAGGTCCCAGACGGCGCGCAGGCGGCGGTCCAGCACATGTGGCGCTGGACCGAGCAGGCCGAGCTCACTATGGCGGCCATCTTGGGAACTGTGTGGTGGGACCGACACTTCGGTGAGTCGGTGCCGGTGTCTGGCCACGACGATCCGAAGTGGGTCCAGGTCGACGGCGGCGA
>Ga0316207_10001145_pt1 | contig 34812 bp, 31 predicted proteins | sample 6weekpyrite_MG_FD_204943 | JGI IMG/M metagenome (GOLD analysis project Ga0316207, IMG submission 204943) | Microbial mat bacterial communities from mineral coupon in-situ incubated in ocean water Damariscotta River, Maine, United States -... | ecosystem: Environmental > Aquatic > Marine >... | reverse complement strand
AAGCCTAGCACCTCACCTAGCTTAAGCACAGCTTCAATAATGGCTTGATCATCGGCATTATCAGTAACACCGCGGGTAAAACTATGGTCAATTTTCACCACATCAAATGGCAGGCGCTTAAGATACGATAAAGAAGAATAACCAGTGCCAAAATCATCAAGAGCAAAACGAATACCTAACGCCCTTAGCTTCTCCATCGCCTTTGCTGCAGCTTCCAAGTCTTCCAGAAGCGCTGTTTCGGTTAATTCAAAAATCAACCGGCCTGGTTCCAGCATGGTTTCTGCAATCAACGTTTCCACAAAAGGCACAAAGTTTGGTCGGTGAATTTGTTCGCTGGAGATATTGATTGAAAGCTGCTTCAAGCCCGGTGTTTTCGCTAGAAAAGCACAAGACTCCTCCAAAATTTTCTCGCCAAGTGCCCAGATCAAACCGCTAGATTCTGCAATCGGAACAAACTCAACCGGTGAAACGAAGCCCAGCTTCTCGTTCTGCCAGCGCACAAGTGCTTCGGCCCCCATAAGTGTTTCAGTACTTGCAGCAACAATCGGCTGATACACCATATAAAATTCATCGCGTTTCAAACCAGCACGCATCTGGTTTTCGATCGCTACCTGGCTCAAGATCGCTTCTTCCATTTGCGGCGCGAAGAAACTGCAGCTGTCTTTTCCCAGTGACTTTGCCTCATACATAGCTGTATCGGCCTGTCTCAACACTATATCAACGCTTTGGCTTTCCTCGTTTAAAATCGTTACACCAATACTGGTAGTGATATGCAGTTCGTTATGATCAATGAGAATAGATTCCGCGAGTGAACGCAGTGCTTTATCTGATACAGCCCGAGCACCGCTGATTGCATGCTGAGTATCTTTGCCAATTTCTGGCAATAAAACTACAAACTCATCCCCGCCCAAACGAGCGACTGTATCTTCTGCACGGCAACATAGCTGAAGGCGCTTGGCCACCTCTTGCAGGAGCAAATCCCCCACAGAATGCCCGAGTGAATCATTTATGGTTTTAAAATTGTCCAGATCAAGGAACATCAATGCGCCAAAGCCCTGCCTCCGCCGTACCCGCGCCAGCGCTTGCTCTAGCCTATCTTGTAACAAATGGCGGTTAGGTAATCCTGTTAGAGGGTCGTGGTATGCTAGGTGCTCAACCTTTTCCTCGGACTTACGTTTATTGGTGGCATAGCGCACAGCACGCTCCAGCTCACGCTCAGTAAGGTCCTGCTTCACCAAATAATCCGCTGCGCCAGCAATCATAGCCAGCTTATCTATTTCAAGGTCGTCACAACTGGTAAGAAAAATAATTGGTGCCCTGCAACTGGTATCGTTCACAATTTTCAAAACCAGCGCCAACCCATCGGTTGAGCCATTTTTGTTTCCAACAAAACAAACATCAAAAAAATTGTCTAATTTACTGTCAATTATCTCAAGGGCTGTTGCACCGCAATCCGCCCAGCGTAACTTTAAAGATGAACCATAGATTTTCTCTAACATCCTGCGGATCTTAAGAAAGTCACCCTCATTACCCTCTACGACTAATATGCTAAGGCTGTCTATCAATATGAAAATATCCTGAACGTTGATTAAAGGTCGGCCTTATGGCTAATCAGACACAACTATCTCGGGTAACACGCGTTATTAACGACAAATTTTACTAATATTTAACTAAGAAAGACTGAAATTAAATATCCAAGCACTTAAATGCTTTTTGGTTTACCTGCACGATATCGTCCAATAGGCTAACCCCTATGGCTTTGAGGGGAATTTATTTATGGCCGTTCGCAAAATTCAGGTCTTTCTATATGGGTCTGCCATTAATCTGGAAGTATTGGAAAAGACAGGCCTCAAAAAGCGGGCGTTTGCACCAGCTTCCTTAGTTGGATTTGAACTGGTTATTCAGCCAGTAGCCAACCTTGTAGAAAATGGAGACGGTATTGTATTTGGCATTTTAGCCAACTTCACTCATGAAGAAATTAATACACTGGTAGGACAACATACCTCATCCCTAACAAAAGCCATCTATAACCCGGAGCCCGTTATAGTGCGCACAAGAGGGGGTAAAATAGTGCCTGCAGCAACCTTCATGTCAGTCGACCTGGAGCCTGCTGCTGCAAGCAATGCTTATATTAATCGCATACTGAAATCCGCAACAAACTACGGATTTCCGCGCTGGTATCTGGAACACATTGAATCGTACCGGCCACTTGAAACAGCCTAGTTACTCAAAAGCTATCACCACCCATAACGCTTTGAATAAAAAGGACGCACTAGCAAGCAGTGCCTCACTCTAGCCCCTCACGCGGTCAAGAAAGTTTTTCACAGACTCTTCCAACACACTTGCTTGTTCAGTAAGGCCCCCTGAGCTTTCACTTACCACTTTAGCAGCGCCAGAGCTTTTATGTGCCATTTCTTGTACTCGGCCGACATTCTGCCCAAGGTTTGATGTCCCTTGGCTAGCATTTTGAACACTGCGACCAATTTCACCGGTGGAAGCCTCTTGTTCCACAACTGCTGCGGCTATCATTCCTGAGATTTCACTCACTTGGTTGATTGTTTTATGAATGCTGCCAACAGCTTCAACCGTGCCACGCGTAGCATCCTGCATCGCGTTCACTTGCTCTTCAATTTCCTGAGTTGCTCGTGCAGTTTGATTTGCGAGCGACTTCACTTCACTGGCCACGACAGCAAACCCCTTACCTGCATCGCCAGCACGCGCGGCTTCAATGGTAGCATTCAGTGCCAATAAATTGGTCTGTTCCGCAATATCATTGATCAAATGAATCACCTCGGAAATACGCCCTGATGCATCAGAAAGTGATCCTACCCGGCTCTCTGCGCTTTTTGCGACATCCATCGCTTCGGTTGTGATCACATTGGCTTGCTCTACCTGAGTTCGGATTTCGCCAATCGCACCCGTCAAACCATCTGTAGCATCAGCAACCGAAATCATATCCTGACTTGTGGCCTCAGTAGCACTTGCTGCCGCAGACACTTCATATCCCGTAGCTTCGATCGCTTCACTCATGGTGTCCGCCGCCATCTGAAGCTCTGCAACAGAACCGGATAATGCTTGAATAACACTTGAGACTTCGCTTTCAAAAGCACCTGCTAATTCATTTTGCATTTTCTGTCGGTCTTCTGCTGCGGCTTGCCGCTGTGCATTCTCATGGTCCAAACGCCTTGCTTCTTCTTCGGCGTTACGTTTTTCCGCTTCACGTTCTTCGGCCTCGCGAGCCAGACGAGCCTCCTCAGCCTCTGCACGCAAAGTTTCAGTCTCTAGTGAATTCTGCCTTAAAAACTCTGCAGCACGGGCCATAGCAGCAATACCGTCACCATGGTTCATATCAGTAAGGGGCTTACTATAATCCCCTTCAGAAAGAACAGTTAGTTCCTCTTGCAGCTTGCGAAGTGGTCCCATGATACTAGCTGTAATTGCCCATGACAGCGAGAAGATCGCGGCAACTAAAACCGCAGTAATTATATAAATCGCCGTATGGTCAGCATCCTCTTCGCCAATGAGGGTGGAAAATTCCCATATGATGATTGCCATCCCCAAAAACGAGAGCCCCGTAAGAGCCCAAATACGCACATTCACTTTAAAATCACGAAGAAAATTGATCATATTGACCACAGACCCCTAGCTAAACACTATCCTAAATCAACCCCGTTCGGGCTGCATAGCATATCCAATTGTATTTGACGCGACAAAAATCATTGATATTGCGAGTTCTCTCGCCCCTTGAAGCGATGACCATCAATTCCTACATAAGTTAGATAAAAAGGCCATAAAAAATAAACAGCGAGGATATAAGGAGGAGCAAATGCGCCTATTAATGGCGATTTTCTTACCACCACTGGTTTTTTTCACTATTTGGCGACCCTTTCAGGGGTTTTTCTGTGCGCTTCTATGGATGACCATCATCGGTTGGCCCGTTGCTGCCATGTGGGCTATTTATGCGCTCAGCCAGTATAGAAATGACGAATTGCGAGACGAGATGGATTATGGTCGCCGCTATCGCCGATACTAATCAAGTGGAGACAACACCATGATTTACTCAATATTGATAGGGGCCTTGGCAGGCTTCCTGGCCGGGCACATTTTGCGCGGCGAAGGCTACGGCGCTATAGGCAATATTGTCTTGGGCATCTTAGGGGGCTTAGTCGGCGGCATTACTATGTGGCTACTTGGCTTTCACAGCCATAGTATCATCGCAGACGTAATTTCAGGTACTGCTGGTGCAGTTGTACTGGTATATTTCTTTGGCAACAAACGCCACGGCGGACGCGCAGATAGCTAATAGCGATTTAGCGTTACTCAAAAAAACGGGCGGGGCTGTATAGCTCTGCCTGTACTTTATGGTCTTTAAGAGACTGCGGCACATCCGTACGCAGCGCCAAGGCTGCAGCAAGTTCAGACCAAGCAGGAGCAGTTTGTATACCATACCCACCCTGCCCTACATTCCAAAAGAAATGGGCATTGTGTACATCATATCCAATGACCGGAGTACGATCAGGAGCAAAAGTTCTTAAACCTGCCCATTTGGCATCAATGTTCTCAACAGAAGCCCCGGTCGCTTGTTCAAATAAATCCACCGCAATTGCAATATCTTCTAATTCAGGCTGCGCGTCACAAGGAGGACTTGCTGTTTCATCTGCGGCAGAAACCAAATAGCCCTTACCTTCCGGTTTGAAATAAAACTCCTCATCTACATCAATGACGATAGGACCTTGGCTGTTAAAGGATAAGTTTTCGGGGTTAGGAACAGTTACAATAGTGCGCCTCAAAGGCATTAAACCAATGGGCTTAAGACCAGATCGTTCCGCCACCTCATCACCCCAAGCACCGGCGGCATTGATGATGTTCCTTGCCTTTACATCACCGGTTCGCAGAGTAACATGCCAGTATCCATCCCTGTATGTTGCTGCCTCAAAACCGGCACCCAACAATATTTCAGCCCCTGCTTTTTTAGCGCCTTTCAAGAAGCCTTGGTGCAATGCCGCAACATCTAAACTACCGCAGTCCGGGTCATCAAGTGCGCCTGCAACACGTTCTGGTTTAAGGTACGGGGCTCGTTCCAATACTTTTTCAGCGCTCAACCTGGAGACACTTGGCAGCCCATCTACCATTTTTTTTAAAGCCACCTCCGCAGAAGCTGTTTGCTCCACTCGATACACATGCATGGCCCCAAGCGTTGTTAAAATCGGGTGCTCTGAAAATTCGGTCGGGGGCTGTAACAGAAAAGATTTTGATGCTGTGGTTAAGGGCTGAAGCTTTGCACCGCCATATGTTTCCGCATAAAATGCAGCAGAACGACCAGTAGTATGGTAGCCAGCCTGTTCTTCCATGTCGATAAGCATTACTTTTGCATGCGGCGCCATATAATATGCAACACCAGCCCCTGCTATCCCTGACCCAACAATCAAAAAATCTGTTTCGTGCATTATACTTCTCGTTGCTAACAAGGCGTAATATGTGGTCTAAGTCACCCGCTTTGGCAAGCAGGCTTTGATGATAAATAGCATTATTATTCCGGCGTACACTATGCTTGCAGGCGCGTTTAATCAGACGAATAAATTGGCTAATTGGGAATTATTATGGCTAAAACATACGGCGGCATTACAGTCTCAGCCCTCACCGACTTTGCGGCCGAACTGGCTGATGCAGCAGCCACCGTTACTCTCAAATACTTCAAATCACCAGTAAGTATTGATAACAAGCTCGATGACGGAGGCTTTGACCCCGTGACGAAGGCAGATCAAGGGGCCGAGCGCGCCATCCGCACACTGATTGAAGATCGCTACCCAGACCATGATATATTCGGCGAAGAATACGGTCGCACCAACAAAGGTAGTGATTTTGAGTGGGTTTTAGACCCTATCGATGGCACAAGGGCCTTCATTTCTGGCTTGCCAAGTTGGGGTACACTAATCGCCCTTAAATACCAAGGAACCCCTGTCATTGGCCTAATTGATCAACCTTATATCCGGGAACGATACGTCGGCTGGACGACAGGTGCCACCTTAAATGGGAAAGCTATCCAAACCCGTACATGCCCAAGCTTGGCCAACGCAACACTATCAACAACAGATCCAGATTTGTTCTCTGAAATAGAACGTCCTGCTTTTAATAGCATCTTAAAAACCAGCAAATTGGTACGCTACGGGCTTGATTGTTATGCTTATGCAATTGTTGCAGCAGGCCATATGGACATTGTAGTGGAAAGCGGACTAGAGCCCTATGACATGATGGCCCTTATCCCTATCATCCGCGGCGCGGGCGGCATGGCAACCAACTGGCAAGGCTCAGCCCCTGGTGATTGTGGGCGACTTATCGCCTCGGGGGACGAACAACTTCACTCTGAAGTTTTAAAAGTCCTCTCATCCGTATAACCCGCAAGCATAACTTGCGCAGTGATTTGCTAAGAGAAAATACAGGTTAATAAATAAGAAGGCTGCCTAAAGGCCGCCTTCTTTCATACACTTTAGTCTTTCTCTGCCGCTGCCTCTGCTGCTGGCATTGGCAATGTACTGTCACCGAACTCTGGACCATTTTCCAGATCCATAAATTCACCAATTGCACGCCATACCTCAGCCCGAAGATCATCAGTCTCCTTCAACAACTCATGCATCGCGCCTTCAACACGCACCAAACGCCCCTGCGGCATTCGCTCCACAAAAGCCGATTGCTTTTTATTGTCCACTATTGTGTCATCACCAGCTTGTAAAACTAAAACAGGCGTATCAATAGCCTCAGCATAACCTGGTTCCTGAAGCTTTGCTGTAGATTTCAAAGCCTCCCACAGCCACTTGTAGGTCGCCCCTCCCACAGCAAGCCGCTTGTCACGGTTTTTAATGAAGAAATCCTCATCTTCAAAACGCTCCATATCGTGGGTAAGCTTTTTGCGCCACCCCCAACGGCCTTCCTTGAAGGAAGTATGCCCCGGAATATATGCCGCACCGAGCCCCACATGACGCATCAGCCATGAAAGTCCTTTGGCAAGCCACATCGGGCCGTAAATTTCTACCATAGGAGCCACAGTTATCGCTGCGTCCGCCGTACCGGGGTAATCATGCAAGAAGCGCAAAATCACATGGCTACCGGCTGAGTGACCCATCAAAATATAAGGCTTTGGCATTTTATCTGTCAGCACTTGATCAAACATTGCCTTCACATCTTCGACATGAGGATCGAAACTGCGAACAAAATGCTTATCTCTGTCGGGAAAAGGCCTGTGGGACATGCCTTGCCCACGTAAGTCCATCGCTGCGCAGGCAAAACCAAGGTCATTAAACACCCGGACATCTTCAAGGAACTTCTCGATAAACTCGGTACGTCCCGGCAAGAAAATCACCGTACCTTTTATGTCTAGCACTTTGCTGGCAGGAAACCGGGCAAAACGAATTTGCTCACCATCTGTTGACTTAAAATAGTCAAACACGCCGTCTGCAGGAACTTCTAGTCTTCGCGCTTTAGCGCCTGCTAATGTGCCTTCTGAGGGCACTTGATCCTCACTCACATATCTCTCCACTGGATATATGTTATCTGCGCCAGGAATTATGCCTGAGGCCCTGCACAGCCTTAATTAAGATCGCCCCAATAGTCTTATTACGTTTAGTATAGGCCGTTTCTATTTATACAAAAGTGACATTATTAAGAAAAGTCATTAATATTCACAATTCCAGGCCCAATCAAAAACAAAGCCTAGAGAATTAGTCGTTAGTATGGAGCAAATGCTAAAATGGCGAATCGACCACGTTAGCCCCCTCAATAGCCACCAAACACTTACGATTGCTGCAAAAAAGTGGCACTTTTGAGTAAAGTTTCCTTCTAATTTTCGCTAAACCATTGCCGCTCAAGTTCTAAAGACTTGGATTAGCCATTATATATCAAATGTTTAGAAAAAAATTTCATTTCAACCATCTTGGCATTTTCAATCCAAATAGGCAGGCTTTAGCTAAAATTGTCTCCAAAGATTTACTTAATATCCATTTGGGTAGTTCATAGTTTGCAAAATGGTCAGGCATAAGAACGATGAACAAAACTAAACATATCAGCCGCAAATTAGGGCTCAACATACAGTCCATTGGCAGAAAAATTTGTCACGCAACATCGCGCTTCAAGAAAAATGAAGAAGGCAGCCTGTTGCCCGCAGTTGCTGCCAGCATGATGATGCTGACAGGCGCAGCGGGCGTCGCCATCGACGGTGCGCGCATGTTTTATGTAAAAGACATCTTGCAAAAATCATTGGACAGCGCAGGCTTGGCTGCAGGTCACGCAATGGAGCTGCAAGATATGGAAGCCGACGCACGTGAGTTTTTTGATGCAAATATCGCTTCCGTAGGTCACTGGCTTTCAGATAGCAACATGGTTGCCCAGTTCAGCGACGACAATAAAACCATCACCTTAACAGCAACGGCCTCAATATCAGCCTCCTTCACGGCCCTATTTGGCTATGATCAAATTACCCTTTCTGCCAGCACCCAGATTTCGCGTGAAACTCGCGGAATGGAACTTGTGATCGTGATGGATAATACAGGCTCTATGCGTAGTAGCGGGAAAATGGCCGCAGCAAAAGAAGCTGCAACACAACTTGTTGAAACAGTTTACGGTGCCGATGACACTAGCCCCAATTTATGGGTGGGCGTTGTGCCATACATAGCTCACGTAAATATTGGCTCACAGCATACAAGCTGGTTGTCAGCCGCAGGACAGGCAAAAATTACTAACGGCGACTTCTTGCCCACAACATGGAAAGGCTGTGTCTTTGCTAGAGCTGACGGCGAAGACCTAACAGACACACCGCCTGCAACAGCACCTTTTGATCCATGGTACTGGGACGACGAACCATATTACAGCTCATACTACAAGGCCAATAACTGGATTGATGACGATGGTGATCGTAGTATCTATGAAGCAAATAGTCGCTCTTATGCCAAGGGCCCGAACAGGGGCTGTGGGCAGGAAATCCTGCCGCTTGTAGAAAGCAAAGCAACGGTGCTTGATGCCATAGATGAAATGGCTCCCTGGAGCTTTGGTGGAACAGCCAGCCCCGTTGGGTTGGTTTGGGGCTGGCGTGTTATCAGTGAAAAATGGCAAGGCCTATGGGGTGGTGACACTCCGGCTGAACTCCCACTCGCCAACGATACCCCTTTCATGGACAAAGTGATTGTTGTTTTAACCGACGGTAAGAATGAGTTTATAAGGCGTACCAGCAGCTTGGGCGGCTCTGATTACACCGCATACGGCACGATAGCCCAGTGGGGGTATAGTTCAATATACACCGCACGCGATGAGCTAGATGACCGCTTTGCTGATATTTGCCAGAATATCAAGAATGATGATATTCTCATATATGGCATTACATTTGGCAGCACACCAGATACGGCAACTAAAAATGCCTTTGAAACATGCGCGTCTAACCCTGCATTTTATTTCCATGCACCCTCAAACAGTGAGCTGCAAGATGTGTTTGATGCGATCGGGCGGCAATTATCAAACCTGAGGCTATCACAGTAAAACGCGTCAACCACAAACAATACTCAGACAACACACAGGCAACACACAGGCAAGTAATCCATGCGCTTCTGGCCTAAAATACAAGTAAGCAGACACAAGCCCCAAGCGGCAAAAGGCATTATTGCCAATGAAAGCGGAGCAGCATTGGTTGAGGCTGCACTTGGCTTGCCCATTTTATTATCTGCTATTGTCGGTGTCTTTGAAGTTGCGAATTTCTTCTTCATATCTGCCGCCGTAGAAAATGCTGTTTTGCATGCCTCTCGCTTTGGCATCACCGGAAATGTAGCCGAAGGCTCAACACGCGAAGAACAAGTACGCGATGTCATTGCTGAACAAACATTTGGCCGCGTTGATATGGACACTATTGAGATAGAAACTTTAGTGTACGAACAATTTGGAGATATTGGTGCGCCAGAACCTTACTCCGACGACAATAACAGCGGAGACTGGGATACCGGCGAGGCCTATACAGATGTAAACGGCAACGGCTCTTGGGATGATGATATGTCAATTGCCGGGCTTGGAGGCGGCGGCGATATTGTGTTGTACCGCGTAAATTATAATGCCCAAAGCCTCACCGGATTTGGTGACTGGGCCTTAAGGCAAATCACAATTTCTGCAACGGTGGCGGTGCGCAATGAGCCTTATTAGAAAGTTTTTCAAACGGCTGCGCAAAAACGAAGACGGCGCAATTCTGACAGAACTTGCGCTTTCGATGCCTCTGTATATCGGGATGCTTACTGGTATTGTTGAGGTTGGCAATTACATGCTTCTCAATTTAAAAGTCCAGCATACTGTTGTTTCTATCGCCGATCTTGTAACCCGCGACGAGGAAATAACAGAGGCTGTTATTGCAGACATCTTTCAGGTTATGCCGCATATCATGTCGCCATATGCTACCGGCGAAGATTCTATCGCAATCATCACTTCGGTTAGCCAAACAGTTGATATCCCGGCAACCGTTTTCTGGCAGCGCAGCGGCGGCGGCTCTCTTTTGGCTAACAGCGAATTTGGAATAGAAGGTGAATTAGCCACCTTGCCAAATGTTCTCACGATGCGAGATGATGAAACCGTACTCGCAACCGAGGTGTACTTCAGGTATCAGCCGCTTATTTTTAGCTTTTTGCCAGAGCAAACCATCCGTCGGGTCTCTTTTTTCCGGCCCCGCATTGGCTCATTACAGCAAATTTCCTAGAATCAGCACCCGATTCACCCCACATAGCCCTACCTAACCTTGAAAATTCAGTGATAATTATTCCTGAATTGCCTCGATGGTCCGGGTACTACCAACAAAACCTTCCCAAATAACAGGGTAAATATGCCGAATACAGCTTCGAGCTTTATTCTCAAAACGGCTTGATGAAAAAACCTTTTAAAAGAATCGGTAATCCACATGCCTTAAATTCGTCTAAACCTAAAAAAAGCGATTCGAAAACAGCACTACAGGCCCTGTTTTTAGTAATAAAACCTCAGAAAAACACAAAATTACGTCTTTTTAAAAATACTGAAAAAACAAATATCCTATAAAAACATGCCCAATTTTACGCTGCACACACCAATATTTAGGCAACGATAAAATCTTCAAAATTCGAAAAAACAGTGTCTTTTCAATGAGTTTACATTTTAATTAAAATTTGCATTAACTTAAGTTTGAATTTTACCATAAGCTATTGGAATAAAAAGGTTTTTACAAATTCATGTTAACTTTTTCTTCATGACTCACAGGCTATAAATGGGTCATCGAAATTGGCAGCTGGAGAACTCAAATGTTCAAGTTTATTTCTAAATTCCGTACTAACGAAGAAGGTGCAACGGCAATCGAATATGGTTTGATCGCAGCACTTGTAGCAATCGCATTGATCGCAGCACTACAAACACTTGGCGGCTCATTGAGCGGCATGTTTGGCGGCGTATCTGACACACTTGATGCAAACGCACCTGCTGCAGAAGCACCTGCTGAACCAGCTCCATAAGTGACCATATAGCTCACTTTGGCATAGCATGAAAAAAGCCGTCGGGGGGCAAAAGTCCGGCGGCTTTTTATTTGAAAAACAGATCCTTAAGCAGATGTAAATCGCAGGTCTCAGGCATTCAACCATGCAGGCAAACAGTTTCATTCATACAGGCATCTTGGGCGCACTTGCTATTGTCCTCATATGGGCAGCAGCAACTGATCTCAAATCCCGCCGTATTTCCAACAATTTGTCGCTCACCATTTTAGTGCTGTTTACTGCATTTGCAGTTTTGCAGCTTTTGGCAGGGGCAGATTGGAAATCTACAGTGCTTTGGCCGGTCGTGGCAGCGACCATTGTTTTTGCATTTGGGTTAGGCCTGTTTGCCGCAAGGTTAATGGGCGGGGGTGATGTGAAACTCATGGCTGCTGTAGCCTTGTTTGCTGGTCCTGCATTAAGTCTCAATTTTATTTTGTATGTCACAATTGCAGGTGGCCTAGTGGCTTTAGCAACCTTACTGCACGCACGAATAAAGGTTGCCGACACTTCAACGGCGAAGGTGCCATACGGTGTAGCAATCACATGCGGTGGATTATGGGTCTGTTTTCAACGATTTTCAGCGCTTCAGGCCTGAATCCTTAAGGAATTTTAACCCTTTGCGGTAACCATGTAAGACAGTGACTTATACGGAAACGCGGGGGAAATAAGTTAATCGGTGAAATTGTCGGGGCATGGCCCCAACAGCACAGGAGGGGACAATGAACCCCAGAAATCTGATCTTAATTGTTTTGGCCGCCGTTGGTGTTGTCTTGGTTGTTTTGCTCACGCGTTCATTTCTTACCACTGCACAGCAGCAAGCACGCGATACACAATCATTAACGGCACCGAGAGAGGCTGCTATTCAAATTCTTGTCGCAAAGCGTGATCTGCACGTTGGCACGATCTTGAAGCCTGAAGACACCGAATGGCGTGCCTGGCCTGAAAAAGGCGTAACTGAAGATTATTTCGTTCCAAAAAGTGATAAGAAACAAACAACCGTTGGGCAAGTTGTGCGCGCACCCCTCACCAAAGGCGAGCCAGTTACAAAATCAGCAATCGTGAAGCAAGGAGAGCGTGGGTTTCTCGCTGCAATCCTCAGCCCTGGCATGCGTGCGGTAACAGTAAAACTATCACCCACGGCTGGCATTGGCGGCTTTATTTTCCCCGGTGACCGGGTAGATGTTTTGCTTACGCATTCTATAGAGCTTCAGGAACAATCAGCCGACATCTTGCGTGAGCAAGAGTTTCAGGTTGCTGAGACTGTATTCCAGAATGTCCGTGTGTTGGCAGTGGACCAAAAAAGCACATCCGATGATCAGGCCAGAATAGGTAAAACCGCCACTTTGGAAGTAACACCCAAGATGGTTGAGAAAGTAGCCATGATTGCAAATATCGGCTCGCTCACTCTCAGCCTCAGGCCTTTGGCCCTTGCGCCAGGTGCCCCGCTATCAGACCCAAACAGCCCGCCTATTGGCGTAACCACTAGCTATAGTACCGGGCATGAAATCAGTACGTTCTTGCCATCGCTTACAGATGATCAAGCACCAGATGCTGTACGTGTAACTCGTGGTAGCAGCACAACAACCGTTACCCCAAAAGGAAGCCAGAAAGCGGAGTCAAACTAATGCGGAAACTTCTAGCATATTCTCTCCGCTGTGCGGCTTTAGCATTTGCGTTTACAGGATCAGTTGCACTTGCAGCAGCAGACAACCAGCTTCAGCAATATTCTGGTGCGCAAGTTATGGACGCTACAGCCAGCCAGTTAACTATAGAGGTTAACGAAGGCACGCTTATTCGCCTTGATACACCAGCAACAGAAGTTTTTATTGCCAACCCAGAGATTGCCGATGTTCAGGTAAAATCAAACCGGGTGATTTATATTTTTGGCAAAGCACAGGGCGAAACCACTTTTTATGCGCTGGATAAAGACGACAACACCCTTTTCAGCTCCACGATAAACGTCACACGGAACGTTAGCGCCCTAAGGGGTGCCTACAAACAGATGCTTCCGGGCGTCCCTATAGATGTGACAACAGTCGGGCAGCTTATTATCCTGCAAGGTAATGTTGGTTCACCGGCAGAAGCTGCAATGGCCGAACAACTCGCCCGTACAGTTTTAGCAACAGATAACATCATGAATTCGGTTAACATCCTGCAACCAACACAAGTGAACCTAAGGGTACGCATTGCAGAGATTTCGCGCTCGGTTCTAAAGCAACTAGGCTTTAGCTGGCAGGGATTTGTTAGCGGCTCTAACTTAGGCTTTGGCATCGCTACTGGTCGGCAGGTATCACAAATCATTGCTGATCCAATAACCGAGTTGCCTGTTGAAGTGTTCAACAGAGCTACAGAAGGCCACGCCTTATTTGGTGAACTCTTCTCTGGTGGGCTTGACCTAAATTATGCGATTGATGCGCTGGATCAGGAAGGTTTCATCAAAGTTTTAGCTGAGCCTAATCTTACTGCTTTAACAGGACAATCCGCCAACTTCCTTGCTGGTGGTGAATTCCCTATTCCAATCCCCAGCCGCGATGGCCTTGGCATTGAATACCGTGAATTTGGCGTAAAGCTTGATTTCACACCTACAGTAATGGATTCAGGCCGTATCACGATGCATGTGCGCCCTGAAGTAAGCGACCTTTCTTCAGCCGGGGCAATCCGCATTGAAGGGATCAGTATTCCTTCTATCAGCACACGCCGTGCTGAAACCGTCGTTGAATTGGGGAGCGGCCAATCTTTTGCCATTGCCGGGCTTATTGAAAACAGTGTTGTACAGGATGGTGACAAATATCCTGGCCTCGGTGATATCCCGATTTTAGGGGCTTTGTTTCGCAGCGAGAAATTCCGCCGAGAAGAGACCGAGCTTCTGATTGTAGTAACGCCTTATCTGGTGAAACCCGTTTCTGACCGCCAGATTGTACTACCGACAGATAAATACATAACACCGAGCGATATGGACCGCTTCCTCAAAGGAAAGCGCTGGGTGCCAACTGCCCAGAATGAAGCCTCAAACCAAGATAATCAAAAAGGCCCATCGCGCAAGAAGCGTGCAGGCTTTCAGTTAGACTAGAAAGGACAGACCAATGACAGCGATCAAACAGCTTCTCAAACCTGCCTTTTTAGGCCTAGGATTACTAACAGTTGCAGCCTGTCAGCACACTGACGTAGGCACCGCAATGCCGCACCAAAATGTTATGCGCAACACTGTACAAATGGTACGTTTACCTCTTGAGATCAAAAGCGAAGCTGATGGTACAGACACGCTTTCAAGTGTAACCGTCGCTTCTATCCATGGCTTTCTCAACAGTGTGGAAGCAGGATACGGCGATGTAATAATGCTGGATGCCCCAAACGCTTCACCAGAGCGCATTAAAGAAGTGGAAATGCTGGTTCAGCGCACAGGAATTCCTTACGGCGGCACCAGTGCTCTTGGTTTGAAGCCATCTGATGGCTCAGTAATGTTGTATGTAGAACGCTATGTAGTAACCACACCCAATTGCAATTATTGGCCTGAGGAAACATCAACACAGCAAAAAAATAACGATAGTAGCTTCCATGGCTGCGCCACTACAATTAACCTTGGGCTTATGATTGCAGATCCTCGTGATTTGATTGCCGGGCATTATAGTGGCACATCAACAACATCCGCTGTGGGTGCCCTGTACGGCCCCGTAAAAACAACCGGTACAGTTGACACGCCCGGCAGTGCTGGAAATGCAGAGAATGCTGTTAATAACCTGTTGAACGCCGCGACTGGTGGCAACAACACCGGTAATAAGTAGGAGCACCTACCGTATGACATCTGTCGCACTAAGTGGTGACCGCGAAATTTTCGCAGCATATATCTGCGATGACGTATCAGCCCAGTTGGTAGCCTCTATCGCAGCCGAACGGGGATGGTCACAGGATATGGTTTTTAAGGGCGGCATCGCAGCCAGCGTTCGCGCACTTGGTGCCATGCCTGTACCTGAGTTTTTAATTGTTGATGTATCCGATTGCACGAATCCCAGGGCCGATGTTCAGGCACTGGCAGATGTATGCGAAGAAGGCACCATCGTTTTAACCATTGGTGCTCTGAATGATGTCACTTTATACCGCGATTTTTTGAACGCTGGTGTACATGATTACTTGGTGAAACCGCTGTCTGCAGATGTGCTGCGTGCTGCTATGGAATCTGCTGTCGAAGCAATGATGACCCCTGAGGAAGTTGAAGAAGCGCACGCCCCTGGTGATAGCCAAAATATTGTATTTATAGGTGTTCGCGGCGGCAGTGGCAGCAGCTCTCTTGCTGCAAACATTGCTTGGCTCAAGGCTGAAAAAGGTACCGACACTGCGCTTTTAGACTTGGATTTATTCTTTGGTACGTCAGCAATGCAGTTTGATCTGGAGCCTGGGCGCGGCCTTATTGATGCCCTTGAAAACCCGAGCAGGGTTGATGGCCTCTTTCTGGATCGTGCTGTAGTAAAACCGACTGATAAACTTTCAATACTTTGTGCCGAAGCCCCACTAGGATCAGTACCTCCACCAACAGAAGGGGCCCTCGCACACCTCATTGAAGCAATGAGCGAGAGTTACCAGTGTTTAATCGTCGACGTGCCACGCCAAATGTTGGGTGAAAACTCAGATATTTTAGCCGCAGCAACTGATATTGTACTAGTAACTGATTATTCCCTTACAGCCGCACGCGACTGTATCCGCATCAAAGCGCATATGAAGAATGTAGCCCCTAACGCTAAGCTTCACCTTGTTGCAGACCGCGTAGGTATGGCACCTGCCGAGGTTGAAGGAAAAGACTTTGAAAATTCTGTCGAGGATTCAATCGAAGCAAAAATCCCGTACGACAGCAAAGCAGCCCTAGCGGCAACCCAAAAAGGGAAAATCATCACAGATGCAATGCCCTCAAGTAAATTAGCAGCGGCATACCGTGAAGTTTGTGCGCTCTTCGACAGTGAAGAAGAAAAGGCCAACGGTAGCAAAAAGTCGTGGTTGGGAAAGTTTTTAAAAAAATAATCGGCCATAGGTTCAGCGGAGTTCGAACAGCACTATGAAATCTCAGGCATTTGGGAAAAAACGACAGGGGTTAAAGAAGCCGGGTGGCTTTGGCCGTGCGCCTGCCCTGCGCCCGGATGTTCCCGCAATGGATGCAATCGAGACCGAAAGTGCTGTCGTCGCTTCCGCATCGCCAGCATCAACCGGCCTACCCCAAAATGACATGATCGGCAGAATTGCTGAAATGGCTCAGCAATCCTTACCAGACCATTTCACCGCAGACGAACTACGCATGTCGTCTAAAGACGAAGTGATTTCAAAACTAGGCCGCTTACTGAACGACCTTGCTTTTCGGGCCGACACAAACATTTCACCCCAGCAAATAAAGATGCATCAAGATAACTTATTTCAACAAGTTATCACTACTATTGGCCCCGTTGGTGACGCAGCGCTTGAATCCCCAAAAGCTAATGCAGCCGATGAAGATAATAAAAAAACGCTAGACGATGCCAAGGTACGCATTCAAACGCTGCTGATGGAACATATTGATCCCGCCGCAGCCGCAGAATTACCGCGCCCGGAACTCGCTGAACAAGTGGGAGAGGTTGTTGGAGAATTGTTGGTACAGGAAAAAATTAACCTGAACCTCAAAGAACAGCGCGATTTAGTCACTCTATTACTGGACGACATGCTTGGTCTGGGGCCGTTAGAGCCTTTGCTGGCCGACGAAAGCATCTCAGATATAATGGTGAACGGCCCAAACCAGGTTTACGTGGAGCAAAATGGCAAGTTAACCCTCACAGATATTAATTTCCGTGACAGACAGCATTTAATGAACATCGCCCAGCGCATTGTAACCGCGGTGGGTCGACGGGTTGACGAAACATCGCCCATTTGTGACGCACGCCTTGCTGATGGTAGCCGTGTGAATGTGATTGCACCGCCACTCGCCATTGACGGCGCTTCAATATCGATCAGAAAGTTCACAAAAGATAAAATCACCCTAGACAAAATGCTGGCCTTCAACAGCATCTCAGCACCGTTGGCCAAGCTTTTGAAAATTGCTGGTGCTTGCAGACTGAATATTATGATCTCAGGCGGCACAGGTTCCGGTAAAACCACCATGCTGAATGCCCTTTCCCGCATGGTGGATAAAGGTGAGCGTGTTGTAACCATTGAAGATGCTGCCGAATTGCAATTGCAACAGCCTCATGTCGTGCGGCTTGAAACACGGCCTCCCAACCTTGAGGGTGACGGCGAAATCACCATGCGTGATTTGGTGAAAAATGCCCTGCGCATGCGCCCAGACCGGATCATCCTCGGAGAGATACGGGGTGGTGAGGCCATCGATATGCTGCAAGCCATGAACACGGGCCATGATGGCTCAATGGGCACTGTTCATGCCAATCGCCCTCGCGAGGCGCTAACACGCCTAGAAAACATGGTTAATATGGCTGGCCTGCATCTGCCCGCAAAAGCAATCCGCGAACAAATCAGTTCTAGTTTGGATATGATCGTTCAGGTGCAGCGTATGCGCGATGGTGGACGCCGCACAACCCATGTGACCGAAGTTGTGGGTATGGAAGGCGATGTCATTACAACACAAGACTTATTCAAGTTTGAATTCACTGGCGAAGATGAAAGCGGTAAATTAGTCGGAGATTTCATCTCTACTGGTGTTCGACCCCATTTCCTCTCCAAGGCAGAATATTTTGGCCTCGACAGGGCCCTAATGGAAGCGATGAACGGATAAAGGCATGCAAGACGCAAACCTCAATATTATCCTTCTCGGTGCTGGTCTTGTCAGCATTATTCTTGTGATTGCCTTGATGATCCTTCTCAAAGCATTGAATAAGGGACAAAAAGGAACCCGCAACAAACTTGAGCGCTATAAAGAACGTTTTAGCCAGCGTACCCAATTAAAAGGTGAACAAGCGCGCGCCGTTCGAATGATGCAGCAAAACACTGGTCTTGCTGGCAAACTAACCGACTTGCTGCCCCGTAAAGACCTGATCAAAAAACGCCTCGCAAAAGCAGGTATGAATGTAGATTTATCACGGTATGCCATTATTTCGGCGTCGCTTGGCCTTGCCGGGATAGTAGGGATTTTGGCAACTGGTGGCACATTTATTTTAGCGCTATTTGTAGGTATCATCCTTGGTGTTGGCTTACCTCACATGATGGTTGGCCGGCGCATAAAATCACGCATGGCTACCTTCACAAAACAGTTCCCTGAAGCCATGGAACTTATTGTACGCGGCCTGAAATCTGGCCTGCCCGTGAATGAATGTATCGCTAATGTTGCGCAAGAACTCCCGGCACCAACTGGTGTGGAGTTTCAAAATATCACTGACAGCATGCGGATTGGCAAGCAGCTTGAAGAAGCGCTTTGGGAAACAGCCGACAGGCTCGACACGCCAGACTTTAAGTTTTTTGTTATTTCACTGGTGGTTCAACGTGAAACTGGCGGCAACTTAGGAGAAACTCTAGGCAACCTAGCCAACATCCTTAGGCAGCGCCAAGCCATGAAATTAAAAATCAAGGCTTTATCCTCAGAGGCAAAAGCCAGCGCCTGGATTATGGGGCTTCTACCTTTCATTATGCTAAGCCTCATTATGATGATGAACTATGATTACGGCATTGTTCTTTTCACACACCCCAAGGCAATACTCGCTGGTATCGGTGCCCTTTTATGGATGGGCTTAGGCGTTGTTATAATGTCTAAAATGATCAGCTTCGAGGTATAGAGGCTATGCAAGCAATAGAAGAAATTTTGGGCATATCTGCGGTAGATTTACTCTCGTTTGCGGCAGGGCTTGTCGCCTTGATCATCATGTTTGCCGTGTACGCCACGACCCTCGCTAAAGACCCAATGAAAGGCCGGGTAAAAAGCCTTCAGGACCGACGAGAGGCCCTAAAGGCCGGGCTTGTCACCACAAGCAAAAGACGGTCACCAGTTAGAAAAGTAGATAGCGTTAGCGCACTACGTTCTATCGCGGATAAATTCAAACTGCTGCAAGATGAGCAAACCAAGAAAGTCTCGGCGTCATTGATGCAGGCTGGTTACCGCAGTAACGATGCAGTTGTTATTTATCAGGTTGCCCGGCTAACCCTGCCGCTGTTAATGGGGCTTGTTGGTGTTATTCTATTTTACGGGCTTGGTGCGTTTCCAGATTATAAAAGCATGCACCCTGTTTTTGCCATTGCCATGGTGTTTATCGGGCTAAAAAGCCCTGACATATATATCAGCAATGCTAAAGCCAAACGTACAGACGCTATCCGCAAAGGGTTGCCTGATGCACTTGATTTATTGGTTGTTTGCGCCGAAGCCGGGCTTACATTGGATAGTGCGCTAAACCGCGTCGCCAAAGAATTAAGCCGTGCTTACGCCGAGCTATCTGATGAATTTTCCCTCACAGCCATTGAGTTGGGTTTTCTGCCTGAACGACGTCAGGCCCTTATAAATCTCTCTGAGCGTGTAGACCTGCCAGCGCTTCGCGGTGTTGTAACCACTCTTGTGCAATCAGAGCGCTACGGCACACCACTTGCCACCTCTTTACGCGTGCTTTCTGCTGAATTTAGAAACGAACGTTTGATGAAAGCCGAAGAGAAAGCTGCCCGCCTGCCCGCGATTTTGACGGTGCCTTTAATCCTTTTTATCCTGCCGACACTGTTTGTCGTTTTACTTGGCCCTGCTGCTTGCCAAGTTGTCGATGATTTTATTGATAAGAATTAAACGGCTTTATCGTGTAATTACAAGTTCAAGTGATTCGTTTTAGGAAACGAATCAACAATAAACTCATGTTTAATTTTCCATTTACCTTTTGAATAATCGGAATGATTAGGAGTAACCAACGCACTTTTTATTGCGCTGCACCCTCTAAAAACCAGTAAAACTGCAGGAAAAACCACTTTGTGAACAGACAACCATTGACCCAGCGCCCAAGATTTGGTCTTTTAGAAGGTGCGAGAGGACGCAGCACTCCTGTGTCCCTCCATATTGTGATGGCGCTTCGCGCTGTCACTCTATCCTCGCTGTCGTGACTCGGGCCGGGTTTTTACCCGGCCACTTTTTTGTCTGAAGCCCAATTCTTTAAATGAATCACGCTATGCCAGCGACCTAGCTTCAACAAAATATTATGGTACACAAAACAGAAAGACGGCCCAAGATTTGAGCCGCCTGTATCAAATACCTCAATTGTGACAAGAATCAGGCAGCTACCCCAATTTCCTGAGAAGTTTTTAAGGCCCCTTCACTTGCCAACACAGATGCCACCGCATGCACAGTTGCGGCGATACGGATACTAGCCTGAATTTCAGCATGACTAAGCCCCGCCTTTTTAAGCTCGGCATCATGAGCTGCCACACAAAACTCGCAACCATTCACCGAAGAAACCACAAGAGAATAAAGTTCAAAATCTGTTTTATCGGCAGGTGGCTTACCGATCACCTGCATCCTTAGGCCTGCTGCCATTCGGCTATACTCTGCATCTTTTGCCATATGCAAGAAACGGTAATAAATGTTTGTCATGGCCATCATAGCATTTGCTGCTCGCACATTCTCAAGTTCGCTTGCCGACAAAAAGCCTTCAGCTTCCTCAGTCACAGCCTTTATTAAAGTGGTATTTCCTGAAGCTAGCGCAGCTGCCAACAACGCGCCGTAGCGGCGCACAGGGGATAAAACTTCCTCCCGCATCAGAGACGACAAATTAAGCTTTAAGTCTTTGGCGTAAGCAGGCAATTGCTGCTTGATTGTATCCAACATCGCGAATTCCTTTCTTTATATGGGAGGGCGGGACCTCGGCATACTTAACCTGCTAGGCAGAAATTAAGCGCGAGGGGAGGAAAATTGCCGAGGCCCCGCAAAGCATTCCGGAGGGGGAGCCAGAATGCTCAAAGAATGACCAGTTTATTAAAGTGTCTCGTCGCCTGGGTTCCAGTTACAAGGGCATAACTCGTCAGTTTGCAGAGCATCCAGCACACGCAGAACTTCTGCAGGGTTACGGCCTACTGACAAATCATTCACTGACGCATAGCGGATAATGCCATCTGGGTCTGCGATGAAGGTTGCCCGCAGTGCTACGCCCTCTTCTTTATCCAGAATACCGAGATCACGGGATAAATCTTTCTTCACGTCTGCAAGCCAAGGGAAAGAGACTGCACCTAAATCCTCACGGCTTTGACGCCAAGCAAGATGAACAAAATCTGTGTCAGTACTTGCACCCAGCAGGACCGCATCCCTGTCACTGAATTCTTCATTTAGTTCATTGAAGGCAAGAATCTCTGTTGGGCATACAAAGGTAAAATCCTTTGGCCAGAAGAACAAGATCGTCCATTTGCCTGGATTGCTGTCATTTGAAATGCGCGGAAAGTCTTCCGCTGGCACATCTGTAGTTGAAACAGCTTTTAAGTTAAACTCTGGTAATTTGTCACCAACGGTTAGCATCTTCATAGTCCTTTCAAATCTGTATTCAGCGCCGTATGTGGCTGGCTGTTGAAAGGAATATGATGACACCGGCATGAATTATCCAACCGATTAAATTTGATATATAAATCGATTTTATAGATATATAAATTTGAGGGCTGGCTGAGGTCTTAAAACAAGAATTTCCAAAGCTTGCGTTCATAGCTACGCCGCTTATTATCGATACAGTGATTTTTTAGTCTCAAATTTTATCGGATGCAGCAATGAGTTTTCCCCCAACATTAAAACAACTTCGCTATCTGGTAGCGCTGCATAAAAGCATGCACTTCGGGAAAGCAGCAGAAGCCAGCCATGTGACACAATCCACTCTCTCCGCAGGCATTCAGGAGCTGGAAAGCCTGCTTGGGGCACAGCTTGTGGAGCGCACCAAACGAAGCGTTATGTTTACAGCACTTGGCGAAGAGGTGGTCGCCCGCGCTCAAGAGATCCTCAATGATGTGGATGACCTGACTGATATGGCAGCCTCGGCCAAAGATCCTTTAAAGGGCACAGTACGTCTTGGGATAATCCCCACCATAGCACCCTATATCTTGCACAAAATTATGCCGGCTGTTCAGCGAGACTTACCAGACTTAGAGTTACAGTTACGTGAGGATAAATCCGCAGACCTATGTGATTTGCTTCGAGCAGGTGAACTGGACCTAGTGCTATATGCCTTGCCCTTTGCATGCGGTGACGTGGCCGAAATGCCGTTATTTTACGATGGCTTTGTTGCCGCCTACCCTAAAGGCAGCACCCACGGCGATAGCGTTACAACAGCCGAACTCGATGATAGCCGCCTCATGTTACTAGAAGAAGGGCATTGCCTGAGAGACCATGCCCTTGATGCCTGCCAACTTGTTGGCAACAAGGCCCGCCGAGAATTATCAGGCACTAGCCTGCCAACCATTCTGCAAATGGTTGCCGCCGGGCGCGGCACTACCTTATTACCTCAAATGGCCGTAGATGCGGGGCTTACAGAAGGCGTAAATGTAGATATTCTACCCTTCAGTGACATTAACCCAACCCGCACCATTGGCCTTATATGGCGCAAAACTAATCCTCGGGCCGATACCTTCCGGGCTCTTGGTAAAGTTATTAAAAAAGCAATGACCTAAACGCTGCATCATCTACACGTGCTAGTTGGCTCAAGCCTTTAAAACATTGATTTCACTGCCTATATAATGAAACATGCCGTAACAAGGCCATTGAGATTGGGGGATATATTGCACGATAAACTTGCAGATAAGAGCATTCCGTCTGATGAACACAACAGCAGGCTCAAACAAGCGCTAGCTACAATTGAACAACATATAAAGCACGCTAAATCTGACGACGACCTCGTCGCTGCTATCAACCTACTCACACCATTTCCAGTACCTGTACAATACGATAACCGACGCTTAAATCTTATCACCGCCCTTTTCTGCGCAGCGTCAGCTATCACGGCTGTTATTTTATTATTAATAGAAGTTGAAACAGACTATCTGCTGGCACCAAGCGCTGCGATGATAATCACACTAGTCACCTATGCCGGAATGCGCCTTCATAGAAAAACAGGGCTATCCAAACTATCAAGGAAAATAGAGTATTTAACAGGACTATTTGATTATGGATTGCAGCACATAGCCATCAACAGCAAAGGCAAAGCCCGTGAGTATGGCAACCGTTTTCGTGCTTTCCAGCTTGGTGATTACAGCCGTGAAATCCGAAGTTTACTGCGCGGTAGTTATGATGGCACCGACCATAGTTTTTCATACGAATATTACCATTTTCACTATGTAAATCAGCGGATAGAAACCTACACAACAACCGATAGCAAAGGAAATGTGCGTGTACGCACCCGCACCGTATATGACCATTTTGACCGCTATGGCTTTATTGTGCCCTTCAAGTTTGCCAAACAACTGCGCATATCTGAAGGGCGCCTTGGGTTCTTCAGTCCTAAATGGAAAAGCAGCAGCGTTAGCTTTAATAAAAACTTCAATGTAGAAACCGCGAATGAGTTTGAAGCGGCCAAGTTTTTAACACCCAAAATATTGGTTGAGATCGAAAGCGCAGGTGCAGCACTCCGTGGGCTTGATATGGAATTCAACAGCCTGGGAGAGCTTTGTTTCTCTTTCGATAACAGCAATACACTTGCATCCCAAAATGCTGGTAGCCTAGCAAACCCCGCAGCCTTCGCCAAACACATAAGCGGGCATAATGTAAGAGCAAACCTTGATGCTGCGCTGGCTTTCATTCACACTTTACTGAAATATTCCGATAACAACTTCGAACAAAAACAGGGGGGATAAAATGGAAATATTATTGGGATTGGTCTTTCTGGCCGCCATCATCATTTTGATAGCAATCACCATCAATAATGGCATCATACGACGCCGTAATATGGTGGTGCGCGCTTGGGCCGATGTTATTACTTATGAGCGCCAAAAAAACGAAACTTTACCTGCCCTCGAAAAAGAAGCCCATAATTATAAAGATCATGAGCAATCATTGCTGGCAGATATCACGGCGCTTAGGTCTGCACTTAAAAAGGCATCCAGAGGCGATGTTAACACGGATGATCTCGCTGCAATCGAAGCTGCTACCAGCCAAATGATGGCCGGCTTCAATGTAGCCGTTGAAGCCTACCCAGACCTAAAGATGGCGGGCGTTACCATGGCCTTGATGAAAGAAATTAGTGAACTACAAGATAATATTGCCGCAGCGATAAGTATCTTCAACGGCAATATAGAGGCTTTTAACTCTGGAATTCAGATATTCCCGAACAGCCTTATAAACAGCACGATGGCCAAAGAAAAAGCCTATAAGCCGTTCGACAACCAAGAGGCTAGCGCATCCCTTGGTTACAGTCCTCAACGAGAAACTTAACCACCAAAACGGTATATTATCTCTTCCACATCTGCGCCGCGTATATCTGAAAAATAACGATCTTCACCAACCGGTTTGAAATTGTTTTTTTCCAGAACGCGCGCAGAGGCTGGATGATCTTTCACCACACGAGCGAACAGCCCAGCTTCCGGTGCCGAACATTCCTCCAGCCACAACTCAAGCGCTTTACTGGCAAAACCCTTGCCCCAAAACTCACGCCCGATCCAGTAGCTAATCTCGCGTTTTTCAAGTCGGCCGAAAGAGGCAATATATCCAACCGGTGCGCCTTCAAGCAAAATCGCCCGGAACTCGGCCCCATTTTGCTGGGCTTTATTCAAGAATTCACGAAAGGCCTTTTCATCAGCATGTGCCCGGCCACCTGCTGCCTGAAACTGCGCCTCTTCATCATCTTGAAATACAAATAACAGTGCGTAGTCGCTTTCATGAAGTGGGCTAAGCATCACATCACCAGTTAATTTTGTCTCAAAGCCGGGAATATCACCCGGACGGGCCATAGATTGACCAATGCCCTCGCCAATAAACTCAAAACCAACCTTCTCCAAAACCCGTCCTGAGGCTGGGTTATCCTGAAAATAGTTTGCCGCGATTGGGCCTGTTTTACGGTGATCACGCGCCAATTTCACAGCTAGTTTTGCAGCCATGGTTGCCAAACCACGCCCACGATAATTTCGATGAACGCTATAGCCAATCTCCAATTCACCATCACGAAAAAAATACCCCGAGGATGCAATCAGTGCCCCGTTCTCAAACAATGCTCTATCTGCCATCGCGCCCTCTTGCTCGCCAGCCATGCGAGTTGCGATGCGTTCGGCAGTCCATTCCCGTGTTATTGGGTAAGGAACAGAGCCCGCATTCACAGCAAGGCTCTCATCATTCATCAAGTCAAAATAGGCATCAACATGTTCAGACAAGATTGGTTTATATTCTATAGTCATGTAACCCCCACATAATTAGCCTACTTCTTTAAAACATATCTAGGGCGTTCCCTACGTACAGTCGAGTTTAAACAAAGGCCTAGGTTTATTTTACGAAAGCTTTCAGACCGCCTAGCCAACAACAAGCATTAGCGCACCAAAAAGCAGCAGTCCGGCAATATCAACCTGCTAATTAGCAATCAACACCATCAATTTATTACGCTTTGCCTCGCCGTCAGCACCGAGCCTATCAAAGTGCATCATCAAATCGCCTTTACCATCACCGTTTAAATCTGCAGCCGTCACTTGCTCACCGTTTTTAGGAAGCATGAGATCAATCTCAATTGCCTTTTTAGTGAACATTTTCTTGCGGCCCGGGGTGGCCTTATATATACGCAGGCGCTCGTTTTCTTTACTAAGGATCAGGTCCTTGTGGCCGTCGCCGTCTATATCAGTCATTTCAACAACCGGCACACTTGATTGGCCACTAGACATATCAAAATCTACTGAGATTTTCTTTCTGAAGGATGGATCCTCATTAAACTGGCCGTCCTCCCCTTGCTCATAGAACATCACAGGGATACTGACAGAACCGGATAATAGAATACCAATAATTTTACCAATACCGATATTCACAGCACCTCCGGCAAAGTCCAAACGGCCATCATTTGCAAAATCAATATGACGGGTATTCGCTGTCACACCTTTCAAAACCAACGAGGCCGTAGGCACCTTATTATAGGTGATATGACCATTTGATTCGAATCCGTAATGAAATCCATATTCTGTGCTACGGTTAAAAATTCCCCGGGCGCGGTCTGTCTGTGTGACAATATCAATGATGCCGTCACCGTTAATATCCTCAATGGTTTCTATATTGGTTTCGGCAAGATCTGTTTGATCACTATACCGCTCGTTAGAGGCTACCTGCGCGGCAAAGCTGTTGCCTACAATATTGATATCAAAACTATAGTCTTCCGCCGTGGTTGCATAGCTGCCGTCCGGCTGCTGCAAATAGGCCAAAAAGCTATTATCCTTTTGGAAAACTATATCTGTTAGGCCATCAAAATTAGCATCAAAGGCATGGACCGGGAACTGGCTATACCGGGGTGTCGCATCTCTAAGGCGCATTTCCACCTGCATATCCAAAAGGTTTTCTGAACCAAAGCCGCCCTGCCCATCATTCAACAAAATCCGGTAGCCGCTAAAATCAGGGATTACCAAATCACTGAGGCCATCGCCATTCATATCCTTGGCGAAATCAACCTGTGTAAACACCGGGCTACCATTTTGCTTATAAATTGAAGGCACAGCAACCAAGGGCCTGATCTCACCGCTTGCAACGTCAAGAATCTGTACGCCGCCTGCATCCAGAAACAACAAGCTCTCATGGTCTGTATCAAAAATGTTAGCAAAATCGAAAAAGAGAGCTTCTTCCGGCATTTCTACCTTTAGCTTCGGTGCATCAGCAACCTTGTTGCCGCCATTCATTTCAAAGAGCGAGAAATACTTTCGTTGATCAGTATCTCTACCACGGGCAACCAAAGCCGCTTTACCCGGCGCAAAGAAATTTGCCACCAGCAGTTCGGTAACGGCATGGTCGGTTGTTAATTCGCTGATCGTGAAAAGCTCACTATCTTGTGCGCTCGCACTAAGGCTCGCCGCAGTCACCAGAGCGGTTAAGCCCGCTTTTTTAATCATTTATCGTTTCCTCGCTTTGCCGGTTATTATCCAGCTTTCCTTCGTTATCTATACTCGGTTTATTCTGGCTAAACTGCCATTAAGGCCGATTTTAGGCTAGGGAAAATCAAATCAGTGTCAAATGTATATACTGTTCTAAAGCACCGCTCGGCGTTCTTATTTTATGCTTTTCAAAAAGTTCACCATTGCCTTTTTAAGCTTAGGGTAATCTTTTTGCTGCAATGCTGCACCTGCAATAGCAACACTTGATGAGGGCTCATAAAAAACCAACGTCCCCCAAAAGCCGCCATGCTCATACACATGAATACCGTCGTAGGTTTGTTCAAAAATTCCAAGTCGGTACGGGCTCGCTTCAGGCAACCCGTTATGTGAAAGCATCTTGCTTAAAGTGGCTTTATCTTCAAAAACCTTACCACCTAACAACAGGCTGTAATAACGCGCCACATCCCGCGTGCTAGCAACCAAACCACCGCCACCGTAGAGGTCTACAGAAGGGTCCCAATTATATGTATCTTGGCCTGCCATAAACTGGTGCACACGCTTACCTTCTGGCACAGCCAGCGCATCGCCGCGTTCCCATGCGGTTTCTTTAAGGTCATTCTTTTCGAACTGTAATAAAGAACGCACAGCCACCGGCAATGCCTTGCCTGTCGCACGCTCAATCATGTGCCCGAGCAGCACATATCCTGTGTCTGAATAAAAGAATTTCTCACCTGGTGTGCCTACCGGGTCGCCCCATTCAACACCTGAACTTACTTGTTCTCGGCGTGTCCACACATGTGTAGGCTTTGCAAAAATAGCGTCAATAAAGTTCTTGCTCTGCGCATGATCATATAACCCTGCTGTGTGGCTCAGCACATGCTTTAACGTGATTACACTGGTGTCATAACCATCAGAAACCAACACCTCATCAAACACCGGATCTATCATTGTGGTGATAGGTGCTTTGAGGTCAAACGTACCAATTTCAACAAGCCTAAGCACTGTGGCCGCCACATAGCTTTTGGTAATACTTGCGATACGGAACATATGTCCATCTGTAAGAAGTGTGCCCTCAGGTGTTGCCATGCCCGATGCTACCCCGTAGCTATCTTCTGCGGTCACTACATGCAGAGAAAAACCAACATGTTCGCCGCCTTCTGCTACTGCCTCCGCTAATACACTGGCCAACTTTTCCGGGCTTGCATCCACCGCAGAAGACACAAGCAAAAGAAAAGCAAACCCAACTATTCCAAAGCGCATCATTTGTATCCTTTCAAATTGAGGAGGAGCATAAAAAAAGGCCAGGAAATCCCGGCCTTTTTCGCGGGCCTATGCCCTATTTTAGTGCTACTTCTTAAACGCTGGTGCGCGCGGGATATCCTTGTAGCGATCACGCAGTTTTGTTTGGCGTGACACGAGAGGGATTTCCTCACCTTGGATGAATATTGCGTCAGGGCTCGTCATCACCTCAAGCGGATCACCGTCCCAAACAACAACATCTGCATCCATGCCAGCAGTAAGCTTGCCGTAACTGTCAGATACACCGAATATTTCAGCCGCATTCACAGTTAATGCATCAACTGCTGCTTCCCACGGCATACCCATAGCAACAGCATTACCGGCATTTTGCACCACAAGGCGTGCATTCAGTGTGTCTGGCGGCAAGAAAGCTACCATCACACCTGCTGCATGCAAGCGGCCAGCCGAAGCACTGGTAGACGCCAGCATATCAAAACGGCTCGGCAAATTAGATAGCGGATCGATCAGCACAGGGATTTCTGCTTTTGCCAATTCATCAGCAACCATCCATGCTTCACGTGCACCGGTTAGCATCACCTTGAAGCCATACTTTGCTTTCAACGCGATAACTTGGTGAATATCCGATACCCGGTGAGCATTCACCTGCAAAGAAGCGCTGCCATCAAAAAGCGCTGCGAGCATTTTGTCGCCTTCGCTCTTTTTCTTGCCAGCTTTCTTCTTATCAGACTTTTTCTCACCTTCGCCGTTGTCTCCGTCATCATCACTTTCAGGCTTTGGCTTAGCACCGTCCAGTTTCTTGATAACCTCAGCCCACATTGCCGAACGACTACCACCGTTTGAGCGTGCAGCCCCTTCATCTACATCAAGATGCAGGAAGCCTTTATTATGCACGATCATTTCAGCAGCAGTATCACCGCCAAGCTGGATCACTGCGCCAGTGCCATGCCAATTATCTTTGGTAGAGCCAAACTGAGTAACCGCACGGGTGACACCTTCAATCCGAGTATTGCCGATAATGGCATTCTTCGGGTTCAGGCTATAGGCAACATCAAGGCCAAGCGTGTCTTTGGCTTTGTTTGCTCTGGCATCATTGTTATCACCAGAGTTACCAACTTCACCGAGGCCAAGCGCACTGCCTGCCACCATAAAGCCTGCTGTTACCCACTTGCCTGAAGCATCCACACTGCGGTATCCGCTTGGTACAGCACCGCCTGATGTCACAGATACGATCTTGCCGTCTGACATCAAAACAGTGGCATTTTCCACCTTGCCTTTGCCGCCGTTTGTAAAGGCTGTACCGCCCGTAACAGCAACATCTTCTGCAAGCACACCTGATGTGAGCGCTGTGCTAGCAAGGGCGATAGCTGCCGCACCAGCACGAAGTGATTTAATCATCTTCATTTCACGTCTCCTTCACCAGGATGGCCAAGCTCAAAGTCAGCGACACGTTGTTTAGCAGCATCTGCACGGTCATGCACAATAGCACCATCAACAAATGTTATGTCTGCTTTGGCATATACGCTGAAGGGGTCAGCCGACCACAGAACAACATCGGCATTTTTACCAGCCTCAAGTGAACCTGTTACATCTTCAATACCAAGCGATTTAGCAGCATTATATGAAAGCCACTGCCACGCATCAGCTTTTGAGATATCAACTCCAACCTTGCGGCCATCTGCAAGTGCTTTGGCTGCTTCCTGATTGAGCCGCTGAATACCAGAGGCACTGTCTGAATGCACAATTGCGCACGCGCCAGCTTTGTGAACAAATGGGATATTTTCACGGATGCCATCGTATGCTTCCATTTTGAAACCATACCAATCAGCCCACATAGCAGAACAAACGCCGTCTTCAGCGAGTTTATCAGCAATTTTATAGCTTTCCACAGCGTGTTGGAAGGATGCGATTTGGTATTTAAACTCTTTCATCACATCAAGCATCGTACCCATATCATCAGCACGGTAGCAATGCATATGCACTTTGATATCGCCCCGCAGAACGCCTGCAAGCGTGTCTAGACGAAGCTCACGCTTTGGTGGCAAAACATCTTTGCCAGCTTCATAGTCCCGCACATACTTATCCCAGCGACGCTGATAGTCTTGTGCATCGGCCCAAGCCTGCCGGTAACCATGCACGTTACCCATGCGCGTTGAAGGACGGGCAAGCACATTATTGTCTCCGCCGCCGTACACACGCTTCGGGTTTTCACCGCAGGCCATTTTCAAGCCATAAGGCGCATCCGGGAACTTCATATCCTGTGCCACGCGACCCGGAACATTTTTAAGAGTAACCGAACGGCCACCAACCAAATTCGCTGAACCGGGTAGAACTTGAAGGGCCGTAACACCACCTGCCGCAGCGCGGCCAAAGCCTGGGTCTTGAGGCCAGAGGCTGTGCTCTGCCCAAACACCAGCAGTTACAGGTTCACCTACTTCATTACCGTCAGAGTGTGAGCGCGTACCGGGACTAGGGTACACACCTAAATGGCTATGTACATCAATGATACCTGGCGTAACCCAACGCCCTGCCGCATCAATCACACGCGCACCGTCTGGTGCAGCAATAGTGGCGGCAACCTGTTTGATTTTTCCGCCTTCAATCAATACTGCGCCGCCGTCAATACGGCCACCCTTTCCATCAAGAACCGTCGCATTGATGATCAATGTGGTTTCAGATGGTAGCGGTGTATAACTGGAAGGGAATGGATCCCTATTAATATCGACGAACTCCCCCTGCTGGGTATCGCCGGGGCCACAGGCCACAAGCGCTGTTGACAGCACTGCAACCAGCGCCGCTGAACGAGCACTCGCGCCCTTCAGCAAACTAAATTTTTTCATATGTTGGTCTCCCTATTGCTGCCTTTTTAGATAAGACCTATCGACAGCAGCGGAGACCCTAGCAGGCGTTTTCTCGGCTGTCACCATCACTCGTTTAAACTTTGGGTTAAATTTTAACAGGAGATCTCCCCAGAACGCCATTTCAACCACGTTGGACTTGCTGCCAAACAATGTCCCACTTACAGTTGATGCAACAGCAGGAGCACAACATGGCCAATTTTTTCCAAATTACTTTGATAACTATAATCGCTGCACTCCTGCCAACACCAGTTCAGGCACAAAAAACGCCAACTGCCGCTGAGCTATTTGACCATACCGACAAAATCACGGGTACAGTCGCACTGTCCTCAATCAGTACAATTAAGGCATACGCCCATGTAACAGTGGGGGAACGCTCCTACGATACCACCGTGAACGCCGCTATTGTAGGCGGCAAAATTGGAGATGCCCAGTTTACAATTATCCGCGATAATATCGCCACCACCTACAGCGACACCAAAGGCGCACTGGAAATTAAAGTAGGCGATACTGCGCCGAAAGCGCTACCAGCAAGCATGAAGGCTTTTATCCAAGGCCATCAATTTCATCGGCGCGTACTTTTCCCTCGCATGGAATTTGCCTCTCATACGCCTCTCTCCACCGAAAGCGAGTTTGCAGGCACCAGCAGCTACCGTGTTCAAGGTAAAGCCACCGACGGCAGTGAGCTTAGCTATCATTTTGATCGCAACACCCAAAGAATGTTAGGGTTTCAATTAACGGTTATGGAAGAAAACGGACCACGGCCAATGAATTTCGTACTGAAAGACTGGCGTACCAAAGCGGGGCAAACATTATTTTGGCGGCTGGAGATCAGCGACAAAGAAGACCTGTATGTTTATGCCTTCAACAAAATCCTGTTGTTGCCTTAGCCATACCTAAACGGCCAAGTGTTTACTAGGCCTCTGCGAGCTTGTGCTTGACAGTTCTCCACAAAAAAGGCGGGATCAATACCCGCCTTTTCCTTATTATATAAGTTTGTGCGTTTAGTGAACGCCGTGCATATGCCGCTTCATCAATGGTGTTAACGCTAGAATAAACACACCAACACCAGCACTTCCGTAACCAATTGTGGAATACACATCAATCACAGCCAGAATATCGAGCTGGCCAGAGTCAGCGCCGTGGCCGCCACTACCCGTTAAAGCACTGATCCAACCGGCAACATTATTGCCTAGGGCTGTGAACAGGAACCATGTTCCCATCATCATACCAACAATCTTAGTGACACTTAATTTGGTCACCATAGAAAGGCCAACCGGGCTTAGGCAGAGCTCTGCAAGAGTAAGTGCCAAATAAATGAAGGCCAGCCACATAAAGCTTTTCGTGGTGCTATCATCGAGCGTAAGGCCCCAAGCAAACACAACATACCCCAAACCGATCAACAGCATGGCGATGCCAAACTTACCAGGTGTAGAAGGCTCCCACTTTTTATTGGCCAAAGCTACCCAGAGCCACGCCATTACCGGCGCAAACATCACAATGAACAAGGGATTCATTAATTGAACCTGTGAGGCCAGAACATTCATTCCCAACACATTCCGGTCAAACTGTTGGTCAGCCAACAAGGTTAAACTTGCTGCTTGCTGCTCAAACAGTGCCCAGAAAACAGACTGGATAGCGATCAGGAAACACGCAACGAACAAACGCCCGCGTTCCTCAACTGTGCAATTCATGAAGGCATACACAATAATACCAGCAAGCATACCGAGGCCGGTAATACCCAAGAGTGAAATCACTAGTTCCTGATACTGCATCATGATCCAGCTAAAGCCGACAAGCGCGATGCCAAGAATATAGATTGCCACTTCCTTGTTTACACCAATTGGCGAACGCTCTTTTAGAACTGCAGGCTCAGCAGGCTCAGCGCGGCCATCCAACAAGTTACGGCCCCATAAGAACACCAAAAGACCGAACAACATGCCGATACCAGCAAGCCCAAAGCCATAGTTCCAGCCGTAAACTTCACCCACATAACCAACAAGGGCAGTTGAGAACAAAGAACCAACATTGATACCCATGTAGAAAATGGAGAAACCACCATCGCGGCGAGGATCATTCGGGCCGTAAAGCGCCCCAACGATTGTAGAAATATTAGCCTTCAGAAAGCCAACGCCAGTAATAATCAGGGCTAATGCCAAGAAGAAAATATTCAGGTAAAAATCGCTGCGAACAATAGTGTCGCCGTCCATATAAGCCTGAGGGCCATGGAAGCCCATCAAACCATGTCCGAGCACCAACAATATCGCTCCGTAAGTAACCGCTTTTCGGCTACCTAAATAGCGGTCAGCCATATAGCCACCAATGATAGGCATCATATAAACAAGCCCGGCATACGCACCGTAGATCATGCTTGCTTTTTCAGCGCTGAACAGATGGTATTTCACCAAATACAGCACCAAAATTGTGCGCATCCCGTAATAAGAGAAACGTTCCCACATTTCGGTGAAAAAGCAAACGACTAAGCCAATAGGATGACCCATCAGCTCCCGTTTCTGTGACCCTTCGGTCGAAACAACGACATCTTCGGACATAACTACCCCTTGATATTTTTATTTATCTGGTCGCACGTTTTGTGCCCAAGCGACCATTTCCCGTATATTCCCTCGTGGATATCCCCCCACGGAAATATTCTGTCTTTAGAAAACATATCTGACGGTGAATCAGAAGAAAAAAGCGATATTTTAAATCAATTTTCTACCTTTTTTGTCTTCTTGGCAGGAACAAAATTGGTACAAGCCTGACAGCAAGGCATAACAGCCTGAAATCCGGCCCATAAGGTAAGCAATCGAATCTCTGATTCAGCAGAATTTCACGATTGATCGCAGGATCTATAAAATAAAGCCCATTGCAGGTAGCCGTCTATGGGGCCTTACCCAAACCTTCCAGCTTGCTGTAATCATCGGTGCGAAGTTCTTCGACAACCTCTTGAACCTCGTCGGAACTAACCCCTATAGATGTCATTGCTATAGCCCCCAATTGAAGGCTCGCCTCCAATGTTTCAGGCACGGCTTGCGTGGCCCCGGCCTGCTCCAAGCGGCGACCATGAAGTAAATCAGAAGCCCGAGCAAAAGTAGGCAGTTCAGGGCAAAATTCATGAAGGGCAGAGACAATATGATCAGCGGCTTCGGGTTGATCAATTGTCACGATTGCACCTCTGGCACGGCGTGCCCCTGCCGCATGAAGCACATCAATCTGGCTTGCGTCCCCAAAAAATACTG
>Ga0316207_10001144_pt1 | contig 34825 bp, 34 predicted proteins | sample 6weekpyrite_MG_FD_204943 | JGI IMG/M metagenome (GOLD analysis project Ga0316207, IMG submission 204943) | Microbial mat bacterial communities from mineral coupon in-situ incubated in ocean water Damariscotta River, Maine, United States -... | ecosystem: Environmental > Aquatic > Marine >... | reverse complement strand
CAGCTGTCCTCACTTATTTCCGGCGAAGTAAAAGAACCCTCACTTTACAATCCGACTGATCTAAATAAAATCAGTAATGTCACACCATTTTACAATAACCGAATCACGGCTATCGACCGTAAACAGAAGCAGGTTATTGATTCATTCGGCCATCACTATGATTACAGCAAGCTCATTCTGGCGACGGGTTCGCGCCCTAACATTCCAAGCATTCAGGGCAATACGCTAAAAAATATTTATACTTTTCGCGATCTGAGCGATGCACAGTCTTTGATGGGACGAAGCGTACGCACCCGAAAAACAATCATTATAGGAGGGGGTTTATTAGGCCTGGAAGCGGCGCGCGCTATGCAACGTTTCAATACCGAAGTGCATATCATTGAACACAGTAGCTGGCTTATGTTCAATCAACTGGATGATAGAGCAGGTGGCTATCTCAAGCATTACATAGAATCTCTTGGTATCCATATTCATGTCAATCAACGCGTTAAGGAAATTAAAGGCGACGACAAGGTTGAGGCTGTACAGCTAACGAATGATGAATACATCGAATGCGACACACTCATATTCGCAGCAGGCATTATTGCCAATAATGAACTCGCAGTTGATGCAGGCATCGCTATAAGCAAGGGCATCCGAGTGGATGATCACCTGCAGACAAATGATCCAGATATTTATGCGATAGGCGAATGCGCCGAACATAACTATAAAATGTACGGCCTGGTCGCTCCCGGATTTGAGCAGGCATCTGTACTGGCTCGACACCTCAATAATGATAGCGAAATAAAATACCGAGGCTCAATTGCTGCCACTAACTTGAAAGTACTTGATTACCCGGTATTCAGTATTGGCAATACTGGCATCTCGGCGCGCGAACGTGAATGTTTTATTTTTCAGGATCATGAGCACAACATCTATCGAAAGATCGTTGTCATTAATGGTCGTATACGTGGTGCTATCGGCATCGGCGACTGGCCGGCTGTACAAAGAGTGCAGGAAGCGGTTGAACATAAACGTCGTATCTGGCCATGGCAACTGAAACGCTTCACCACCGACGGCATTCTCTGGTATGACGCAGATACAGATAATATTGCGGAATGGCCGTCCGCCGCTATTGTATGTAATTGTACCGGCGTTACACGCGGCCAGTTAAGCATCGCTTTCAAACAGGGTGCCTGCAGTGCAGCAAAACTGGCAACTGAAACCGGTGCATCAACAATATGTGGTTCCTGCAAACCACTGCTTGCAGACTTTGTTGGTGGCACTGCAAATGCACAGCCCACCCAGGGTTATGTCACATTGTTAATCGCATCAATCATCACGCTGCTTGCTGCTATCAGCGCGTTATTATTACCGTCTATTGATTATAGCGACTCTGTTCATTCCGCTTTTAATATTGATGCACTCTGGCGAGATAATCTTTACAAACAAATCAGTGGGTTTTCTATTCTTGGGCTTTCTATTTTTATTTCGTTTATCTCCATACGCAAACGCGTTAAAACTTTTTCACAGAGCGGCAACTACGCATACTGGCGCATTATGCATATCGTTATTGGCGTGGTGGCTGTAGCCGGATTGCTAGCACATACCGGTTTTCGCATGGGGGACAACTTGAATTTCGCACTTATGCTGACATACAGCAGTCTTCTACTTGCAGGCTCTATTGCCGGTATTGTGATTGCATACGAACATACCATTTCCAGGCGTCTCGCAAAACAGCTTCGGACCTATGCCGTCTGGTCACACATTTTACTACTCTGGCCGCTACCCGCGCTGCTCGGTTTTCACATTTTCAAAACATATTATTTTTAACCCTCACGAGCAACCCAGATAAAAGCATGAGCAAACATAAAAACACAATAGTCTGGAAAACGTGGTTAACCCTCGCATTGCTTCTTGTTGCTTATTTTTCATATACGCTTTTCACTGATAAGGATAAAAGCGTATTTATGCCTGGAGATTTAACCGGTGGGCATCACCAGATCGGCGTCGATTGTGCGGCCTGTCATGGTGAGTCCTTTAGTGATAAAGATGCAATTCAGGAGCGCTGCGTTAGCTGCCATGGAGATCAACGAAAGAAACCGTTTGATTCACACCCAAAAGCAAAATTCACCGATCCAAGAAATGCTGACCGCCTGGAAAACATCAATGCAACATACTGTGTTAGCTGCCACGTTGAACATAAACCTGAATTAGCGAGTAAAGCAGGACTTACTCAACCAGAAGATTTCTGCGTTCACTGTCATCAGGATATAGCCAAAGATCGTCCCAGCCATGAAGGCATGAAATTTGACACATGTGCCAGTGCCGGCTGTCACAACTATCACAACAATCGCTCACTTTATACCGATTTTCTGGTGAAACACATGGACAAACCAGCGCTACTTGAAAAGCGAGTTGTACCTGAAAAAGAGTTTGCCAGTGTACTTGATGAAATCATGAGTTATCCACATGACCAGTACCCGGTTAAGAAATTGAACCTTAAGGATATAGATGCCCCGCTAAAACACCAGTTTAAAACGACTGATAAAATACGCCACGACTGGTTAAATACAGCACATGCAAAAGCAGGTGCCAACTGTACTGCCTGTCATATCAGCAATGATGCAAATAACAAATCAATCTGGACTGACACGCCTGATCATACAGCCTGTGAAAAATGTCATGATGTTGAAGTGAAACACTTTATGCAGGGCAAACATGGTATGCGTTTAAAACAGAACCTGTCACCCATGACAACCGAAATGGCACGTCTTCCAATGCAGCCATCTGCAGCCGCTAAAGAACTAAACTGCAACAGCTGTCACAACGCACATGCCTATGAATTAAAAAGCGCTTCAGTAGATGCCTGTCTGGACTGTCACAATGACAGGCATAGCCTGAATTACAAAAGCTCATCCCACTATCAGCTCTGGCTCAAAGAACAGAGCGGCGAATTACCTGAAGGCAGTGGCGTTAGTTGTGCAACCTGCCACATGCCACGTATTCAGGTTGACGTGAATGACTGGCTACGCCGTACAGTCGTTCAACATAATCAGAACGCCACTCTCGTCCCTAATGAAAAAATGATACGTCCTGCCTGTAACCACTGTCACGGACTGACATTCACCATTGATTCACTGGCTGATGAAACACTCATTGAAAATAACTTCAATGGCAAACCATCAATGCACATAAACAGCATTGACATGGCGCGAGAAGATAACCAGCGCCACCTGCAGAAAACAGGAGGTGCGACCGATTAAAACACCTTTTTTATCAATTTTTATATGCATTATTTTTAAACTTTACTCTCACAGGACTTTATTATGAAAATAGCAAAACTTACATTATCTATTGGCGCTTTACTTTCTATAGCTGCTACAACGCATACTGCACAGGCCGAAAACACGGTGCCGGTAAAAGCCATGGCCGATGCCTTACATCTGGTAATGGACTCGGATCGAACCATTTACACTCGAAAAATTGTTAATCGTCTGGTTAAAAAGGAAAAGGTTATTAAAGCCAGCGAGCATTTTGAAGATGATAAGGCACTGGTACTGCCTGCACAGATGTTTCGTTTTGGCGCAGAGATGGTAAAACAGCGTTCAGATAAAATGCCTGACGTTAATTTCAGCTATTCGCTGCAATCACTCTGGCCAATCAACAAGCAAAATGCACCTAAGACCGATGCAGAAAAAGAAGGCCTGAAATTTGTAGCCGACAATAAAGGTAAAAACTTCTATACGGAAGAAGTGCTGGGCGGACAAAAATATTTTACCGCTGTATATGCTGACACCGGCGTAGCTCCTGTATGCGTTTCATGCCATAACAAGCATAAAGACACACCAAAAACAGACTTTAAAATTGGTGATGTTATGGGTGGCGTGGTGATTCGTATTCCTGTTGACGGATAATATTGATTATGAGCCTGCATCGATTTTTAGTTCACAGTATCAGCCTTATATCAATTGTGCTAAGCACAACTGTATTTGCAGCGGACGATGAGCCATTTATAACTTTTGATTCGGCGCAGCTTATACAGGGGCGATCTTTATGGCTAGACAACTGTAAAGGGTGCCATGCCTATGGTACTGCAGGTGCTCCAATCCCTATGTATCCAGGCGACTGGGCATCACGCGTTAGCAAACCAAAAGCCACATTGTATGATCATGCCATCAATGGTTTTTTTGGCCCTGACGATACGATGATGCCCGAGCGTGGGGGCAACCCGAATCTCACAGATGAACAGGTGAAACTCGCCGTCGATTATATGCTAAGCCTGGCTCAACACTATATCGACAAACAACCTTAATATTTAAATCGATTTCTAGAGGAAATTATTATGACACCAGAACAGATCAAACTCGTACAGGACTCATGGGCCAAAGTGGTCCCTATTTCAGAAACGGCTGCAGAACTTTTTTACGGCAAGCTATTTGAACTGGATCCATCGTTAAAACCCATGTTTAAAGGCGATATGAAAGAACAGGGACGTAAACTAATGGCTATTCTTAATACTGCAGTTAATGCCCTTACCAAACTTGAGACCATCGTCCCTGCTGTGCAGGATATGGGCAGACGTCATGTTGGCTATGGCGTTAAAGACGAACATTACGACACCGTTGGTGAAGCTTTAATCTGGACTTTAGATGCCGGCTTAAAAGATGATTTTACTGAAGATACAAAAACCGCATGGATAGGTGTTTATACACTGGTTGCGACCACAATGAAAGATGCAGCGGCTGAAGTTGCAGAAGCATAATACAACTTTAAACCCTGTAACCTTTACTAAAAAAACAGCCGCATATGCGGCTGTTTTTTTATACCCGGTTTCATTGTCTGCATCACATTGTTTCAGGAAAAACCTTCTCCCTGACTGCCTGCCAGGCTGCCTCACCAAACCTGGATTTAATCACCAGAGGTAAAGCACATGAGCCCACTGATAACAGTCGATCATGAAACTGCTTTAAATTAAATCCATCTTTTTTCTCTTCATCCTCACGCAATGCTTTTATTAACGCCCAGCCGACAGCATACCCCATAGGCACTGTTGGCGCATGAGAATACCAGCTCAGGTCAGCTTTCGCCTGATCAATATCAAAACCCAGCTCATCACGCATGCGCTGTGCCGCCGTATTAATATCCAGTCCTCGCGTGTGTAACTCCACATCCAGCATTACCCGAAGCGCTCTCCACAAACGGTCTCTCAACATAATAAATTTATGTTCCGGTTTATTTAAAAAGCCCTGCTCCTGCATTAAATCTTCACAATATAAAGCCCAGCCTTCATATAATGTGGCTGATGCATTTAGCATACGCGGCAAACTGTTTTCGGGGTTTTGGTTAGCCGTTACAAATTGCAGATGGTGACCTGGAAAGGCTTCATGCACACAGGTTAAGTCAATAGACGTCCAGTTATGTTCCAGCAACTGGCCTTCGGCGCGCACCGGGGTTACATAATAATACCCCTGCTGCTGTTCATCGTTATATGAAGGCTCTTCATAAGCAGCAAAGGGAATTTCATGCCTTAGAAAAACCGGTGTTTCAATGACTTTCAATTGCTGGTTTTCTGGCACTGACATTAACTCGTGTTTTTTAATAAACTGATAGGCAGCCTGCATCTGTGTGCGATAGGTATTCAGTAATGCCTCACTATCATTTGAAGGATGTTGCTGACGAATATTATCCAGCACCTCTTCTACGCTTTCACCCGTGAGTTCGGTTGCAACATTCTGCAACGCCTGTTGTGTTTCCCTGAATAAGCGATCGCCAAAGGCATAAAGCTGCTCTATTGAAATATCCAGCTCATGCCAGTTGTTTAGAAGCTGACTAAAGTGATCTTTACCACAGGCAAAATCGCCCTCTGCTTTGGGCAATAAGTCATGATTGAGAAATTTTTCAAAATCTTCCATCGCTGTAGCAGCTGAATCACATAAGGGCTGTAATCTGCCGGGGTTCTGAAAGGCTCTTAGCACACGCGCATCATGCATTAATGATCGAAAATACACGGCGCCTGAACGCGCACTAATCACGGCATCCTTAACCCAGTCTGCTGGAATATTTTGCGGCGTCTGCAGTAAAAATGCTTTTGCTGCTCGCATGTAGTCCGGTATTGCTTCCAGACGATGCTTCAGTGCCTTATGCACATTCTCAATCGGCCGTTGTATGAGTTGATGAATGGCTTCCAGAGGCAAAAATTTCTGTGGCGAAAAAAATCGCCAGTCGCGCTCTAATAACTCATGCAATTCGATACTTGCTGCATTATATAAAACTGTAAAGTCTATTTGCTGTGCAGCCGATAATTCGTCTGTATTCAGCTCTTCCAGCGATGAGATAATTTTCTGATTAAGCGATATTAATGCGCCGATATTTTCGTCATCAAACGGCGTCAACTGATCTTCATAGCCTTCAATTCCAACGTGAACCGCTGCCTCGGGGTGAAACCTGAACCAGGCACTGTAATAGTGAGTAAGCAGGCTGCTAAACAGTTCCTGAGTGATTGTCTGTGGCATAAATTATTCTTCGACAATCTCAAAATCATGTGTCACTTCCGCGGTTGCGGCCAGCATAATGGATACTGAACAGTACTTTTCTGCTGTAAGATGAATGGCCTTTTCTACCTGCTTCTCGCTTAGCCCCCGTCCTTTAACGATGTAATGCACATGGATTCTGGTGAAAACTTTGGGCACCTCCTCGGCACGCTCTGCTAACACTTCCACAATACAGTCTGCAATTGGCTGACGCGCCTTCTTCAGGATCATCACCACATCAAAGGCGGTACAGCCACCCATGCCCATCAGTACCATTTCCATGGGCCTTGCGGCCAGATTACGTCCGCCCGAGTCCGGCGCGCCATCCATCACGACAGAGTGACCGCTTCCTGATTCGCCGACAAATGACATATTATCCAACCACTTAACTCTGGCTTTCATAAATTACACCTAATATTTCTTGCTGATTATTTAATAATTTGAGTTAATTAACTTAAACTTCCTGAGCAGCTGCTAAAATGACTATAATATACACGCATAATTTAACATGACACTGATACCATGAGCTTGCTACCAAAAGTCGATACATCCAATCCTTCACTGGAATTATTTCTTAATCATTGCCACCGTAAGACGTATCCGGCAAAGAAGAAAATCATTCATGAAGGCGATCAGCCACACAGCCTCTACTATATCATTAAGGGCTCGGTTAGCGTACAGACAGAAAATGAAGAAGGCGCTGAAATTATTCTCGCTTACCTGAACAGTGGCGATTTTTTTGGCGAAGCCGGGCTGTTTAAGGAGAAACTGGATCGAAGCGCGATGATTGTCGCCAAATCGGCCTGTGAGATTGCTGAAATTTCCTATGTACAGTTTCATAAACTGGTGAAGGAAGATCCAGAGATTCTATTTATGCTCTCCGGGCAGATTTTTGATCGCCTGATCAAAACCAGCCAGAAAGTCAGAGACCTTATTTTTCTGGATGTATCTGGGCGTATTGCACGCACGCTACTTGAACTGAGCCAGCAACCCGATGCTATGACGCACCCGGACGGCATGCAGATAAAAATCACCCGTCAGGATATTGCAAAAATTGTTGGCTGTTCTCGTGAAATGGCCGGCCGCGTATTAAAAGAACTGGAAGAAGATGGCCTGATCAGTGCACACGGTAAAACAATTGTGGTTATTCAGGATCGTTAAGCCAGGCTTCTAACTTTTCGCAAATAATTCAGCCAGTTTCTCACCTGGCACATCAGCGCGCATAAACGCCTCGCCTACCAGAAATGCATTCACCTGATGTTCACGCATTAGCTTTACATCTTCAGGGCCATGAATGCCGCTTTCAGTCACCAGTATTCTGTCTTCTGGCAACATATCCAGCATGCCCAGTGTGGTATCCAGACTCACATCAAAAGTGCGCAGGCTACGATTATTAACACCTAACAGTCGGGCACCTGTGTGTATTGCCCGCTGCATTTCATCACGATCATGTACTTCCATTAATACATCCATTTCCAGATGATGCGCCAGCCCCAGAAGTTCATTAAGCATGGCATCGCCCAGCGCAGAAACAATAAGTAGAATACAGTCGGCATTCATTGCACGAGCTTCATACACCTGATAGGGGTCAATAATGAAATCTTTACGAATAACCGGCAGCGCGGTCGCCTCACGTGCCTGCATCAGGTACTCGGGTGATCCCTGAAAAAAATCTCGATCCGTCAGAATTGACAGACAGGCTGCACCAGCAGATTCATAACTTTTCGCAATGTCTACTGGCTGGAAATTTTCACGTATCACCCCTTTACTGGGAGACGCTTTTTTTATTTCCGCAATAACTGCCGCATCACCCGCCGCAATTTTATTTTCTATTGATTGAATGAACCCCCGGACAGGCAGCGCCTGTTCTGCACGCCTGCTTAATTCAGCCAGTGATTCTTTTGCGACTGCTTCGGTTATTTCCTCTGCCTTGCGCCTGAGAATTTTCTGCAGTATATCTGGTGTGCTCGTCATATTTTTTATACTTAAAACAATTTAAAACGTCATGCTTTAAATGAGTTACTGTACTCAATCAATGCCTCGAATTTTTCTTTTGCCTTGCCTTCTGCAATCGCCTGCTGCGCTTTTACCACACCTTCAGCCAGTGTTTCTGTTAAACCTGATACATAAATTGCCGCACCTGCATTTAGACATACAATATCTTTCGCAGGTCCTTCTGTGTTATCAAGAACCGACTTGATAATGTTTAAACTGTCGGCAGCATCTTGCGCTTTTATACTTGTCACACTGGCTGGCTGCATTGAAAAATCTTCTGGCTTGATGCTATAGCTGGATATTTCGCCATCTTTTAATTCAGCGACTGATGTGGGCGCACAAATACTGATTTCGTCCATTCCATCTTCGGCATGCACAATCATTACGTGGCGGCTGCCCAGGCGTTTAAGCACTTCAGCAAGTGGCAACAACCAGTCTTTACTGAATACACCAATCACCTGATTTGGAGCACCTGCTGGATTCGTCAACGGCCCCAGCACATTGAAGATTGTCCGCACGGCCATTTCTTTTCTTGGGCCAATAGCATGCTTCATGGCACCATGATGCCTGATCGCAAAGAGAAAACCTGCCCCAACCTGTTGAATACATTCTGCGACTTGTTCGGGCGTTATATCCAGGTTGACTCCCGCGGCTTCAAGTAAATCTGCACTACCTGACTTACTCGATACAGAACGATTACCGTGCTTGGCTACATGAGCCCCGGCTGCTGCTGTTACAAACACAGATGCAGTTGAAATATTAAAGCTACCCGATGAGTCACCGCCGGTACCACAGGTGTCAACAAGATGTTCAACAGGCACATCTACTTTTGTAGATAAGTCACGCATAACAGAAACTGCTGCCGTAACTTCATCAACTGTTTCACCTTTCATACGCAGGCCAATTAAAAACCCACCAATTTGTGAATCAGTTGCTTTTCCCGTCATGATCAGCGTCATCACATCAGTCATTTGCTCACGTGTAAGATTCTGCTTTTCGGTGACTGCCTTAATTGCCGCTTGCATATCCATGATTTTTTCCCGTTTAAATCGTTTTTTTAATTACATGTCTAAAAAGTTTTTCAGCAATTCATGGCCATGCTGAGTGAGTATTGATTCCGGGTGAAACTGCACGCCCTCAATCGCCATCTCTTTGTGTCGCACACCCATGATTTCATCCATGCTGCCATCCGCTTTTTCTGTCCATGCGGTGATCTCCAGGCAGTCAGGAATGCTTTCTTTCTGAATAACCAGCGAATGATAACGGGTTGCTTCATAAGGGTTCGTCAAACCCTTAAATACGCCCCTGTTATTGTGATGAATCATGGATGTTTTACCATGCATGATTTCAGCTGCATGAACAATTTTCCCACCGAACACCTGGCCAATACTCTGATGCCCAAGACACACACCCAGGATCGGTAATTTACCTGCAAAATATCTTATTGTTTCCATGGAAACGCCCGCTTCATTCGGCGTACATGGCCCTGGTGAAATCATAATTCGCTCCGGCTTTAATGCTTCTATCTGCTGCACCGTTATCTGGTCATTACGATGCACAACAACATCCGCGCCCAGCTCGCCCAGGTATTGCACCAGGTTATAGGTGAATGAATCGTAGTTATCTATCATAATCATCATAGCGATGTATTCTCTACTTTAGTCTGCAGGCGCTGCAACATTTCCTGAGTCTGTTTTAATTCTTTCAGTAATTCATCTTTACTGGTCGGTTGCTGTAATTCAGCCAGGCTTTCTTTTTTGGCTTCATCAAGATTATTCAACACCACGGCAATAAACAAATTAATAATAACGAAGGTACCCACTACTACAAAGCTGACGAAGAACAGCCAGCTGTATGGATTCATCTCCATGGCCGTGTACATAACATCTGTCCAGTCTTCGAGTGTCACCACTCGAAATAGCGTCAGCAACGACAGACCCAGGGTTCCCCATAGTTCGGGATCATGCTCACTAAACAGGTGAAACCCGGCAACCGCATAAATATAAAAAATTACCGACATCAGCAATACAACATGCATCATGCCGGGCAATGATTTCACCAGAGTTGTGACGATCATACGTAATTCAGGGATCGTTGATATCAGACGCATGACTCGCAGCAATCGCGCCAGACGCGCAATCATTGCAAACTCACCTGTACTTGGCACCAGCGATAACAACACAACTGAAAAATCGAACAGGTTCCAGCCTGAACCAAAGTAGCGTGACAACTTTGGTGCAACTGCAATAATTTTTATCGCCGCTTCTGCAATAAACACCAGTAGAATAAAATCACTGGCCGCCTGTAATAGCTGTGCATACTCGGCAACGACCTTGCTCGATGTTTCCAGCCCTAAAATCACCCCGTTTAGTACAATCAGGCCAATAATAATTTTTTCAAACAGCGCGTGCGCGACTATTTTTGCGCAGAATGCTCTCATGTGTACCGCTCCACAAAAAGGCTTATTAATACAACAATAGATCGTTATTGATCTGACCCATCTAAACCTGCTTCCGCCATAGCGACCGCACGAAAAACTGCGCGCCCCTTGTTCATGGTTTCCGCCCACTCATTTTCTGGTATCGAGTCATACACGATGCCCGCACCCGCCTGAATATTTAGCGTTTTATCTTTGATAACGGCGGTGCGAATCGCAATCGCCGTGTCCATATTACCATTCCACGACAGGTAGCCCACTGCACCAGAGTAAATGCCACGTTTCACCGGCTCAAGCTCGTCAATGATTTCCATGGCACGCACTTTGGGTGCACCACTTACCGTGCCGGCTGGAAAAGTTGCACGCAATACATCCATCGCATTCATGCCTTTTTTGAGCTTGCCGACAACATTCGACACAATGTGCATAACATGTGAGTAACGCTCGATAATCATTTTATCCGTAAGCTCTACACTACCAATCTCACTTACACGGCCGGCATCATTGCGCCCCAGATCTATCAGCATTAAGTGTTCGGCCAGCTCTTTAGGATCAGCCAGTAAATCTTTTTCCAGCGCCAGATCATCTGCCTCATTCATGCCACGAGGTCGGGTGCCCGCAATGGGCCTTACCGTGACCTGATTATCTTCCAGACGCACGAGAATTTCTGGTGACGAACCAACAACGTAATGATCATCCAGATTAAGGTAATACATATAGGGAGAGGGGTTCAGGCTACGCAGTGAACGGTACAGGTCAAGCGGTTCTGCATTAAACGGAATCGACATGCGTTGCGATAGCACCACCTGCATCACATCACCATCCACAATATACTGTCGCGCTTTCTCGACGGCATCCTTAAAGCCCTGTTCGGTGAAGCCGGAAACAAAGTCATCCTCTTTTACCTGAACACGGTTCGCCGATGGTTGATAGGCGGGTACATTCTGACGCAGTTGCTTTTCCAGCTGTGCAAGACGTGCCTGACCTTTTTCAAAGGCATCCTGCTCTTCTGGATTAAGCATGACAATGAAATACAGTTTCCCACTCAGGTTATCAAACACCACCACTTCTTCTGAAATCATCAGCAAGATATCGGGCGTATCCAGCACATCGGGCTTGATGGTCTTCGTCAGTCTGGGTTCAATATAGCGAATGGTGTCGTAACCAAAATAGCCAACCAGCCCACCCGTAAAGCGCGGCAAACCTTCAATGTCTGGCACCTTAAACTGGGCCTGAAAATCTTCAATCCACTTTAATGGATCATCAACTGTCAGTTGCTCCTGAACACCCTGTGTGCTTTCAATAGTGATCTGCTTCGCCGATATTTTGATGCGCTTGTCGCAGGGCAGGCCAATAATTGAATAGCGCCCCCATTTCTCGCCACCATGTACCGATTCAAACAGGTAAGAATATGGCGCATTGGCGAGTTTAAGGTAAGTGCTTAAAGGAGTATCCAGGTCTGCCAGCACTTCTCGTACCAGAGGGATATGACTATAGTTTTGCTGTTTGAGCTCAGCGAATTGTTGTTTACTCAGTTTTTCTTGGTTTACTTGTACAGTTGTCATGATTTTTTCCAGACAGATTTATATACACGGGTTCAGGTTAACGCAGAGATTTACCATCGCCAGTGTGTGTATAAACGCATATCTGTTTTTCTGAAAAAAATCATAATTTTTCTTTAGTATTTTTCTTTGTACTTTGCTTTTATGAGTGAGTGGAGGCTCGTTTTTTAGCCTGCGCCAAGCTGACTATACCAATTAACCCCAGTCGATCAATTGTTTAATTTCATCCATTCGATCAACCACGGCATCTGGATTATAATCACGAATATCTTCACCGTGATTATAACCATAGCTCATGCAGATGATCTTGAAGTTTGCTGCACGCGCCGCTTTCACGTCACTCATTGAATCACCCAGCATCAGCGAGTTTTGCGGGTCTGTTCCCAGCTCACGTGCGGCATGTAGCAAGGGTTCCGGGTCTGGCTTTTTCTTTGCCAGCGTATCACCACAGATAATGATTTCAAAATCGTCTTTTACACCGAGTTTTTCTAAAATCGGCAGCGTGAACTGGGCATTTTTATTAGTCACACAACCAATTCTAACATCGGTTGTTTGCAGAAAATCGATCGCTTCACGCACACCATCATACAGGCAGCTGCGCTCACACACATTCTTGTCATATAGATCAAGAAAAATCGGGTAGGCTTTTGCAAACAGCGCATCATCCGGTTCACCGTCCAGCTGACCAATCAATGCACGACGGGTGAGTCTCTCAACTCCATTACCCACCCAGTTTCGCACCCTGTCTTCACCGTGCTCAGGCATGCCAAGCTGCTTCATCATTTCATCAACACAGTAGGCTAAATCCGGCACACTATCGACCAGCGTGCCATCCACATCAATTAGCACCATTTCAGGTTTGTTCATCATACTGTTAATCCGGGGAATAACCAGGGGAAGCCTCCCCCTTAAATACCATGTCAGGCTTAGATACGGGTATGAGGGTATTTCAAGATACCCTCAAGTACGCGTAAATGATTATTATGCTTTGGCTAGCTCTTCACGCATTTTAGCCACCACTGTGTCATACACATTGGCATCCGCATCGTTCTTCGCGCCAAAAATAGCGGAGCCTGCAACAAACGTATCCGCACCCGCTTCAGCAATTTCACGAATATTATCTACTTTTACGCCACCATCAATTTCCAGACGAATATCATAGCCTGAATCATCAATCAGCTTACGCGCTTCACGCAGCTTATCCAGTGTCGCCGGAATAAAGGACTGGCCACCGAAGCCGGGATTCACTGACATCAGCAAAATCATATCGACTTTATCCATGACATATTTTAGACAATCTAATGGTGTGGCCGGATTAAAGACCAGACCTGATTTACAGCCCAGTTCACGAATCATCTGCAGGCTGCGATCAATATGCTCTGTGCCTTCCGGGTGGAAAGTAATATAACTTGCACCGGCTTTAGCAAAATCAGGAATGATGCGATCCACTGGCTTAACCATAAGATGCACATCGATCTCGGCTGTCACACCATGCTTACGCAGTGCATCGCAGACCAGCGGGCCAATAGTTAGATTAGGAACATAATGGTTATCCATTACATCGAAGTGCACGATATCCGCACCGGATTTGATCACGTTGTCGACTTCTTCGCCGAGACGCGCAAAGTCGGCAGATAAGATGGAAGGTGCGATTTTGAAATCAGCCATGTTTAATTCCTCAGCAAAAGCCTAAATAAGCCAGAAAATTCATAAGCCGCACACTTTACCTGAAGCCGAGAGGATTTTCAGCTTAATCCAGCCTGTTTCGCGCACTGTTTATGCAAAATATCAGTATATAAGTAGCAAGCAATACCCGGTTTCTCTTAACGCATTTTTAACACAGGCTCTGAGGATACTTTTTAACTACCTGATTTATATGGAAATTTATAAGCCAATAAAATCCCTGAAGAGCTACATCAGAAATTCTTGATTTACATCACCAACAGCCTCTGCGAAAATCTGCCTGCTAAATTAACAACCGTGTAATAAACACGACCAGGAGAACACAATGAAAAAGCACGTATTATCTCTGCTGGCAGCCTCTGTTCTAGCAGTATCTGCTTCTTCTGCTATGGCGGCTGGCGATGCTGCTGCAGGTAAAGCGAAAGCAGCGACCTGTGCAGCTTGTCACGGTGCAGACGGCATCAGCAAGGTACCCATGTACCCTAACCTGAAAAGCCAGAAAGCAGCTTACATTGTAAAGCAGCTGAAAGCATTCAAAGATGGCACTCGTAAAGACCCAACTATGAACGCAATGGCTAAGCCTCTGTCAGACGCTGACATGGCTAATCTGGCTGCTTACTACTCAAGCCTGTAATAAAGCTTGAGAAGCACCCGCTTGAAAAAGCCCGCTGATACATTATTCGGTGGGCTTTTTTTATTTTTACTGTTGAGCAAGCATAGCTTTGCTGGCCCCGCCGAACCTTTCCTCACTCGAAACCAGAGCCCTTTCTCACTGATTTTTGGCTTGCCCCAGGCCACCGCTGCCAGACTACCTGAAACCCATGAACAGCGTTGGATAACATCACTAAACATCAGCAACCAGATTATTTCGCAGAGCACTGACAACAGCCGCCTGTTCATCGATGTTGAAACATGGCAACTGAATGTCTTTTATGATTATGTTTTCCGGGACAACTGGATGCTCAGAGTGCAGGCACCGCTTATTTCACACCGTGGCGGCATCCTGGATAGCGCCATAGATCGTTATCACCAGCTAACCGGCCTGCCCAGAGATATTCGCCCCAGTATTCCTGAAAACCAGATCAATATAAGTTACAGCGAACATGATCAGCTGCTGCTTAGCATAGACAGCACTCAACAGGCTTTCGGAGACATTTCCATACAACTGGCATGGCAGGCCAGCAAATCAGCCGAGCAGTCACTGAGCCACTGGCTAAGCCTCAAATTACCCAGCGGTGACAGTAACAGACTCACGGGCAGTGGCGGCACAGATGTGGCTATCTGGTCATCTTTCGATCATCATCTTTATGAAAATAACTGGCTCTATGGCCAGCTCGGATTGCTCTATATGAGTAACAACGAGGTACTGAAGCAGATTCACAACAAGGGGGCCGCGTTTGCAACCGCTGGAATAAAATTCCAGGTCACTGAATCAGTCGAACTAAAGACTCAACTTGATCTGCATAGTGCACTGTTTGATTCTAAAATCAGATATCTTGATGATGTCGTGCTCATAACATTTGGCGGCAGCTATCAACCGAGTAATACAGACAAGGTGGATCTCGCTATTTCAGAAGACATTGACCCTGGCGCATCGCCCGATGTCAATTTCAATATCAGCTGGTGGACGTATTTCTAAAAGAAAGAACGCATCGCCAGACGCAATAAATACATATTACGCCTGGCTACAAGATCTAGAGCATATCTGTAAAGCTAAAAACCATACACCAGAGTGACCGCAGTCAGGGTATCCGTTTTATCGGTACCGGCTGGCACATCCGAGTTGTGTTTAATTTCATAACCAAACTTTGCACTAAGGTTGCCGTTCACAACCACTTTAAGAAATGTTTCAGACTTACTAAAGGTGTTTGTATCGCCTGATTCAATTTCCAGTTTCTGATTAAACTTTGCAGTAGCACTGATGACATATTTATAATCCAGATCACCCATAACAATGCCTTCACTTTCAGAAACCCCCAGATCATCTTCCGTATCACGATAACCAATACCAACAGAGGCTTCCAGTGTATGTATATCTGTCTCTAGAAACACATGACCCAAACCAAGTGATACAACAGACTGGTGATCAAAACCACTAAATTTATCTTCTTCATGCTTTAGCTTGCCAAAAGCAAAGGTTTTTTCTGCAAAGCGATATTCAGACTTTTCAGTAAACAGAATGCTATCTGCACTATCAACACCCGAATCCGACGCTTTTAGCACATTGAATTTTGCATTATGCTTCCATGCACCATGTGCTGTTCCAACACCCAGTTTTGCATTCAGCGTATCAGATTCTGTATTACCCGAGGTAGATGTAAAGCCCAGCTCACCTTCACCGTTCCATTCGTTCGCATGCAACGGTGCCGCAAATAAACTTGCAATAACGAGCACTAATGATTTTCTTTCTAACATTTAGCTTCCTCAAAAAATTAAATTTAGCCGCCAACTATCAAACGCGACACATTCTAGCCCTGCTTATCCAGGTGCACATCCATTTGTGGATAAGGAATACTAATACCCGCTTCTTCCAGAGCCAGTTTAACCTGTTCCTGGCAGTCGAAAAAAACGGCCCAGTAATCTGCTGTCTGAGCCCAGACTCTTACCGTGAAATTGACACTGCTATCAGCCAGCTCACTTACCGCAACCAGTGGTTTGGGTTCGGCAAGTGACTTCTCATGCGAGGTAATAACACTCATCATCACTTCTTTCGCTTTCTTTATGTCGTCATCATAACCAATACCAAAAGTCATATCTACGCGACGCGTATCTCGTGCAGAAAAGTTTGTAATCACACCGCCATAAACAGCCGAGTTAGGCACAATATTTTCTTTATTATCACCGGTTAAAATCGTTGTCGTAAAAATATGAATTTTTTCTACAGAGCCACTGACTCCACCCGCCATAATAAAATCACCCAGCTTGAATGGTCTGAATACCAGCAACATCACACCCGCTGCAAAATTGCTTAGAGAGTCTTTAAGCGCAAGGCCTACAGCCAGACCTGCCGCACCTAACAATGCAATCAATGATGTCGTATCAATACCGAGCTGACTTAATGCTGCAACAATAACCACCAGCAACAATGCCCAGCGCAATAGCGACTGCACAAAGTCGACCAGCATGTCGTCCATCTTCGAATGCTTTAGTCCCTTACCAACAAAGCCGGTAAACTTTTTCACCAGCCACTTACCGATAATAAATACCAGTAACGCCTGCAGCCCACTCACGCCCCATGGAATAACATAGGTATCAATCAGGTTCTGAACATTATCACCTGTTAATTGCTCAAGCATTTTCTTTCCTCATCTGGATTAATATTATTCTTGATAATACCCATCGACTTAACCATCGGGCATACCTGTTTTTATAAACAAAAGGATGAACACGGAATATAACATTCACATTAACCTGAAAAAAATTTGGCCATGAAGGCTTACAGCAAAGTATCTATTAACCTTTATTCGTTCACTTCACTCACCAGGCTCATCGCCTGTTTTAACACATCAAGATCGGCTCCGGCAGCGGGTGCATTTTCTGACAGGTATCGGCGCCATTTTTTTGCCCCGGGCATGCCATTGAAAAGCCCTAAAATATGCCGGGTCATCGAATGCAGTCTTGTGCCTTTTTTTAGCTCATTTTCCACATAGGGGTAAAACGCCTCAATAATATCAAAGCGCGACTGACTAAGTTTCGCATCATTATAAAAAAGCTGATCTACCTGCGCGAGAATATACGGATTATGATAAACCTCTCGCCCCATCATCACCCCATCAACAGAGTGTAATTGTTGCTGCGCCTGATGAAGATCGTTAACTCCACCGTTAAGGATTATCTCTAAATCAGGCATCGACTGTTTCAGTTGATGCACGACCTCATATCTTAACGGCGGTATATCGCGATTCTGTTTCGGACTTAAACCATTTAACCAGGCTTTTCGTGCATGCACGATAAAGGTTTTGCAGCCCGCTGCAGATACTGTTTCAACAAACCTGAACAGCTCTTCGACACTGTCGTTTTCGTCAATACCAATACGGTGTTTTATGCTTACTGGTAAATCAGTTGCGGCCTGCATTGCCTGGACACATTCTGCAACCAGCTCGGGCCTGGCCATTAAACAGGCGCCAAACATGCCAGATTTTACCCTATCACTGGGGCAGCCGACATTCAGGTTAACCTCATCATAGCCTGCGTCTTCGGCCATCCTGGCGCAGGTCGCCAGATCTACGGGATCGCTACCACCTAACTGTATTGCGAGTGGGTGCTCAGATTCATTAAAAGGCAGAAAACGCTGGCGGTCACCGTAAATCAGCGCGCCGGTGGTAATCATTTCGGTATACAGAAAGGCGTGACGGGAAATCAGCCGCAGAAAGTAACGCTCGTGGCGGTCTGTCCAGTCGAGCATAGGCGCCACACAAAAAGTACGATTCATTAACCGGATAGCCCGCGCGAATAAAAGGCCGGGAATTATAACAAAAAGTGACTGGCTTGCAGACCAGTGATCGCCTGGCTGCTAAATGGATTATTTAAGGTGTATTGAAAAGCGAGCCGGGACTAGAGCAGTTTATTGATTGCCGCAATCAGCTCATCTTCTTTGGCAGGTTTGATAATATAACCACTGGCACCCTGACGTTCAGCCCAGACCTTATCTGTTTCCTGATCTTTGCTGCTCAGCATAATCACAGGGATATGCTGTGTGCCTTCGGTTTTGGTAATGTGCCGTGTCGCCTGAAAACCGTTGAGGCCTGGCATCACCACATCCATTAGGATCAGATCGGGTAATTCACTTCTGGCAACACTCACTGCAGCATCGCCATCTTCAGCTGTAATCGTTTCATGACCGTGTTTTTGTAAGATTTTAGTTATGCTCTGAACCTGAGTTTGCGAGTCATCAACGACCAGTATTTTTGCCATGCAGCTTTTCCGAAAAGATTGATAGGGGGTTTACGCAGAATTCTTCTGACTCTGTTAGTATTAGAGTAGACTAATTATTTAAAAAAATAAACTAAATGAGCGCCAGGAAGCCTATTCAATCGACCAGTCCTGAAGAATATCGACGCGAAACAGTATCTCCTGATACCTGAAAACCACGCCATTTAAGGTAATAAACTCCACGCTCAGCCCCGGCATTAGACTCTCACCTTCCGACATGGTGACACCATTAATGATGACACTTCGACTGGACGCGACAGAAGAATACACATGACCGGCAAAATTCATCGCCGGAATTGACTGCTGCTGGTACTCTGGCAGCTCGTGCAGATAGGGAATATTCATCAAGTCACCAGGCACTGCTTCGACCACTGCAGGCTCGAGGCTTCGCACTGGAGCTGCTTCCGACAATGCGGGTTGTGTGACCTGCTCGGAAGACGCTTTCTGCGTTGACGGCTCGACTGGCTCTGAGTTTTCTGGCGGGGCAGCAACAACAGGCTGACGTTTCTCAAGCGGCACACTCGGCTCTGTTGGCGTTTGCTGTTGCATGGGTTGTGGCGTTAGCTGCACTGTGTCATCTGTGAGTAACTGACTCGATAGCAGATAACCCAGCACAAACATAAGCAATAGTAAAAGCAGGGCGATCACCGCGAACAGAAGTATCGGCTGTTTTTCTTCTGCATTAATCGCCAGATGCACCGTTTGCAAATCAGGCACATCACCCTGTTTGCGTTGCTGATCTGATTTTTTCAAAGCATCCAGAATATACGACATTAATGCAGCGTCTCCAGCAGCGGGATTTCCGAATCTGTCATTTGGTTCAGATAGATAATGGTTTTCATTCCGACCACCCCGTCATCAACCAGCCCCTGGCTCAGCTGAAAGGCTTTTACCCGGTTAACCAGATTCACACCATACAGTTGACTCACGTCTGCCTCTGGCTTATTTTCGATGCGGTTAATCGCCCGCGCAATCCACAGCACAACGTCACCACTATCCCCCGGTTTGATAACATCCTGATAGGCCGGCGGCATTTTCCAGAACACGGAAAACTCGCCTTTCCAGTAATAGAGTAACTGCTCAATGGAAACCCGTTGCCGTTTGTTATTCAAGAACAGTAGCGCATTATCCGCATCGGTTATCTCCAGCAGTGTGGCAAACTGCACCTGATTAAAGTCATCATAGAGTTTAATGACTGCGGGCCGATTCAGTTTTTGCAGGCTGGCAAAATCGGCCGTTTCCTGTGAACAGGCAAGCCCCTGTGTTCTGGCATGAAAGCAGGGTGTGCCATGCACATCAAGCTGATAATCAATCCCCCATCGTGCAAACAGGGCCTGATAGGAAAGCAGATTACTGCGCAATCGCAGGCTTTCATCAGCCCACTGAATAATCGACGGGTTTTCCAGCGCAACAACAGGTTCTTCAGTGATGATTTCTGCTTCCACAACCGCAGCCATTTTTTCGATGTCCTGCAGCGTAGAATCATCTACTGGCATTAAGTCGGCTTCAAATGCCTGCTGATACGTGTAAACAAGAGCCACCATCAATAATGCTATTAGCACTATTCCAGCCCAGGCCCAGAACGACGGCAGCGATGAGCTTTGTTTTTTCAGTTTGCCGGCCTTTTTTTCACCGAGCACTTCTCTGGCGGCTGTCACCAGGGTTTTCTTATCGAGCCGGTGCACGCCCTGCACAAAGGCCCCCAGCAGGGCACGATCACAGATCACATTAATCACTCTGGGTACACCGCCACTGTAATGAAACAGCTGCTTTAACACTGGCACACTGAGTAGCGGTCGACGACAACCGGCCACCGCCAGGCGATGCCCGACATATTCTTTCAGCTCATCAAAATTTAACGGACTGAGATGAAAACGAGCGGTAACACGTTGCGCGAGCTGGGCCAGTTCCGGTCGATCCAGTACGTCGAGGAACTCTGGCTGGCCGAGTAAAATCACCTGCAACAGTTTACGATCATTGGTTTCCAGATTCGTCAGCAGGCGTAACTGTTCCAGCACATCCAGATCAAGGTTCTGCGCTTCTTCAATTAGCACCACGGTGTTACGCCCCTGCGCATGCTGCTCCAGCAGGTAGCGATTAATCGCATCAACCAGCGATTTTATCGATGCACTGGTAGCATCATAGGGAATATGCAGTTCATCACAGATCACCTGCAGTAACTCGGTCGCACTCAGTTTTGGATTCAACACCAGCGCCAGACTGGTTTTTTCCGGCACCTGCTCCAGCAGGCAGCGACTCACTGTCGTTTTACCCGTGCCAACGTCGCCGGTTAAGAGGATAAACGCGCCATCTGATTCCAGCCCGTACAGAAGATGGGCCAGCGCCTCGCGGTGTCGCTCACTCATATAAAGGTAACGTGGATCGGGTGCTATCGAGAAAGGCGGTTCGAGTAATCCAAAGTGCTCAAGATACATGGCGGCTAGTATAATCAATGCGCATGAATGCGCCTATGACTCTTTAATTTAAAACGCACTTTATCGCGTTTGCTGATTCTGTTTGGCAGACTGCCACAGAGCTTCCAGTTCATCCAGTGTCTGTTGCTGAATATTTTTGCCCGACCGTTTCAACTGCTCTTCGATAAAATTAAAACGCTGCTCGAATTTCTTATTTCCGGCACGCAAGGCTTCTTCTGCATCAACCTTAAGGTGACGTAACAGATTGACGCTACTAAACAACAGATCTCCGGCTTCCTCGAAAACTGCATTCTGCTGCCCTGCCTGCATTGCTTGCCGCAACTCGGCGATTTCTTCTTCCAGCCTGGCGAACACCGGCTCTACCTCAGGCCAGTCAAAACCCACACGGGCAGCCCGTTTCTGTAATTTTTGCGCTCGCTTCAAGGCCGGTAATGCACGGGCCACGCCTTCCAGTATCGAAGCGGTTTCTGCCGGAGCCTGCTGATCTCGCTCAGCCGCCTTGGTCTTTTCCCAGGCTTCATGCAACGCCTGTTCAGAATCGTACTGCTGATCTGCAAACACGTGGGGGTGACGACTGATCAGCTTTTCAGTCACGGCATCCACCACATCATCAAAATCAAACAGTGATTGCTCACTGGCCATTTGCGCATAAAACACCACCTGGAACAACAGATCCCCCAGTTCCAATTTAAGGCCCTGCATATCACCCTGCTCAATCGCATCGGCCACTTCATACGCTTCTTCCAGCGTATAAGGCACAACGCTGGCAAAGGTTTGCCTGATATCCCATGGGCATCCGTTCTGTGGGTCACGCAGTGCAGCCATCACATCCAGCAGTTTTTTCATACTCTTTACTCGGTCATTTATCAGCTATTCGCTGGCCAGTTCTATATCGGGTTGAAGCCACTGCGGTTTGAGGCCACTGGCTTAAGCGTCAAACCATACTCATTTCCCAGCAGAGTTTCCAGCCCTGGCTTTAACCACGCTGATGACTGCCGGTTGCCCGCGCGCAAGCCTTGCATTCATGCGTTTAAAACAGGTATCATTCGGCTACTTTCAAAGCGGACAAAGATCTGCCTGACTCTATAATTTTAAATATGCCTGCTTTAATTCACGGCATATACAAACCACCATCTGGTTTGTATGGAAATACCATCAGCATGTTTGTTTTATTAATAACACTATGTGCGTTGTCTATACTCTAAACTTAAGAAGGTAGACGCGACTGTTAACCATTGAAACAGGCTTATTTTTCACGAGGTTCCCCCATGATATTCGAAGATTTTTCATCCGCTCACCTGACTGTCATGCTGACGGTATTTGGCATTGCTTTTGTCATGGGTGCCATCGCCAATAAAACCAATTTCTGCACCATGGGTGCGGTATCTGATCTGGTGAATATGGGCGATACGGGACGCATGCGCGCCTGGATGCTAGCCATGGCAGTTGCCCTGCTGGGTGTGGTTATTTTTGAGGCCGGCGGCTTCGGCTCGGTTGACTCTACTATGCCACCGTACCGGGGCAGCAACTTTGCCTGGCTTGAATATATTCTGGGTGGCCTGCTGTTCGGCATTGGCATGACTTTAGGAAGTGGCTGCGGCAATAAAACACTGATCCGTGTCGGGGGTGGCAATATTAAATCCATGTTTCTGTTTATTGTTATTGCGATATGCGCCTACTTTATGATCAACCCGTTTCCTGGCACAGACGACACACTCTATTCCGTCATATTTTACCCCTGGACTAACCCCACCTCGATCAGCCTGCTGACCCAGCAGGACATCGGTAGCGTAGTTGCCGGTCAACTGGGCACCAGCAAGGAAACCAGCCGTACCGTGTTTGGTTTGATCGTTGCGGCGGCTCTATTCTGGTTTATCTTTAAATCGGCTGATTTCCGCAGCAGCTTCGACAATAAACTGGGTGGCTTCACTATTGGTGCAGCGGTATTAGCAGCCTGGGTTGCTACCTCAAGTATGGTGACCATTGATGCCGATGGCGAGATGCTAAGCTGGACCGAATACACCGACGTTAACAACTGGTCAATGCTACAGGATGACACCAGTGCACGCCCGCGAGACGTTGGCATACAGTCATTTACCTTTATTAATCCTATCGGTCAGTCTTTACGCTATACCGTTAAGGAGTTTGATAACGCCTACCTGACATTCGGTGTCGTCGCAGTGCTGGGCGTTGTTTTAGGTTCATTATTATGGTCTCTGCTGAGCCGCTCATTTCGTATCGAATGGTTTGCCAACCTGAAAGATTTTCTCACTCACCTGGTTGGTGGTGTGCTCATGGGTGTAGGGGGTGTACTCGCACTGGGTTGCACCATAGGCCAGGGTATTACCGGTGTTTCGACACTGTCTATGGGCTCAATACTGGCCGTACTGTCGATCATTTTTGGTAGCGCTCTCACCATGAAGATCCAGTACTATAAAATGATCCATGAAAACGAAGCCACGTTTATCAAGGCGCTGGTTAGCTCACTGGTAGATTTCAAACTACTGCCGAGCAAATTCCGTTCTCTGGAAAATTACTAGGGCCTGCTTCCAGCAACCTCGAAAAAGCGGCCACTCGCCAGAGTGGTCGATACCTTCTGGCGCGTGGCTGATCAACTGATATTCACCACTGCGTCAGGATTCAGTTTACAATCTGCGCATGGATATCTTTACACTGTTTAGCCTGATCTCTGCCGCCGCCGCCGGCTCTTCTCTGGGCAGCCATCTGCTCGTTTCACTGCTACACAGTGCCCTGTTCAAACAGCGCAAAAATTTTATCAATAGCCTGTATATTTACCGTCGCCTGTATCGGTTGAATTCCGCACTATGCCTGATCGCCGGTATCTGTGCTGCACTCGTAAATAATCGCCCGGCCGCCCTGCTACTGGCGATTCTTGCCGCCAGCTATGTATTCAATCACGCCCATCTTCTTAAGGGCCTGATTAAAACCTGTGACGAAAACTATCAGATAGTTAACCTGACTCAGTTCCAGGCTCTGAGCAGACTACAGAATCTAATTCATCTACTGCAAGTACTCGCAGTGCTTTACGCGGTTTATCTACTTGCCCTGCACTACCAGCCAGCCATCTGAGCTACCTTTGGTCTGATAAAAAAAGCAAGCTAGCCGCGCTCACTTTTTAAGCAGCATTTAGACTCCGTTCCCTTGGTATTTACAGCAGGTTTATCCACAGATAATCATCATTTAATCATAAACTAATAAGCACACGGGTTAGTTATTGACGATTTTTAGAACACAATATATAGTGTTTATGCCTGAAGCACCTGGCAAAAACATTATAAAGGCATGAAGCATTCGCCGCGCATCGCAGCTACAGACTCCCCGAGGCTAACGGGGCTGACAGCTGCAACTAAGGAATTGCAGATTTATGGCACAGTCCATTACCTCGATTAATTCATTATTAATCGGTTTAAAGACGGTAAATAGCTCGCTGCTGGTCAAACTACAGCAACTGGGATTTGATGCGAACCTAAGTCTTGGGCCAGAGCAGGAATACACCGTTAAAAGCCTGATTAGCGGCATTGACTCCCTCGCCATTCAATTTCTAACCCTCACCGCAAAACGTAATCAGTTTATCCAGCGCACCAGTTTCAACGAGCGTAAGGAAATTGAAGCCTGCCTGAATAATTTATATAACTGCCTGAGCCAGACACAGCAGGAACTGGTCGATTTTAACCCGACAAATAACCAGTGCGATCGCGAGCATGCGCTATCTTATATCAATGAATTTGGACAGAAAGTTAGCCTGAAACTGTTAGATGCGGTGCACTATATCGACCTGATCAAGCCATACAGTCGCATGCTGGATATGCTCACAGCGCATGAACGTATTCATGCACTGTCGGCTGTACTGGAAACGCTGCTAAGCAAGGAACAACAGATACGACCACAGGATCATGATGCGGAGCTGACTGAGGAACAGACCAGCGCACTGGAACTATCCCAGTACCTGATTAGACAGGCGCTATAAAGAAGCGCCATAGCGGTCGATCTTAGAATGAAGCGTCACATAATCTGGCGCGAGCGTCATACTGCCGTTCACAACTATAGGCATTGCGCCCCTGCTTGTAACAGATATTGCGCATATTCAGCGCATAATCCCTGCAGTCTCCCCAGCTACCCCGGGTCGATGCGATTTCAGACTGCTGTTTCTTTCTTTCCCACGGATTAGCCGTGTTATATGAACCTGCTGACTGGCTCTGGCCGAAGCGGGTTTCATGCTCTTTCTGAATTTTAGTCAGCTCGGAACTACTTAATGTATGCTGCTGCTTATTACGGTTATCAAATACGCCATCCGCCATCGCGCTGTGTGTAACGGATAACAGCATCAGGCTGCTAACAAGCAGGAAAATGCCTGGAAAAATGCGGTTTTGCAGAGAATATTGACTTGTTTGACTCATAAACACCCCAAAAATGATTTGAGTATTTATACCAGTAATCTGTCAGTTGTAAAGTCACCCACCTAAGAAAGCTTCTCAGCAAGAAAAAAGGGCATCAGTCGATTACGTATGTTGGGCACAACCAGCAATAGCAGCAACAGGGCACTGAACAAACTTAGATAGCTCGGCAACAGTTGATGGGCTTCGCCTATTTGAGTATCAATAGTCAGCGAATAGCTGAGTAGCAACCACTCCAGAAGCAGCCCCATAAAGACACTGCTAATCGCGATGCCCAGCAGATAGATCAGCGTAGTCCTGCTTCCTAGCTCCTGCCGCACCAGCATCAGGCCCGCTATATTGGTCGCCGGGCCAACCAGCAAAAAGACCAGCACCGCACCGGGGGGAGCACCCGAAAGTAATAAGCCAGCGGCCACTGGTGTTGAGGCTGATGCACATATATACATTGGAATACCCACTGCCAGCATCACCAGCATCGCGGGCAGTCCCTGCCCCCATTGCGCTAACCAGCCCGGAGGAATCACCGTCATCATTACACCGGCTATCACAATACCTAACGCCAGCCAGTGAGAAATATCATCCAGTAGCTCGGCGCCAGCAAAACGAATAGCGGATGCCAGCCTGCTGTTCGATGCCGATTCAACTGGCTCGGCACAACAGCCCGTAGTAGCTTCTGCTGGCGAGTCACAACAGGAGGCCGCCGGTTTGTTTGAGCAACAGCTGGACTGTATCGCTGAACGGCTTTGGACTGCTGGCTCATCATCAGTCAGCGATGCTGCCATTCCCGTTACAATGGCGCTAAATAACGCTGCCAGAGGACGATATACCGCCATCACCGGCCCCATCAGGGCATAGGTAACAGCAACAGAATCAATACTGGTTTCGGGTGTGGAAATTAAAAAAGACACGGTCGCTTCTTTTGATGCGCCGGCCCTGCGCAGGCCCAGTGCCGCCGGCAGAACCCCGCAGGAACATAAGGGCAATGGCGCGCCAAACAACGCGACCTTTCCCACCGCTGAAAAGCCGCGCCCGCCCAGCCAGCGCTGCATCGCATCCGCAGGAATAAAGGCTTTCACAAGACCCGCAGCCAGCAGGCCTATTAACAGCCAGAATGCGGTATCAAGATACACCGACCAGATATTACTGATTAATTCGTTCATGTTTCGCAGTGTAGCCGAAGTGCTGAAATAAGGTAAAATACTCCCTTTTGCTCGATCAAGTCATTATTAACATGAAGCACACCGAATTACTTTCTCCCGCCGGCACCCTGAAAAACATGCGCTACGCCTTCGCTTATGGAGCCGATGCCGTATATGCAGGCCAGCCGCGTTACAGCCTGCGCGTGCGCAACAATGACTTTCTTAATGATAATCTGGCGATTGGCATTAAAGAGGCACACGATCTGGGAAAGAAGTTTTACCTCACTTCTAATCTGATGCCGCACAACAGCAAAATCAAAACCTACATTAATGACATGCGCCCGGTGATTGAAATGGGGCCCGATGCCTTAATCATGGCAGACCCCGGCCTGATTATGATGGTACGCGAAACCTGGCCCGACATGCCCGTGCATTTATCAGTGCAGGCAAATACAGTGAACTACGCAGCGGTTAAATTCTGGAAGTCTGTCGGCGTAGAACGCATTATTCTGTCGCGTGAACTGTCTCTCGATGAAATAAAGGAAATCCGCCAGGAATGCCCGGATATGGAACTGGAAGTATTCGTACATGGCGCACTCTGCATTGCCTATTCCGGGCGCTGCCTGCTCTCCGGTTACTTTAACCACCGCGACCCCAATCAGGGAACCTGTACCAACGCCTGTCGCTGGGATTACAAATCAACACCCGCCACAGAAAACGCCGAAGGGGTATACAAACCTCAGGAAATGCCAGAGCAGGCCATTAAAGTCTCCGACATGGGCGATACTCGTCACCCCATGGCAGATGAAGTGATGTTTCTCGAAGAAGGTAACCGCCCCGGCGAACAGATGCCGGTCGAAGAAGACGAACACGGCACCTACATTATGAACTCGAAAGATTTACGCGCTGTTGAACATGTTAAACAGCTGGTAGATATTGGCGTCGACAGTTTAAAAATTGAAGGGCGTACCAAGTCGCATTATTATGTAGCGCGCACTGCACAAAGCTACAGGCAGGCAATCCTGGATGCCACAGCCGGTAAAGCGTTCAATCCCGAATTACTCGGCGTGCTGGAAAATCTCGCTAACCGGGGTTACACCGACGGTTTCTATCAGCGCCACCACACCCATGAATACCAGAATTATATGCAGGGAAATTCAGTCAGCCGCCAGCAACAGTTTGTTGGCGAAGTGATCGGCTATGATGAAGCAAGCGGTCTGGCTGAAATTGATGTGAAAAATAAAATCTGTGTTGGCGATAAACTGGAACTGATCAAGCCCTCAGGCAATGAAGATATTATTCTGCAAAGCATGCAGGATTTAAACGGCAAGCCGATGGAAGAAGCCAGGGGCGGCGGCTATAAAATCCGTATCCCACTGAGTAAAGATATGGCCAAACAGGGATTGCTTGCGCGTTATATCGACAACCCAATTTACACCTGAATTAAACACATTAATCAAACTGCGAAAAAAACAACTCATGAAACTTGCTGTACTCGATTTTGACTCTACCGTGATGGACGGTGAAACCATTGATTTTCTGGCGCGTGAAACCGGTCAGGAAGCCGCCGTTGCAAAACTCACTGAAGCTGCGATGCGCGGTGAAATGGATTTTTTTGGCGCACTGCAACAGCGCGTTAAATTACTCACCGGGCTTAAAGAGTCTCGCCTAAATGACATTTGCCACAACCTGCCACTGATGCCGGGCGCTAAAGAACTCATTAGCGAACTTAAAAAACGGGGTTATACCGTCGCCATATTTAGTGGCGGCTTTCGCAATGCGACGCGTCATTTTAAAGATATCGTGGGTTACGATGCCGACTTCAGTAACACCCTGCACACAAAAGACGGCGTACTCACCGGGATGGTTGGCGGCGAAATGATGTTCGACACATCGAAAGGCGAGATGCTGCAGCGCCTGCAAAACCTGATGGGGATCAGCCGTGCTGATACACTGGTGTGTGGTGATGGTGCAAATGACCTCAGCATGTTCAAACACGCCGACACTCGCATTGCCTTTTGCGCAAAACCTGTGTTACGTGAGCAGGCTACTATCGTGATTGAAGATAAAGATCTTCGCAATATCATCCCCGAACTTTAATTTAACGACGCGTATAACACTATGAAAGTATCTGAATTTTTAGATTTATTAAAACAACACCCGGAAAAAATCAGTTTCAATGACACGATTGAAACGATCGAGGAAAACTACACCTTTAGCCCTGCCGCATTTAGCAATGGCAACACACAGAATGCGGCCAATGAAAACAACGGTTCCTGTAAAATATTTTTCTTTGCCCAGCTAAACAAGCTACCGGAAGATCTCACGCTACACTGTTTCGGCGACTATTATCGTATAGACGTACTGCAGAACCCGGATGCAGATGACCACCAGAACATTCGTAATTTTATGCAAAGCGGCTGGACAGGCATTCACTTTTCGTCTGTTGCTTTAAGCAAAAAGTAGAAAAGCACTAAAATGAAGCTAGAAAGTATGTTTGGTGCCAAAAGTGAATTTGTAACTATCTTCACTGATGCCGTAACCGATATCCATTCTTAGATCTACTTTTACAAACGAGCGGAGTTTCCATCGCAAACCTACACCGATACCTACATGCAATGGCTTATTAAACATATCGCTAAGCCGTTCATAGGTGCTGCCAACATCTATAAATCCCGCATAACGAATAATCGGATAATCAGGATGCGGGAAAATATATTCCATATTGGTTAGAAACATACTGTTACCCGTATAAATATTATTATCATAACCGCGCAGATCACTACTGCTTCCCAGAGAAAACGCCGTTTGCCCAAGGATTCGACTGTTTGCCGTACCTAACAGGGTCTGTACATTTAAATTAGCTAATGGAAGTGAATCGAATCGATAATAACTTCTGTAATACAGAAGCTGTTTGGTAAACGCAGTTTCGCTACCTATATTCTCACTAGACCAGTCAACTTTATAACCGTAAGTTTTACCACTCCGGTTATACCTGAAATTACTGATATTGGTATAACCCAGATCAAAGCCCAGGACGATCGCGTTTATTTCTTCTTCTAGCTGCGAGCTAACTTCGACATTAATGCGATTTTGATGACGCAAATTAATACCAAAAAAATCGCCTCTATTTCTTCCATGCCGGTTCAACCAGTGGGAAAGTGTCAGATCATAAATTATATCCTGTCGATCCACCGGCTCTAATTCAGCTTCATCTACTTCATTCATTTCTACGTATGAGAAACCAATATTATAGGGGCCATTATTCACGTTGTTATAAAGATAACTAAACAGTTTTCGCTCCTGAGACACACCAAGCACATCACCTCTGTTCTCCATTAACATGCGCAATTCATGGTTTAAGCCCAGTACATTATCCCATCGAACCTGCACACCGAGTCGCTTATCTGAATCACTTATTCTTGCTCTTGGAAGAATCAGGAAATAATGTTTTTCATCTATTACAAAGACAACATCAATCTGCCTGTCTTCACTGCCCGATTCTGCAGTCCCTGCATCTTGCAGATAATAATTAACGCTTTTAAATAGCTCCAGATTCATTATCGCCTGTCGTGAACGTTCAATTTTATTCAAATCAAACACATCCCCTCTGGCAATAAATATTTCCCGATTGAGCATCACCGCCTGAGTTGTATTATTTCCCTCATAGCGGATATCATGAATAACCGATGCAGCCTGAGAACTCAGGCTGCATAAAAACAGCAGCACACTGGCTATAAGTTTAACTTTTTGCGCAAGAAAACGGACAGCCGATTCCCCCATTGATGCAGACCGAGGCCTACTAAAACAAAAAACGTACCCACATACATGTTCAGGCTCATCAGTTCATCATTAAACAGATAGCCAATCCATAATGCCGTTACCGGCGTAATCAGGGTTATAAGTGCAACAGTAGATGTAGCAAGATGCCTGAGCAAATAATAATAACTTACAAATCCCAGCACAGATCCAACGATACCCAGATATGCAATGGCAGCCATTGTTCTCAGAGGAATCTGCTCTGGCAAGCCAGGCGTGAATATGAGGTACGTAATAATAAACAGAGGCATAGTGTATAACAAGCCCCCCGCCACCAACATCAACGCAGGCATTTCAAACTGCAGACTTTTTACCCATACCGCACTGGCTGAGTGAAATAAAACAGCCAGTAGAACTGCAGCAACACCATAAAAGTAGTGATCACCCATTTCTCTGGTGTTAATAAATATAACCGCCAGACCGGCAATGCCTGCCAGTGCGCCCAGTATTTTTATTCCATTGAAGGATGATTCCTGTATAAAACGCCAGGCAAGATAACCTGTAATCATTGGTGTAAGACCAAAAATGACAGACACCAGCCCTGAGGGAATAAACTGTGCGCCCCAGTAAACAGGTAACATACCACCATACAAGGCCAGTGCTGAAGCGAGATAGGCCTTACTACTGGTACGATCGAACGACATTTTCTTATACAGGACTAGAACCAGAATAATCGCCAGAGACATACCCATAAACATGCGTAGAGCAACACCAAGGATAAATCCTGTGCCGTCACTGCTCCACTTGATCGCAATAGGCGTGGTCGACCAGATTAATACAACAGCCATGTAGGCAAGTACAATCAACCATTGATTTGCGGGTGTCTGTTGCTTATTCATGCATCCTCCCTTTTATGTATTTTTAATTTTATTGCTCACCATAAACGCAAAAGCCACAGAGTTTTGAAGTCTGTGGCTTTTGTAAAATTTAAATTGAATATATAAATTATATGATTAGCACACAGCGGGACGACACACTCCATAGAGGTCGCATGCAGACACGTAGAATAATGGCTAATAATTTAGATTTCATAGTATGTGAGATTGTGTTAAATATCCGGACGTGTCAAGGTATTATTTATTTAACTTAACAATGTTCATGGACAATAAAGTAATGCAGAAGAAAACAGTGTGCATTCTGGGTGGCAGTGGATTTGTTGGCCGCCATATCTGCAGCCAGCTGGTCAGTGCAGGTTACAGGGTTCGCGTCCTCAGCCGCCGTAAATCGGCATGTAACGAGCTGAGTGTGCTGCCAGATTTAAACATTCTGGAAACAGATGTTTATGATCAGCACAAGCTCAACCATGCCATTGAAGGTGCACACATTGTGATTAATCTGATCGGCATACTCAATGAAAAACAGCATAATGGTGACGGCTTTCGCCGTGCTCATGTTGAACTTTCGCGCAAGGTACTGAATGCCTGCCATCACAATAATGTCAACCGCCTGCTGCATATGAGCGCACTCAATGCTGATGCAACCAAAGGCCGTAGTCAGTATTTACGCACCAAGGGCGAAGCAGAAAATAATATGCATGCATTCGCGGGCAGTATACAGGTGACCAGCTTCAGGCCATCCATAATATTTGGTGACGGCGACAGTTTCTTCAATCGCTTTGCGCGCATCCTCAGGCTGACACCGTGGCTATTTCCACTAGCCTGTGGCAAAGCTCGATTTGCGCCTGTTTATGCTGGCGAAGTTGCCCAACTTTTTGTCGAGTCAATTAATAACAGACAAACCTTTAATAAACGTATAGAACTCTGCGGCCCTGAAATTTATACTCTGAAAGAACTTGTTGCCTTCACATCACAGCAGATAGGCAAGCATCACATTATTATTAATTTGCCTGACACCCTGGCTCAACTACAGGCCGTGTTACTCGAATACTTTCCCGGCAAACCCTTTTCGATTGATAATTACGACTCTTTACAGGTTGACAGTATCTGCCAGGGGGGCGATGTCTTTACCGGCAAGCACTCCATCAAATCGATTGTTCCTGCATACCTGGGTCATCACAACAGATTCAGTGAGTACGACTCATACCGCCAGCATGCCCGACGGTAATGCGGGACATTTTTCAGCACACCTTATTTTCACACTATGATACTATTTACCCGACCTCAATGACGCGATAACCCCGGCTATGGACAAGCTAAAAAACAGTGAACTCATTCAATCGATTATTCGCCTGTGCATAGGCACTCTCACTTTTTTCTATATATCGACCGGCATTGATAGTGGCTACTTCGATGCCTCTCACGAAACACTTAACTATTTTACCGCGCTCTTCTTCAGCCTCAGCATTATTAATATTATAAGCATCCTATGGCTACCGGTATCGGAACCCCGCCGCTATGGCGCACTCGCCTTCGATATTGCCAGCACCACATTTTCATCCTATCTTACAGGTGGCATTAATAGTGTCTATGTCCTGGTTTATCTGTGGATATATATTGGCTATGGCACACGCTACGGCCTGCGCTTTCTGGGTACGGCCGTCGTCCTCACCCTGATTGGTTATAATATTCTGCTGTTAACTGAAGATGCCTGGCACCTGCTAACACTGGAGGCGATTGCCTTCCTGCTGCTGATCATTGCCTTACCTATTTATTTATATTCACTGCAGAAGAAGCTGATGCAAAGTGCCGATAGTGCACGTTTGGCAAATGAGATCAAAACCGAGTTTATATCTAATATGACTCACCAGATACGCACCCCCATCAGCGGTATTGTAGGAATGATTAATCTACTCAATAAAACCGAATTAAATCATCAGCAAAAGCAATATTTACAGGCCCTCAGCCAGTCCAGTTATTCACTACAGGATATCATTGATGATGTCATTGATTTCTCCAGCATCGAGAAAGGTGAGATTGCCTTCAACGAGTCCGATACGAACCCTCGCCTGCTCATTGACAGCCTGATACATAGCCTCGCACCTCTGAGTTTCGAAAGAAATGTTGAACTCGCCTGTTATATTGATAGCTCCCTGCCAGACCGGATCAAAACAGATTCGCAACGCTTTCGACAGCTGTTATCCAACCTTATTCGTTACGCTATCGAGCATTCGGTAGAACAGAATATTTATGTAAATGCCTATGCAAGCCAGCCCAGCTCAAGCAACAAACTAAATATAAGCATCGATATTGAATTTGAACAAAATCAGAAAATTGAGCATTTAAGTTCGAATAAAATACCCGACACCAATGACGCGCTGCCTCTGCGCATTAGCTATCAGCTTACACGCCTGATGAATGGACTGTTTGAAATACATTACCGTAACGCTCGAGATATTCGCTTTAAACTCAATTTTAACTGGCAACAGCTTGCGCCAAACCAGTCAAAAATAGACTCGGAACTCTCTGCTAAGCGCGTACTGATATTTGAAGGCAATGAAATCAATAAACACGTTTTTGAACAGTACTGCCAGCTTCTGGGCATGGAAACCTATGTGACCTCTGGTGAAGACAATCTGATTGCACACCTGATCTGGAGTCAGCAGAAAGCCCGGCCGTTTGATGTGATTATTCTGGGTGAAGATCGCAAATATCGTAACGCCTATGACCTGATGCTACGCATCCGCACCGAAGCGCAATGCAATGCACCACTTATCTATGCCAGCTATCTGCATAATCTGGGGCACCTGGAGGCTGACCGCTTAACGGATATTGCGGAAAACATGGTTAAACCTGTGTCGCTGGATATTCTGAAAAACGCCCTGCATGGTGCCCTGCAAAGCGCCAGCACAAAGGAGCCACAAGCAGAGCTTCAGACACCCAGAACCCAGGGCTTAAATATTCTGGTGGCCGAAGATCACGAGATCAATGCAAGTGTAGTGTATAGCCTGCTGGCTGACCTCGGACACAATGTTGATATTGCCACTGACGGCAATACAG
>Ga0316207_10001143_pt1 | contig 34833 bp, 33 predicted proteins | sample 6weekpyrite_MG_FD_204943 | JGI IMG/M metagenome (GOLD analysis project Ga0316207, IMG submission 204943) | Microbial mat bacterial communities from mineral coupon in-situ incubated in ocean water Damariscotta River, Maine, United States -... | ecosystem: Environmental > Aquatic > Marine >... | reverse complement strand
AATACCGGAATCTGAATTAAAATAGGTAGACAACCACCAAGAGGGTTAATTTTTTCCTCTTGATACATTTTCATCATGGCTTTCTGGAAGCCTGCTTTATCATCGCCATAACGTTCTTTTAATGTAGCTAGACGAGGAGTCACAACGCGCAGTTTTGCCATTGACTTGTAACTGGTTTCACTCAGCTTGAAGAAAATCAATTTAATAACAGCTGTTACAGCAATAATTGCCCAACCCCAGTTACCAAACAAGCCGTAAAACCAGCTTAATAACCAAAATAACGGATCCGCTAAAATCGTTAACCAACCATAATCTACCGTTAAACCAAGATTCGGCGCCGCTGTTGCTAACTGATTTTGTACTTTGGGTCCCACGAATAAACGCGTACTCAAGGTTTTAGTTTCACCTGCCGCAATCGTTTGCGTTGGTGTCACCATACCAATGACGTAATTGTTGTCATTGGTTACTTTGCTGTAAACGTGATTCGTTTCTTTTGCATCAGGAATCCATGCGGCAAGGAAATAATGTTGAATCATTGCCACCCAGCCGCCGGTCATTTGCTGCTTCAGATTTTCATCCCGCATATCGTCATAATCTATTTTTTCATACGGATTTTCAGCATTAGAAACAACAGCACCTGAATAGGTGTAAATAAAACTTGATGCCTCAACGCCGGTATCTTCGCCACGTTTATATTGACGATAAACACTGCCGCTCCATGCCTGACCAGTATTATTCGCAACCTGATAATCGAGATTTAAATCATAACGACCACGGTAGAAGGTATACACCTTATTTACGCGTAAACCATTTTGACCCTGCCAGAACAAGGTCACTGTTAATGAGTCTTCACCTTCCTGCATGGTGTACTGTGCAGACTCGGCTGAATAAACACTGGTATGATCGGGACTACCCTTGGCCAACAAACCACTTTGTGCAATAAACAAATGTGATTCGCCGTTATCCATAAGTAAAAATGCTTTCGAATCTTCATCCGTCGTATCCGGATAATCACGTAAACGAGCTTTTACAATATCACCGCCACGTGTATCAATCGTAATATCATAGACATCTGTTTTAACCTTAATACGTTGTCCTTGTGGAATCACAGCAGATGCAATTTGCGGAACGGATGATGCGGGTGCGGCAGAATCTACTGGTACAGCAGGTGCATCAGTTGAAGGTTTTACAGTTCCATTATTAGTTGTTGCAACAGGCGCTGTTTCAACCGGTGCAAAATCTTTTTGCCAGGCCTGATACATCATGAACAGAACCAGTGCCAGTGCGGCAAACAACATTGTACGAATCGTTTCCATATTACTTCTTCTTTAATTCAGTCTTTAATTCAGGCACCGGATCTATACCTCCAGGATGCCAGGGATGACAACGCAAAATTCGACGCACCGCCATGTAACCCCCCTTGATTGCACCATACCTTTCTATCGCGGTATGCGCATAACAGGAACAAGTCGGATAAAACCGACAACTCTGCCCCATTATCGGACTTAACACGGTTTGATAACCACGTATTAATATCAAGAGAGCTTTGCGCATTGTTTTACCAGGTTTTGCCAATGATCTTTTAAAACGTTAGCTAACTCGGTATTGGTTTTTTTATTTGTGAGGTGTTTTGCCAACACAACGACATCTACCGCGGGTAGTGTATCTTTATATACACGAAAACTCTCGCGGATTTGTCGTTTAATTCTATTTCTATCAACTGCTCGACGCATGTGCTTTTTCGCAATCGCTAAACCTAAACGAGGTTGTTGCAAACCATTACGTGCTGCTAAAACAGTAAACGCTGAACTTCCGGATTTTATGGGTTTCGAAAAAACACGTTGATAGTCCGCCGGACTAATGATCCTGAGGCTACGGTTAAAACCGAATTTACTCACGATCGAAAAGGAGCTGAGAGGCTAAAACAATGTCGTAATTTGTATAGAATCAAAATACGACACGGTTTATTAGGCGCTCAGTGAAGCGCGACCCTTAGCACGACGGGCATTAATAATCTTGCGACCTGCTTTCGTTGCCATACGAGCACGAAAACCGTGGTTGCGCTTACGCTTTAATAAACTGGGCTGAAAAGTTCTCTTCATGACGATGCCTGCATTCGTAATCAATATAAAGTGCCCTCGCCTCTGGCGGGAGCGGAAAAGCGGTGCAATTTACTTTGGATCGTGATCAAAAGTCAAGATTTTTAATGCAAAATCAGTAAATAACAAGGGTGTGGATAACTTTTCGCTGCAGCGTTACACTTCTGCGTCCACGACCCGTCATAAAATCAATACGGAGTACAAAAACACGGTGTCAGCACCACTTTGGCAAGCCTGTTTGAACCATCTCGAGGGTGAACTCACTTCCGAGCAATTCAATACCTGGATTCGACCCCTGCATGCAGAGGAAGAACCGGAGTGTTTACGCCTGCTTGCGCCTAACCGTTTTGTGCTGGATTGGGTGAATGAACAATTCATAGAGCAAATTACAGCGACGGTTAATCGTCTGGTTAATGGCAGTGCGCCCGCTGTTCAGCTTGAAATTGGTAGTCGTCAGTTAACCGCTAATACGGAGATTGCCACCGAAACAGGGCTGGATCCTGCAAAAATGCGCCGTAACGGCCAACAAGGGCCTTCAATCACTACAGCTCCTGAACATGTACCCGCACACTTTAGTGCCCTTAATAAGACCTTTACCTTTGATAGTTTTGTTGAAGGTAAATCCAACCAATTAGCGCGCTCTGCTTCTATGCAGGTCGGCGAAAACTCGGGCACTGCTTATAATCCACTGCTTATTTATGGTGGTGTAGGCTTAGGTAAAACACATTTAATGCACGCCGTGGGCAACCTGATATTAGCCAAAAATCCTCAGGCTCATGTGGTCTATCTACATTCTGAACGTTTTGTTGCCGATATGGTAAAAGCACTGCAACATAACGCGATTAATGAATTTAAGCGTTACTACCGATCAGTTGATGCCCTGCTTATTGATGATATTCAGTTTTTTGCCGGCAAAGAACGCTCACAGGAAGAATTTTTCCATACATTCAACACCTTACTAGAACGTCAACAACAGGTGATTATGACCTGTGATCGTTATCCAAAAGAAGTTGATGGTCTGGAAGAGCGTTTAAAATCCCGTTTTGGCTGGGGCTTAACCGTTGCCATAGAGCCACCTGAACTGGAAACACGTGCTGCTATCTTGATGAATAAAGCTTCTTTAGTACAAATTGATTTACCACGCGAAGTCGCTTTTTTTATCGCTAAACGTATTTATTCCAATGTTCGTGAATTGGAGGGTGCATTACGACGCGTTATTGCCAATGCGCATTTTACCGGTAAAGCCATTACGCTCGACTTTGCTAAAGAATCACTACGCGATCTGTTAGCCTTGCAAGAAAAGCTGGTTAGCATAGATAATATTCAAAAAACCGTTGCTGAGTATTACAAGATTCGCGTCGCTGATTTACACTCAAAGCGTCGTACACGTTCAATCACTCGACCAAGACAAATAGCGATGGCATTAGCAAAAGAATTAACAACCCATAGTTTGCCTGAAATTGGTGATGCTTTTGGTGGCAGAGACCACACAACCGTGATTCATGCCTGTAAAAAAGTAAAAGAATTAAAAGAATCCGATTCACGCATACATGAGGATTACACAAATTTGTTAAGAACATTGTCAACATGATGTGGATGAGCTGTGAATAACTATGTGGATAAATTTAAGCACTGTTTTATCCACAGACAGTACACAAGTTAGCCGGCGTTTAAAAGCGCTTATACACAGGCTTGTGATTGATATAACACTTTGAATAATAAAGAATTAATTGACTTATACACAGAATATTGCGGTACTAATAATAACAATAAGTATATATATACTTAGGAATTAATAATATGAACTTCAAGATCCAACGCGAAGCATTACTTAAACCTCTTCAGACAATATGTGGAGTTGTTGAACGTCGACAGACCTTACCAATACTTTCTCATGTCTTATTAGTTTCAGATGGAGAGACATTAAATTTAACTGCTACTGATCTAGAAGTAGAAATTATTGCTTCAACAAAACCTGATAATGCTGATGCAGGTGAAATTACAGTCCCAGCACGAAAGTTTTTAGATATTTGTCGTACATTACCTGATGATTGCACGATTAATTTTAAATTAGAGGGTGAACGCGCCATTTTACGTGCCGGAAAAAGTCGATTTACTTTATCTACTTTACCTGCTGCTGATTTTCCAAATATTGATGCTACAGATGATGGTAATGGTTTTAAAATTAGTGAAGCAGCTCTTAAATCATTAGTTGATCACACTCAATTCGCAATGGCACAACAAGATGTTCGTTATTATTTAAACGGTTTAATGCTGGAAATAGCAGATGGTAAATTACGTAGTGTCGCCACAGATGGTCATCGTCTAGCCATGTGTGAAATGACTGCTGATGTTGCATCAATGGATTCAAAACAAATCATTTTGCCTCGTAAAGGTATTTCTGAATTAGCACGTTTATTGGGAGATGGAACTAACGATACAGAAATTCAAATTGGCAATAACCATATTCAATTAAAATTTGATGATCTGATTTTTACATCGAAACTAATAGATGGAAAATTCCCTGATTATCAACGAGTTCTGCCACAAAATAGTGATAAAAATTTAGTTTTAAACCGGGAATTATTACGCCAGGCTTTAACCCGAGCTTCAATTTTATCAAATGAAAAATACCGCGGGATTCGCTTGTTAATGGATAACAATATTATGCGTATTGTTGCAAACAACCCCGAACAAGAAGAAGCAGAAGAACAAGTTGAGCTGGAATATCAATTTGATGCTCTGGAAATTGGTTTTAATGTGACGTACTTGCTCGATGCTCTTAATGCGATAAATACTGAAGAAATTAATATTGCTTTAAGTGATTCGAATAGTAGTTGTTTAATTACGGCTGTTGGTGAAATGGCAGCTGAATGTCGTTATGTTGTTATGCCAATGCGTCTTTAGTTCTATATAAATTTAGAGTATGAGCATTGAAATACTCAAAATAACGCATTGTCGGAATATAACATCTGCACAACTTCGTCTTAAACCGGGCTTAAACATTATTACTGGTGCCAACGCCAGTGGTAAGACAAGTCTTCTGGAAGCCTTTAATTTACTTGGTACCGGAAGATCATTTCGAACCAGTCGTTTAAATCATGTCATTCAATCTGAACAAGATGTCTTAACGCTTTTTGCATTATTACAATCAACCTCTGGAATACATCAAAAACTCGGCTTTCAATATACGCAGACTAAGCGACAACTTCGTTTAGATGGACAACCTATACGTAGTGGCGCCGAATTAGCCCATTTATTGCCTATACAGCTCATTAATCAGCAAAGTTTTGATTTAATCGATCAAGGTCCAAGCCAACGTCGAAAATTTCTGGATTGGGGTGTGTTTCACGTGGAACATGCATTTTATTCAGTTTGGCAACGTTATATGCGGGCAATGAAACAAAGAAATGCGGCATTAAGGCAGTCTGTACGTCAAACAGAGCATTGGGAGTTGGAAATGGCCAGTTCTGCTGCATTATTACATGCTTACCGAAAACAGTATGTAGAAAGTCTGCAGCCTTTATTTACATCCTCAGTGAGTGAAATGCTCAATTGCAATGATATTTCTATGCAATATCGTGCAGGTTGGGAGGCAGATATCCCTTTAAATGAGTTATTGGCAAGTAACCGGGATAAAGATCGTGAACTGGGTTATTCCCGTTATGGACCTCAACGAGCAGATTTGGTTTTTAAAAGGGATGGCGTCGCGGCAAGGGAACGTTTATCACGTGGTCAGCAAAAACTTTTAGTCAGTGCATTGGTATTGGGTCAGGCGCAATTATTAAAGAAAGCTACCGGTAAACCAGGAACAGTACTTATTGATGATATCAGTGCCGAGCTTGATGCAGGCCACTGTGAGAAATTAATGAAAGTTTTACTGGCTACGGGTTCGCAATTAATTGTAACGGCGATTACGCCAGAACAACTTCCGGACATTTCTGATGAACATCCGGCTATGTTTCACGTGGAACACGGCGAAGTGAAAGAAGTGGTATAATAATCGACCTGTTTTGGAGATAAGACATGTCAGACGATAATAGTTACGATTCCTCGAATATTAAGGTTTTAAAAGGCTTAGACGCTGTTCGTAAGCGCCCCGGTATGTACATTGGTGATACCGATGATGGTACAGGCTTACACCATATGGTTTTTGAGGTAGTCGATAACTCAATTGATGAAGCTTTAGCGGGGCACTGTTCAGAAATACGTGTCGTTATTCATGAAGGTGAATCCATCACAGTCAGTGATAACGGTCGAGGTATACCTGTTGATATCCATGAAGAAGAAGGTGTAGCGGCTGCAGAAGTTATTATGACGGTCTTGCATGCAGGGGGTAAGTTTGACGATAACTCCTATAAAGTCTCTGGTGGTTTGCATGGAGTGGGTATTTCAGTAGTAAATGCTCTGTCCAATGAATTACGCCTGACTATTCGACGTCATGGCAAAGTACATCAGCAGGATTATATACACGGAGAGCCACAGGCGCCGTTAGCTGTTATTGGCGATACCGATTTAACAGGTACAGAAGTTCACTTTCAACCCAGCGCAGAAACCTTTTCAGAGACCGAGTTTCACTACGATATTCTCTCTAAGCGATTGAGAGAATTGAGTTTTTTGAACTCAGGGGTAAGAATTGTTTTAGTTGATGAACGCAATGACAAGAAAGATGAATTTGAATACAAAGGTGGTATCCAGGCTTTTGTTGAACATCTAAACCGTAATAAACAGCCTTTGCATGACAATGTGTTCTATTTTCAAACTGAACAGGACGGTGTTACGGTTGAATTAGCTATGCAGTGGAATGACTCGTATCAGGAAAATATTTTCTGTTTTACGAATAATATTCCACAACGTGATGGTGGTTCGCACTTATCTGGTTTTCGTTCGTCATTAACCCGTACATTGAACCAATACATTGATTCTACAGGGAAAAATAAGGTTTCGACTACTGGTGATGATGCCCGTGAAGGGCTAACTGCTGTACTTTCAGTAAAAGTACCAGACCCAAAATTCTCATCGCAGACCAAAGATAAGCTGGTTTCTTCTGAAGTGAAAGGAATCGTAGAAACAACGATGAATGAAAAGCTCAGTGAGTTTCTTCAGGAACGTCCAGGCGATGCCAAAGCAATTGTCAGCAAAATGGTTGATGCAGCGCGTGCTCGCGAAGCGGCACGAAAAGCACGTGAAATGACCCGTCGTAAAGGTGCGCTGGATATTGCCGGCCTGCCAGGTAAATTAGCAGACTGTCAGGAAAAAGATCCTTCTCTTTCAGAAATATTCCTGGTGGAAGGGGACTCGGCCGGCGGCTCAGCCAAACAAGGTCGTGATCGTAAGTTTCAAGCTATCTTGCCACTCAAGGGTAAGATCTTAAATGTTGAAAAAGCGCGTTTCGATAAAATGCTTTCTTCTGCGGAAGTTGGCACATTAATTACTGCGCTTGGTTGCGGTATTGGTAAAGAAGAATTTAATCCAGATAAATTGCGTTACCACCGCATTATTATCATGACCGATGCGGATGTCGATGGTTCGCACATCCGAACTTTGTTGCTAACTTTCTTCTATCGTCAAATGTACGAGTTGGTTGAACGCGGTCATTTATATATTGCGCAGCCACCGCTATACAAAATTAAAAAAGGCAAACAAGAACGCTACATTAAAGATGATGTAGAAATGAACCAGTTCTTGATTCAAGAAGCACTCGATAAAGCAGCTTTAACAGTGAACCCAGAAACGCCACCGATTAAAGGTCAGGGTTTAGAAAGTTTAATTCAAAATTACACTAATGTGATGGCAACAATTGTTCGTATTGGTAAGCGGTTTAATACAGCCGCATTAATGAAAATGGTTTATATGCCAGTTGTGAACGAAGACATGACGAAAGATGCCACTGCAATAACAACGTGGGCAGATGAATTAACTAATCGCTTAAATAGTGACGAAGATAGTTACAGCTATGCCTACAATGTTATAGAAGACACCGAGCATGCAACAAACGTTGTTCAACTTGATGTGACTAAACATGGTTTAACGCAAAACGTTGTGTTTGGGCATGACTTCTTCACTTCAGGTGAATATCGATCAATTGGTGAAATGGCTACTCAGCTTGATGGCTTGATTGGTGAAGGCGCAACGATTAAGCGCGGTGAAAGAGAAGCAGAAATTAGTAGCTTCCGTGAAGCGATTGATTGGCTGATGAAAGAAGCAAAACGTGGCCAAAGTTTCCAGCGTTACAAAGGTTTGGGTGAAATGAACCCGGAACAACTTTGGGAAACGACCATGGATTATAACCAGCGTCGTTTGTTGCAAGTACAAATCGAAGATGCGATTGCAGCAGATGATTTATTTACTACCTTAATGGGCGACCAGGTAGAGCCGCGACGTGACTTTATTGAAGAAAATGCTTTATCTGTAGGTAATTTAGACGTTTAATAATGATTAATTGGACTGTTTATTTATCGGGTGAAATTCATACCGATTGGCGTGAGAAAATTGAACAAGGTGTGAAACTGGCAAATTTACCAGTTGAACTAACTTCTGCGGTTACTAATCATGAGGCGAGTGATGCTGCGGGTGATGCGCTTGGTGAAGAATCAGAAAATTTCTGGCGTGATCATAAGTCAGCCAAGGTTAACGCGATAAGAACAAAAACGCTGATTGAAAAAAGCGATATTGTTGTGGTTCGTTTTGGAGACAAATATAAACAATGGAATGCTGCTTTTGATGCAGGTATGTGTGCGGCATTAGGTAAACCTTATATTACTCTTCATGCTGAAGATATCATTCATCCTTTAAAGGAAGTTGATGGTTCAGCTATGGCCTGGGCACAAACTCCCGAACAGGTTGTCGAGATACTGGAATACGTTATTAATAAAAAGTAATTTGGGCGAACTATGCGTATCATAATTATATTTATGATAATGATTGCAGGGGTCGGTTGTGAAACGGATAGAACACCGGTTTTAAAAGTTTCCTGGGAGTGATGTCGAGGCATTAGTGCAACCCCATTTAGACGATGTGCTTTTTACTGCACTGGTTATGCAAGGCCAGAGCGCAAACTACAAAACGTCCGCAGCAGCAGAACAAGTAATTAATGAAAATTTACCTGAAGATGTAAAAGAGATTCTGCGTGAATTGATAGGGATAAACCATGTATAACGAACAAGAAAAACAACAGCAGATTAAAGACATTACTCGTAAAATAGTTAAAGTCCAGATCCTGGGTGCGCCGGGTACGATACTGCTGGGCCTGGCCTTATATGCCATTTACGGTGCAAACGGCGATGCGTTTCATCCACTCTTAAATGACATGGATGTTGTTTATAGTATGTTGATACTCGGTATCGTCATTATGGCGTGGGAGTTTTTGACGTTTATTTCTTTAATAAGAAAAAAAGCGGAATTGACGAAAGAGACCTAGCTATTATTGTTCGAGCAAGTTGGAACGCGCTGCGTTCATCCAGTTCTCGGCTTGTTGGTTAATCTCTGACGCCTTGCGACCTTCAGTTTGAATAACCGGGCCAATGATCACCTTAACTGTTCCCGGATGTTTGATAAAACCGCGTTTAGGCCAAAATTCACCGGCATTATGAGTAACCGGAACAACAGGAACCCCTGTTTTAGCAGCCAACATTGCCCCACCGATGCCAAAGGGCTTGGTTTCAACCGGTTTCAGTCTTGTTCCTTCAGGGAAAGTGATTATCCAACGACCTTTGCTAAGCCTTTGTTTTCCTTGAGTTATTACCTGATTTAAGGCTTTGCGACCAGCTTTACGATTAATTGCGATGGGTTCTAGTACCCAGATAGCCCAGCCAAAGAAAGGCACCCAGAGCAGTTCACGTTTTATGAGCCAGGTTTGTATAGGCAAGATATTGGTTAAGGCGAGTGTTTCCCAGGTCGACTCATGGCGGCTAAAAACAATCGCGGCTTCAAGTCCGTTAATATTTTCAAGCCCTTCAACTTCGTAATGTACATTGCAGGTGACTTCTAACCACCATAAAACAAAACGATGCCATAAATGCAGGTAATGGTAACGCCAGTGATGTGGGAGCAAAATAGTTAAAAAGCAGGGCGTGGCAAGAATAATGGTTGCCAGTATCATGCCTATAGAAAATATCAGTGAACGTAGAAATAGCATCATTAAATACTGTTCATGAGTGTACCGGCGAGCAAGGCATTGACGGCTTGTTTTAAATCACAGTAAACCGGAACATCCTCGATACCTTGAGCGGCATAAAGTGTCTTGGTGCCTTTGCCGGTGCGCACTAAAACCGGTTGTGCACCAGCAGTTTGCGCGGCCTGAATATCACGTAAGGAATCACCAATACATGGAACATTTTCCAGACTAACATTGAGGCGCTGGGAAATTTGTGTGAATAATCCAGGTAATGGTTTGCGACAGTCACAGCCATCTTTAGGGCCGTGGGGGCAAAAGAAAATAGCATCGATGCCGCCACCGTATTCATGGGCCAGACGATGCATTTTGTCATGGATCACGTGAAGGGTGTCCAGATCAAAAAGTTTTCTGGCAATTCCGGATTGATTCGTTGCTACAACAATTTGCCAACCAGCATTTTTAAGTTGGGCGATGGCTTCCATACTACCGGGTAACGGTTTCCACTCATCAGGTGATTTAATGAAATCGTCTGAATCTTCATTAATGACGCCATCGCGATCAAGAATAATAAGAGACATGATTAATTAACATCCCGAAATTCTGAAACGCGAATTTTACCGTTAATCATTTTTGATTCGCGTTTCATGAGTTTGTCCATTTTTTTCCAAAGCGCTTCTTTAAGATCAAAGTCTGCGGCAATGGCTGTTCCGATAACCAAAATCATTAAATCGGCACATTCTTCGGCAAGTGACTCGGTAGATTTACCTTTGGTGATAGCTGATGATATTTCACCGAGCTCTTCGGCCATCAGGGCAACGCGGTAAGGCAAATCTTCTCCGCCGGTACCTTTAAAATCATGTTTGTCATGGAAGGCCTGAATGGCAGCCAGCATTTCATTATAAGAATCCTGATTGTGCTGATCACTCATGCTTGCCTCCTTTGCTTAATCCTGTAAACGAGATAAGTCTGCTATACGCAAGAATAGTTGGCGTAAAATATTTAGCAAGGCAAGGCGATTGTTTCGAATAGACTCATCATCAGCCATCACCATGACATTATCAAAAAAGTCATCAACGGGTTTTCGCAGGCTGGCAAGATTTGTTAGCGCTGCGGTGTAATCACCTTTTTGTAAAAGTGGTTCGACTTCTGCGACTGATGCTTGAAGTGCTGTATGTAATTCTTTTTCAGCAGCTTCGTTAAGCAAATCAGGATTAACTGTATCCGAAACAGTTTGTTTGCTCTTTTTAAGAATATTGGTGATACGTGTATTGGCCGCACTGAGGCTTTCTGCTTCGGGTAGTTTACGAAAAGCAGCGACAGCGCGTAGACGTTGATCGAGTTCATTAAATTGACCGGGACGTAAACTAACAATAGCGTCAATTTCATCACCAGCAAAATCCTGGTTACTGTAATAAACAGCGAGACGACCTAGAATGAAATCAAAGACATCGTTTACAACATTATCGGCTACATCGAGTTTTGGCGACATGGTTTGATAGTTTTTCACGGCGCAAGAAATGAGTTCATGCACATTAATGTCTAATGAACATTCCATGCATATGCGTAAGATACCTAGTGCTGCGCGTCGCAATGCATAGGGATCTTTTTGACCTGTGGGTGGTTGACCAATAGCGTAAAGACCGACCAGCGTATCCAGTTTATCGGCAATAGAAACCGCCTGACCAATAATGTCCGTTGGTAAGTCGTCGCCAGCAAAGCGAGGTCGGTAATGATCTTCAATGGCCTGGGCGACATTATCAGCTTCGCCATCGGCACTTGCATAGTAGTGTCCCATGACACCTTGTAGGTCAGGAAATTCATTAACCATTTCTGACATCAAGTCGCACTTACAAAGTTGTGCGGCGCGAACAGCTGCTTTGCTATCCTCATTAAGTGAGTCAGTAATGTTTTTAGCTAGTGCAGCAATACGTTCAGATTTATCCTCCACGCTGCCAAGTTGTTTTTGAAATACGACTTTGGCTAGACTTTCGCGGTGAGTTTCAAGGCGGTGTTTTTTATCTTGTTGCCAGAAGAATTCGGCATCGGCAAGGCGCGGACGAATAACACGTTCATTACCTTTGCGTACGGTATCTATGTTGCTGCTATCGATATTGCTCACCGTAATAAAGTTGGGCATTAAGTTGCCATTACTATCGAGCATGTGGAAATATTTTTGGTGGCTTTTCATGGAACTGATTAAACATTCCATGGGGACATCAAGAAACGCTTCATCGAAGTGTCCAAGTACAGCAACGGGCCACTCGACCATGGCAGTCACTTCATCAAGCAGGGCCTCATCAATAACGGCGGTGCCGTTGGCTTGCTCTGCAATATCAGTAACTATTTTTCTGACAACATTGCGACGCTGTGAAAAATCAGCAATAACCTGACCTTGTGATTGGAGTAAATCTGCATAACCGGATGGATCAAAAATAGTCATTGCGGTTGGTTGATGGAAACGATGGCCCCAGGTTTCCTTGCCGCTTTTAACGCCAAGGATTTCAGTATCAATAACCGTGTTACCAAGCAATAAAACTACCCAGTGTACCGGGCGTACAAATTGCGCATCCCCTGCTCCCCAGCGCATTCGTTTGGGAATAGGTAATTTATTTAAAGCAGTGCGGACAATATCAGGAATGAGTTCAGCGGCAGCCTGACCTTTTTCCTGTAAGGTATAGGCAAGCCATGCGCCTTTATCTGTTTTAAGTTGCGAGAGTTGATCAACGGATTCAACACCACAAGAGCGTGCAAAGCCTTCGGCCGCTTTGGTTGGGCAACCATCTTCTCCAAATGCCGCGGTGAGCGCAGGTCCGCGACGTTCAATTTCACGATCGGGTTGTTTAGCTGCGAGATCGGTAATAAGTAACGCCAGACGACGGGGTGCAGCAAAAGGTTTTATTTCATTGTAATCCAGACCCGCTTCTTTAAGATCGGCAGCGACACTGGTTTCAAATGCTTCTGATAATTTCAGTAAGGCTTTAGGTGGCAATTCTTCCGTACCGATTTCGATGAGCAAATCATTGACTTCGTTCATGATTGCACTCCTTCAACCATCGGGAAGCCAAGTGCCTCGCGTTTATTATAATAAGCTTGAGCGACAGCGCGTGACAGGGTGCGGATACGGAGTATATATGCCTGACGTTCGGTAACTGAAATTGCGTGTCGAGCATCGAGTAGATTAAAAGTGTGTGACGCTTTTAAAACCTGTTCGTAGGCTGGCATAGGTAGATCAGCTTCGATAAGTTGCTGGCTTTGTTTTTCACAGCTATCAAACCAGTTGAACAGTGTGTCGACATCAGCATGTTCAAAGTTATAGGTCGATTGTTCAACCTCATTTTGGTGAAAAACATCACCGTAGGTAATTGTACCGGCGTCACCTTTGGACCAGATCAGGTCAAAAACACTGTCTACACCTTGCATATACATAGCAAGGCGTTCGAGTCCGTAAGTAATTTCACCTGTGACTGGCCGGCACTCGAGACCACCCACTTGTTGGAAGTAGGTAAATTGAGTGACTTCCATGCCGTTGAGCCAGACTTCCCAGCCTAAACCCCAGGCACCGAGAGTGGGTGATTCCCAGTTATCTTCGACAAACCGGATATCGTGTTCAAGTGGATCAAAGCCAAGTAAACGCAATGAATCCAGATAGAGTTCCTGAATATTATCCGGTGATGGTTTAAGCATGACCTGAAATTGATAGTAATGCTGGAGACGATTAGGGTTTTCACCATAACGGCCATCAGTAGGGCGTCGTGAAGGCTGGACATAAGCAGCACGCCAGGGTTCTGGACCGATTGAGCGTAAAAAAGTGGCAGGATGGAAGGTACCTGCGCCCATCTCCATATCGAAAGGCTGCAAAATAGCACAGCCCTGATCGGCCCAAAAAGACTGCAAAGTGGCGATTAGACCGTGAAATGTCGAAATATCTGTTGCGTTACTCATGGTGATGTTTATTTTTTACCTAAATCTTACAATTAGCGCGCAAGTATACCGTGACAGCGGTCAGAGGTGAACGTGCTCACCTGATTTATTCCTTATTATATGTACGGTCGATAATAGTTTCGATGCTAGTCGCTCTGCTATAATGGCGCCCTTTTCAATTTGGTATTTAAAATGGCAGCAACACAACGTAAAGCCGTCGCCCTTATTTCCGGTGGGCTTGATTCTCTTTTGGCAGCGAAAGCAGTCATGGAGCAAGGTGTACATGTAGAAGGGATAAATTTTTACACCGGGTTTTGTGTTGAGGGACATACGCACGCGATTCGTAAAAAAGATAAAGCCAAACCAAAACGTAATAATGCATTGTGGGTTGCCGAGCAGTTAGGCATTAAATTGCATATTGTCGATGTGATTGAAGAGTATAAAGATATTGTTATTAATCCTTCTCATGGCTATGGTCAACACATGAACCCGTGTTTAGATTGTAAGGGCTTCATGGTAAAAAAAGCGCATCAATGGATTGAGGATAATAATTTCGATTTTATTATTACCGGTGAAGTGATTGGACAGCGTCCGATGTCGCAGCGTAAAGATACAATGCCGGTGATTGCACGTGAGTCAGGCGCAGGTGATTTGTTAGTGCGTCCACTCTGTGCACAACATTTACCGCCAACGTTACCCGAGCAAGAAGGCTGGCTGGATCGTGAACAGTTATTTGATTTCAGTGGTCGTACACGTAAACCACAAATGGAATTGGCTGAACGTTACGGGTTTGAAGACTATGCGCAACCAGCAGGTGGTTGCTGCTTTTTAACAGATGCGCACTACTCTAAAAAAATTGCTGACCTGTGGACATCGCGCGGTGAACGCCGTTATGAACTTGATGACATTATGTTATTGAAAGTAGGTCGTCATATTCGCCCGAAAAAACATTTTAAATTAATTATTGGTCGTGAAGAAGGCGAAAATAATTTTCTCTCCGGTTATCGTAAAATGTTTGCGAGTATAAAAACGACTAGCCATGCTGGGCCGTTAACATTAATAGATAGTGTTGATGATGAGTTGTCTGATGAAGATATTGAGTTGGCTGCACAAATTGCGGCGCGCTATAGTCAGGGAAGAACGGCAGATAAAGTTGAAGTAGAATTTACTGATAAGAAGGGTGTAAGTAAATTAATAGAAGTAACACCTATGCCAGTGAGTCAGCTTGATGAAGCCTGGCAAGTGTAAGTTGATTTAACACTATATATAAAGGTTAATATTCTTTAGTTATGTCTCATTACACGCTTGATGCCAAAAGATTAATGTGCCCGATGCCGGTGATTCGCACACAGGATAAAATAGCTGAATTACAGGCAGGCGATACACTTGAAGTGATGTGTACTGATCCAGGGGCATTGAATGATATTCCTGCATGGTGTCGCATTAATGGACATGAAGTTGTGAGCAGCAGTGAAGAAAAGGGAGAAGTTATTATCACTGTAAAAGTGGCGGCAGCAAAATGACCCACAGTCATTCACATACACCTATTGATAAGCATGACGCGCGTTATCGCGAGGTACGTAAAGTCACCTTAGTTGGATCGATGGTGGATTTATTATTGGCTATCACCAAATTAGTTGTTGGTTATGTAGGACAGTCACAGGCGTTAATAGCTGATGGTATTCATTCGTTTTCAGATCTTGTGACAGATTTTTTAGTATTGTTCGCTTTCAAGCATTCCAGTCGAGATGCGGATGAAGATCATCCTTATGGGCATGGTCGCATTGAAACATTAATGACCGTTGCGTTGGGTATTTCATTGATCTTGATTGGTCTGGGGATTGCCTGGGATTCTATACGCCGTTTGTTTGAACCGGAATTACTATTCCACCCTACTGGAATTGTATTAGTCGTTGCAGCAATTTCGATTATTTCCAAAGAGGCCATTTATCATTATACCTTAGCCGCTGCGCGTAAATTTAGATCAGCCTTGTTGCGTGCGAATGCCTGGCATAGTCGTTCAGATGCGATTTCTTCAGTGATAGTTTTTGTGGGTGTGTTGGGTGCAATGGCGGGTTTAGATTATCTTGATGCGGTAGCGGCGATTGGCGTTGCATTGATGATTATAAAAATTGGTTGGGATCTGGGCTGGCACAGTATTCGTGAATTAATCGATACAGCTTTAGATAGTGAAGAAGTCGAAAAGATTCGAACTATGATCGCTGAAGTTGAAGGCGTGACTGCCTTGCATATGTTGCGTACTCGCAAGATGGGTCCGGATGCGTTGGTAGATGTGCATATCCAGGTTGATCCGTTTTTAAGTGTTTCCGAGGGTCATCAGATCAGTGAGACGGTGCGCCACCAATTAGTTAACAATATTGAAGATGTCTCGGATGTGACCGTCCATATTGACCCCGAAGATGATGAGTTTGCAGCAAATAGTTGCCATTTACCGCCAAGAGAGCAGATAATGTCACGCCTGAATCAGGCATGGCAGAATATTGAAGCAGCCAAACAGATTCAGTCAGTGACCCTGCATTACCTGGATGGATATATCCAGGTTGATGTGAAATTACCGCTGGCATTGGCCGGGGAACAACTTGCCAGAGAGATTAAACAGTCTGTTGAACAGATTGATGAAATCAAAGATATTCAGATAGGATTTTATGCAGAATAATGCACCATTAGTGTGCGTATAGTGGTTATTGTGCATTATTTTAGTGCATAAATGAGCACACAAAACTGATATTGGTATAATAAAATTAATATATACAATAACTTATGTACTGGCATAATTAATGCACTATATGAGGACAAACTTTAGATGGTCGTGCAAGCGACTGAATTAAATACACTATATACATTAGTCATTTTAGGATAATAGCGGAGGAGACATCACAATGTCCGTAGCAAAAGTTAAAAAATTAATGAAAGACAACGACGTTCAGTTCGTTGACATGCGTTTCACTGATACGAGAGGTAAGGAACAGCATGTGACGATTCCTGCAAAAGTTGTGGACAACGATTTCTTCAAAGAAGGAAAGATGTTTGATGGCTCTTCAATCGCAGGTTGGAAAGGTATTAATGAATCAGACATGATTTTGATGCCTGATGCATCAACAGCCAACATGGATCCTTTCATGGACGAGCCTACAATGATCATTACTTGTGACATTGTTGAACCAGATACGATGCAAGGTTACGAACGTGATCCTCGTTCAATTGCCAAACGTGCCGAAGCTTACTTAAAGAAAACCAAGATTGGTGATGTCGCTTACTTTGGTCCGGAAAATGAATTTTTTGTTTTAGATGATGTTCGCTGGGGCGCTGACATGAGCGGTGCTTTTTATAAAGTGGATTCAGAAGAAGCTGAATGGAACACAGAAAAAGCTTATGCAGACGGCAACATGGGTCACCGTCCAGGTTTAAAAGGTGGTTACTTCCCTGTTCCTCCTGTTGACTCACTTCAGGATATGCGTTCAGCGATGTGTCTTGCAATGGAAGACATGGGTCTTGACATAGAAGTTCATCACCATGAAGTAGCGACTGCTGGTCAGTGTGAAATTGGCGTTGGTTTTAACACACTGGTTAAAAAAGCGGATGAAGTTCAGATCCTTAAATATGCAGTACAGAACGTTGCACACGCCTACGGTAAAACAGCGACGTTCATGCCTAAGCCACTAGTTGGTGATAACGGTAACGGTATGCACGTTCATATGTCTATCGGTAAAGGTGGTAAGAACATCTTCTCTGGTAACAAGTATGGTGGTCTGTCAGACGTCGCCCTTTACTACATTGGCGGTATCATCAAACACGCACAAGCATTGAATGCATTGGCAAATGCGTCAACTAACTCTTACAAGCGTCTAGTACCTGGTTTTGAAGCACCTGTTATGTTGGCTTATTCTGCACGTAACCGTTCAGCGTCAATTCGTATTCCATTTGTTGCTAATCCTAAAGCACGTCGTGTTGAAGTACGTTTTGGTGACTCAACAGCTAACCCTTACCTTTGCTTTGCAGCAATGTTGATGGCTGGCCTTGACGGTATTCAAAACAAGATTCACCCTGGTGATGCAATGGATAAAGATTTATACGATCTTCCACCAGAAGAAGAAGCTAAAATCCCACAAGTTTGTTACTCATTCGACCAAGCGCTCGAAGCACTTGATAAAGACCGTGAGTTCCTGACAGCAGGTGGTGTATTCACTGACGACATGATCGATGGTTACATTGCATTGAAGATGGAAGAAGTTACACGTTTACGTATGTCGACTCACCCGGTTGAGTTTGATATGTACTACAGCCTGTAATTTCAGGAAAGTAGTTATTGTAAAAACGCCTTCTTCGGCTCAGCCGGAGGAGGCGTTTTTTATTGCAGCTATGTAAGAGGTTGAACCTGTAGTGTGATGCAGTTGTCAGAATTAAAGTTGAGCAAAAACCTGACCTTAGCTATGCTCATAGTGTAGGGTATAAGCACTGGAGACAGCATGATGCAGAGACTAATACTATTACTCGCACTTTTAGGGCTGGTAGCGCCCGGCGTTGTCTTTGCAAAGCTGTATAAATGTGAGAATGAAGCCGGTGAAGTCGTTTATACAGATAAGCCTTGTAAGGGTGGTAAGGGTGAAGAGTTAAAACTGGCTCCTTTCTCCACTTACTCACCGAATATTGTTCCCGTTCCACCTTCTGCTAATCCTGCCGAAAAAGATCCTGCTGCTTCTTATACTGTTTTTGAAATTATTACGCCCAAAGATGACAAATTAGTCAGTTCAAAGACAGGCACTGTGACGGTAGCTTTTAAAATAGAAGGACCGCTATTAAGCTTAAAAGGACATAAATTCGCTATTGCACTGGATGGAAAAACCTTAAAAAGTCGCGGTGTAACAAATCAAATACGTCTGAATAGTGTTAATCCCGGAACACATACTGTGCAGGTGTTTGTTATGAATGCGGAAGATAAAATTATTAAAAGCTCAAATTCAGTGAGTTTTCATATGCAGGCGCGTTCACGATTAAACAGCCCAACACCTGAACAATCTGATCTTTTAAAAGGAATACCAGGCAGTACTAATACCATTCCCGGTGGTGCAGGCACTGTTCCCGGCGGCGCTGGCACCGTACCAGGTGGTCGTCGCTAGTTTTAATGATGTAATATCTCCACATAATTTCCTTGATGCACTATAATGGTGCACACTAGTTTGTTGTCTGAAAATCTCTTTAAAGCCATATAGTAAGATCAATATATTTTATTGTTTAGTTTCAATGCCTTAAAGAAATATTGAGATAATGATTAAAAATCATCTGTATTATTGAAATGTGGTTCAAGTTTTGCACTGTAGTTCTCACATGATAAATCTGATGCATGAAAAGGAAACACGTTTGTCCAATATCACCGATAATTTGACGACGTCTGTACTGGTGCTAAACCAATCTTTACAGGTTGAGTATATGAACCCGGCAGCTGAGGCACTGTTTGCGACCAGTATAAGGCAGCATCAGGGGCATTCTGTTAAGGAATTATTACCAGCTGAACCCGCTTTTATTGAGAAAACTGGGCAAGTGCTGAGCAATGGTCAAGGTTTTACCCAACATGAATTAGCGCTGATTCTGGCAGATAGTAGAAAAATAACAGTCGACTGTACGGTCAATATTGATGATACAGAGTCTAATCCGATTTTAATTGTTGAGATGAAACAGGTAGATCGGCATTTACGAATTTCTCGTGAAGAAAGGCTACTGGCCCAAAATGTCGCGACACGTGCACTTGTGCGTGGTTTTGCACATGAAGTTAAAAACCCTCTGGGTGGATTAAGAGGTGCAGCGCAGTTGCTGGAATCAGAATTACCCGATGAAAGTTTAAAAGAATATACACAAATCATTATTGGTGAAGCTGACCGTTTACAAAGTTTAGTTGACGGTATGTTAGGTCCGAATAGTTTACCAAATGTAACAAAGATAAATATTCATGAAGTTCTTGAGCGAGTCAGAAGTTTGGTGCTTGCTGAAGTGCCTGAGGGTGTGCGCATTATTCGAAACTATGATGTGAGTATTCCAGAGTTCATGGCTGACAAGGATCAATTAATTCAGTCAATATTAAATATTGTACAAAATGCCATTCAGGCTACACAAGGTCACGGCACAATTGAATTAAAAACGCGTATCGAAAGACAATTAACAATAGGTAATATCCGTCATCGCCATGTATTACGTTTGGATATAACAGATAATGGTATAGGTATAGCAGAAGAAATGCAGCAACGAATATTTTTTCCAATGGTTACAAGTCGCGCAGAAGGTACCGGGGTTGGTTTATCAATTGCACAGTCGTTAGTAAATCGACATGGTGGATTGATCGAATGTACAAGTAAGCCGGGTGAAACCTGTTTTACAATTTTGTTGCCGATTGAGATGGAGAGTAAAGAAAATGCATAAGGACAAGATTTGGGTTATTGATGATGATCGGTCAATACGCTGGGTGCTTGAAAAAGCATTAGAAAAAGCGGATATGGAAGTGATCAGTTTTGAGAATGCAAACAAGATAATGAGCCAGCTTGAAACTGAGTTACCGGATGCAATTGTCACAGATATTCGTATGCCGGGTTTAAATGGCCTTGAGTTGTTAGATAAGCTGAATGCAGAATATCCGAGTCTTCCCGTTATCATTATGACGGCACATTCAGATTTAGATAGTGCTGTGTCAGCATATCAAGGCGGAGCATTTGAATATTTACCAAAGCCCTTTGATATAGATGAGGCTGTTGAAATGGTAACTCGCGCAGTGGAATTGCGCCGTGAGAATGCACCTGATTCAGAAAAAGCAACCGACGTTAAAACAGAAATTATTGGTGAAGCGCCGGCTATGCAGGAAGTGTTTCGCGCAATTGGACGTTTAGCAAGATCAAATATAACGGTCTTGATTAATGGTGAATCAGGTACAGGTAAGGAATTGGTGGCGCATGCATTACATAAACATAGTCCACGTGCAGAAAATTCGTTTATAGCGATTAATACTGCAGCGATACCAAAAGATTTATTAGAGTCAGAATTATTTGGTCACGAGAAAGGTGCGTTTACTGGTGCTCAAAGTTTGCACCGTGGTCGGTTTGAACAAGCAGATGGCGGAACATTATTTTTGGATGAAATTGGTGATATGCCTGCAGAATTACAAACTCGTTTATTGCGGGTTTTAGCTGAAGGTGAATTTTATCGAGTAGGTGGCCGTACAGCCGTTAAGGTTGATGTACGTATTATCGCTGCAACACATCAGAATCTTGAAAAGCTGGTTGAAGAAGGTCGTTTCCGTGAAGATTTGTTTCACCGTTTAAATGTTATTCGTATTCATGTGCCACCCTTGCGTGAGCGTCGTGAAGATATACCTGTATTAATGAAGTTCTTTTTAGCTGCAGCAGCGAAAGAACTTAATTCAGAAGTGAAGCGACTGGTAGCAGAAACAGAAAAATATTTAACCGGTATTGATTGGCAGGGTAATGTTAGGCAATTAGAAAATCTTTGCCGCTGGTTAACGGTGATGGCGCCCGGCCAGGAAGTACACATGGACGATTTACCTCCTGAGCTAAGAGAAAACACGACACAAGATGCATCAATGGGTGATAACTGGCAAAAATCGCTAGAGCGCTGGGTAGATAATCGTTTAGTCAGTGGTGAGCATGATTTATTGGGTACGGCAGTCCCGGATTTTGAACGTATTATGATACGCAGTGCCTTGCGTCATACCGGTGGGCGTCGCCAGGATGCAGCGAAGTTATTGGGTTGGGGGCGAAATACCTTAACGCGCAAGATTAAAGAGTTGGGTATGGAGCTGAATTAGTACAATTCTCGCAAATAAATCGTCGAGTCATTGCCATTAAAAATACCAAAGGTAGCAATAGCCGAAGGGTCATCATCAAATAAATCACCGTCAGCTAATTGATCAACACCATCCCAGTCAGATAATAGCCACAGCGGTGCAGTTATATTTAATACTACACTGCCATCATTACCCGCGCCGGGTGCAGTGAGTGTAATAGCACCACTGCCATTAACAATATTGGTTAAAGATGGTGTGGTTTCACCTTCAGTTAAATTGCCGGTATAACTGCTAGAAACAAGAGTAATATCACCCCAGGTCGGTGGGCCAGCTGGAGCATCAGTTAATACTGTGCAATTATCATCGGTATTAAGAATATAACCATTGGCAGTAAAGTATTCGGTTGTGAGGGGAAGGCTAAGGTTCACCAATTCTGAGCCAAAGGCATTAGTAATATTTAATCGGCCAAATCGCGTTACGGACATACCAAGATTAGTTAAATCTGGCATACCACCCGGTACAATGTTGATACCACCATCATCAGTACTCGGTGATGTCATTTGTACAGTTGTGGTTGTTTCCACTTGTTCAGGCATGTTCCATGTCAGTTGCATATCAAGCATGGCTTCGCCGAGATTACCTGTACTGAAATCAATCACATAAGTGCCATTTTGGCTGTCATAGGGATCAGGGCCCGGAGTTTGATCATTCCTAAAAGGTAATTCTGCTGTATCACTAAGATCGGTGAGTGTAGCGAAGCCATCGCGGTAATTCATGGTAGTGCTACCAGAAGTATTCTGCGCTTTGATGATAATGGTGTCATTGAAGGCTTGGCGTGAATAGGTGAAAGCACCACATGCTTCGGTGACACTGGGGACACTCACTTCATATTGGGCAGGATGGAATCGTCCGATAGTTGCAGATGTGCCGGTAATATTTTGTCCACCAGATAGGTAGTCTGTTGTCTGGGCATTAATCGTCATTGCACCTACTTCATCCCATGAAGTGGTGGTGCTTGATGTACCATTGCTAAAGCTTGCTGTAGTCAGCGATAAATTACCGTTAGTACCGGGGAGTGGTGCGACAATAGTGGGTGAAAGATCGACAACGGTACTGATGGTTTCATTACCAAAGTTAGGTGTGACGTTGTTTCCTGCTAATAATAAATCAGAAAAAGCGGTTGGTGATGAATGGTTAAAGTTATCAGGGATACCATCATCGTTTGTGTCGTCAGTTTGTTGCCAGGTAACCGCTTCAAGAATGACATCAAAATTTTCTCCCGCATCACGGAATATGTTTGACCCTTCAGTAACGGTAGTTTCAGCAAAGTTTCCAGCGACAGACATACGGAAGGCAAAAGGCCGTACAACAAAGGTATTGCTGCTGCCAGCTGTGCCTGTGGCAAAGTTTGGATTGCTAGTATTAAACAGTGAATGAAGTTGCATCTGACCGGCATCGGGATAGTTGATAATAATATTGGCCGTAGCATTGGCGGTAAAAAATAGTGGAACTGTTGTGTAGTTACTGGTGCCGTTAGCGACACCATCATCATCGTTGGTGCTGATCGCGGTTGTAATGGCGTTATTTGTAATACTAATCTGATTACCAGCGCAGGTAGATGGATTAAGGCATTCAGCACCAAGCTCGATATTGACATTGGTATTATCGGGGAAACCGGGTACACAGACTGCTGAATTGTTATCCGATTCGCGTAATGCCTGAAGTGTAATCGCTTGTGCGCCCAGTCCGGTATCAGAGGGTTTGCCCGAAATTTGAGTATTAATGGTTGACCATTTTAAAATGGCGCGACCAATGGTTAGATCAGGATCTTCACTTTCACTGAGTGAACCGTCAGTGACATTCAGATTAATGGTTGCTGCTTGTGGATACAGTAAATCAAGAATGACTTCGGTTTCGGTGCCATCGAAGATATAAGTTGCAACGCCGTCGGCAAGCGCGGCGAATGTACCATTACCTGTATTTAATGACCATGTGCCGAGTTTATTAACGGTATTATTATTTATACTGACAGTAATCGTTGTACCAGCAGTGGGCGCGATAAGCGTATCCCCGGCGGTGTGTCCACTAAAAGTAATGGCTGTGGGTGCGCAGGTAATACCCGTACCGGCATGAGAAATAGCATAATGTGCTGGTCCACTAACTGCACAAGGACGAGTGATTGCTTTGACATTGGCAAGTGTGTCGGCATCGAGCGGGCCACCGAAAAGATTAAACTCATCAATAAAGCCACTGAATGAATTTAAACCTGAACCACCACCAATAGTGAGATCGCCCGCATCTTCAATTTCTAATTCAAATTCATCTTCACCGCCGGCAATTGCTAAAGAGTTTGTTGCAACAAGATTTAAGGCACCAGCTTGCTCAGCTGTATAAAGATTAATAGTACTGTTAGCGAGATCAATAACTAAGGAAACGAAATACCAGGTGTCATCAGCAAGCGCACCATCTGCACTACTGAGTGATCCTGGTGTAAGCAAGTTTGAGCTATAGGTTAATTTCCCTGTGTTTGTCACGGACAAGCGCACAAAGTCAGAGTCATCTTGAAAAGAAAAAATTGTTTGTGTTGCAGTATTGTTATTGGTCTGCACCCATGCAGTGAGAGTAATGCTATTATTAATTTCAACTTCATCTTCACCATCTGGTGGGTTGAGTGGCGCTATAGAAATATAATCATCGACACCGTCAAAAGAACCATAACCACATGTACCGGGTGTGCCCGTTACTGCTGGATTGGTTGCAGAAGTGATAGCACCGTTAACGGCTGTGCCGGAAGTGAACCCAGTAGGATCAATGACTTCACCATTTGATCCATTCCAGACTGCCTCATCCATATTAAAGCCAAATGCAGAAGTAGGTGCACTATCATCGTTGGTGTCGCCACGTGTGACTTCATCACCGTTATCACCAAAGTCACCATCGCCATCGGGCAGGCGTGCAATATCTTTATTACCTGCATCATGGTTTGTTAGTGTAAAGCCACATGCCGCTTCTACATCCCAACGAGGGGTCTCACAAGTAGCGCTGTCGCAATATTGAATATAATCAATAACTACATCTGTGCCATCGATATTATTGACTAAAAGGACTTCGCCCTCTGTTGGATTAAGGGTTTGATTATTAGGTATTTCTAATTCAAGATAAGTACCGGTATTGAAGCTGTCAGGTGAGGCATCATCACCCTGTGGATTACCATAAAAATATTCATTTAAATCACCAGCGCCGAGTTCAGTACAATCGTTTTTATTACCATAGGTATAGCATAGCTGCCAATCAGAAATATCGACATTAGGTTCAAGGATAAAGACCTCTAAGTAAGTTTTCTCACCACCACTTAAGCCTGTTCCGGGAAAACGAATATCATTAATATTGGCCTTGGATGTGTCATCACTACAGGTTAGTGTGCCACCATCTTCAACGGGGCCGGCGAGGGCAATATTAATAGACAGCGCACTAAACAGTGCGATGCTTATTGTAGTTAAATTGTGGCGAAGAATTGACATCATATAATCTTAAATAGTGGACGCGTATTTATGCTTGATCCTGTTCTGTAAGTGTAGTCACAATTCTTTGTCTCTGCATTGGATAGAACTTAGGTAATGGCCCTAACGCTTTTATTATCAATGGCTTAAGGCGGAGAAATCGTGGCCGTTATTCTGCGTTGTACAAAATCGAGATCACCATAGTTACCACCTGATGTGGCAGTACTGGTAATAGTATATACCGTTACGTTGTCGGTACCTTGTTGGCTATGAGCAGTAAAACTACAAAGTGTGTCAATCGTAAAATTACTTAAACCGACAACATTAAGTGTAAAATTATTGGCGTTAATAACACCATTACAGTTATTACGAGCAGTAGTCTGGTCGGCGGCAGTGCTGATTATATAAACAGACCAGTCGATACCACTGCGCGCAGCCTGGTAGGCACGAGCACCTTGCAGTGCAGCAGAGCTGGTGGCGCGATTAGTGCCCCCAATAGTGACTATGTAGGCACCTAGCGCAGCTAAAACAATAAGAATAAAAATTGCTGTAATAAGAGAAAAGCCTTGTTGTCGATAAAATAACCTCATGGAGCATTATCCACATGCACTTGGTGTAAAAGGCGAACGGTTTCTCCAGTAGCGGCATCAGTCACAGAAAGATCCAGTGTCATTAAACCGGATCGAGACGGGCTGCCTGGATCATAAGTGAAAATGCAATTACCAATATTGTCGGCCATGAGTGCACTAACCACTCCAGCTCCAGCAGGTGGAACAGGTTGGTTAGTATTGGTGAAGTCATAGTTTGAATAGCGTAAGAGCTGTCCACCGCTACAAATATAAGAAATACCACTGTCTACCAGGTAAACACGGTTGTTGGGTGATTCAAAACTGAATTGAAAGCCGCCGCCAATATTAATGTGGTCTTCATTGCCTGAGTTAGTAATGGTTATGGCCGTTGAGGCAGGTGATACAACATTTGTACCGTCCAGATTATTTCCAGCATAAGCATTTTCACCGGCAATCGGTACACCGGCAAGATCAACATTACCAATATTATAAATAGACAGGCGAAGACCAGTGACACCTAAACTATTGAGATTGCCGAGCACATCAAAGTCTGTATCAAGAGCATTGAAGACAAGTCGGTTATTGGGGTTACCGGGTGGTGGCGCATCACGGTAACGTGCACCTTCAACGGTATTAATCATTTCAATCGCAGTGCCAGCCGCATTGACGCGGATGCTGTTGGGAAGCGCGCGTCGAATATCCCGCTGCATACGGCGCATGGCACTTTCAGCGGAATAAACCAGCGTGGCGCGTCGCGAAAGATCAATAAAGCCTTGCACAGGTTGTGTAATAAAGCTGGTGATAATACCGGCCAGAATACCGCTGATCACAATGACAATAACTAATTCAATGAGCGTAAAGCCCTTTGCCTGTAGACGTGTCATCAGAAATTAGTCCGGTAGCCACTGATTTGCACAGTGGAATTAGTCGGTGTGGTAACAGAGACAGTAACGCGAAATGCCTGTCCGGCAGGCGCCTGATTGCCAGCAGGGCCAATGGCTTCATTCACCACATTGACTGTTACTGAATAACTGCCAAGTCCTGCAATCGCATTGCCATTTTGGTCACGGGGTACCTGTGCAACAATCGCATTGTAGTCATCGATGTCATCATATTGATTGCGGTTTGCTTCACCATCGGGTGCCTGTGGATCAACAAAAGGTTTTTGAAGAATTTCTTCAAGATAGGCTTCACCTATAGCAATAGCCTGATGTTGAATCAGCGGGTTTGAACTGGTGCCGATATTTTGATTCATGACTAATAAAATACCTGCTAGCGCAATACCAATTACTATAATTGAAATAATGAGTTCAATCAGTGTGGTGCCATGTTGTCGCGATATTTTTAACATGCGCCCTCATTGATATAGCCGGTGATTGCATTGACGCAAAAAGTGTTATCACCAACAGTAATAGGCGTGTCAGCGCCAACCGAGGCGACTCCAAGAGCGTCAAAGGTGAATGAGATGACAGGGCTAATGGTGACGCTGGTATTAGTATTAGTAAATGCGCCGAAACTGGTGGGGTTTAAAACAGGCGTATTAAATGGACCGGTGCAATCGGTATCTTCATGACGCAGTAAACTAAAAGTATCTGAAGTTAATCTGACTTGCACATCACAGTTTGTGGCTACGGCGTATTGTTGTGCGTAGCGGGTGGCATTAATGACTTCGGTGTAGAAGCCGCGATTGTCAAAACGTTGTAGGTCAAAAAAGCGTGGCAGAGCATAGGCGCTGATAAGACCAATAATTACCATCACGACGACTAGTTCTACGATCGTAAACCCACGTGATGAGAAAAAGGATTTTTTCATTCGAGGAAAAGTCCGTTAGATGTGATCTACATTAGACTAATTTGCGATATGAGAATGAAAGAATAAGAAATAAAGGCAGGGAATAAATCCCAGCCTTTATTTCTAGATATATGTTGATTATGGATTACAGCCAGCATTAACAGCTGAAATGGTTGGTGAGCCATTAGCAGCTGCTTCAGTATAGGTGAAGCTACAGTTACCAGCACTAGAAGTAACAGTCAAAACGGCTGGGTCTGCATCATTATCAGTAACAGTGTAATCACCACCCAGACCAGCGGCTACTGCAATTGTGTTGCCATCAGCGTTATCACCACTTGGATAACCATTAATCAGGTTAATTACAACACCTTCTAAAGTGACGGTACCTGTTCCGCCTGTTTGGTTATCAACAAGGGCTTGTGCATGAGTAATAGCGGCGGCGGAACCAATTGCTCCACGAGCACCTTGGATTGCGGCTTCCTCTGCATCACGGGTAAGATCTGCAAAACGCGGCAGTGCAGTTGCGGCTAATAAACCCAGAATTACAATAACAATAACCAGTTCAATTAGAGTAAAACCGCTTTGTTGCTTTTTCATACTAAAACTCCTTAAAAAATAGGTAAACCACTTATTTATCAGCCTGTTGCGTAGCTGGTTTATTTCTGCTGGTATAATCGTCGATATCGATCGGTTCTGCCAGCCACGTGTACGGTTCAACACTTTTTAGGGTTAAACCATGAATTTCGTCTGTATCTGGGTCAAATTCACCGTTACCGTCATTATCAGTATAGTCAAGATTGACCCAAAATCTTGCTCTAGGCGCACCTTTTAGCTGATTACTGAAATAGCCATCATTGCCAACACGATAGACTAACCAGTTGTTATAACTATCAAAATACCATTGGTAGCCTTTTATATCGGCAGGATCAGGTTCATCTTTAATACCAATATAGTTATCAGGTTTTTCTGAGAGCCAATCCATCGGATTAGTTCTCGCCATATTTGGTAATTCATCGACCTTGCCGGAGCTGATTTTTTTCGCAATCTGAATGCTCATGGCACTGCGTAGAGCGCCGAGTATTTGTGCCATTGCAGTGCGTTCAGCTTCTACTTTTAGTATCAGGAGTCGATCGATGGCGATAACAAACAATACGCCAATGAGTGTTACAACTAGCACTAATTCCAGAAGAGAAAAGCCACGTTGTTGAGTCAATTTTAGATGCCTTTTACGATAATTCAATGTGTTAGCATAAAAATATAAGCTAGGATCATGAGACTTTATTTACCTTTGAAGGCGCCAGCCAGATCCCACATTGGTAGGAATACGCCCAGTGCCAGAATAAACACCATGATACCGATAGCGACAATTAAAATAGGCTCAATGGCGGCACTCAGGTTTTTCAGATCGTAATCTACCTCGCGTTCATAATATTCAGCGACCTCTTGCAATAAATCATCAACCGCACCGGTTTCTTCACCTACCGACATCATTTGTAGTACCAATGGTGTAAATAAGTTGGTGGCGGCAGCCGTCCGCGTTAGCGTATCACCTCGTTCAATGCCGTTACGCATATCTAAAATACGCTCCGAGATGTAACTATTATCCGCGGCACGTGATACCACGGTCATGGTTTGAATGAGAGGGACACCGGCTCGGGTTGCCATGGCAAAGGATCGTGAAAAACGGGCCAATAAAGAGCGATTAATGATACTGCCGATAATTGGTAAACGTAGTTTGTATTTATCCCATTTATAGCGGCCATTATCAGTACGTATATACATAACAATGCCAGCGTAGATAAAAATAAGTCCTGCAAGAATGAATGGCCAGTTTGCAACAGTAAAATTGGAGGTGGCGATTAACACTTTTGTTGCCCAGGGTAATTCGGCATTAAGGCCTGAATAGACTTTCGCAAAAGCAGGAATAACAAATAAATTAATGACAGCAATGGCGGCTGCTATCGCAACAATAACAATAACTGGATAACGTAGCGCGGCCTTGATACGATCACGTGTGCCCTTTTCCAATTCCAGATATTCTGAAATTTGTAAAAAAGATTCATCTAGTCGACCGGTGTTTTCACCCACTTGAATCATACTGACATAGAGGTGACTAAAAATTTTAGGGAATGCTGTCATCGACGATGAAAGCTCACGGCCTGACTCTAAATCCTCAACAATAGTTAAAAGTGCATTTTGTAAAGTGACATTTTGAGAGGAGTCTGCAAGGCTGGTGATGGACCGCGTAATTGGCACACCCGCTTTCATTAAGGTATACATTTGTCGGCTAAATAAAATAAGTTCATCAAGGCCAACCTTTTTGCCGAAAGGGTTACTCAGCGTTATTTCAGTCGGGCTTGCCTGCTTCTCCTCAGAAATATCAATGGGTGTAATACCACTGTTGAATAGCTGGGTGGCAACGGCATCCATGCTATTGGCTTCAATATTACCTTCAATTGAATCGCCTCGGTTGGTTCTGCCCTTGTAAAAGAAATTGGCCATTTTTAGAATTCTGTTTGTAAACCGTCAGGATCAATATCAATTTCAGATGGTGTGTCTTGCGGTTTTTCAATTTCCGTATCAAGCGTCATGTCACCGGCAATACGCATGGCTTCAGAGATAGTTGAAATACCTTGTTCAGCTAAATCCATGACAGACATCACCAATGGTCTAAATGAGGGCTGCATATCAGCAGCAATATTAAAGGCAGCAGCATCGTTTTTACGTAATGCATCCGCGAGGCTGTTATTGATTTCAAGTAATTCATAAACACCGATACGACCGTGAAAACCGGTATTATTACAGTGTGGACAGCCCACACCGCGTTTGAATTGGATACTGTCAGTTTTGTCACCAATGATCTGTGTGGCCCAGGCCCACTCATGAGTGGTTAGCTTATAGTCTTCAACACAACTATCACAAACACGACGTACCAGGCGTTGCGCAAGCACAGCATCGAGTGCCGAAGCAACCAGATAACCTTCAGCGCCCATATCGAGTAGGCGTAGTGCGGTACTGATTGCATTATTGGTATGTAACGTTGAAAGAACGAGATGCCCTGTCATCGCCGCACGTAGGCCCATTTCAACCGTTTCATGATCACGCATTTCGCCAACCAGAACAACGTCCGGATCCTGTCGTAGAGCAGTTCTTAGTACACGAGCAAACGTCAGATCAATTTGTGGTTTGACCTGAACCTGATTAATGCGTGGCAGACGATATTCAACGGGATCTTCAACAGTAATAATTTTTGTTTCAGGCTTATTAAGTATATTCAACGCTGAATAAAGCGTAGTGGTTTTACCGCTACCGGTTGGGCCTGTTACTAATACCAGACCATGTGGACGGGTAATAATTTTTTTAAATCGATCACGAATATCTTCAGGCATACCCAGTTGATCTAAATCGAGTAAGCCTTGTGATTGATCGAGTAAACGCATGACCACCGATTCACCATTTTGAATAGGCATCGTGGATAAACGTACATCAATGCTCTTGCCGTTAACACCAATATTAAAGCGACCATCTTGTGGTAGTCGACGTTCAGAAATATTTAAACTGGCCATGAGCTTAAGACGTGAAACCAGTGCGGTGGCAATCCGTGATTCTTTCATAACAGTTTCATGTAGCATACCGTCAATACGTTGGCGTATTCTGAGTTGTTGTTCGTCCGGCTCGATGTGAATATCTGATGCGCCAACTTGTACGGCATCTTCAAATAAGGACTGAAGTAGTTTAACAACCGGAGCATCGGCAACGTCAGTAGTGTCACCTAATTGACTAACATCAAAATCGTTAGCAGAAAGTTCTTCGCCCAGTTCTTCGGCAAAAGCAGATATATCTTCAGTGCGACGATAAACAGTGTCGACTGTTTTAAGCAAATCTGATTCACGCACCAGTGCTTGTCTAATTGGTCGTTTAAGGATGCTAGCGATTTCGTCATAACCGAAGATGTCGGTCGGATCAGCCATGCCGACTAAGATATCATCGCCGCTAGCATCGAGTGTGATGGCTCGGTAGCGACGTGCATGCGTCTCGGGAAGTAGGCGAACTGTGTCGGCAGAGTATTTGTAGTATTTCAGATCTATAAAAGGAATACGTAATTGGCGTGACAAGAAATCGAGCATTTTATCTTCATCGATAAAACCTTCTTCAATCAGGACTTTGCCAAGCTTACGACCACTGGTTTTTTGTGCGGCCAGTGCCTGCATAAGCTGATTTTCAGAAATCACCTTATGCTCTACAAGCAGGTCACCTAATCGTATTTTTTTCTTGGCCTGAGTTGCCAATCGCGTAGCCCCTTGTTCACGCACTGCGATAAGATTTACCTAAATATTAAATAAAATCAAGCAGTTTAGAGAATAATGTTAATAACCTATATTAAATATAGTGTGATATTAAGAGTAAGTATCGTCAAATGAGAAATTAACATGAGTAATAAGTCAGTGAAGGTATTAACATATTGTTTTTATTGAAATTAAAAGAGAAATAATTTTTGTTACGCTCAGCTTGTTGTCGCACTTAAGTAAATGACGCGAGAACCGATAACTTAATGGCATTCGTTATCAGTATTAAGCTTATTGAGGTCTTTATGTTAAATATTGGATTTAAGAAAAAGCTTGTAGAACAAGAACAATTAACTCAGGCAGCAGTCTCGGAAAGAGATTTATTACAGTCTCGGATTGATGTACTTGAGGCTGAAAACCAGCAGCTACATAGTGAAATAGCAACAGTTCGAGAACAAAATGAACATCAACAGAACCTAAATAATCTCTGGTTAGGTTCATCAGCGATTGTTAATGCTATACGAGAAGATATTGCAGCGACATCGAATGAGTTGATTGGTCATCGTGATAGCTTCCAATCTACGCAACAGTTATTTGATCAAACTATAGATTTACTGGCTGTAACCAGCTCGGAAATCAATACGATTAATGCTGATACGACCAAACTTTCAGGTTCGGTAAATCATCTTAAGTCTGTGACTGTCGGAATTAACGGTTTTGTAGATATGATTCGGGGGATTTCTGAACAAACCAATTTGCTTGCACTGAATGCTGCAATTGAAGCAGCACGTGCAGGAGAACAAGGTCGCGGTTTTGCTGTGGTTGCTGATGAGGTGCGAAGTCTGGCACAACGATCTGCTGAAGCGACAAATGAAATTTCAACTTTAATTGATCAGGTTAATAGTGAAATGGAAACTGTGGTCAATGATATTGATCATGTCAGCGAAATAAGTAATAAAGTGTACGAAAATACGAGTTCAATTGAAAATACTACACATCGCATTGTTGATATGGCAAAAAATATGAGCTCAGTTATTACACAATCGACGGATAACGCATTTATTCAAACAGTAAAAATGGATCATGTTGTTTGGAAACTGGATGTGTATAAAGTAATGTTAGGACAGTCAGATAAACCAATAGCCGAATTTGCTGATCATACTATGTGCCGTTTAGGAAAATGGTATTACGAAGGTGAGGGTGCGACAAAATATGCAACCAAGAATGCTTTCCGTGGACTTGAAAAACCACATATGTATGTACATACAAATGGTATTGATGCATTACAGGCGGTTGCAGATGGTAATCATGCAGAGGTTGTAACCTGTTTAACCGCAATGGAAGATGCGAGCGTGCAAGTGATAGACTTATTGTCATCATTGTCAGCAGAAATAAATTCCAGTCTTCATTTTATAAAGGATACAAGTGACAGTGATACAGAAGTGTTTTAAGTTAAGATAATTCTTCATTGCTAATAATATTAACGGCGCTTTATGGCGCTGTTCTTATTTAAGGTTTATAAGGTTATAGTGCCGAATGAATAAAAATGAAATTAATTTTAAGACTGTCTTGAGTCATTGGGATTCGGCATTATTTTCTGAAAAATTGATTGATGTGTTGATGGGTTTAAAAACAGGCGTTTTACCTTTGCAACATGGTTTAACGCAAGGTGATATGGCCGCTGAGCAACCCAGTAAAATCACTTTACTCAATTGTCATGAAACTGAAAAAGAGTTTGTTGTGAAAATGGCGGTGTTTTTTACGGAAATTATTAGTGGTTGTAGTTGTGGTGATGATCCGGAAACACTTAATGGTTATTGTGAAATATTGTTAACGATTGATAAGCAAACAGCTGCCGGTGTTTTTCAAGTCACTGATTAATTAGTTACCGCAAGAAGATGGGTTAGGATTCATATCAAGCGTACCAATTAATTCCTTAACAGAATTTAATTTATGTTTAGTCAGGTAATCACTAATACCCTGGTTAATTGTTTTACAAGCCAGTGGTTCATAAAAGAGTGCTGTGCCGACACCAATACCCGTTGCACCAGCAATTAAAAACTCGATGGCATCATTAGCAGAACAAATGCCACCTTGTCCTATAATAGGAATTCCATGTGGTTTGGCAACTTGAGAGACCTGATGTACTTTTAACAGCGCAACCGGTTTGATAGCAGGACCTGATAATCCACCTTGACCATTACCAATCACGGGACGTCGATTATCGATATCAATCGCCATACCCATGAGCGTGTTAATCACTGCTAGTCCATCTGTGCCAGCTTCAATACAGCCTTTGGCATTGGCAGCAATATCAGTCTGGTTTGGAGACAGTTTGGTAATTAGAGGTTTTGATGTGTTAGCTCGACAGGCTTCAACAACGCGGCGTGACATATCGGGATCATTACCAAAGGCAACACCGCCCTCCTTGACATTCGGGCAAGAGATATTTATTTCCATTGCATCAATGGGCGAGTCATCAAATAAGCGAACGACTTCAGCATAATCTTCGATGGTCGATCCGGATACGTTTGCGATGTAACGTGTTTCTGTGAAATCCAGTGTCGGTAAAATTTCATTAATGACATGAGGTGTACCGGGATTCTGTAAGCCAATAGCATTTAACATGCCGGCAGGTGTTTCATAAACACGGTGCGGAATATTACCGAGGCGAGGTTCCAACGTTGTGCCCTTAAGACACACAGCACCGACATCGGCATTGGAATAACCCTCAACGCGAGTAT
>Ga0316207_10001142_pt1 | contig 34833 bp, 25 predicted proteins | sample 6weekpyrite_MG_FD_204943 | JGI IMG/M metagenome (GOLD analysis project Ga0316207, IMG submission 204943) | Microbial mat bacterial communities from mineral coupon in-situ incubated in ocean water Damariscotta River, Maine, United States -... | ecosystem: Environmental > Aquatic > Marine >... | reverse complement strand
CACCAACTTTTTCATCGGCAAAACGATCGGCTATTAAATATAAGGCCTGCTTATCGATACCTGTAGCAACATCAGAAAAAACCAGTATCTCACCTTTTGCCGCCTGAATTGCCTGTAGTTGCGCATATTCTTTACCTAATCGATCTTCTGCCCGCACCAGTTTTACATTCTGCTCGCCGTATTCCTTAACAATATCATCAGTGGCATCAGTTGATGCATCGGAGGCAATCAGTATTTCGAGTTTTTCAGCGGGATAACCCAGGCTTAATGTATTTTGTATTTTTTCTCGAATTCGAGTTTCTTCATTATGTGCGGTAATAATGACTGATATGAACGGGCGATTTTCTGACGGCAAATCGACAGCTTTTCTCTTTGGCATCATCATTAAAATGACAGGATAGATAAAATAACTATACAAAACCCCAAATAGTATGATCCAGAAAAATAATTCCATTAAACCCTCAGCCGTCAGATTAACTTACAGTTTTTGTTTTTATAACAAAATATTCTATAACAAGACCAACTATCGTAGCCAGTTATAAACGCCTGATAATCAATACCAACAATTAAAAGCGATCATAACGCTGAAATTAACAATGATTGAAAATAACGATTATCAGGGCACGGTTTTTAATATCATTCGAAATTAAAGAAGCCAGAAGATTAAAACCAAGAATGACTTAAGCTTTATTGACCTGTCTACTTCAGAAGACTTATCAACATTAAATTTTTAATTAATACGCACCCGACGTTTTTAACTTTTTTCTCTATGACTCTTGAAGAAAATACCCAATATTTTCCAGTTAAATGTTAAGCCTCCAATCAGAACGAGCACAATACAATAATCAGTTTAACTGTCGATTTTTTTGACAGTCTCATGACAAGGCATACCAACTAGTTTAATTTATTTATAAAAAACAACAATATAAGTCAGTGGCACAAGACTTGCTCCTATTCACATAGAATTCAATTTAAGTGAACGTCGTGACACCTGAGACAGTCATGTTTGCTCTCCGTCTGCCCATTATTAGTACATATCTGCTGACGGATTTTTCTGTGCAGCATTACATTTTTCAATAACCGACGTTTCTGAAAAATAACAAATAACCCCGTTCAAAGTCACGGGCATTAGCAGTCAGTCTCATGGACACCTGGTAGAGATAAACCATGCATTTTATAAAAAAGATTTTGCACCTCCCCCTGTTTTTTCTTATTAGCACCCTTTTCTTTCCCTCTGTTGCCAGCGCCGAATTAAAAGCCCATTGGCTGCTCGATGAAAACGTCGGCACGACGGTCAACGACAGTTCAGGCTTTAACAATACCGGAACTGTTTTTAACGCCAGCTGGTTTAGTGATGCTAACGGCATTGCTTTGAATTTTACAGGCAATGGTTATGTATCTGTACCTGGCACAGCAGGGCTGGATGTTAATCAAAACTACAGTGTCTCAATGTGGATCAATCCTTCTTCTCTCCCTACCTGGCAATGTCTTTTTGAACGGGGCACCGATACCAATAATCGCATGGGTGTCTGGTTAAACGGCGATCGAATTACATTCGAAACCAGTAGCAATGGCGGTAACTGGTGGACTACTGGCAATGTCATCAATACCAATCAATGGCAACACCTGGTCGTAATTCACAATGGGGATACTGACACTGAGTATGTCTACCTTAACGGCACATTAATCGCTAGCGAAGCAGGCCGCACTGTTGATAATCCTAATCTTGGTAATCTGCACATTGGCAATAGCCCAGCTTATTCTGACTATTATTTTAATGGCAATATTTCGGATGTCCGCTACTACAACAACCTGCTTTCAGAGGCCGAAATTTTTGAGCTTTATTCCGGCTCTGCACCAGTCTGTACCGACAATGATGGTGATGGATTCAATTTAGAACCGACACTCTGCGGCCCAGTTGACTGTAATGATGCCGATGCGGGCAGCAATCCAGGCGCGGTTGAAATTCCGTGTGATGGCATTGATCAGGATTGTAGCGGCCAGGATTATTGCCCCAGCGACCCTGACAGCCCGGTACTACATTTTAACCTGGACACCAACACCTCGGACGCTTCTGGCAACGAGAACAACGGCAGCGTTGTTGGCACACCGCTGTTTACAAGTGGCCAGGTTGGCGGTGCGTTTTCTTTTGATGGTGCCAGTTATATTGATGTATCCAGCTCAAACAGCATCGATCTGGGTGAAGACTACAGTATGTCATTATGGGTTAATCCAGATGCGTTACCCACCTGGCAATGCCTGGTTGAGCGCGGGACATCGGCATCAAATCGCATGGGGCTGTGGCTCAATAGCGAACAGATCACATTTGAAACCAGTAACAATGGTGGAAACTGGTGGAACACCAGCAACATTATGGCAACGGGCCAGTGGCAGCACATTGTGGCTGTACATGAGGGCACTACAGACACCGAATCGATCTATGTTAACGGCGTATTGATTGGTTCCCAGGCAGGCCGAACTATCGACACGCCTAATGTTGGCAGTCTTAGTGTTGGTAGTAGCCCCGCGTATTCAAATGATTATAAATACAGCGGCCAAATGGACGACGTTAGAATCTACAACAAGGCACTGACACAAACTGATATTCTCGACCTCTATGGTTTCACACCAACCTGTACCGATCTGGATGGCGATGGCTTTAATGCGGAAATATCTAATTGTGGGCCGATTGATTGCGATGATAACAATGCAGCCATTAATCCAGCAGCCACTGAAATATGTGACGGCATCGATAATAATTGCGCCAGTGGTATCGACGAAAACCTAAGCTTTGATATCGACAATGATGGCTTTACGGCAATTGGTTCGTGTACGGGTAGCGCAAACGATTGTGATGATACTAATGCTGCCGTTAACCCAGGAGCTACCGAAGTTTGTAACGGCATTGATGACAATTGTGTTAGTGGTATTGATGAATCAGGCGCCGATGCAACCTGGTATATCGATAACGATGGTGACAGTTATGGCACCAACCTCTCATCCATTACTCAATGCGCACAACCCGCCGGCTATGTTGCAAACAGTAGCGACTGTGATGACAACGACGCTGCTAAAAACCCCGGTGCCAGTGAAATTTGTGACGGACAGGATAACAACTGTGACAGCCAGATTGATGAAGGCCTGAGTTTTGATTTTGATACCGATGGGTTCACAGCAATCGGCTCATGTCAGGGTTCAGCCAATGATTGTGACGATACCAATGCCGCCGTAAACCCATCGGCCCCTGAGATTTGCGATGGGCTGGATAACAACTGTAACAGCGTCTTTGATGAAGGCTTATCCGTCGATGCCGACAATGATGGATTTAGTGCACCCGGCTCTTGCCTTGGCGGCGCCAATGACTGCAATGATAGCAATCCCGGTATCAACCCGGGGGCCGCTGAAATATCCTGTGACGGCATCGACCAGAGCTGTAGTGGTTTAGACTACTGTCCGAGTGATCCTGATATTCCAGTAGCCCATTTTAATCTCGATAGTACAACCAACGATCTTTCTGGTAACGGCAATAATGGCTCTATTGTAGGCACTGCCAGTTACCAACCTGGACAAATTGGCGATGCGCTGGTCTTTACCGGTAACGGTCATGTCAGCATACCATCATCATCGACGCTGGATGTTGGCGAAAACTATAGTGTTTCCCTATGGATTAATGCCGATAGCCTGCCTAACTGGCAATGCCTGTTTGAACGCGGCAACTCTTCAACTAATCGAATGGGAATCTGGTTAAATGGCGACAAGATTACTTTTGAAACCAGTAATGGAAGCGGTAACTGGTGGACCAGTAACAGCGCTGTCTCACCGGGCCAGTGGTACCACATTGTCGCCGTACACAACGGCACCAGCGACACCGAAACAATTTATATAAATGGCGAATTCTTTGCCGCCCAGTTAGATCGGACTGTCGATAACCCGAATATCGGCGATCTATTCCTTGCCAATAGCCCGGCTTATTCTTCAAGTTATAACTTCAGCGGCAAAATGGATGATGTGCGTCTCTACAATAAAGCATTAAATGCCAGCGAAGTCTCCGAACTTTTCCTCACCTGTAATGATGGTGATACTCGGGCCTGTGGTAATTCCGATATTGGCCAGTGCAGTTTTGGTACTGAAACCTGCAGTAATGGACAATGGGGACAATGCGTTGGCGAAACGGCACCAACCACTGAAATCTGCGGTGATGCCATTGACAACGACTGTGATACACGCAGCGACTGTAACGACAGCGACTGCTTTAACAGCGGTCTCTGCCCCAACCCATACACCATCAATTTTATTGATCCAACACCGGCTGATGGTTCCGCACAGACAGCTAATAATGTCACCATTAGTGCTAATTTAACCGGCAGCAACAAGTACAGTTTTATCGACTGGAACCAGAGCAACCAGCTATGGTTAACAATGGAACAGGATGGCAACGGTGATATCACTGATATTTCGAGCCAAAATAGAAGCATCCAGTTAATGGGTAATGTTAATAGCGTCATCGGTCAGTTTGGCAATGCCGCACAGTTCGATGGTTTCGAGGATTACCTGCAAATTTATGAAGAAGTCGACCCCGCCCAGCTTGTCAACAAATCAACAGCCAATCCTTTATTAAATAACGGCGAACGCTTTGGTAGCGTGTGGAAATATAATCAGACAATTTACCAGTTTTATTCCAATGGCAGCGAAGTTTTTGTATCGTCCAGTCCTGAAACAGACGGCCTGAATTTCTCTTTAGGGCTGCGAATTCTTCAGGCAGGTAACCCCGGGGAATATGATGATTATATTTCTGGTGCCAACGTCTGGGAAGAGAATGGCACATGGCATATGTTTTATCGTTTGCGAAACTCAGATAATGCTAACGGTTTTGGCTACGCCAGCTGTACCGCAGGCCTTAACTGTCTGTCCGGTAGTAATAACTGGATCAAATACGCCGGCAACCCAATCAATAGCCTTAAGGGTATAAGCAATAACGACTACGATCCATTTGGGCTTATTAAGGTTGGCGACACTTATCACTTATACGCCAATCCAACTCCACGTGAAATCAATCTTTACACCTCAACAGATCTGGTTAACTGGCAGTCAGATGCTAACAACCCAATCTTTAATACCGATCGTTATTGTCCTTATGTGTATAAATACAATGGTTATTTTTATATGATCCTGCCCCACGACCTGCAAGGCTTTGAAACCTCGGAAGGCATTTCGGGCAACCACAGGATGGAGCTGTATCGCGATGTTTCCCCGACATTTTATCCGTGGGAGAGAGAATACTTAGGCACGGTGATGGAAAATGACCAGGTCTATGATCGTAATTATATTGATACACCGTCATGTCTTCAGGATTCGATTGAGCGTGATTCAACAGGTGCTGCAAGCGACGAGATGCGATGTTATTACACCGGTAAAGGTGATCGCTGGAACCAGAGCTACTTTAGTGCCAGCCTGTCGAAATTCGAATCCCTGACGGCCATTCCTGAAGGATACCTGCATGATAGCCCAAGAACGTTCTCAGCCTGGGTATATCCAGAAGATACCGCGGGCTCTAAAACCATCTTCAGTATTGGTGATGGTAAAACGGATGGTAATTTCCAGGAAGTATTCCGCATCAATCAGGGTAAGGCAACACTGTCATGGAAAACCAGTAGCATTGCTGAAGATAGCCTGACTGCCAATACCACACTAGCTTTGAATCAATGGTCTCATATTAGTTATGTATACGACGGAACCGCCTTTACTATTTATATCAATGGCGTCAGTGACTCGTTATCAAGTGTTACAACACCGTATTATACGAAAAGAAATTTATACCTTGGTTCAGGCTATAACAGTAGTGATTATTTCAAAGGCAGTATTGATGAAGTACTGGTATTTAAACGTGCATTATCTGCAACCGAAATTTCCGCGTTGTTTTCCAGCAACTCCAATATATCAGCACAGTACGATCAACTGGCCCCGGCAGATTATAACTTTGAAGCGCATACTATGGGTTCGGAAGGAAGAAAAGCCAGTTCAGGCCCAAGACAGATAACCATTCTGCCCTAAAAACAACCGTTTACCGTACAGTATTTAGCAGTACGGTAAACCAGCTACGAAAGAAGCTTATTTTAAAACTTGGCCCACAAACAGCACTAAAATAACTCAACGCAGACGATTCCAGCCTGAATTGACATAAATTTAACTTTATTGCAACAAACTATCCACTCGAGGGCTATATATTTTCCAACTAGCGCTCTCTATTTGTAGTCGTTTCAAGCTAGAATACTGCTCGCAGGATTTTAGTATTTCAGGTAAGAATGATGAACAGATTAGCCTTTAACTCTCTCTCCAGAAAAATATATTCCGTTTTATTGGTTTTTACGCTGGTATCATGCAGCGCCGATAATTTAGAAAATAATATTTTCACATTTCCCGAGTTTCTAACTGAACTTGGTAAAATCACCTGGACCGCACCAACGCAAAGAGAAGACTCAACACCATTACCCACTAACGAGATTGAAACCTACAAGGTATATTACGGTACTACATCCGGTTTTTATAAAAAACAGATAGACCTTTCCGATATTATCAATGAAAGCGCAGAACTCCCTGGCTTTTTCCCCGGCACATACTATTTTGTTGTTACTACTGTTGATATTGAAGGTCGAGAAAGTAAGTATTCTCAGGAATTTATGGTAATGTTTTAATACATTTACCCTGATACAGCCTGGCCAAGATCTTCAGCACAGTTATTTGTGATTTATATAGTAATAAATTACATCTATTAATTGTTTTTAAAAATACAACCTTTAGGCTGACAACATTCTTTCACAATGTTCTGTATTATTTATCAACGATCCAAAAAAATCATTGCTAAGAAAGCACTCTAAGACCGGATAATAATTTTTAGATGCCAGCTACTGATTACGTTGACTTGGGAATGGTCAAAACTTCAGGCAAATCCAGTTCATCCATGAAATCATTACTGATAGAAACGTCTCCGAATCCATGAATACTGTTAATAAATTTAGCGGTACGGTAGTTCAGAGAATCAAAATCGTAAGTGATGCGTATCTTGCCTTTTTTCCTGACAAACTTTTCTTTAAACGAGAGGTTTAATATTTCTTCATCAGACACAACATTGGGGAACCTGCTTTTTAACATCTTAAAGCACTGATAATAATTAATTTGTAAAGACAAACGATGATCCAGACCAAATGAAAAATCATCCAGTGTATTATCATTTTTCTTTATCACTAGCGTCTCAGTATCGAACAATATTTTTTCTACTCTACCGTCATTTTCAAGAGCATCTGCATCAACAATAAATGGTGAACACGTACCATAAGTCATATTATCCGGTAAGTCTTTTGCTTTACGGAGAATACTATCTTCAGGCAGATTCAATATTTCTTTGATTCGAGCTTTATCTATAAAACAACCGGTCTCGGGTATGACAACCACATAAAGAGAATCATTAGTAGAGCATTCTAGATAGAATGCCTTTATCACATTCAGAGGATCCCAGGGAGTTAATATTTCTGCTTTATCAAAGCAGGTTTTTGTCTCACTCGGATGCGAAACTATGCGAATATCATGTTGTTTTACAGAAAAATAATCACCTACATAATCGATATTATATTGAGAAAAAAAGAGTTTATTGAAATCAGCAAGACAAAACCTGTATTCTTCAGCCAAACTTGGTGATGCATTGCCATTTAAAGAGCTATCATTCAGATCCAGATCAAACTCGTTATCTGGTACAGCACCTAAATCGTTATCAATATAATATTTACTCATTTGGCTAAACTAATGCTCTGAAATTTCTGAAACAAAATAACGCAATTTCCCAGATTTTTCTCGGGGAATCCTTTCACAGTATTCGAAGTTTATTTGCATCTCATTGCCAAGTGAAGTTCTTAATTTTTCTTCTAATATATTCTCTGTATTTTCATTATATGATGGCGATTTCACTATAATAACATTTAATCTGTTAATATCTTTTTGGTACATTTTAAATTCATGCACTGAATCATCTTTTAATGTGTAACAAAGGTAAGCCGCATGAACCAGCTTATCGTCTTTTGTTCTAATAAAGTCTTCTTTACGGCCTTCTACAATTTCCATCAGTGGTAAATTAACACCACATGAACATTTCTTAGCAGATGGCTTACCTATATCACCAATGTCGTAACGTAATAATGGCATCGCAAGTGTTGCAAGGTCAGTCACTACTACCCGGCCTAATTCACCTGCATCGACCTGCATATCATTCTCATCCAGGAACTCTATACATAAATGATCGGTCATTAAGTGCATATTACCTTCTTTACACTGAAAGGCTATTATGCCTGTTTCACTTGAGCCATATTCGTCAACAACCGGGCAATCAAACACTTCATTAAATAATTCAAGATGATGCGGGTACATCTTTTCAGCTGTACAGATGATGGCTTTCAGTTTAAGCGACTTCAAATCGATGCCTAGTTTTTTCATATACAGACAGAATCCATATATAGCGGTTGTGTAGCCGTAAAAGTAATCCGGATTAAATTTTTTAATCTCTTTGTATTGCTGCAGACAAGATGATTCAGATATATCAAAAGCTGAAATTCGAATTCTATTTAACAGATAGTCTTTCAAACTTTCTTTCCAGCGGAGAGATGACGTCACGGGCACACCCCAAAACCGAACCTGACGATCACCAACGCCAATACCATACCATTGATAGCAGCGCCACATAATGGCCTCATTTAAAGCCAGAGCATTCGAGTCTTTCTGGAAGTGCAGTGTCATCCCCGTCGACCCACCCGTTTTGCGAGTATACACTTTACCGGAGTAATCTGGATTTATCAGCCTAGTTTCATTTTCAAGTATGTCTCTCTTGGATAAGACGGGTAGTTTTTGTAAATCATTTAATGTAACAAAGTCTGCGACTGTTAAACCAAGCCTATCAAATATTTTTTTATAAAACGGTAAATGTTCATATGCATATTTTATAATGGCGCGCAGCTTATTACTTTGTATTGATTCTATTGATTCACTGGATTTATATTGAATTTCTTCATATGACTGAACGACATGATTAAAATTTTGTTGTCTCAATCTCAGTAATAGTGGATAAACTATATGTTTAGCTATATATCTATTCATAATTACAATCTTTTATTTTCCAGCCTATCAATCTGCCTCTCCAATTTATTTGTAAATAAACTGTATTTATTCATTAGTTGGACAATCTTACGACTACAAATGATTATGTAAAACTATAACGACGCCTGGACTTTTAATCGAAAAAAGCCGGATTTATTATCGCCATATACATTTCAATAAATTAACTATAAGGCATGTTTTTGTAGTTATTATCACTCTGTTGTTATTACACTGTGATTGCATGGTCTCAACACTTTGTTTTCCCTTTAAATCGATGTAATCACACTTACCTGAGCTTTCTTTGCATTGTAACAGCTCATGCAAATATAAGAAAACAAATCACTTATTTGACTGCGACGTTGTATCTACAAACAATTGATTAAGACGCATTAGTACAAATGACATCATAGAATGTAAAATAACTGGACATTAGATTCAGATAATTAATGCGAATTTCAAATAAACAGGCTTGGTAGCGACTTAATTCACTACCAACCTATTTAGTATCGAGATAAAATTTTGATGATATAATGCTCTAAACATGAATATGAGTGACTTGAGCTTTATAAATGATCCAGAGAACTAAATATTCGTTTTCAGAAACCTGATTATATACACTATGTTTATTCTGAGAACTGATCTATGTATTACACAATACTAAGCATTTGAATTTAAATAACAATCAAGAAAAATAATAAACCCAAGGACCTATTAGTGAATATACTATATATTTGGGATGCAGATTATCCTTGGGATATCCGTGTCGAGAAAATCTGTCAAACTCTGTATAAAAATGGCCATAATGTCCATATAGCTTCCAGGAATCTGCAAAAAAACATCGAGCTGGAAGAGATTAACGGTCTGCAAATACACCGACTCAAACCAAGGAACAACGACAAGCTAAATTACATTTTATCTTTTCCACTATTTTTTAGCCCAATCTGGAAAAAGTTCATACATACTATCATCGAACAAAATGATATTGATCTTATTATTGTTAGAGACCTCCCAATGGCTATTGCAGGAATTTGGGCTGGAAATAAATACAACATTCCCGTTATTTTTGATATGGCTGAAGATTATTTAGCCATGCTTAGAGATATCTGGAAATTTAAAAAATTTCATGGCCTCAATCTAGTATTACGAAACCCTTACCTGGCACAGTTTGTTCAAAAATACGCTTTTAAAAACGCTGACCATGTACTTGTCGTTGTTGATGAAACTATTGCCGTTATTACAGAAACTGGTGGCAAACTTGAAAATATAACTATTGTTAGCAACACTCCAGAGCTGACCAATTTTGAAACCAGCCCTGAAATAGAAAACTCTAGTGACATTGAAGAAATACACAATAACTACTCAGTAATTTATACAGGCGGCATACAGATGGGCCGCGGCATTCAAACTATGCTTAAAGCGATTCCGAAAATAATAAAAACAATTCCTGACTTTTCATTCGTTATTGTAGGTAGTGGATATGCAAAATCTTTACTTGAAGAACTAGCCAGGGAAGAAGGTGTTGAAGCTCATGTAAAATGGATTGGATGGGTCGACCATGCAATGTTATTTGACTACGTACGAGCATGTAAGGCCGGTATCATCCCTCACCTGGTCACTGATCATGTTAATACAACAATACCTAACAAAATATTTGACTATATGGGTTGTGAAACTCCTGTCATATGTTCTGATGCCATTCCGCTAGAAAGAATCATAAACGAAGAAAAATGTGGCTTAGTCTATAAGAGTGGAAACCCAGACTCATTGGCTGATGCTGTCATTAAACTATACCAGGACAGCGACAACTATGGCCAAAATGGTTTCAATGCTGTTAAAAATAAATATAACTGGCCAGAAGATGAGCAAAGGCTATTAAGTGTTATTAATAAGTATTAAGCTCCTTAATACCCCTTAAGGATTTACTTAGTTTCTAACTATAAAAATAATCAAACCTATTTTACTGGGTTGAATGCATGACGTTTAAACCCCAGGCATGGCTTCTCTATCAGCTTCCATGAAGTTATTGCTAGCACAACTGTCAATATCATCGCTCCGAATGAATAATATATGTCTTCTTTAAAGCCAGTATAAATCAAAATATTCACAACCGGCATATGATATATATACACGCCATAAGATATATCATTTCTTTTGAGCAATTTATTGCTTAATCCCTGCATTGAATAAGCGAATGAAAAGACCGTGATAGCCAGCAATAAAAATAATACCGGGTCGATTTTATTCCCAAGCTCAAAACCCTGATCAAATGCCAGATAATAGGCAATAAGACAATAGATCGGAAATATAATGACAAACCTGTTAGCTAAATGCTTATAGAAAAATTCGAAATTTTTCTGGAACATTACCCCCACCATGAACATAAAGAACCATGGTATAAATGAGACTCTAAATAATTTGTAATATAGCTGGCCGAATTCTGATTGAGGAACAGATTTAAATGTTAGGTAAACGATAAAAAAAAGCAGCGTAGTAACCCCAAGTAATATATTTATTTTTTCTTTAGATAACCTCATTAGTATAAAAAATACAATAGGTAGAGCGATATAGAATTGTATTTCTACCGCGATAGTCCACAAACTTCCATTTAAAACACCATCACCATATGCACGCATAAAATCAGGATTATAAAATTGCAGGAATGACACCTTACCCAGGTACAAAAGAATCCAGTCTAACAAACTCGCATTGGCTACTTGCATATAGCCGCTGGCATAGATAAACACAAAAGACAGGCCCACACATACCATGAGACCAGGATAGAGCCTGAGGATTCTATTTCGAGTGTATTCTAATAAATCATGATTGTTTTCAAATGATCGACTAATAAGGTATCCACTGATAAAAAAGAAAATGGGTACTCCCGGAAACAAAAAAGTAAACTTTACTATTTCACTGCCAATCTCTCCAAGCTTTACACCCATAATTTCCATCGAGTGGAATACAGCCACCTGAAATGCAGCTAACAACCTGATCAGGTCAAAGTTATTATTTTTAAATTCCATATTCATCAGTTAATTCTATATTCTTCTTAAATCCAGTATATCACAGCCCTACCACCGCTTTTTCACCTAGCAAAGCCAGCAATACTCGCTGTAAAAGTCTGCAACAAATTCGAAACACAAGGTTCAGAAATAAAAGGTCATTTTTTAACGACAAGCGGACAGAATATATTTCAGTTCTGTGTCTAAAATGTCAGCAATATGTAGCGTGGTACAGACGGCATTTTTCTCTAACCCAGCGGTCTTTCAGAGTTCATTTATCAGGCTAAAATACAGACAAACATCATGAAGATAGGCTTGAAAAAATGAACACCACGAATACTTTTAAACATTTGATTTATCGTTTATTTACACCCGTTTTACTAACAATCTCTTTAGTTGCCTGTACTGCTGAAAATCTGGATAGCACAGGTACAGCTACCATTCCAGATAACACCTCTAATGATGGTGCTGATCAGTTACTAACTGAATTAGGCCACTTAATCTGGACCGCTCCCAGTCAACGCGAAGATTCAACACCGTTAAACAACTCAGAAATTGATACCTACAAGGTTTACTATGGTACAACCTCAGGTTTCTATCAAAACCAGATTGATATCTCTAATATTGTTTCTGACTCTGCCAACCTGGATTCATTCGAGTCTGGCACATACTATTTTGCCGTAACCACAATCGATACTGATGGACGGGAAAGTAAGTTCTCGCAAGAAATATCAGTTACATTCTAAACTGTTCTCATAGCATACATACAATAGTGGCCATTAAACTGTGGCCACTATCAATTATCATGATTATTTAATCTTAAACTCTTCAATAATAGAAACAATTCTCGCTGCCGCTTTTCCATCTCCATAAGGCGAAACGCCTTTAGCCAGACTCTGATAATACGCTTCGTCTTTTAGTAATTTATTTGCCTGTTCAAGGATTAAATCTCGATTAGTACCGACCAGCTTTACTACACCCGCACTGACGGCCTCTGGGCGCTCAGTTTCTTCACGCAACACCAGTACTGGCTTGCCTAAAGCTGGCGCTTCTTCCTGTACACCGCCTGAATCTGAAATAATAAAATAGGCTTCTTTCATAATCTGCACAAAGGCAGAATAAGCCATTGGTTTAATTAAATGAATTCTTGGGTGACCACCCAGAATTTCATCTGCAGGCTCAAGTACATTCGGATTGGGATGCACCGGGTAAATCACAACAATGTCCGGGTTTTGTTCAACCATATCGCGAATGGCAGCAAAAGAGTCTCTCATTGGTTGACCGAAGTTTTCACGACGGTGGGATGTTAGTAGAATCAGACGCTTTGATTGATCGTATTCGATGCCAGTTTCAAAGTTTTTTTCTGCGGTTGCCAATAATGCATCTATAACCGTATTACCGGTAACATGAATCGAATTTTCGTCTATTCCTTCTTTCAGTAAATTGTTACGTGAACTGTCAGTTGGTGCAAAATGCAGGCTGGTTAAATGACCAGCAACGACTCGATTCATTTCCTCGGGGAACGGATTCCAGATGTCATTAGTTCTCAGGCCCGCTTCAACATGACCGAAGGGAATACGACGATAAAAACAGGCCAGCGCCGTAGTCATGACGGTTGTTGTATCACCCTGGGCCAGGACAATATCAGGCGCAGCACTGTCAAGCATATTATCGAGAGCTAACAACAACCTAGCAGTTAATTCGGTTAATTGCTGCCCCTGTTGCATGATATCCAGATCATAATCAGGGGTAATATCAAAAATTGACAATACCTGATCCAGCATTTCACGATGTTGAGCCGTGGCTAACACTTTTACATCTGCCCAGCTCTGTTGCTTTAACGCCAGAATCACAGGCGCCATTTTAATCGCCTCCGGTCGTGTGCCTACAACACATAGTATTGTCTTAGTTGCTTTCAATGCTCTCTCCGAAACTAACTTTAAAAGATACCCGCAATTCTAGCTGCGTACATGGCTACATTAGATGACATATCCTGATGCACACCTATCCTATTTAGTGTCAACATATCTGCATCCTGTTCATTCCAGCCATTACGAGTAGTAACGGCCAGTTTATATCCCTGCGATCCCACCTGTGCAGCAATTTCTTTATTAAAATTTCCATTAGGATAACAGAAGGTTAATGAATCCTCATTGGCACATTGATGCTGAATAAGCGCATCCTTTGATTCAGACAACTCATTGACAATTTCAGCCGCAGATATATTTGTCAACAACTCATGATTAACTGTATGAGAGCCAAAATCTATAAGACCAGATTGATACATTTGTTTAACTTCATCCCAGTTAATAAAATCTCTCGCGACTTTCTTAGCTTGCTGACCAAAACCCTGATCAATCTGATCCAGGATGTGTTCAATTTCAGACTGACCGTATCTTTTTAACATTTCTGCCGCCCATTCTAGTCGCTGCTCTAAAGAACCCTGGAGATCAACTATCTGCTTGATATCATCTTTAAACTTATCACTTGATAATTGTCCTGTTGATATTTTTTTTACTTCGATTCTCTTCAGAATATGAGCCAGCCGATCCGTCCAGAACTGTTTCCCAGTACTGATATATTTTGTTGGTAAAAAAACGGTTGCTGTAATTTTATATTTTTGCAGCAATGGGAAGGCGTTCTGGTAGAAATCAATCCAACCATCATCAAATGTGAGTGCACACACCGGTTTAGAACTCAGCGTTGCCTGCTGTCTTGATTCAGGATTAATAAGCTGTTGCAACGGCACTATGGTAAAGTTATTTTTTAAATACATCAGGTGACGTTCAAAGGTTTCAGGCGTCACATACATACCTGGCTGAATCATCGGATCAGCCGCAATGATCCGATGGTACATCATAATAAAATATTGTTTATTAGCAGCCTGCTTTTTAATCAATAGACGAGAAACACCAGTAACAAACACTAGCCATGACAAAATAGATTTAATCAGGATAGTCAGTTTCACGGCAAGTTACTCTTTGATAAATAGCATTGTTAATATTCGACGTATTTTTATTATTTATTGCTTGCTTGAAAATAAATCTGTTAGCTTTTTTTACAGTTTTTAATCAGCCAATAAAAAAGCAAAGCCTGCTAATGAGGCTTTGCTTTTTATTATAAATCAGTTAGTTGTTAATTACATCATGTTAAAGACGACAGCTTAAGCTCTGATATCTACTCGTCTTCAGGAACATGCTCTACTCCAGAGGGTGCCTTCGGAGGAGACTTACATACCGACGATGAAACAGTGTTTTCTTCTGTCCAGCTCGGGTTCTCATCAGTCTGGGCTTTTAACCAGTCTACTGAGCTGACTTCATTAAACACGGCAAATACCCAGGCATTTGCATTTGGATTTGTTGCACCGACATAACTTGGTATTGACACGCCTGTTAAATATGGATGATTACCACTCTTACCACCATCACAAATTGTTTTCGTTGAATCTAGTGCAAATGTTGGCTCTGTAATGTACTGACTATAACCTGTGGTACTTTGAAACAGGTCACTGGTGTTATTTTCCCAGTTTAGAATACCTGTAACCCCTCGCCATGTTTCTGAGCAGGACGATATGCTGCTAGCAGTGTGGTACTGGCTATCACAACCCAGGAAGCTCGCATCATAGTTATGACCTACAATGATTGGAGTAGCACCAGCATTATAATGGATCAGGTTTCTGTCAAATACTAGATCAGAGTTATCTTGCGGCGCCGCGGATGAATTTGCTGGTATATTCCAGTGGAATATAAATGGGGTATCCTGATAGTCCGTAGTATTGTTGTCTGCAATATTATTGTAGAACCAGACGTGCTCATGTACTGAACGTGCTGTTACATTCCCACTTCCATCTTTTACGTCGTAAAAGTTATACATAGCCTCATCATAGCCACCGGTGGTTACAAAACTTCCATATGAGCTATCTGTGCTATCTCGCTTGACTGTATTATTGTAGACAACCGCATTGTAAACAATAGGCACATCACCATCTGCACCTGATACACGACCATAATTAATCGTTGAATCCGTAATGTTATTATAGATTTGAGTAAAGTCCTGGCCTACACCGATTGATTCATCAGCATCAAGTACGATGTTATGATGAATTTTATCACCATAGTTTTTATACGTCATATCATTCGGATCTCGGTCATTATAACCAAATCGTTGCTGATTTTTGTGCCTGATCGATATTCTAGAGCCCGTGAAGTAGTTATAAGCAATTTCATTACTATGAATCGCAGCATTAGGATCGAATGTACCACCGTTGCCATTATTATCTTTATAATCAGCATCAAAAAGAATATTTGCGTTATTTAAATTACCGCCAACTGTCTGTACGTTGTCTTTGAAATAACTATATTTTATTTCCGAATATCGTGGACCAACAGATACAATACCACCTATTAATGTATCGAGACCAGCACCAGCTGAACGACCATTATTATGAATGTACATATATTGCCACTTGATATGATCAGCTTTCAGAAAAAAACCTGATCGACCGCCAGTTACCTCAAAATTAGAGAACTTCCAGTAACTCGTATATTGAGACGGTGAACCGACTCCGTAGCCCGTTGGATGCGTAAAAACAGACTGTTCAGGCCATACCGCTGATGTATTGAGGCCTGTTGCATCAACAATAGCCCATTCACCTGGATAACTCATTAGTGTTGTAAAATTACCTGCCGTCCACGCAGTTCCGTTTTTACTTTCTGGAATATCAATTGCAACCTCGTTGTAAGTACCACCACGCATATAAATGACATCACCAACACTAGCATTGTTAATACCGTTTTGAATTGTTCTATAAGCATTACCATCAGTACCAGTGCAATTTCTAGACGCAACGGAGTAATTGCTGCTCGTGCAATCAGAACCGATAGTATTATCGATGTAAACATTAGCCGCCCACGAAGCCGACACCACCAAACTGAGTATTGGATAAAAAATTAAAGAAGAAAATTTGATAAGAGACATAATAAAATCCTATAAAGAGATAAACATCCTGACTTCACCTGTTTTTTATAGCATCAATCTACATCGCGCATCAACAAGTTATAGTCATCAGATGACAGAGGGCTGAAATCACTTGATAAACAAAGCTTTTTAACAAAACAGAAACAAAATTATTTGGTATAAATCTGACAAAATAATTAAACAAGTAAATAAAGATAATAATAATCTCTTTATTATTAATAGTTATCATTTACCCATGATATTATTTATCAATAGCTTTGAGCTTAATAACAAATTTTCTAACAAATCAAGAAACTCATCATTCCACTATTTAAAGCTAAATAACGAAATTTCAGGATTATTCATTTATACAAAGTACGCGGGATAGAAAATACCGCCTGTCGTTTATTCATAACAACAGACACTCAATATTATTAAAACCGCTCAATGACTAAATGTGATTAAAGTCACCAGCTTTAACGATGATGACATATGGTATGAATTTTATATGACAGAAATTTAATAGATAACACGCTCATATAGCGCCAGCGTTTCAGTTGCACATGTATCTGCGGAAAAGCTATTCTGTGCTTTTAAATGTGCTTCATCTTCCAGGGATTTTCTGAGTATTTCATCCTTATATACATCATAAATTGCATCGGCACAGGCATCAGCATCTCCAGAGGGAACCAGTATGCCATTTTTCATCGAGTCGATCACTTCAGGTATGCCACCAACGGCACTGGAAACAACCGTTTTAGATAAGCACATAGCCTCGATAAGTGCAATCGGAATACCTTCATTTAGAGACATCATGACAAAGACATCAAACATATTGATATAATTAATAGCGTCTTGTTTAAAGCCAGCGAAAATGACGGCATCTTTAATACCCAGCTTTGCTGCTTCTCTTTTATATGTTTCAGATAGACTTCCATCACCCACTAAAAACAAACACACATTGACGCCTTTATTAATAAGACTATTAGTTGCCGATAATAAAAATTGATAACCTTTTTCTGCCTCAATTCTACTAGCTGTTCCAATGACAAAGGTATTTTGATCAATTCCATATTGATTAAGAAGCATTTCCCTGTCCTTAGTCAGTATCAATTGTTGACAGTCTATACCGTTATGAATGGTAACAATCTTATTTTTTGGGTAACCCAGGCTTTGCAAATAGTTTTTTAGTTCGTGAGAGACGCAAATTAATTTGTCGGTTAAATACTTTGCATTGATATTTTCAATTAATCGCTTGACACGAGAGCCACTCACCACACCTCTACCATGATGCGTTCTAACAAGCTTAACGCCTCTAACAAGAAAAGTAGATAATCCTGCTATAAAGTTCTCTTTGAAACCATGACAGTGAACAAGATTTACTTTATGCCTTTTTAATAAATTTCTGAAAGAAAAAACAAGCTCTTTAACACTCATTGTTCTTTCATTTAAGCATATTGTTGCTATAGGTAGTTCTGAAAACTTCTGGTAAAGTTCATTTTTATTTAAAGTAACAACTATGATGTCATGTGAAGAGATATCTAAAAGTCGTGATACAAGTTGATAGACCTGCGCCTCAGCACCACCCCATAAGTCACCAGAAATAAATATACAAATTTTCATCTACTTGATCACTTATTACAGCTACCAGGCGTTTTTACTGGGCTTATTAATCAGTAAATCGTAATCTTTAAACACCTGCCAGACATTTTTATTCTTCAACACTGGACCATAATCCATTTCCAGGCCAGCATGATCTGGAGTTGCATTTATTTCAATAATGACAGGACCATCAGGTGTAATCGCTATATCCGGGCCGAGCATTTTGAAATATGAAAAGTTTCGTTGCACTTGTTCTGAGAGCTTAAGAACCTCATCCCAATATGGAATAACAAAGCCTTTAAATGGAATACCAGAATCTGGATGTTCAGTAAAAGTTTCACCTATTCCATTCATCGCTGTCTCATATATTTCACCAGTCTCAATATTGACCCCTATTGAGAGTCCACCTAATTTTTGATTATCAAGGAAGTAATCTTTAATACCAAAGCGTATGAATGCACCAAGTACAACAACGTCATTATCTTTAGTAATTATGGTTTCAGTGCGGATAGTATTTACTGAAGGACAATAGTCTTCGAGTTTCTGGTGCTGTTTAATATACTTCTGAATAATCGATGGACAAGAAATAGTAAGCTGCTCAAGATCAAATTCTTCATTATTCTTTACTACTGTGAATCCATCCTTATCTTTATAGGCAAGATATATTTCTTGACCACCTCGTCCTCTGGCATCTTTTATAATTATTTTGTCATCGTTTTTATCAAGTATCTGTTTTATTATTTCTCGATAATTATCCTCGGGAGTAATATATCCCTGGAATTCAGGGACAGGAATATTGCCGTTTTCACACAACTGATTACAAATATATTTATCTGCAAAGACAATTTCGTATTCAGCTGGTTGTAAGTGTTTTTGCAAAGCTGCTTTTTGATAGGGATTATAATTAGATCCATAGAAATATTTCCATTCATCACGATCCCTTTCCCATAGCCTTAAAACTGTATAGTAATCAGGAAAATCTCTCAGAACAAAGAATATATATAAAAAGTCCTTAAATACCTGCCATCGAGAAGCTGTACATTCATTCCAGTTTACAAGAATAAAATAAGCATAAGGCAAAGCGATAAACCTTAATAACATTCGCAAATGTGGAACAATAGAACGTTTAACAAGTTTAAGTTTTTTCAACACAGATGTATAAGTTGAATCAATAATATCCACTATCTTTCCTGTTGTTATTTAATATTATTAACGTATGTTTTTAATTACTTTTACTGGCGAGCCATAAGCGATAACAGCATCTGGTATGTCTTTATTGACCAGACTACCCGCACCTATAACCACCTCGCTACCAACCTTGACACCACAAAGAATGGTCACACCAAGCCCTAACCAGCAATTTGAGCCAATAGTGATAGCCGATTCTTTTTTTGGATAAAGAGTTGAAATGTAATTTTCTTTACCACTATCAATATGGGTTGAGAAATTACACCCTGCTGCAACCTTGGTAGAGTCACCTATTTTTAGTTTGTCCTTAACATCTAAAATAGTACCCGCCCCAATATATACTTTTTGGCCTAGCTCAAGGTTATCAAGGTTATTACCATCATAGTTAAGAAGAATAACTTGCTCAATTTTACAATCACTGCCGATACATGCACCAAATACTTTTAGCACCTTTGCACGCATAATACATGAAGGAATATTTTGAAGAAGAAAGTTTAAAAGAAATTTTCTGAGCAAATTCACTGTATAGATATCCTGAGCATTGATTTAGTTCAGCCGTATCACTCTTCTAAAGTGTTAATAAAGCTGACAGATTTCTTTTGTATTGTAGGAGATTCTTCCTCAAGCTTATCTAACCTTTCGATTTCCTTCAAAGTTAAATTCTTCCATACCTCACTAAAAGGAACTAGACACCAGTAAAATGGAAACTCCATTAAAGAAAGAAAAAAAGCACCAAACCAGAAGCCTATCTGCGCGATTGCACAGGCATGCGTTATATTTACAAAAATCGATGATCTATCTTCATTGTCTTTATATTTCGGGTGATTTTTAATAATTGCCGCTAGTTTCCAGTTTTTATACAACGCTCTAAACAACAGTAATAGTAACATCGAGCCAATAACACCTGTTTCTGCCAACCACTGAACAGGTGTGGAATGTGGCACACGTGCAACACCTAAGGGATAGCGCCTGCCTTGCTCATATGCACTAAACTGCGCTGGATAATTCATTGGCCCAACACCTAACACAGGGTAGTCGTCAAACATATCCATCGCTATACCCCAAAGATAGATACGGTCATCAGCTGTACCTTCCTCAGTGCCCTCTTCAAGAGTTTCCATTTCCTCAAAAAAGTGTTTAGGCGCATAGTTTAAAACTAAAATCACAGCTAACAGCATTATTATCAGAATTCGAACTTTATGCCTTAGCAATAACCATGAAAGAAACGCTACCAGTATCATCGACAATGCACCGCCACGAGAAGCTGCGACTACATTCACTGCCACATAAAAAACAAGTGCTAGTACATAGAGGCTCTTTCTAGTTGTTAATTTAAACTCACGAAATAATATAAGTGCAAATGGAATAGCTGTTGCCACAACCAAAGAGATATGATTTTCATCATTTAGCCAGCGATTACCCCAAATTAACCCACCCTGCATTATTCCATGAAAGCTACTAAATACTATCGACATAATCCATACATCAATTAAAAGTATGAACTGAGATGGTTTTTTAATACATGACACAATGATTATGTAATGAGACAGGTACAACAAAAAGACCTTGCTTGTCTCAATTCTGAAAACTTCTATCTCTGTATAGAGTAATGAGTATGCAATGATAAATACGCATAAAATAAAAAATTTACGCGTAACATCACTTTTAAAATCAACTTTACCTTGAAACACCAATAAAGCTGCATAGAGTATTGATAACGCTGAAAATATATACGGTATTTTAAGCGTCTTAAGAATAGGGAAAAGCCCCTGAAAAGAACCAAACTCTAGCAAAAAATGCATGGCAATAATAAAAATACCAAAATTGAATTCTTTTAAGCTTTCAAATGGACCCAAAAGTATCCGTTTATCTTCCAGCTTTTTTTTAGGTACAAAAGTTTCCATAATTATGCATTTCTTAACTTTTTAATGCTGTAATATACGTTACGATCAAATATCCAGAAATAACCTGCATATACAATAACAGCTGCGATCATTTTTATCAGGAAAAAACTAATAGAAAAGTCTTTAAATCCCAGGTAAGACTGATTTAACTCAACCAGCAGAAATACAGACATCGACATTATTATTGCAGCAACTGTTGGGTTGAATAATTGTATTAGATAACTAATATAGTCAATTTTTAACTGTGACAATGTAAAACCGATCCAGAAAATACTTATTAATAGATATACAGTAAACCATGGTACCAACATTGCTTCCAGTCCATATTGAGCCGCGAAATAGAATGCCACAGCCATAGTAATCGCACTCAAAAAATTGAAGAATAACGAGTACCTGGGCTTACCACGTGCATCGTGCACAAAATTATTATAAGCATTTAACGCTGTGATTATCTGAGATAAACACAGCCATTCAAATATGAAGATAATAGCCTGCCACTTCTCGCCCAGAAGTATCATCACCAGGTCACCACCAAGCATAAAACCACCAAAGAATATAGGCATAACGATGGTGGCAGTTACTTTTACAATATCCAGATAGAACTTATTAAACGCCTCAGGCTCACCCTGCAGTTTCGCAAACGCAGGATATGAGACCTGATTAATAAGTACTACAATTTTGTCTGTCGGTATTTTTGCTAATTGCATCGCAAAAGAATAATAACCAAGCACGGTCACACCTAAAGACCTCCCGGCAAAAAAACGGTCAGCATTTTCTGAAACATAAAAAAGTGATCCACCTGATGCAACAGCGATTCCAAATTTAATATATGACTTTGCTTCCTGGTAGCTAAAATGAAGCATTGGCATCCAGCGCACTCGAGTATAAAGCAAAATAACCATGACAAAAGCAAATATAATCCTGCCACCAATAAGGGCCCATACACCGCCGCCAAGATAGGCAATAGCAAGCATACCCGCACCCTGAATGACTACACAAGTTAACTCAAATTGTCCAACTCGTTTAAAAGCAAGTTCTTTTTTTAACAGACTAAGTGGAACTATTTGTAAGCCAGAAAGAATAAATAGAATAGAAATTGCTTGAGTTAAAGCAATAATTCTAGGTTCATCAAATATATATGATGTCAGATAAGCAATTGGAAAACACGCTAATGCAAATAACGTACTAACCATCAATGAAAACCAGAAAACAGATGAAATCTCTCTCTTGTTTATATCTGCTCTTTGGATAATTGCTGAACCCAGACCTAACTGACTAAACATTTCAGCATAACCAGTAATCAGAAAAGCCATCGCGTATAAACCGTACTCATCTGGTAGCAGTATTCTTGCAACCAGTATTGTAATGGTCCATGAATAAAACTGACCCGCAAACTTGAATACAGCTAACCAGGAAGCTCCTTTAAAGGCTTGTGTTGAAACCGACATTTAATCTAATATCCCTGTCTATTCATACACAGAATGACATTTAAAGACCTTCATACTGAGCCTCAATACTTCTTACATTCGACTCAATGCTGAATTTTTTATCGACACGTTTGACTGCAGCATTACATAGACTATTACGGAAGTCTTCGTTATCAAATATCTGGGAGATTTTATCGGCTAATACAGCTGGATCAGATGGCTTGACTAATATACCACTAATATTATCTTCAATAATTTCAACTGGACCTCCATGCGCTGTAGCAATGACAGGTTTTGCAAATAACATACCTTCAAGAACCACCCGACCCAGTGGTTCTGGTTCAGTTGATGTATGCACCATGACATCCAATATAGATATAATGTCAGGTATATCACTTCTATATCCAGTAAATATCACACGCTTTTCTAATTCCCGTTTTTCAATAAGTGATTTTATTTTTTGGTAGTAAGCTTTGTCTTCGGGAAGATCAGAAACATCGCCAACGATCAGGCATATCACATCTGGATATTTTTCTTTCAGTAAATCTATAGCCTCGACCAATACATGCTGACCTTTCCAGTCTTTAATATTACCAACAACGCCAACTACACGCTGGTCATCTATAATCCCAAATTCACTACGAATATCCGAAGAGTTCGCCTTTTGTAATGAACGGACTGCATTTACATCGATACCATCGTATATGGTAAAAAACTTTCCCGTATCGATACCGTGATTTTCTGCATATTGTGTAACAGCATCAGATATTGCGATAATACGATCATATTTGGGCACTAATTTTCGCTGCTGTTTTGGTAAATTCAAATTACCACGTACATGAGCAACAATCGGGGTAGCTGTCAATTTTGAAGCTAACAGCCATTGACTTAAGATAGGCGCATTATTGATATGAATGATATCAATCTTATACTTAATGACAAACCTGACTACATTTAAATAAAAAACAAACTCAAAACGAAGTAGGTTGTATGCTTTTTGACAGAATTGAAATAAAATACTGCTGAATCGACTAACATTAAATATTTGATACAGTCGTGGAAACGCTAGTTTAAAAGATATTCCTCGAGGATTTGTTAAAAATAACACAGAAGCGTGTTTTCTAAATTCACTAACCAAATCATTATCTTGATAAAAACAAACAACAGGTTCGAATTTACTCCTGTCTATTTCCTTAACAATTTCAAGCAAACAATAATGTGAACCACCAATAGTTCCATCCTCATTTGCTTCTACATATACGATCTTTTTCTTGTTGCTCATCGAGAGACTACACCTCTAACTTCAATGCTTCAAGATAGAGTTTTTCATATTGTCTGGTCATGATATCTGCACTGAATAGCTCCTTCATAAGTACAAGACTTTTATCTACATACTGAGTTCTAAGTTGATCATTACTTAATACACTTATTACTTCATCGGCAAATGCCTGAGGATTTTTAGATTCAACAAGTGAGCCATTATCTCGATGTTTAATAGCTGTTGAGTTACCACCCACATCGGTAGCAACTATCGGGCATCCTGCCGCCATCGCTTCAAGTAGCACCATTGGCAAACCCTCAAATATAGACGGTAAAACATATAGATCAAAAAGTTTTAGTAGTTCATCGATATCTAGGCGAGGACCGGTAAAAATTACATTATCAATAACACCGAGTTTATCAGCCTCATTCATCAAACTTTCTTTTTCAGTTCCATCACCAGCTATAACAAGCGTCAGATCAGGAAACACTTTCAGAATCTCTGGCATAGCCTTTAACAGATAAGTGATCCCTTTTTGTTTCGAAAGCCTTACTCCCATACCGATAATAAATCCATTGTGCTTAATACCAACATCGTGCTTTTTAGCATCACGATCAATATCAATATCGTAGCGACTGATATCAATACCATTTGGAATTGTCACAAGCTTTCTACGTGATATATGTTCATATTTAACAAGATTTTCAGTCGTATGATCAGATACTCCGACAACTTTACTGGCGTAATGGGAAACAAGCCATTCGGCAAACATATAACGCTTTTTATCAGGGAAAGAACGGCAATGATCAGTATGTATAACAGCCTTAACACCTGCAATAAGTGCAGCCAGTGAGCCATCAAAAAATGGTTGCGTATTGTGCGTATGTATAACATCTACTTTTTCATCTTTTAACACTTTCGCGACTTTAAGAAATGAAAAGTGATCTGTTTTACCGTCTTCACGTTGTGGCAGCATTATTACTTTTATACCTAATTCTTCTATCTGGGGTACAAACTCTCCTAAATGCCGCAAACAAAGCACTGAGACGTCGTATCTATCTCTGTCTATGCTTCTGCATATATTAACCACAACCTGTTGCAAACCACCAATAGCAAGATCATGTGTGATCTGCATTAATCTTATTTTTTTCATTTACCCCAATCCATATATTACGAGACCATGATTCATAGAGTTTAGATATTTCTATCTCCATCAAACATTATCCACTCTTCGATATCATTAAATTCGTTATCACTACGGAACATTACATCCACATCAGCGTTTGCATCTATAAACAGCCGTTTTTTTAATTTCCCAGGTAGATCACTGGCACTTGTAACACTAAAATATATAGCCTGCATATTTTTCCGACTAGCATAACAGATCAGGCTATTTATCATTGTTCTCAATACTTTATTTGAGAAATACACAAGATCGTAAATTAATATTTTATTATTTTTCTCACAGAATGAGATATAACCACAGATTCCCTCTTTATCTGACATTGAAAGCACTTTGAAATTATATTTTGGATTATTGATATACCGCCATGTCAGAAATTCTCGGCTTCTAACACTACCAGCGACCGCTAGTTGTTTTTCGTATTTTTCAATAAAACGATCGAACTGTTCATCTAGCTGTTCATGCAGCTGAATTTTACGACCAGTAAGAAGTAGTGTTAGGCAGGGAACAAGATTTATAACTTTATCAGTTAAAATTGACAACATTGTGGAAAGAAATGCAATTTTTAGTTTCTTGTCTAAATATGCTTTAGTCCTTACAGGTCTTACCAGATTTTTTAATGTAATTTTCTTTTCAAACCCAATTCTTTCAGTCAACTTTAATGATGAAGGATTCGGCACTGTATAAAGTAGATCAATATTATTTCTTTCGCCGATTTCAACTGCCGCTCGCATCAATGGTAATGCCGGACCGAAAACACGGCACTTTTCACTCACCATTAAATCACCAAAGGCGCCAGCCTTGATTTGACGACCATTAAGATACAGGTCGCGAAGCATTACAGTAATCGTACCTAGAACTTCATTGCCTTCACTATCAAATGCCATCAGCCAGATAGTCTCACCTGCTGGATTATTCTGTAACCATTGCAGTCGATTCTGTCCAGTAGCGGGCAAATACTTTTCCCAAAATTCATTTATGGTGTCCTCATATTCAGAAGGATCACACTGTTCGATTTTAAAACCAGCCATCTTTAGTCCTAAATTTTTGTATTCAAGCGCTGCCAGTACTAGACAATAAAGCCTATAGAATTTTCCACAGCATCTAGAATTTCCTGTCTTTTTTGTTCGTCAAGATTTTGAATAAAATACTCTTTACCAAAAACTTTTTTATCTTTACTGGACTGCTTTATTTTGCCTAGATACTCATCGACTGACATCATCACTTTAGCAGGATTACCGGCCGCAACGGAGTTTTCAGGAATGCTACGTGTAACAACTGATCCTGAACCTATTATTGAGTTTTGACCAATGGTTACATTTGGTAAGATAATTGTGGAATCTCCAATAAAACAATTTTTTTCAATCGTTATTTTTCCAATTTTGGTATATCCAAGCGCTTTAAATGTACTTGCATCATGGGCAATAAGCCTTACTCCAGGACAAATTGTGCAATTATCATCGATAGTTATTAAAAAGCAGTGTGATGGATCAAAAAAGTAGTTACTGATAATTTCGACATCTTTGCCGAGTTTTAATCCATTTCTGATCAAATTATTCAGATATTTATTTTTCTTTTTTTCCTCAAATACAGCATATATCCGCCGTAAATTTTGATAAAGACTCATGAATCACCTGTACTTACTTATTAATAGATCTTATTAAAATTACATCTAAAAATGTTTTATTGCACTTTCGATATCTCAGAAAGCTTAATAAGCATTTGCTCTGCAATAAACTTCCTGGCTTTTTCATTTAAATGGCCTCCGTCCTCTGTATAAGCATCAGGCAGATAATAATATTGTTCGCCATCTTTAACGAAATAGGTTCTTTCTCCACCCGGTAGAGTTGATTCATATTTCGCGATATCAAACACAGGTTCCTTACCCTGATACTCGTTTAGTATCATATTATTAAGTTCATTACGCTTAATATTCGCAAGATCACCATTGTCTTCCCTAAACAATCTTTTAATGCGAGCCATGACACCATTAGAATGAGACATCAATGGTACGGTAAGATGCATAAATGTGGTATCAGGATATTCTTTTTTAAGCTCATCAACTGTGGTCTTATATTCTGAAAATATTGCGTCTAGATCACTTGTTTTCTGAATATCCCAAAAACAAAATTTGGCGAAAGCAATATCAGCCTTGCTTCCTATACCAGAACTAATTTGCTTTTTAAAATCTTCTATTTTTCCTATTGGATCACCATTTTTACCAATACTGGAATGGAGAATATTGACAGAATCCAACTCTTCGCCATTCTTTGATTCTTTTATATTAAGTTGAATGTTTTTATTTTCTTTCATTACATCAACAATACCATCGATAATATTCTCGCCTACCGACTGATGCCCAAAGTATATTTTCTTTGAAACAAGATTCTTCCATTCTTCTGAAGAGACCTCATTCATTGATGGTATAGTGACTTTTTCAATCATGCCTTCCTCACTGGAACAAGCTGATAACAAAATTAATACCAATAAATATAAATTCATTCTGTTCATAATATACTCCTTGACATCAACACTTGAATCAAGAGTGCAACTCTATTTGCAGCTCGGACTTTAAATTATATACCTTTAATTTCTTCCACGTCTTCGATCAGGTAAGGTTTTGCATGTAAGAATGCCGTTGTTTTACGTTTTGACTCAATATCCTGATATACCCAGTTAGCATGCTCTGTATCGATCCCAAGATATATTGCCAGCTCGCTTGAAGGCACCTGATGGTTATATGCACAAAGTGCGTAATCCATTTGCTCATAGGGTAAACCATAGTAAAACTCATCCTGCCCCTGATCCAGACTGTAAGTATCAGTTGTTGGCTTTGCACTGCAGATTTCATCAGGTAAACCCATATGTTTTGCCAGTGCATAAATTTGTGTCTTATATAAATGTGCGATTGGCTTTATATCTGCTGATCCATCACCATTTTTTACAAAAAAGCCCTGATCATATTCGACTCGATTAGGAGTACCTATAACTGCGTAATTTAATCTATCAGCATGAAAATACTCTATCGTTTTTCGAATTCTCTGTTTATAATTTGTAGCTGCCACTATTTGTAGGTATTCAGTTAACGGTAAACGTTCTGTAAACACTTCTCCCGATGGGGACTGAACAATTAAATTAAAGTGATTAAGCTTTCCTTCTGTACCCCCTGATATTGCAATTTTATTTTTCCAGTCATCTCGATAATCGGGAAACAGGTTTTTAATAGCTTCATCTCGGTACTGGTAACAACCAATTTTTTCTAATGTATCAGCTATATCGTGTTTTATATACTCTATACCCAGATGCTTAGCCAACATAGCTCCACGATCTTCACTATTTGATGACGAATCTTTTTCTGGTAACAACAATCCAAACACTTTATTTTTACCAACAGCTTCAACACTCAACGCAGACGAAACAGAACTATCAATTCCTCCTGATATCGCAACCACCAATCCTCTACGCTTAATATCTTTACGTAAAAGCTCACGTATCCGAACAGAAATTTTTTCTATCTCCTTATCAAAATCCAGCTCCAGGTTCTCTTTTAGTATTTTTTCAATATTCATCCTAATTCTCATACATCATTTGTGTTGAAGATTGTCTTTCTATTTTTTAAATTTTCTCACCATTTATAGAACTAACTACAATAAATAACGTTTCACTTTACCTGACGATGTCTTCGGTAACTCTTTAACATACTCGATTACTTTTGGTATTTTATATCCAGCAAGGTTTTTACTACAGTAGGATTTAATCTCTCGATCAAAATTATTATTGACTTCATTTACTACTACAACTGCTTTCGGAACCTGGCCATTTATCATGTCATCTATCCCTGTAACAGCTACTTCATCGATAAAATCAAGCTGAATAATAATCTCTTCAATTTCGAGCGGGCTAATTCTATGACCGCCAACCTTAAGCATGTCACCATTTCGCCCAGAAAGAAATATAAACCCATCTGTATCTATATATCCAATATCGCCTGTCTTAAGCCATCCATCAATTAACACTCGTTTGGTCATTTGTTGATCTGCCCAATACCCCTGCATGACGTTCTCGCCTTTAATATATAATTCACCTTCAACATTATCTGCCAAAACCTCACCTTTTTCAGATCTGATTTCTACCTTCACATCCTTAACAGGCCTTCCAACCGAACCTATTTTCTTCTGTAGATACTCTGGCTCCAGGTAAGCTATTCTCGCTGTTGCTTCTGTCTGTCCGTACATTACAAATAGATCTGTTGACTGCAAACTATCAAGCAACTGCCTGGTAACATAATCGGGCATCTTACCACCTGCTTGAGCAATATATTTTAAGTGGCTGTCCGACAGACGATTAAAAGTTTTATTTTTTAACAGCAATATATAAGTAGATGGCACACCATAAAACGATGTTATGCTTTCTGCTATGACCTTATCGATAATTTTTTTTGGAAACAACATCGAATTTTCAAGATAAAGCGTAGCTCCAGATAATAAGTGTGTATGTAATATAGAATTTCCATATGAGTAATAAAATGGCAATACATTTAAAGTTTTATCACCCCTAGAGATCGGTAAATATGCCATTATTGACAACATATTTTTAATGATATTATTATGGGTTAATACGACCCCTTTTGGCTCACCTGTAGTTCCTGAGGTATATATAATCGATGCGATTGATGCAGGGTTTGGCAAGGTCGTTAAAACATTGTCATTATTTATCGATTGTGATTCTGATATTAGATTTTCTAAGACATAGATCGTATCGTTTTTAAAATTTTTATTTTCATGGATATAATCTGCAGTTTTCAGACCCTTCCCTGTCAGTAACATAAAGGCCTGTGAATGCTCAAGAATGGTTTTTATTTGTTCCAGCTTAACATCAACATCTAAGGCGATTACAACAGCCCCAGAAAACCATATTGCATAATATGCGATAACATAATCAATTGAGTTCTTTACAAATAAACAAACTCTATCCCCTGGCCTAACACCTTTTAGCTTTAATACAGTACCAAGCTGTTGAGATTTGCGTAATAAATCACTGTAAGTGATGAATTCATTTTCATAGACGAGGGCGATGTTATCGTTTGATTGATGACACTTTTTTATAACCCCCTCTAATACTGACTCCATATTACTTTCTACCGTGCATACTTGAACTCATTGTGTTTTACTCAATGATTTTTTAGTGATTTTACCGGTATCCGTTTTAGGTAGTTCATCGACAATGTTTATTTTTTGAGGCACCATGTAGTTTTCAATTTTCTGCGCACACAAACGTTTAATCTTGTTTTCATTGAGGTCACTATCATCATTGATTGTAATGAAAGCATGTATACTCTGTCCTAAAAGCTCATCATCCACACCAATGACTACAGCATCTCTTATACCCTCAATACCGTGAAGCATATTCTCAACTTCAACAGGGCTGACTTTTTCACCGCGCGTCTTGATAATATCGTCACTACGACCAACGAAATATAACAAACCATCTTCATCACAATAAAATTCATCCTGTGTGCAAAGCACAACATCAGAAGACCAGGCACCACTTTTCAGCATCTTCGATGTCGGTTCTGGTTTGTTCCAGTAACCAGCCATGATATGTGGCCCACGTACGTATAAAGTACCTATCTCGCCCGGACTGGCAATTTCATTTTTATCATTGAGCACAAAGACCTCTGTTCCGGGAATTGCTTTACCAACAGAACGACCTTTTTCATTGATTAATTCAGGCTCCAGGTAACAGACGCGCTTACACTCTGTCATTCCATACATTTTATAAATCAATGCATTTGGAAAAATTTCCTGCAGGTCATTAATATAATCCGCAGGAAGAGCAGCCGCTGTATTCGTTACCCGGGTAACAGATGGAAAACATAATGCTTCGCGCTTATGAATACTCAGCAACATTGAAAATATTGTTGGTACACCTGGCAATGAAGTGACCTTATATTTATCAATAAGTTTAAATAATACCGCAGGGTATGCGATAGAGCGTTCAAGAACGAGCGTGGCGCCTAAATGCACTGCCATTAACAATTGATATAAACCGTAGTCAAAGGCAACTGGCAATACATTTATCATAACCTCATCCTCAGACAATCGCAGGTATTCTACCAGGCTGTTTAACGCAAATGTCATCGACAAATGCGTATGCATAACACCTTTGGGATCACCAGTACTACCAGACGTATATATTAATGCTGCTAAATCGGATGGTGTTTTATTAATATCACTAGTGAACTCTACAGCTGTCTCGAGAATATGTTCAAAATGTTTAACAAAAACCGTTTTATTCGCTAGCGTTAGCTTTTGTACTTTCTCAGCATTACCTGAACAAATGACACCTTTTAATACTTCCAGGTCATGCAAGCCATTAATCAGTTGTTTTTCTTGAGTGATGTCTGTCAGCAATATTTTAGAGCCAGAATCCTCAAGTATATAATGTAATTTATCTGCTTTTGTTTGCTGATTGACTACAAGAAAAACACCACCTGCAAGTAATACGGCATAAATACCGACAACACAAGGCCAGGTATTATCCATATATATGGCAACCCTGTCGCCTCTCTCAACACCATTTTCTATAAATACATTTGCAAGTTTACGTGCAGCCGTTTCCAGCTGATGATATTTATATTCTACACCATCAATTACAACAGCTGTTTTATCTGGGTTCTTATTTGCTGTGGCCAGCAAACTATCTGATACGAATCTAAGTGGCATTTATAAAAAACCTCAGCAATAAGGTATATTCAGTTTCATATATCACTGTTTAGACTTTAAATACGCAAGGATATTATCAACCGAGTCAAGGTTTTCAGGCACCATATCATCATCATCTACTTTTATGTTAAAACTTTCTTCAAGAAAAGAAATAACTTCCAGAATACCTGTTGAATCTATAATCCCATTTTCAAGAAATGAATCTGAATTGTTTAATTCATTTTCATCTTCGGTGAATAAGAAATTTTCAAGTATGTATTTTCTAATTTTTTGTTCTTCGCTCATTTTTAACCCTTGTTCATAATCATAGTTAGAAACTTTGTTCCAAAAATAATTTATGCAAACACTGGGTCGATAATATACCCATGAATGCCATATTATCTTTGTAGCCAATTGCTTTACCGTGTTTAATTTTTCGTTTAAGCAATTCTACTTTTTTTGCATCGAAATAATTATAGCTACTGATTTTTTCAGTACTTAACAGTTCTTCAACAAAATCTCTTTGCGCACCACCTGTAAACGAAGGTATATCAGGTGCTCGGTAGGGTTGCTTGTAACGATTCACGATAGAATCAGGAACGTATTTACCCATCGCTTTCTTCAACAGGTACTTTTCATTTAATGCTTTCATCTTCAATTTAGGATGCAACTTATTAGCAAACTCGATAAGTCGATGATCAAGAAACGGGTATCGTCCTTCAACAGAGTTTTTCATCAAAACCCTGTCACCCTGGGAACAGAGCAAATAACCAGACATTAGCGTTTTAGACTCAATATACTGAGCTTTATTAAAAGGATCTAACGTGTTGATAAACTCAGGTAATGAATCTGAATATTTCTCAATAGCATTTTCTCTAAGTTGTGCTTTCATATCACCCGAGTAAAAGCCTTTGATCTTTTCTGTGGTATCCCATCGAGGTATATGAGAAAAATAGTTTAACTCAGGATTGTCAATACCCTGTCCAAAAAACTTGCGTAAATAAGTATGAGATTTCCCCGGAGATATATCGAGATAAGGATATAGTCTTTTTAACAACACGGGACGCATTTCAGATGCCGTATTTTTTGCCCAGAACTGTCTTATTTTTGTTTCTTTAAATATGTCATAACCACCAAGTACTTCATCCGAGCCCTCTCCGGTTAACACCACCTTGTAATTTTTTGATCGTACTAGACCTGATAGTAGTGACATTGGAATGGGCGCACTGCGAAGTATTGGTAACTCCGTGTGCCAGATAACACTTTCAAAGTTATCTGCTATCTGATCATATCCCACACGAATTTTATTATGATGCACACCTAGATGTGTTATTAGTTCATTCTGATATTGAGATTCATCCAGCCCTTTATCTTCAAACTCAAGTGAAAACGTTTCTAACTGGGTATCGGTAAAATTCTTGATGACAGAAACAAGAACCGACGAATCCAGCCCTCCAGACAGATAAGCACCGACTGGCACATCGGCTCGTAGACGGATTTTAGTAGCATCAACAAGGATATCATGCAGCTCATCAGCAAGTTCCTGATCAGAGCCACTTATATAATCACCCGGTGTTGCAGGCTGCCACTCCCAGTATTTCTTGATTTCAATTGATCCGTTTTCTACCACTAACATTTCACCAGGTTTCACCTGATAAATATCCTCGAACATGGTATTCGGCGCAGCTGGACTCCAGAACGTAAACAACTGGTCAAGTGCTTCGCGATTCAGATCAGGCTTACTGTCAAGTACCGATAAGATCGATTTTATTTCTGAAGCAAAAATAAGCTTATCATCAGATTTAGTAAAAAATAATGGCGCAATACCTATTCTATCTCTGGCAAGAATAAGTTTTCTTTTAGTCTTATCCCATATGGCTATTGCAAACTGCCCATTTAGATGCGAAACAAAATCCTCGCCGTATTCATCATAAAGTTTAATGATGACTTCAGTATCCGATTTAGTATAAAACTCGTAGCCTTTCTTTATCAGCTGCTCTCTGAGCTCGATATAGTTATAAATTTCGCCATTGAAGATAACCCACGCACTTTGATCTGAATTATGAATGGGTTGCTGTCCACCTTTCAAATCAATAATGCTTAGTCGCGCATGAGCCAGGCCAATACTCTGATCAGAAAAATAACCAAACTCATCTGGCCCACGATGAGTTAACAGCTCAGCCATTTTTTCCAGCTCACCTCTTAAGGGAACTGACTGAGATTCAGTAAATAATATTCCTGCTATACCACACATATTTATGGTAGATTCCTTGCAATCATAGGTCCTAACCTATTCGTTAAACATAATGGCATTTTTTTCCAGACCGAGATGGCAAGACGGTATTTCGGATTATCCGTATTAACAGCCGGCAATTCGCTGCCTTTTTCTAGCCAGTAATTCCAGTACAACTGTTTGGCGCTTGCGCCCCATTGCTTCTTAAATCGATATGTACCACTGTCTTTGCTAG